>JAEEGL016804461.1_pt1 | contig 12491 bp, 11 predicted proteins | sample 9134231 | NCBI WGS metagenome assembly JAEEGL01 (sample SAMN16246548, study PRJNA631951) | gut metagenome | biome: gut microbiome; feature: rumen; material: fiber-attached | host: Bos | place: Iran: Karaj | collected 2018-10
AAGGAGAACGAGCTGCTGGCACTGCTCTGCTCGCACGCCAACGAGATTCTGCAGCGCGACTTCGCCCTGAAGACCATCTGGATTGACGACAACTACTTCAACGCCCGCTCGATGGACGTCTACATCACCAAGCTGCGCAAGCATCTGAAGGAAGACCCGCAGATCGAGATCATCAACATCCACGGCAAGGGCTACAAGCTCATCACACCCGAGGAAGACTAAGAGGAGGACACACCGCATGGACAACAAACAGAACAGGTTCATCTCAGTCAGCTACCAGCTGCACTCCATCGATGCCGAGGGCAACAAGCACCTTGAGGAGCAGACGCAGCAGGGCAACCCCTTCCAGTTTATCAGTGGCTTCGGCGTGTCGCTCGATGCTTTTGAGCGTAGCATCGTCGACCTGCTGCCGGGCAGCGCCTTCGACTTCACGCTGACCCCCGACCAGGCTTTCGGCGACTACGACGAGGAGGGTGTCCACAAGATGAAGCGCGAGGTGTTCTGCATCAACGACCACTTCGATCACGAGAACATCTACCCCGGTGCCATCATTACCTTGATGGACGAGGACGACAAGCGCTTCATGGCCCGTGTGCTGAAAGTTGAGGACGACGGTGTCACCATCGACACCAACCATCCGTTGGCAGGGCAGACGCTGCAGTTCACAGGACTGGTGCTCGAGAACCGCGAGGCAACGAACGGCGAGATTCAGCACATGCTGAACCACCTCAGCCACGACTGCTGCGGTTGTGACGATTGCGACGACTGCGACGGACACGAGCACAAGCACGAGGGTGGCTGTGGCTGCGGACACTGCCATTGAGAGATGGGAGATGAAAAATTAAAGATTAAAGATTAAAGATTAAAGATTAAAAATGAAATGTGAACGTGATTGGCAATGAGAAATACGTTCGGACATCTGTTTACGCTGACCACGTTCGGTGAGAGCCACGGCACAGCCATCGGCGGCATCGTCGATGGCATGCCACCGGGCATCGTCGTCGACACCGACTTCATACAGCACGAGCTGGAACGACGTCGCCCCGGACAAAGCGCACTGACAACGGCTCGCCAGGAAAGCGACAAAGTGGAGCTGCTCAGCGGCGTCTTCGAAGGACGCACGACGGGCAGCCCCATCGGCTTTATCGTGCGCAACCATGACCAGCACTCACAGGACTACGAAGCACTGCGCTGCATCTACCGACCCTCGCACGCCGACTACACTTACCAGCAGAAGTACGGCGTCAGGGACCATCGTGGAGGTGGGCGCTCGTCGGCGCGCATCACCATCAGCCGCGTCGTTGGTGGTGCATTGGCAAAGCTGGCATTGCGACAGCTGGGCATCAGCGTCAGGGCTTACACCTCGCAGGTGGGAACCATCGCCCTAAACCCTGACTACCGTCAATACGACCTCACGCTGACCGAGAGCAACGCCGTGCGCTGCCCCGACCCAGAGAAGGCAGCAGAGATGGCTCGCCTCATCACGGACGTCAAAGCCGAAGGCGACACCATTGGCGGCATCATCACCTGCATCGTCACCGGGTGCCCTCCCTGCATCGGTGAGCCAGAGTTCAGCAAGCTGCACGCCTCGCTAGCTGCTGCCATGCTCAGCATCAACGCTGCCAAGGGCTTCGACTATGGAGCAGGCTTCGATGGCGTGGCACTACGGGGCAGCGAGCAGAACGACGTGTTCCTGCCCTCGACAGCATCCCCACTCGCCACTGCCACTAACCATAGCGGAGGCATACAGGGCGGCATCTCCAACGGGCAGGACATCTACTTCCGTGTGGCCTTCAAACCCGTGGCAACGCTCCTCAAGGAGCAGACAACGGTAGACACCGAAGGCAACTCCACCACGTTCACCACCCGAGGACGACATGACCCCTGCGTGCTGCCCAGGGCAGTACCCATCGTCGAGGCAATGGCTGCCATGACCATACTCGATCACTACCTGTGGTCAAAAGCAACACTCAGGGAAAGATAAAAAGAATCCAAAAAAGAGGCTATTTTGCAGAATATACATAAAAAATGCAAAAAACTTGCCCGAAAATTTGGTGGTATCGAAAAAAAGAACTATCTTTGCATCGCTTTTGAGGGCTTGTGAAAGTCCCGTTAGCTTTAGTTAAGTCTAGTTTAGTTTTTGTGTTGGTTGAGGGCTGCCAATTGGCAGCCCTCAGATTTTTTCCATCTTTCTAAAAAGTCCGTCGGGCCCCTTCCCTCCAAGCCCCCGTTCCCAACGGTTTTCCGTCGGGCCCTCCTCCTTACAGCTTCACGGTCTTCTTCGCCGGATTACTCTCGTTCTGCAGACGGTCGAGGGCAGTAACGACATAGACATACTTCTTACCACCCGAAACGAAGGGGAGCTTGAGGAAGGTATTCGGCGTGATAGCAACGATCTTGGCCGGATTGTTAAGGTCTATCTGCTCGTTCTTGGCAAAGCGATAGACGACGTAGCGGTCGACGGCATCTCCCCAGTGCTTGCCACCCTGTGCCATCACTGAGGGATAGCTGCCCTTCGGAGCCGACCAGCACAGCACGTAGCCATCCTTCATCCAGACGGGCTTCAGCTTTCGGGGAGCCTTAGGAGCCTTCTTGTCGATGAAATGCATTTGTGGCTGCAGGGCAGGATAGCGCCAATAGTCGGTGCGTAGCTTGGCACCATAGTTGCCCGTATTGTCGACAGCTGCCTTGGCATACCAGAGGACGGTGCCCTGCACGTTCGGCATCTGCTGGTGCAGCGCATGCTTGGCAGCCTGCTGGTGCTGGCTGGGATTCTTCGGGTCAGCGTTCTTGACAGTGCGCTCGATATCCTCACCGATGAAGAGCGGACGCCGCCCGGCATACTGGTTCCACCAGCGTATCAAGGTTTCGTAGTCGGCACTCTTGTGACCAATCTCCCAATAGATCTGCGGCACGCAATAGTCGAGCCATCCGTTGTTGATCCATAACAGCACGTCAGCATACAGGTCGTCGTAGTTCTGCAGGCCGTTGGTGTTGCTGCCAATCTCTGCCGAGCGCTTGTTGCGATAGATGCCAAAGGGCGAGATGCCCACCTTCACCCAAGGCTTGGCATGATGGACTGTCTCGTAGAACTGCCGGATGAAGAGGTTGACGTTATGGCGTCGCCAGTCGCCAATGTTGTTGAAGCCATTGGGATTACGGCGGAACAGGTCATCGTCAGGAATCACCTGGCCAGCAGCCGGGTACGGGTAGAAATAGTCGTCCATGTGAATGCCGTCGACATCGTAGCGGGTGACAATGTCGCGAGCCACGTTACAGATGTAATCGCGGTTCTCGGCAAGGCCCGGGTTGAGGATGAGCATATCGTCGTAGTAGAACGCACGGTCAGGGTGCTGGATAGCCACGTGCGACTGTGCCAGCTCAGCCGTGCCCTTCGTCTTGGCACGGTAGGGGTTGATCCAGGCGTGCAGCTCCATGCCACGCAGGTGGCACTGCTCAACCATCCAGGCCAGTGGGTCCCAGTAAGGCGTCGGTGCCTGACCCTGACGACCTGTGAGGAATCGGCTCCAAGGCTCCAGGGAGCTCTGGTAGAGGGCATCGCACTCTGGGCGCACCTGGAAGATAATGGCGTTGACACCCATGCGCTGCAACTCGTTGAGCTGTGTGGTCAGCGTCTGCTGCATCCGCTCTGTCCCAATGCCCTGGAACTGCCCGTTCACGCACTGAATCCAGGCGCCTCTGAACTCGCGCTTTGCCTGTGCCTGAGCCGCGCTAAGTGACAAATGGAACATGACAAGTGCTAATGCCATCGTCATGACCCACTGAGTGAGATTCGCTCTCTGTTTACGGTTTGTCTTCTTCATCGTTATGCTTGTTTCATTGTTTATTCAGGAAATCAAAAACCTTCGTTGTCCAGTCCTCACCATTCTCGGGACAGATGGTAAACATGCCTAACTGACTGGCAGCAGCCACGTTGCGGATGCCATCATCGATAAAAAGGCACTCCGAAGGCGGTATCTGCTCGGCCATCAGCACACGACGGAAAAACAATTCGTCGGGCTTCATCACCTTCATCTTGAAGCTCAGGTACACACTGTCGAGATAGTCGGCCAGCGAACGCCCGCCACCGTCGAAGCGTGGCGAGAGGATGTAATCCATCACGTAGGGGTTGGTGTTCGACAGCAGCACCAGACGGTAGCCCCTGCGACGCAGCTCGGTGAGGGCGTCGAGGTTGCGCTGCGGCACTTCCTTGAAATAGCCTAACCACGCATGCTGACACTCCTCGTACGTCAGCTCGCGCCCTACCTGCAAGCTCAGCTCACGCCGGAAGTCGTCGGCGCTGATGTCGCCACGTTCCAACTGGCCGAAGATGCCTTTCTGCGTGTAGGAGTCGAGTTGCTCAGCGGCGTCCTTGAGGCCCAGTGCCTCGAAGCGGCGTGTCGCCTCTTCAGGACCGAGGGTGATGATGACGCCCCCCATATCGAAGATGACGGTCTTTATCATTGAGAATTGTGAATTATGAATTGTGAATTGAGAATTGTGAATTAAGAATTGTGAATTAAGAATTAGCGGTAGTTCTTCATCACACGGTCTATCTCGCGGCGGTCCTCTTTCTCCTTCAGGGTCTGTCGCTTGTCGTAAGCCTTCTTACCCTTGCACAGGGCAATGTCCATCTTGGCACGCCCGTGGTCATCAATGAAGACAAGCGTGGGCACAATAGTGTAGCCCGTCTGCTTGGTGGCACTCTCCAGGCGATTGATTTCACGACGCGTAAGCAACAGCTTGCGGTCGCGCTTCTGCTCATGGTTATTATAAGAGCCGTAGAAATAGGGGCTCACTGACATGCCTTTCACCCACAGCTCGCCGCGGATGATGGTGCAATAGGTGTCGACCAACGATGCCTTGCCGGCACGAATCGACTTTATCTCAGTGCCAGTGAGGACAATGCCAGCGGTGAACTCTTCGATGAAGAAATACTCGAAGGCCGCCTTACGGTTCTTTATCTGAACGGGACTCTTCTTACGGAGTTCCTCTTGCTGTTTGTTCATGCTAATTCTATTCCTTCTTCTTCGGTGGACACCTATTATTTTATTCCACGCGCGCGAAACGATCCAGATGTTCGTCCACGTAGTGGGCTATCTGCTCCGTCCACTGCTCCTCGTTCTCAATAAAACGGTCATCGTAATCGTCAAACTCAGGGTGCTGCTCGAAGAGTGCCATGAACTCATCGTCAGTGCAGTCGGCTTCAAGCGTCTCGCGGTGCTTGAGCCACAGCGTGTGAACTTCATAAATCATTTTCGACAGCTCACGCATGCCCCACATCTTGTTCAGGGCCTTGGCAAAGGGATTCTTGAAGATAAAGGGTCCATACCCGTTGTGTATCAGCTGAATAAAGCCTCCGTCCATCACCTCGGTGTGGAGCGTGTCCCAGCACAGCAGTGTCATCTGGTCGGCATTCAGTTCACCCATCGTCTCAGGGGTTGGTTCGCCCCCGATGGCCTCGCGCAGTGCGTCAATAAACACTTGCAGGAATGCGTCCATCCCCTCGAGTGCTGCCTTGCTCAAATCTTGGTCTTTTACAATAATTTCTTTCATGCGCGTGCAAAGGTACTAACTTTTTTTCATTCCACCAAACGAACAGGGCGTTAACTGCATTTTTTTCGGTCTGACCAACGGACTGAGAGCCTGCCAAGAGTCTTCCGAGAGCAAACCACGAGCTTGCCAGATAGCAACTCTCAACCTGCTTGTAGCCAACCATAAGGTGTTCGTCATTCTTAAAATTGTGTTAAATCTACACTTTTGTTTGGTAAAGATTTGGCTATATTAGAAATAATGTGTAATTTTACACCCAAATTCTAATCACAACTAAAAACAAACCCTAAAAACAAACATTTATGAAAGCATTAAAAGCTACTTTGCTCGGAATGAGCGCCGCAATGGCACTCACGTTTGCAGCATGCGCTGGCGGCAAGGACGCCGCAAAACTGACGGTGTCGGGTCTCGATGCCGCCAAGTTCGACACCGTGATTAACGAAAAGCCCGTGAAGCTCTTCACGCTGACCAACGCTAATGGCGTTGAGGCATGCGTCACGAACTTCGGCGGACGCGTGGTGAGCCTCATGGTTCCCGACCGCGACGGCAAGCTGACCGACGTCGTGCTGGGCTACGACAACATCCAGCAGTATGCCGACGCCGAGAACTTCCGCAGCGACTTTGGTGCCAGCATTGGCCGCTATGCCAACCGCATCAAGAACGGCCAGATTACGGTGGGCGACTCTACCATCCAACTGCCTCAGAACAACTTCGGCCACTGCCTGCATGGCGGTCCCACTGGTTGGCAATACCAGGTGTTCGACGCTGAGCAGGTCGACGCCCAGACACTGAAGCTGACGCTCGTCTCACCCGACGGCGACAATAACTTCCCCGGCACGGTGACTGCCACCGTGACCTACACACTGACGGCTGACAATGCCCTCGACATCAAGATGGAGGCTGAGACCGACGCTCCCACGGTGGTCAACATGACCAACCACTCGTACTTCAACCTCAATGGCGATCCCACACAGCCCGCCATGGACATGGAGCTCTACATCAACGCCGACAAGTTCACACCCGCCGACTCCACCTTCATGCCTACCGGCGAGGTGCGCGACGTCACGGGCACACCGATGGACTTCCGCACGGCTCACGCCATTCAGGACTCGCTGCGCATGGACGACGAGCAGGTTCGCTTCGGCAATGGCTTCGACCACAACTGGATTCTGAACACACAGGGCGACGACACGCAGGTGTGCGCCAGCCTCTACTCGCCGAAGACGGGCATCCTGCTCGAGGCCTTCACCAACGAGCCCGGCATGCAGGTCTACACCGGCAACTTCCAGGGCATCGACGGCGAGCAGGACAAGGTGCGCAAGGGTGGCATGAAGTACCCGCAGCGTCCCTCTGTCTGCTTAGAGAGCCAGAAATATCCCGACTCGCCCAACCATCCTGAATGGCCCAGCCCCTGGCTGCAGCCTGGCGAGAAGTACATGAGCCACCTCGTGTTCAAGTTCTCGGTTCGCTAATCTCCTTTCTGAACACCAATCATGAATACTACAGACAAAGGCAGTAAAGGCTACCTCGTCAGCATTGTGATGGTGGCCGTCCTGGGCGGACTGCTGTTCGGTTACGACACGGCAGTCATCTCAGGAGCGGACAAGGGCCTCCAGGCTTTCTTCATGGATACCGATGGGTTCCAGTACACCAACATGTGGCATGGTTTTACGACGGCATCTGCACTCATCGGTTGCATCATCGGCTCGGCCCTGTCGGGCATGCTGGCCACCAACCTGGGACGCAAGCGCTCGCTGTTCATCGCCGGCCTGCTGTTCTTTATATCGGCACTGGGGTCCATGAACCCTGAGTTCCTGTTCTTCGAACACGGTAAGCCCACCTTCTCGCTGCTGCTCATGTTCAACGTCTACCGCATCATCGGCGGCATCGGCGTGGGACTGGCCTCGGCCATCTGCCCGATGTACATCGGCGAGGTGGCCCCCAGTAATATAAGAGGTATGCTCGTCTCGTGGAACCAGTTTGCCATCATCTTCGGTCAGCTGGTGGTCTACTTCGTCAACTTCTTCATTCTGGGCGACCATATCCAGCCACTCGTCGAGGAGATGGGACGTGGCCTTGCAGCCATCAACCCCAACGCACAGTGGACGGTGACTACTGGCTGGCGCTACATGTTCGGCTCCGAGGCAGTACCTGCAGGACTCTTTGCCCTGCTCATCTGCTTCGTGCCCGAGACGCCACGCTACCTCGTGTCGATAGGCCAGGACCAGAAGGCACTGACCATCCTGTCGCGCATCAACGGCTCGGAAAAGGCAGCCCGCATTCTGACCGACATCAAGGAGACCATCACCGTGAAGACCGAACGTCTGCTGACCTACGGCTGGATGTGCATCTTCGTGGGCATCATGCTCAGCGTGTTCCAGCAGGCCGTGGGCATCAACGCCGTGCTCTACTTTGCACCGCGCATCTTCGGCGACATAGGCATGCAAGACCCCATGATGATTACTGTTATCATGGGCATCATCAACATCCTGTTCACGCTCGTGGCCATCTTCACTGTTGAGAAGCTCGGACGCAAGCCCCTGCTCATCTGGGGTTCCATCGGCATGGCCATTGGTGCTTTCGGTGTGGCAGTGACCTTCGGACAGGAAGGCTTGGGCGTACTCACGTCTGTCTCCATCATGATCTACTCAGCGTCGTTCATGTTCTCGTGGGGCCCCATCACGTGGGTGCTCATCGCCGAGATATTCCCCAACACCATCCGTGGCGGTGCCGTAGCCATCGCCGTGGCTTTCCAGTGGATTTTCAACTTCATCGTTTCCTCGTCGTTCGTGCCCATGTTCAACTTGCACCTCACCGAGGGCGATGACTTCGGCCACTGGTTCACCTACGGTCTCTATGGCATCATCTGTCTCATTGCTGCCCTCTTCGTCTGGAAACTCGTACCTGAGACAAAAGGCAAGACGCTCGAGGATATGACGCGACTTTGGTCTAATTCATAATTCATAATTCACAATTAGGCTGCGCAATGAAACACGACAATGTGATTAAATTGAAAAGTACTGATTATAAACAAGCTGCTTATTGCAATCATAAAAAAAACGAAAGAGAATAATAAGATCAATAATTAATCCTCACAAGGCGCGAAGCACAATTATGAATTGTGAATTGTGAATTGTGAATTAAACAATTATCACTATGGATTGGAATTCAAATCAATTTCAGTGGCTCGACTGGGTGGTGCTTGCTGCCGGTGTGTTAGCCATCGTGTGGGCGGTCTACCGCACCATTAAGAAGGACAAGGAGAAAATGAAGGGAGCCGACTCGCAGGACTATCTGTTCGGCAAGGGCGAGCCTTGGTACGTCATCGGTGCAGCAATCTTTGCTGCCAACATCGGCTCCGAGCACCTTGTAGGCCTTGCTGGCACGGGTGCCAAGGACGGCGTGGGCATGGCCCACTGGGAGATGCAGGGCTGGATGATCCTCATCCTCGGCTGGCTGTGTGTGCCTTTCGACCAACTGCTGAACAACAAGCTGGGCAAGATCATCACCATGCCCGACTTCCTGAAGTTCCGCTACACCCAGCGCACAGGCTCGTGGCTCTCAATCATCACGCTGATTGCCTACGTGCTGACGAAGGTTTCTGTCACGGCTTTCACGGGCGGTATCTTCTTCGAATACCTGCTCGGCCTGCCCTTCTGGTGGGGTGCCATCGGCCTGATTGCCATTACTGCCGTGTTCACCGTCTTCGGTGGCATGAAGGGTGTGATGACGCTGTCGGCTATCCAGACACCTATTCTTATTATAGGCTCGTTCCTGGTGCTGTTCCTCGGACTGAGCATGCTTGGCGATGGCAGCATCGCAGCAGGATGGTCGAACATGATGGACGTCTGCCGTCAGGCCCACGAGGGCTATGGCACCACCCACATGTTCCACACCAACCCCTCCGACCCGATGTACCCGCAGTTCCCTGGCTACGTGGTGTTCCTCGGAGCGTCTATCATCGGCTTCTGGTACTGGTGTACTGACCAGCACATCGTTCAGCGTGTCCTTGGCCAAACCAAGGGCGAGGACAACACTGCCGTGATGAAGCGTGCCCGCCGTGGTACCATCTGCGCCGGCTACTTCAAGCTGCTCCCCGTGTTCATGTTCCTCATTCCGGGCATGGTGGCCTATGCGCTGTCGATGAAGACAGGTAGCGGCATCGAGATGGACATTACGAACACTCACGACACCGACGGCGCCTTCGCCATGATGGTGAAGAACATTCTGCCCGCTGGTGTGAAGGGCATCGTCACCATCGGTTTCATCTGCGCACTCGTCGCTTCGCTGGCTGCCTTCTTCAACAGCTGCGCCACCCTCTTCACCGAGGACTTCTACAAGCCCATGAAGAAGGGTAAGAGCGAGGCTCACTACGTGTTCGTCGGACGTACCGCCACGGTGGTCGTCGTGATTCTCGGACTCCTCTGGATGCCCGTGATGATGTCGATGGGTAACCTCTACTCGTACCTTCAGGACATCCAGTCGCTGATTGCCCCCGCTATGGTCGCCGTCTTCACGCTCGGTATCTTCTCGAAGAAGATCACGCCGAAAGCTGGTGAGGTGGGACTCATCGGTGGCTTCATCATCGGTATGATTCGCCTGCTCACCAACGTGCTCACCGGCAGTGGAAAGGAGGTCATGACTGGCGCCTTCTGGGAGAACACCACCTGGTTCTGGCAGACCAACTGGCTCATCTTCGAGTGCTGGCTGCTCGTGTTCATCGTCGTGCTGATGGTGGTTGTATCGTGCTTCACCAAGGCTCCGTCGAAGGCTCAGGTGGAGGCCATCACCTTCACACCCGAGTATTGGAAGCAGATCAAGGACAGCTGGGGCATTTGGGATGTCGTTGCCACCCTCGGTGTCATCGTCCTCTGCGCTTGCTTCTATGCATACTTCTGGTAAAACACGATTAACAATTCATAATTCACAATTCACAATGATGCTAACGCACTTCAACTTACTATTTCCATGCGCAGCCCTAATTGTGAATTATGAATTATGAATTATGAATTGATAATGACCTACTACAGTAATCATCCAAAACTTTTGGTGTCGGTCGACTGTATCATCTTCGGCTTCGACCAAAACAAGCTGAAGGTGCTCATCGGCCGACGCCAGATGGATCCTGGACGTGGTGAGTGGAGCCTCTATGGAGGCTTCGTAGGCGCCGACGAGAGTGTCAACGACGCTGCTGCCCGCACCTTGTATGAGCTGACGGGCATGCGCCACGTCTACATGCAGCAGGTGGGAACGTTTGGCGACGTCAACCGCGACCCCGGCGAGCGTGTCATCTCCGTCGCCTACTACGCACTCATCAACGTGGGTGACTACGACGAGCGGCTCATGCATGAGTACGGAGCAGAATGGGTCGACGTGAGCTTCATCCCCCTACTCTACTCCGACCACAACACCATGGTGCAAAAAGCCATCGAGATTATGCGCCAGAAGATCCGCACCAAGCCTATCGGATTCCGGCTCCTGCCACCGCTGTTCACGCTTACACAGCTGCAACACCTGCATGAGGCCGTACAAGGTGGCGAGATCGACAAGCGCAACTTCCGCAAGCGCATCAAGGAGATGGGGTACATCGAGAAGACCGAACTCGTCGACAAGACGCATTCGCGCCGAGGAGCCGCCCTCTACCGTTTCAACAAGAAAGCTTATAACGAAGATCCTAACTTTAAATTGTAATTGACAACTGATAACTGAAAATTATGCTCGAAGAACTCAAACAGAAAGTATTCAAGGCCAACCTTGACCTCGTGAAGCAAGGACTGGTCATTTTCACATGGGGCAACGTCAGTGGCATCGACCGCGAGAAGGGCCTCGTCGTGATTAAACCCAGTGGCGTCAGCTACGACGAGATGAAGGCTGACGACATGGTGGTCGTCGACCTCGAGACCGGAAAAGTGGTAGAGGGCGACCTCAACCCATCGTCCGACACGCCTACACACCTCGTCTTATACAAGGCGTTCCCCAACATCCAGGGCGTCGTCCACACCCACAGCACCTACGCCACTGCCTTTGCACAGGCTGGTCGCGACATTCCCAACATCGGCACCACCCATGCCGACTACTTCTACAAGGACATCCCCTGCACGCGCGACATGACGAAGGAAGAGGTCGAGGGTGCCTATGAGCTGGAGACGGGTAACGTCATCGTCGACGAAATCCTGAACATCCGCAAGATCAACCCTGACCACACGCCTGCCGTGCTGGTCAAGAACCATGGTCCCTTCTCGTGGGGCACATCTCCCGACAATGCTGTCTACAACGCCAAAGTCATGGAGCAGTGCGCCAAGATGGCTTTCATCTCATTCGCGGTGAATCCTAACACCACCATGAACCCGCTGCTCGTCGAGAAGCATTACATGCGCAAGCATGGTCCCAATGCTTATTATGGCCAGAAGAAGAAGTAGCCCTCTCCTAACCTCCCCTTGCGGGAGAAACTAATAAACAACATCTATAACAAAATTACTATTGATATTAACCTAAGACCCATTGCCCCTATTGGTCTTCCCCCAAAAAGGGGGATAAGAGGGGGGCTTGATTATGTTTGAAAATTATGAGATTTGGTGGGTAACCGGTGCACAGCTTCTCTACGGAGGCGACGCAGTCGTTGCAGTTGACGGACATTCAAAGGAGATGGTCGACGGCCTGAACAAGAGCGGCAACATCCCCGTGAAGATTGTTTACAAGGGCACGGCCAACAGCTCGAAAGAAGTCGAGCAGGTGATGCTGGCTGCCAACAACGAAGAGAAGTGTATCGGTATCATCACCTGGATGCACACCTTCTCACCCGCTAAGATGTGGATCAAAGGCCTGCAGGCCCTGAACAAGCCCTTGCTGCACTTCCACACCCAGTACAACGCCGAGATTCCATGGGAGACCATGGACATGGACTTCATGAACCTGAACCAGAGTGCCCACGGCGACAT
>JAEEGL012655730.1_pt1 | contig 12490 bp, 10 predicted proteins | sample 9134231 | NCBI WGS metagenome assembly JAEEGL01 (sample SAMN16246548, study PRJNA631951) | gut metagenome | biome: gut microbiome; feature: rumen; material: fiber-attached | host: Bos | place: Iran: Karaj | collected 2018-10
ATTGCTTGATTGATGGCAATGGTTTTGGATAAGCCGAAGGAATTGAAATAGACGAATAATTCCAAAACGCAACAACAGAATCAGCTATAGATAGCCCCTTCAAGAGGCCGGAGGCTGGCAGGCATCCTTCTTATCCTGTAGAATAAAGGTCTTGGGATGCCGTTTTAAACTTTTTTTTGCCCCGATTTTTAAATTTTCGGCAAATAGTTATGATATTATGCTGAACCCATAAAACATTAACATCATGGACATCAACAGTCTTATTTTTTCCCTCATCTTTGCCGCTTACGGCACAGGGGGCATCTTCATCGTCATTTGGATGGAAGAGAACTATCTCGATGAAAAATACGGACGCAAATCCTCTAACCGGAGCGTTTGGCGTGTCCTCATCTGGCCTTTCCTCCTACCCGTCGCGTGGCCCAAAATCAGGAAAGCCAAGAAGCAGAAAGAGGAAGAAATGCGCCAATGGCGTGCCGAGAGGGAGAAAAAGAGAAGCATTGAGTCTGTCGTGATTCCCGACACGGTCACCAAGATTGAAGAAAATGCCTATCGGGATTATGATAACCTGAAATCAGTCACCATCCCCAACTCGGTGACGGAGATTTGCTTTGATGCTTTTTCCAGCAACTATCTGAAACACCTCTTCATCCCCGCTTCAGTGCGAAAAATCGATCCTGAAGCCTTCTCCTTCTGCCACAATCTGGTGCTTGAGGTGGCTCCCGACAATCCGACCTACAAAATGCGGGGCGGGCATCTGGTCACCAAAAAGGACAACGTGTTGGTGATAGGAAATTCCAAAGAGCTTATCCCGAACACGGTGACTGAAATTGGTGAGCGGGCCTTCTTCTGTCGCTCTGAAGAGTTGGAAGAAGTCGTTATTCCCGATTCGGTAAAGAAAATCGGCAAGGAAGCCTTCTGCGCCTGCGCCAACCTGACTAAAGTCGTCATTCCAGACTCGGTAATCGAAATCGGCAGTGGGGCTTTCGACGAGTGCTACAGCCTTGGCGATATACACTTGCCGGCCTCGCTGCGTAAGCTCGGCATGGCCTTCGACGAAGGCCCTTACGAGGGGAGGGAGATCTATGTCCATTTCACCGACCCCGCCCAGTGCGAAGTGGAGATGCTCGATGAAGAAGAAGAGGAGTCGATGGGCTGGCCCTCCAACTGGAACGACTGGCTTTATGTGCCCAAAGGCTGCCGCGAGGCCTTCGAAAAGGCTGAACCCTGGTGCGGTTTTGAGGTAATAAAAGAGTTCGATTAATACTGTGTTTGAAAATAAATTTGCCCCGATTTTTGAATTTTCGGCAATGTGTTATGATGTTATGGCATAACCCATTAAAACAACATCAATATGAACACAACCATCAAGACCTCATCCAAAAAACAATTTGACCAGATTCGTCGTTTCGTCAAGAAAAACAAAAACTACAACACCATCACAGAAGAAAATGGTCTTTATTCTATCAAGATCTTTGGCCTCAAACCTAAAGAAATCGAAAAGTTCATTAAAGACTTCATCAAGACCAATCACCTTGTCATAGTCCAGCAGCAGGAGCCTCAGGCTCTTGCTGCCTAGGCATCTGTAAACTTGCACCTGTACTATTGCTGTTGATCACTTTGTCACCAGTTTGGCAAGATTTGCAGCAATTTCTTCTTTGTATATCTCTTTCAATTCATCGGTAAGGAAGCTACGGTCGATGAAGTCGAACCATTTCGGCGCTGTGTTTGCAAACTTGTTGAAGATGTTCGCTATGACTTTGTCCTCGAGTCCTGACAATGCCATGGCCCGCTCGAAGTTCTGTCGGTTGAGCCGTTTCTTCTTCCCGTCGAGGGTCAACGCTAACTCTTCGTCGTCTTCTGGATAGAGGAGATGCACGTTAAGCAAGTCGTAGGCTTGGGATAAAATGTAATTGCCATGAGCCTTGCTGATGAGCGAGAAGTTTTTCAGGTGCATATCGGAGTTGCCCGTCAGCCACGAGAACACGACTACTTCCCAGAAGTTAACCAGATCCAACAACGGCGCAGAGGAGTGCTTCTTGATCAGCTTTGCGATGTTCTCGTACGACGACTTGTACTTATCGGCAGTGACGCGTTCGCTGATTTGGCAGAAGTCCTCCATCAGGTATTTACTGCCGTGGTTGTCGCGGTCGATCCTTCGCGTCAAGTAAGCCAATTCACCGTCGCTGAAACGAATCAGCGTATGCGGCACCACGTCGATCTTGGCGATACTGGCCAAGTGCATGGTGAGGTCTTCCACTTCGGGTAGCCAAGGGAACTCATCAGACTTTGGTTTAAGAATGTATCTGCCCCAAAGTCCTACGATGGTCAGGCGGTCGGGCTCGTCCTTGCCGCCTTTGTTCACGTCCATCGAGAGTTTCGACTGCACGCCAGTGACGGCAATCCTGTTCAGTACCGACGCTTTGGCCAGGTCATTGATGTTGCTTCTCGAATAGGGAAGGGTGGGGGCTTCGGTCTTGCCGAAAAACCGTTTGGCACAGGTGGGATGAAAGTCTTTTTGTCCCGCTTCCAGTTCCTGATAGCAATAAAGGCACTTATTCATACGTCGTCCTCCTCCAGTCCAATCACGCCGACGGCTCCTATGCAATCCTTGCAGCAGGTCATCAGCAGCCCCATCCGGTCGTTGGGGTTGAGTTTCCAGTTCTTTGTGGCGATATCCAACAGCCATCCTTCGGGGATGAGTCCGTCGAAGAAGGGGAACATTACCGTTGAGCGATAGGGCAGGTGCGTCAGAGGCAGGGTTAGGCTGATAGGCTCGGCGTGTTCCGATGACAGGTAACTGGCATCATAGCAGAACAAATAGCCGCTGTCGTCTTCCGTGAGTTGTCCGGCCTTCATTTCCTTGTAGTATACGTCAGCCTTTCTCATAGCTCATCTCCTTTCTCTTGTTCAACGATGCCCAGCTCTTTTCCGAACAGTGCCAAGACGGTATTCACCTTGTCCATCCTTAAGGTCTTCTTGCCCTGCTCCAGGTCTCTGACGAAGCGGAGCCCCACGCCCGATTTGTAGGATAGGTCTTCTTGTGTCAGTCCATATTGCTTCCGCAAGGCTTTGACCTGTTGTGATAGTTTTCCCTTGTTGTCCATGATTGATAGAATTATGCCGCAAAACTACAATTTTTCTTTCAAATTTACATCATTTCGGGTATATTTTTAAATAAAAACAAATAAATTATATCAAATAGGGTATAAATATTACTTTGATAATTGGTTTTATATCAATACGGGTATATTTAGACCAATCATTTTACCAAAGTCCAGCCGCAGGAGCCTCTGGCACTTGCGGTGTAGGGTAGGCAAGTCCTTCCTTCGGAGACGGCAAGCCTTTCGCAAGCCTTTGGCAAGTACTTCGCAAGCCCAAGCAAGCTCCTGAGCTTGCCAACTGCTTGCCTGAGGTGAGTTTAGAGCGAGCCTAGGGCGAGTTTTGTGCTTTTTTTCCCCTCAAAGATTGAATTTTCGGCAACATGTGTCTATATTATGATGTAACCCCTAAAAACATCAGTAATATGAACACCACCATCAAGACCTCCTCCAAAAATCAATTGGACCAAATCCGTCGTTTCGTCAAGAGAAACAACATTTACAACACCATTACCGAGGAAAACAACCTCTACCTCATTAAACTCTTCGGCCTCAAAGCCTCAGAAATCGAAAAGTTCATTAAAGACTTCACCAAAGCCAATCACCTCACCAAAATCCAGCAGCAGGAGTCTCAGGCTCTTGCTGCCTAATACTTCTGTACATGGAACATGTGGATTTATTTGGCGTAAGCCTTTTCAAAGTGGGCGACACAGCCTATTACCGCTCCCCTGAGTCGAGATATGCCATCAGAAAGGCGAAGGTCGTGAAGGTGGAGGAGAGGCATCGCCGTCTCGATAGAAATATCTTCATCCCGTATGAAGTGCTTACCTTGGAAAACGGCATCGTGATTGACGCGTCGGCGGCATTCACCACTCGGAAAAAGGCGGAAGCATTTCTTATCACCGAACTCAAGACACGTCTGGCATTCCAACAAGTGGAACTGGCCAACCTGCAGCATGAGATGGCCTACGAAGCTGCCGTGCTTGAAAGGCTGGAGAAAGTGAACAAGGACGGAGGCCTTGCCGTTTAGAGGCATGTTTCTGCACTTGAAAAATCCTCAATATTTCAAAGGTGGGATGAAAATTCCACCTTTTTTCTTATTTTTGCGCCCTATTAAAGAAGGATTATCCCGCTATGCGCAAAATCTATATCTTCCTCATCCTGTTGGCTTTGGCGCTGCCTTCACGGGCTGCCTACCTCCTCATCCCCATGGACAACACCCAGACCAACCACCTGAAAGCCTACGGTGTGGCCTATTGGGTGCTGCAACGCGAGGTGGAAATCAGCTGGCTGCTGAACTATAGGGGAGGGAGCTACCTGATTCCTTACCATGAGATGTTTGAGCGCGAGTGTAAGATGCGCAACGTGTCGTACAATGTCATCGCCGATGCGCAGGCTGACGCCATCCTTGCCGAAATCGCTGACCCGGGTGTCAACATGGACGAGATGAAGCTTCAAAAAGTGCCTCGTGTAGCGGTATACGCACCTAAGAACAACCTGCCCTGGGACGACGCCGTCACCCTCGTGCTGACCTACGCCGAAATCCCATACGATGTGGTCTACGACGACGAGGTGCTCCAAGGTGTGCTGCCCACCTATGACTGGCTCCACCTGCACCATGAGGATTTCACGGGACAATACGGCAAGTTCTGGGCACGCTACCGCAACTACCCTTGGTATCAGGAGGATGTACGTATGCAGGAAGCCACAGCACAGCGTTGGGGCTTCACTAAGGTCTCTCAGCTGAAACTTGCTGTGGTCAAGAAGATCCGTGAGTTTGTGGCAGGTGGCGGCTATATGTTCTCCATGTGCTCGGCGCCCGACAGCTTCGACGTGGCCTTGGCTGCCGACGGTCTCGACATCTGTGATTATATGTTCGACGGCGACCCAATCCGCAACGGCGACCCCAAACGCCTCAACTACGACAACTGCTTTGCCTTCACCGACTTCTCGGTGTCGGTCAACCCTCAGGAATACGAGATCTCCAACATCGATGTCACCCAAGGGCGGATGCAGAAGGTTAAAGAGCAAAACGATTATTTCCTGCTTTTCGACTTTTCGGCCAAGTGGGACCCTGTGCCGACCATGCTTACCCAATGCCACGAGAGATTGGTGAAGGGTTTCATGGGTCAGACCACGGCTTTCAATAAAGCTTATGTGAAGCCTTCTGTCGTGGTCTTGGGTGATAATGCCGCCCTCAACGAGGATCGCTACATCCACGGCAACTTCGGCAACGGTTTCTGGACTTTCCTAGGTGGTCACGACCCCGAGGATTACCAACATATCGTCGGTGACCCGCCTACTGAGCTCGACATGTACCCCAATTCGCCGGGCTATCGGCTCATTTTGAACAATATTTTGTTCCCCGCTGCAAAGAAAAAAGAACAGAAAACTTGAAAATGTGTATATTTGCCGCTTTAAAATGAAATAATTCGCAAAAATCATTGACTATGAAGAGAAATCTACTCCTTATCCTTGCTCTGTTTTTGGGCATCGCCACACTCCAAGCCAAGCCTGTCGACGTGACTACGGCGCAACGCTTGGGACAGAATTTCATCCAGCATAAGGCCATGTTTGCCAAAAACACGGTGAATGACCTTGACTTGGCATACACTTATCGTGCCGAAAACGGTATGGCCACGGCTTATGTGTTCAACTTCGACGGTGGCTATGTCATCGTAGCGGCCGACGACTGCTCGTCGCCTATCCTCGGTTATTCCGACCAAGGCAGTTTCGATTATGAGACCGCTCCCGATGGCCTCCGTTTCATGTTGAGCGAGATTTCTCGTGGCATTGAAACAACGGTGCAGCAAGGGAAACCTGTTCCAAGCAACATCCTCTGCCGTTGGAAAAACCTTGAGGCATACGGTGTGATGCATCCTGATAGAGGTCAGTCGGTAGTCGGACCCTTGGTGCAAACAAAATGGGACCAAGGTGCGCCTTATAATATGTATGCGCCTGGTGGTTGCCCCACGGGTTGCGTTGCTACGGCCATGGCCCAACTGATGAAGTATTGGGAGTGGCCTGTCACAGGTACGGGCGAGCACAGCTATTATGCCATGGGCTACGGTGAGCAATATGCCAATTTCGGCGCCACCACTTACGATTGGGATAACATGCTTGAATCCTACAGCACTGGTGGAACCCAAGAGCAGAAAGAGGCTGTCGCAACACTGATGTACCATTGCGGTGTGTCGGTCGACATGATGTATGAACCCGACGGCAGCGGTGCCTATTCGCAGGATGTGCCTGTTGCCATCAACAACTATTTCTCTTACTCCGAACATGCCACGCATATCGGCAAAAGCGGCTCTTACAACGACTGGATTGCACTGTTGAAGACCAATATTGACCAGCATATTCCAATCTATTATTCAGGTCAGAGTCCCGATGGTGGACATGCTTTCATTTGCGACGGCTATGATGTCGACGACCTGTTCCACTTCAACTACGGCTGGGGCGGCTCAGGTGGAGGCTACCTCCTCATCGACGGCGAAAACTTTGAATATTCTGGTGGCCAGGCCATTGTTTATGATTTCATTCCCAATTTCGTTTACGACCAGATGCCCAAGGCTCCCGAAAACCTCAGCGTGAGCATCGACAGCGATGTGTCGCGCATCGGCCACCTCAGCTGGACCAACCCTTCCGAGACCATGTCAGGGGAGGCTTTGACCAGCATCGATAAAGTCATCGTCAAACGTAACGGTTTTGTCGTCCAAGAGATTACCAATGTCGCACCAGGTCAGGCCATGACCTACGATGATGAAGTGCCTTTCTTCGACCAGTTTGACTACACGGTGTTGGCAGTTAGCGGTAACAACTACGGACGCACCACGGTCACCAAGGCGGTCTTCGGTCCTTACTGCGACTGGAAAGTCATCATGACTTCTTCCAGCTTCCAAGGCTGGGACGGTGGCGGTATCACCGTGCAGAACGCGGCTGGCTCCTATATCGACTTCCTGACTACCACACAGGCTACGGCCACCATCCAGACCTTCCAGATGGCTTTGGGTAACAACAACCTCTATTGGACGGCCCCCAATTCCAACATCAGTAATATGTCGTTCAAGATCAGGGACGCTGAAAACCAAATCGTTTATCAATACGAGGGTCCATCCTCGGGATTGGAGGCTGGACTGCTTCGTACTTTGAACAACAGTTGCGGCAACGAGAACACCTGCGAGGCTCCTTACAACCTGCTTGCCACTGTCGACCCCGAGAACGACAGGAATATCATTCTCACTTGGAACTCTGACCACACGCCTGAGTTCGGCTACTGCATCTATCGCGACGGCTTCCTCTTCAATATGGCGCATGAGCTGAGATATGTGGACGAGAACACCGAGATTGGCGGACATTGCTACTATGTGACTGCCCTCTGCAACGGTGGTGAGACAGCCAATTCCAACGAGTATTGCGCCACATCTGGTTCTGGATGTGAACCACCAAAGGATTTGTATTTCAATTATTTCAATGGAAGTAAGGTGCAGCTGTTCTGGTCACCGACCGATAATGAGAATGTGACAGGTTATGTCGTTTATCGCAAGACTGACGACACTCCTTATAAGCGCATCAAGAACGTGGGTGCCAACACGACCAACTGCAAGGATACGAGCGTGGTTCCTGGCACGACTTATCAATATGTCGTGAATGCTTATTACCGCGATATCGATTGTTCCTCGGCTTATGCCACTGACCTTTTTGATGCAGACAAGTTCTTCATCGAGGTGGATTGGAGCAACACGCCAAGAGACTTACAAGCTTTGTATAACGAGGAAGACACTGTGGTCAGCTTGTATTGGAAAGTAGCCTACCAAGCTACATCCTACGATATCATGCGCAACGGCGCTAAAATTGGCGAGACCACGGAAACGTTTTTCGAAGACCCGGATCTCGAATTAGGGGAGACCTACTGCTACCAAGTCATTGCGCATGGCGATGGGTTTGATACCAACTCCAATGAGGCTTGTGTTACTATGCCCGAGCCACCTGCACCGCCTGTTTTGCCTTGCTCGGCACCGACTGGACTGAAGCCTGGCACTGTTTGGGCTTCGATAGAATGGACTGCACCTGAAGACCGCGTTCCGGATAGCTATACCGTTACCGTGATTGACCATTTGCAGAATGATGCAACAACTGAAATCACAAATGTGACAGAAACAGTCTATGTTGATGAGGTTTCCTCTGAGGAATTGGCATTTGACCGTTCCTTCAAGGTGAAGGCCGTTTATCCCGAGTGCGAATCTGAGTTCGCCTTGACTTCAGACGGAGTCGACTACATCAGAATCAATAATCTGGCAGTGGGTGAGCAATCTCTGCTCAATGTGAAACTCTATCCCAATCCCACATCGGGTCAACTGAGCATCGAGGCTGAAGAGATGACTTCCGTTAGCGTCTATGACCTTGTGGGTCAGTGCGTGATGCAAATGACCGCCAAAGACGGTCAAGTCAACCTTGACATGAGCCAACTGCAAAACGGCATCTATCTCGTCAAGGTGAGCACGGCCAATGGCTCGGCAATGCAACGGGTTGTTAAGATATAAATAATTAAAATCAATAATCTAATACGTATTAAACAGATGAAAAAAACTTTATTTCTGATGATGAGCTTGGCACTCTTCGTGAGCCAGCTCATCGCTTCGCCCGTCGACGTGGAGCAAGCCCGTCATTTGGGTATGAAGTATGTGCAGAGCCATTCTGCCAGACAGGTGGCCGAACTTAATTTAGCCTACACTGAGATGACCGAGAGCGGCAATCCGGCCGTTTATGTCTTCAATTTTGACAACGGTTTCGTCCTCGTTTCAGCCGACGATGTGGCACGTCCTATCCTTGCTTTCTCCGACGAACAGAGCGTTGACCCGAACTTGATGCCTGATGGCTTCGCTTACTACCTGCGTTTTTACGCACGTCAGATTGCCTACGCCCAAGAAAACAACCTTGAGCCTGAGATGGAGGTGGCCTCTGAGTGGATGCATGTCGCCAAGGACGGCTTCGAGAACGACAACCGCAGCACCCGCGGCGATATCCAACCTCTGGTGACTTTGAGTTGGAACCAAGATTATCCTTACAACTATTATTGTCCTACAGGTGGCGGTGGTCCTGGTGGTCACGCCTATGCAGGCTGTGTGGCTACGGCCATGTCGATGGTGATGAAGTATTGGGATTGGCCACTCCAAGGTAATGGTGAACACAGCTATACGCCTCAGGGTTATCCCATGCAAACGGTTAACTTCGGTAATACCACCTATGACTGGGCTAATATGCCCAATAGCATCTCCTCGGGTTCACAGCAAGCACAAATTCAGGCTATTGCTACTTTGATGTACCATTGCGGTGTGTCTGTCGATATGATGTATGGCGGCGGTTCGTCAGGCGCTTATTCTCAGGATGTCCCGCCTGCGATTGCCGAGTATTTCCGCTACACCGACCAAGCTATCCGTAAAGATCGCGACCTTTACTCCAAGGCAGAATGGGAAGCGATGCTGCTTGCCAGTCTGGAAGAGGGTTTCCCGATGTATTATTCAGGTAGTGATGATACGGGTGGTCACGCTTTCGTTTGCTGTGGCTATCGCGAGAGCGACAACAAGTTCTACTTTAACTGGGGTTGGAGCGGTTGGCTCAACAACTATTTCGCCATCGATGCCTTGAACACCTATAATGGTAACTTCAACCAAGGACAGGCTGCAATTTTCGATTTCATTCCCGACTATATCTACGATGGTCTGATCCCTGCTGTTGACGACTTTGCCGTTGAGGCTGAAAACGCCCACTCCAAGACGGGTATCGTCAGCTGGACCAATCCTTCGGTCTCGATGGGTGGCGAACCTTTGGCGAACATCGACCAAGTGGTCTTGCTCCGTAACGGAGAGCAGATCTTCACACAAAACAACCTTGTCCCTGGCGAAGTGATGCATTTTGAGGATAATGTCGCCGATTACGATTGCTACACCTATGCACTTTACTTCATGTCGAACAACGTGAAAGGCCGCACGGCTAAATACTCCTATCAATATGGTCCCACCTGCACCTGGAAAGTGGTCGGCCAGACCACCAACTTCCAAGGCTGGAACGGTGGCAAGATTCAAGTGAAGAACTCCTTTGGTACGGTGATTGAGGAAATCACGATGACTTCATCGACACCTATCAGCCAGCAGGTTCGTATGCCTGAAGGCAATGTGACCTTCGCATGGGTGGCTCCTTCCACGGCAGTTCAAAGCTTGACCATTAACATCAAGAACTCGGCTAACACCTCGGTCTACACCTACACGGGCAACTCCAACCAGATGCCTGCCACACTCTATACGGGTGACAATGATTGTGGAGGTTGCGAGCCTCCGACGGGCTTCCACGGTGAGTATCAGTGGACCAACGAAGGCTTCGGTACCCTGCTTTCATGGAACTATGAAGGCGAGCCGCAGTCCTTCAAGGTATATCGCAGCGAAAACGGTATCGACTATGCTGAAATCGCAACAGTGGACAAGACCCTGCGCGAGTATTTCGACATCACCGATGCTGGCGATTATTATTATAAGCTCACGGCTTTCCGCAGCTACTGCGAATCCACTCCCGCATGGGTTGACGAGAATACCGATTTTGTTCACATCGAGGTGACTTCGGTCAGCGAGGATGCTGAAGAAGGCTTCAAGGTCTATCCCAACCCCGCCAATGCCTTGATGAGCGTTGAGGCCGAAGGTCTGCAACAGGTGACCATCTGCAATACGATGGGTCTGGTCGTCATGACGCAGCGTTGCAGCGAGGACGGTGTGGTTGTCAGCACCTCCGACCTGGCTTCGGGTATCTACACCATCAGCATCAAGGCTACCAACGGCACCGTCACCAAGCGTTTTGCCGTGATGCATTGATGCGTTTGATAAAAAACTATTGAAAATGAAAAGGAAACATGCGCGCATGTTTCCTTTTTCTTTATATTTGCCGCTTAAACTTGAAAGTAATTTTGTCATGAAAAAACACATCCTTACTCTACTGGTGCTGGCATTAACATGCTGCACGCTGCAAGCCCGTCCGGTCGACCAAGAGACCGCAAAACGCTTGGGACAGTCTTTTGTGAAGGCTAATTTCGAGTTCACGCGCCAGAGCTCCGACTTGAATCTGGTCTATACCGCCTTTTCCGACAGGGGAGAGGCCTGTTACTACATCTTTAACGTGGGTGACACGGGCTTTGTCATCCTCGCTGCCGACGACAACTATCGTCCTATCATCGGATATTCCCATAGGGACACTTTCAATCCCGACGACATGGCACCTGCTTTGGCCGAATATCTTGAAGTCGTCCGTCAAGGCGTGATGAAGGCTTCCTTAAAGACGTCTGCTCCCGTTGCGGTGTCAGCCGACTGGGCCATGCTTGAGCAATGCGGCCGTCTTGTTTCGCGTCATGGAGGAAGGGGAGACAATTATCTCGTACAGACCCAATGGAACCAGAACTATCCTTACAATTACTTCTGCCCCGAGGGTGAAGGCGGTCCTGGTGGCCACTGTTATGCGGGTTGTGTGGCTACGGCTGCTGCCCAGCTAATGAAATACTGGGATCATCCGTTGCATGGTCAGGGAAGTCATACCTACACTCCTGAGGACCATCCGGAATATGGCCCGCTGACCGTCAATTTCGGTGAGGCAACCTATGACTGGGATAATATGCCGGTCTCCATTTCCTCCAGCTCCCCGTTGGAACAGATTGAGGCTGTGGCACAACTGATCTATCATGTGGGCGTGAGCGTGGACATGAACTATCGTCCTTCGAGCAGCGGCGCTGTCACGGGCAAACTCTGCCAAACCATGCCTGCCTATTTCTTCTACACCGATCAGATGGACAACCTTTATCGTGAGGATTACACCCATGAGGAATATATGAATCTGCTTATCAGTGCTATTGATATGAGTTGGCCCATGGTACATCGTGGCGGTGGCCATGCATACGTGGTGGATGGTTATAATGATTACGATATGGTTCATATCAACTGGGGCTGGAGCGGTAGTAGCGATGACTGGTTCAATATCGACGAGCATGGCTATACCGATGGCGAGAGCGTCATCTACAACTATGTGCCTGAAGAAGTCTATTCTGCAACACCCGATGCACCCACGGATATGAGTGTTGTTCCTGAAAACGACGGGACGCTCAAGGCTACCGTCAGTTGGAAAAACCCATCAATCACGCTGACCAATGTAGCGCTGACTGCTATCGACCAAATCGTTGTGGCTCGTGATGGCAAGGTGGTTTACACCGAAGACAATGTCACCCCTGGCGCCGAAATGAGTTTCGTGGATGAGGGCGTGCCTTATTATGATGTTTTCGATTATACTGTTTATGCCATTTTGGGTGGACAACGCGGTGCCTCGGCCAAGGTGGAGAAAGTGCTGGTCAGCCCCAGCTG
>JAEEGL013093914.1_pt1 | contig 12490 bp, 8 predicted proteins | sample 9134231 | NCBI WGS metagenome assembly JAEEGL01 (sample SAMN16246548, study PRJNA631951) | gut metagenome | biome: gut microbiome; feature: rumen; material: fiber-attached | host: Bos | place: Iran: Karaj | collected 2018-10
ACCTCCTTTGGCTGTGTTTGGCTTTCTGTCACTTACAGTATGACATATAAAAAGACAAAAGAACGGCCATCTTTTCATCCCTCATCTCGGAGCAGCCGGCCCCTCTCTGTGATCTTTTCCAGCTCCTGCGCGCTTACGTGCAGCGCCAGGATCTCGCATAGACGGTCGATGATGTTATTCAATTTCTTCACGACATCCTGCTGCTCATCGAAAGCCCGGATCATCTTCAGGATTTCTTCATCCTTCATAATCGTCCCCGGTGATCTCTTCGTACTCTTCCGGGCTCATCATGCCGTCTTCCACCAACTCGGCCAGCTGTGTCTTCGTAAAGGCTCCGCTCTCGATGTCTTCCCGGATCAGGCGGATCACATCGTTCCTGTATTTTAACGGGCAGTGGTCCAGCCGCTGCGTTCCTGCTTCGATACGGTTTCTCCAGATCTTTGCCATTTTCTTTTCCTCCTTATTCTTCTGTCAGTTCGCACAGTGCGTCTTCAATCTCTGCTAAACGTGCTTCCGTGTCGTCTGACGCTTCGCAGAGCGCGTCCTGTGTCTCTTCAATGCTTTCTTTTACCTCTACGATCCCCGGTGTGAACCTGTCCACGTATCTCACGTGGTTCGTAATGGCATACCAGGTATAATAGATCCCATTCGCCAGCTTCGCCCGGATCCTCTTTACGATCACGAAGCTGTCTGTGTAGATCGCGTCCGTGTACTTCCGCTCTACTGTGAAGCTCCCTGACAGGTTCACCGGCTTGTCGCTTTTTACTTTGACCACATCCGTGATCACGCCGCGGATGTACTCACAACCAAAGCTGTACTCCATTTCTTTGCCTCCTCTCTTATGATGTCTTTTAGCTGTTTCTGTGTCTTTCTATGTACCAGCCTTGCATACAGTTTCACGCTGTTGCAGTGCCTTAACATACCCAGTCTTGAAAGAAGTCCCTGCGCAAATTTGACCGGAACCTCGTTTCCGCGCTCTCTTAATCTGTAATATCTTCTCAGCTGTCTCTTTAAGCGCAGCAGGCTTCTCTTCCGTAAAAGCGTGTAATCCTTCCCAAATCGGTATCCTAAAGCGTTCGGCAGTCTCTTTGACATACGGAACTTCTGCTTGTTTCCCTTCAGCTCCAGCCCGTGTGTATTCAGCCACGCTTCCACGAGCTTCATGATCTTGTCTGCCTGCTTCTTTCTCCTGGTCATGATCGTGAAATTGTCCATGTATCGGATATACTTATCCGCTTCTGTCCGGATCAGCTGGTCCAGCGGCTGCAAGAATGTATTCGCAAGCCATTGCGAATAGTACGCACCGATCTGGATACCGTCTTTCATCACTCTCTCGACCAGATCCAGCGTCTTGTGATCCTTCACAAGCGTCCGCATCCGTTCCATAACCCTCTTCGGATCCAGTGACTCGTAAAAGTGTCGGATGTCCAGCTCCAGGCACCAGTTCTCCCTTCCACGCTTCCGCCACTTCTTGATGTCCTTCACGCCGTAATGTGCTCCCCTGCCTTTGATGGATCCGCAGCACCAGTGATCCATCCCTCTCATCAGTACCGGCTCCAGTGCCTGGATCAGCGCGTGATGCACGCATTGATCCGGCCACAGTCTCGGCTCGCAGATGTCTCTCCACTTGCCTGCGTTGGCGTCCCACCTTCTCTTTGCTGTGGCCGGTGACGGTATAAAGCCTTCCTCGATGATCCTCCGCAGTTCTTTGATCCGCTTCGGAAGTTCTTTCTCCATTCTTTCCGTCGTGCTGTTCCTTCTGTCCGGATAATGGATCCATTTATGTGACCGGATGACGGTCTCGATCGCCTCTTTCAGGTTTTCATCGCTTATGATCTTTTCATAAACGCGTACTCTCTTCACATGAGTCTCCTTGTTGTCTATAGACGTTTCCATCGCTCTTTCGAGTGTACTAAGCCTATCCTGCGCGACACTATCTTCAGCTTACGCTGTGCGGTATCCGTACCCATATATAAACGCCAGACGTAAGCGTTTATACCATCGTGATGTGTGGTCTTTCAAGGATTCGGGAACCGATGTTGGCGTTCTTGTTCGTGGCCGCGTTGTTGCCGTTCAAGTAGAACGCACCGTTGTTCTGGTTCTGGCCATAGTTGCCGCCCGCATTGAGCACGACGCCGGACGAATTATAGTTGCAGTTGTCGCCAGAGCCCAAAACTCGGAGCTACCGGTACAGATACCCCATTCTTATATCAAGGGGGCTGACGCCCCCTCTGCTTTCGCATTCACCCCCGTCAGGGTAATTTCTGGAGACGGGAACCGATGTAGGCGCTCTTGCTCGTGGCCGCGCTGTTGCCGCCCAAGCAGAACGCACCGAAGTTCTGGTCCCGGCCATAGAAGCCGCCCGCATAGAGCACGACGCCGGACGAACTATAGTTGCAGTTGTCGCTGATATACGTCGTCCCGTCCAGGTTGCTGTCGGTGTCGTTCGGGTACAACGCATATTCGAATCCCGACACTGATGGATTCGTCCACGCCTTTGTGTATCCGCTTACTGTCGATCTTGTCCCTACATTCGTGCCTCCTGAGCTGTCGCTGAAGTTCGCCGGATTTTTGATGGCGTAGACCGTTCCGCTACTGAAGTAAATGCCATCCACCCAGTCTCGGACATTATCCCACCATCCTTCAATGTTTCTGTACTGTGTTCCCAGGCCGTATGTGGTTCTGCTCGACTGCGTTGTTCCGGTATGATAAGGCATGTTATCCGTATAGCCCATGTTTCCGACTGCTGAGTTGTCTCCGCAGCCGTATCCGATCTTTTCCTGGGAATTCCAGTCCGCAAACTCTACCAGATAGAGCATGTTCACGGTCCATCTCATAGCGTAGTCGTTCTGCCAGATCTTTGAGCCCAGGTTATGGATCCCGGAGCGGAACTCCGACCTCGTCTTATTTCCCAGCGGTGACACGCCCGACTTCGACTTGTAATCACTTGCACAGTGATAACGGCCGATATATACATAGTCTCTTTCGCCCGCTCCGTCGCCTCTGTCCGCGTGTGCCGGTGAACACAGGAAGCCCTCTTCCTGCGTCATTGAGATCTGCAGCTTCATCTTGATGCCGTTTCGCGTCCATTTATAGTAGAACTTCGGGATCTGCACCAGCTTTCCTGCATCCGCATCGTCCACGATCGTCATATCTTTCCACGGGGAGATGCTATCGAAGGGAGATGACGGCGTTCCGCTCATCCCTGCGTAGTACGGGTTCGGATCCACGAATCCTACGGCGTCATCCGTACGGCTCCAGGCTGTCGTGCTGGTTCCGTCCCATTCCACGCCGAAGATCTGTGTGAACGAAGCTTCCACGTCGATGGTCTCTGTTGCTGCCAGATAGTTCGTGGAAGCGTCGATGCTGACGGTCACGGTTGCCGTGCCGTTCGCCTGGTTCACGTTTGAGATCGTAACGGTGCTTCCGTTCAGGGATGCCGTCGCTATGCTCGTATCGCTGGAGCTTACCCCGGAGATCGTGCCGGTCGCGTTGCTGATCGTCACGGAGGCCGTCAGGTGGTCTGTGTCCAGTGTCACGCTGTCGGATGACAGTGTTGCTCCGCCTGCCGCCTTTGCGATCGTCCAGTCTACACTCTTCTGTGCCGTCGTGTGATCGCTCCATTCCATGTTGCTGGAGTCTACCAGGTCGAAAAGCACGGTATATGTTCCTGCGTTCGTGCCGGTATCGTTTCCGCTCTGGGTGATCTCGTTTGGATCAAAGCTGGATATGGTCGCGCTTTTCTGCGTTCCGTCATATGTGAAGCTCCCTGTGACGGTCGGTACTGTCAGCGGCTTCTTCTGTATCGTCCACTGGACGTTCTTTCCTGCCGTCGTTCCATCTGACCACATGTAGTCATGCTTCGGCGTGAATGTAGCCATCCAGTTTCCCGCGTACAGTCCCTGATTTCCTGTCACCGTCTCTTTGTCCGGATCGTAATCCGCGAAGGTGGCCGTCTGCACCGTTCCGTCGTATACCACTGTCCCGGACTGGTACGGCAGAGGTATTATCGTCCTGGTCGGTGTTGCCGTCACGGATGATCCGTCCGTCACCACGTTTCTGGTCGTGTACGGGAAAAACCTATAGTAATATGTGTTCCCGTATTCGATCGTGTTGTCCTGGATGCCCGTCTGTGAGTACTGGTTTCTCACAGTGCTGTCCACGATCAGTGTGCCGTCTGTCGGACTTGTCGGCGCGCTCCCGACTTTTCTGACGAGCTTTGTTCCTGCCCAGGCCGCGATGGTCGTGCCGTCTATGACCACGTCCGAAGGATCCGACCAGGTAAGCGTCGCCACTTCATTCGTTACACTGATGGCCGCACCGCTCACATCCCCCACGGGCACGCCGCCGGAAGGTGCCGCGTGGATCGTGCCATCCTGGTCGATAGTGATGGTTGTTCCGTCCGGTTTCACTTTTCCGGCCACGGATACGGTCGCGATTGGCGTGGAGTCAGCTCCATGGATGGTTCCGTCCTGGTCAATCGTGATCGTGGTTCCGTCCGGCTTCACCTTGCCTGCAGTTGATGCGGTCGCCACAGGTGTCTGTGCCGCACTGATCACGCCGTTCTGGTCTACGGTTGTCGTTGTTCCGTCCGGCTTCACCTTGCCTGCCGTGCTCGCTGTCGCCGCGGGAATGTCCACATCGTGCCAGCTTGCATCTGAATCCGCGGATGAATTCTTGATCAGGGCCTGCCCCGCCGTTCCGCCTGCCGGAAGCGTCGCGGAAGCTCCGTTCGTCACCTGGAATGTCGCTGTCTGTCCGTTCGTGTATGTGATCGTGTAGGTGTCTACCAGCCCGGATGTGCCTGTCTTCTCAATGGACGCGATTCCGTTTCCGGTTGCTCCGGTGTCGCCCTTGTCGCCTTTGTCTCCCTTATCGCCCTTGTCGCCGGTCTCTCCCTTTGCTCCTGTGTCGCCCTTCGCGCCTGTCTCGCCCTGCGGGCCCTGTGCTCCTGTGTCGCCCTTTGCTCCGGTGTCGCCCTTGTCACCTTTGTCGCCCTTCGTTCCTCTCGGGATGAACAGATGGAAGATCGGATCCGTGCTGGTCCCTGTGTTCGTCACGTACGGAGTCGCGCCCGGATCCAGCATGGTCACATCTGCCACGGTCACAGTGATGGATGCGTCAATCCCTGAGTCCTTATATGCGCTGATGCTGGTGTCATATACCCACCAGTTGCCATTCGCTCCGATGTATGGAGGATTCAGTTCGGCTGCTTCCGCGATCGCCGCTGATGCTGCTGCCGCGTCTGCGCTTCCCGCTGCTGCCGTGGCGCTGTCTGCTGCGTCTCCTGCGCTTCCGGCTGCTGCCGTTGCGCTGTCTGCTGCGTCGTCCGCGCTGTCTGCCGCCGCCTCTGCTGCTGCCTGTGCCCCGGAGATATATTCCGGAAGCACTGTCTCGGATATGTCCACATCGTCCGCAAGCGCCGCCGCTTCCACGTCCAGAACGAAGTTTCCGGAGCCCAGCACTTCGTCATTCTTGAAGAGGACTACCTCACAAGTCACCACGCCTGCCACGCAGCTCATCTGTTCCTCGAGATCTGCAGTCACTACGCCTGCAGAGTATGTCGCATCATAGGAGAAGCCCTTCTTGTCCGGCTTCGTCCCGCGGATCTTTGCCGTGATCCCTGTCTGTGTGAATGCCACGGCTCCGTTATACAGAGTGATGCTCAGTACGCGGCTCCCTGTGTCATACTGGCTGATCGAGATCCTCGGCGGGACCGCGCCCGGGATCAGGTTGAGATTGATGGATTGTGTGATCATGGTTGTCCTCCTTATTTATTTGACCTGAAGCGTTATCTGGCCTCGGTAATAGTATCCTGCTCTAAATTGGCTCGGATTTGGTGTTGAAAAATAAATATGCCACGGCGACGACTGTGCGTTATACACATCTAGGTATCGCAAATTTGTCGTTCTCGAGTTATCGCTCGTTTTTGTTTCCGACATCTGCATTTCTGCGAATGTGAAGTGGTCCGACGGTACGAATTCCGAATCTATTACTGCCGGCATGCTTAGCGTTGTTGTTACTATCAACGAAAAGTATGCCACTACCGTATATGGGTATCTTATCGCCGCCACATATAATTCCGCATGGTTTCCTTGCGTCACATCCAGGCTGAACTGATCTGATACGTCCATTCCTGCCAGTGGTATTCCGTTAAGCTTCATGCTCAGATTGTTCTTCAGCTGGATGAAGCTTCCATCTGCCAGGTCGTATTTCATATTCCCGTTGCAGAACGAGAACTCTCCGTTTGACATATTCCACCAGTTCCGGCCCGCATCGTCTGTCAGCACGCCTGCTTTAATCAGCGAAGCGTTCAGGATCCCTGCCGTCAGGAGAGAGGCAGAGAGGTTGCCGGTGGTGATGTAGTCCGCCACGATGGCTCCGTTTGCTGTGATCGCAAGCCCGTATGTGCCGCTGTATCCCGTTGAAGAGTATCCCAGGCCGTCCTTGTTCCAGCGCCATACCTTTGTGGCTGTTGCTTTTGTCGGCTTGTCCATGATCAGGATCTCGTACGGCTTCCCGTTTGCGTCCTGCGATATGACCACGTAGCCGCCCTTGCTCCCGGTGATGAGCTGTGTGGCTGTGTCGATCGCGTCCTGAAGGTTCTGTGCTGTCTCTTCGATCTCATCGCCCAGGTCTTCCACGTCCACGTTCAGCGTGCCGATCAGAGCGTTGATGCGGCCCTTTGTCTCTTCCTCCTTCGCCTTTGCGTCTTTTGTCAGCCCGAAGATGTTCGACGCAAGGTTCGTACTCGTTTTTCCGATCGTCAGCTTCTCGAAGCGATCTAAAAGCACGTTATATTCCGTTTTTACGATCTTTGACGTGGTCTGAATGCCTAAACGCTCGTAATATACGCTCACGGTGTCGCAGAGCCCCGCCTGTGAGAATAAGGATCTCCATCCTTTGTATTCTTCCGTTGCTCCCAGATCGACATATGACACTTCAATGGCTGCGTCCGGCGTGCCTGTGATGTTCGCATTGATATAGGCCTGTGTCGCCGTGCGCATGGCACTGATCAGCTTCGCCTCGATCTGTGCCTCTGTGTCGGTCGGATTCGTTTCCCGGATGCCCTTTTCGTCCACATAGGAAGACATGTTCATCGACTTATCTCTGGCCGGAGAGTAACTCACGCCGCTCTTCCAGATGGTCTTTTCCGGTAGCGTCAGCGTTACCTTCTGACTCGTGACCAGATACGGCGTGATGCCGGTGATCGTGTAGCTGATGTCCTGCTCCTGGCTGATGTCTGATATGTTCTTCCCATATCTCAGTACAAGGCCTCTGTCTGTGCCTCTGTGACCGTGCAATTTTACTGCGAACTTATCCCACTGCAGCTCCCCTCCGTAAGTATCCAGGATGGATCCTTTTCTGCCTCCGATCCAGTTCCGGAAGCTTGCCGGTTCGTCGATCACGAAAGCCGCCGCGGTTGATACGTTCGACCATGTCGTAAAATGTCCGATATTGATGGCATTCGTTGCCATATTTGAGAGTGCATTCGATGCAGACACGCCCACGCACGGCATGACGGTCGTGTAGGCCAGATCGTATGATATGTGCTGCGCATTCACTTTTATGCGTCTGTTCAATGTCTTTGTGATCTTGTATATCCTGAAGGGCTGCTCCGTCTCGAATGCTGCAGGCTTCGCGAATATGATCCTGTCTGTCTCCAGCTCTGACGCATGGATGCCGTTCTCCGGATATTCCATGGCCAGTTCGTAGGCTCCGTTCCGTTCTTCCGTCACGATGCAGGAGATGGCGTCAGATAGTCTCCCCAGGCCGTTTGTCTCGAAAAGATATTCCGTGTTCTCGTATAGGATCGGTATCATGTCTCCTCCTTACAGGATCCACCATCTCGGCGTGATCGTGATGCTTGTGGTTGGTGTGATCAGGTTCACTCCCGGCAGTAATGTCGGGAACACTCCGTCCGACAGTGTCAGATCGCTGTTCATGCTCCCGCCCTGGGCGTTGTATGCTTCCTGCAGCTCGCAGTCAATATACATCGGTGATGCTCCGATCACCATCTCGATGTCATTGATCACCAGAGTCCCTGTCCCCACTACATAGAGAAGCGGTTTCGACTCCATCATGGTCGGATTGATGATCCGTCCCGATGCGGAGAGTGCGATCTGCTTTTCTCCCTCTTTCAGCCATCTTTGAGGCATGCAGTCGAACTCGATCTTGAAGCTTCCTGCCCTCATGCCCTTTGTGGATCCGCCTTCGAAGCCTCCGGAGTATCTTCCCTTCCTGAACTCTCCCGGATGATATGTGTCTTCCAGCCTTTCGTACCCCGGAACCGACAAGAGATAGTTCCGCAGGGCCTCCACGCTCATTGAATAGTCCTTTGCGATGAATGCCGGATAGGATACCTTGATATTTTTATATCTCCCGTTGTCCAGCGTCAGTTCTCCGTCTCTTCCAGGGATTGTGACGGTCTTTCTGTCCCGCTCCGGCGCTCCGAAGGTTCCTGCTCCGGAGATATAGACATTGAACTCTGTTGTCGGCCTCCCGCCGAATGTCAGGTAGTGTCTCATGCGAATGCACTCCTTTCACTGTTGAATTGATCGTTGATCATATCCTGTACTGCAGCGGCGATCTCTTCCGGATCCTGTCTGTCCGCGTTGATCGTAAAGTTGTTCGTCACGTTCGTGTTGATGGAGTAATCACGGTTGTCTGAGCTTTCCATGTTTTGATCGCCGAAGCCGTTGATCATATCGTTCATACTCTGTGTGCTTGCCTCGAATCCGTTGATAAAATTGTCTGCGAAGTCTCCCCCGGTGCTCTGTGTTGTTGTTCCGCCGCCCCTCTTGTTCCCGTTCGCTGCTGCTGTTGCCGCTGCCGCGATACTGGCCAGCTGTGCCGCTGCCGCCTGCACGTCCGGGATCTTTGACAGGATGCCTTCCACGAATCCCTGTCCGGCCTGTTCTCCCAGTGAGAAGAATTCCTCTGAATCCATATTCTCGGCCATGGTCTTCTTCACTTCGTTCGCCATCTCGACGGCTGCGTCCTGTGCGACCTTGATCTTCTCCCTCGTGCCGTCTGCCACGCCTTCCGGCACCTTGTTTCCGTACTTTGCATAGATCGGGTTCGTGATCTTCTCGCCTGTCGCCTTCTCGACGCCTTTTGCCATCTCTTCGGCTGCTGTCCAGGCTCCGCTCTGTTTGTTCTCGATGCCCTCTATGATTCCTTCTGGGAGACAGTTTCCGACCTCTTCGGCCTGCTCTCCCATGGCCTCTTTCGCGTCCTCAGCGCCTTCCGAAGCGCCTTCCTCAACTCCTTCGTATGCCTTTGAACCGAATTCCTTCCAGTTCTCCTCGACGGCTGTCAGCGTCTCTTCCGGTATGACCGTCGCGTCATTAAAGAGCGTTGACGCCTGTGCCAGTTCTTCTGCGGTCATCTGGTTGAAGGCCGCCACATATCCCGCGCCATCCGGCCCCATCTTTGCCAGCTCCTGCAGCATTCCTTCGCTGACGCCCTTCTTTGACAGCTCCTGAAGGTTCTGTGACCAGTCCTTCAGTGCATTGACCTGATCCTGCATGTTCTTCAGGATCTCTTCCTTCGAGTGCGATGTGGCCGCTGTATATTCTTCAAAGATGGAGATCTGTCCCTTAATGGCTGCCACGGTTGAGTCGTGCATCTCTGCCCAGGAGTCCGAGATCTCTTCCGCTGCTTCTGCTACGGCGTCGGAGTATCCGTCTGCTGCCGTTCCGGCGTCTCCCATGGCCGCGCTTGTCTCGTCCAGCATTCCCTGCAGAATCTGTTCTTCTTCTGACAGGCTGTCGATCCCGATCTCCAGATCGCCATATGCTGACTTCAGGGGGATTGCCGCGTCTACCGCTTCTTCCCACTCTTCCTTTGCGCGGTCCATTGCCGCCACAAGGTTTTCATGTGCTTCTGACGTCTCGTCAGTGCTTTCTTTTACAAGCCGCTCATAGTAGTGGTATCTCTCGGCGGCTGCCATCGCACGTTCTTCCGCGGCCGTCTTCTCGTCCTCGATCTTTGCCATCTCGATCTCGGTGTCTATCCGTTCGCGGTAGATCTGCGTCAGCTGCTCCTGCACTGCTGCCGCCTTCGCCTGCGCCATCAGAGCTTCTGTGTTCTTCTCGAGCTCTGCAGTGGACATATTGATGGACTGTGATGTGGTATCGTAAGCGATACCCAGCTCCGGGACGGCCTCGTTCAGTTCCTGAACGATCTGCATCACCTTTCCTTCTTCGCCGACCAGCTTCCCGTCTGCGTCCACATGTTCTTTCAAGGATGCGATCAGCTTCGTTGTGACGCTCCGCTTCGCTTCCATGGATGATATGTCGTTCTGGCGCTCTGCCGCCGCCTTCTTGTTCGCATCTGCGACAGCTTTTGCGGAGTCTACAAGCTTTTTCTGTTCTTCGTTCAGCCTGCTTTCTTTTTCGTACGTTGTATCCGCTGTCGCGCAGTATACTGTCAGTGCCGCCGTCGCTGCGGCCAGCCCCGTCACGATGAGACCTACCGGGTTTGCGGACATCGCCGCATTCATGGCCCACTGTGAGATCGTAGCGCCTTCGTTCGCCGCTTTATATGCAAGCCACGAAGCACTCGCCGCCTGGATAACCGGAACCACTGTTCCCATCATCAGACTTGCTGTCACAATCCCGGTTATTGCGGAGAGTATCAGCGGAAAGTTGTCCAGGCACCATGCCGCCCCCTCAATGATTTCCGGGAGCACGTCTTCGGCCAGATCTGCACCGCGCGCGATGAAGTCTCCCAGCGCGTCTGATAATTTATTCAGAGATACGTGCATATCTCCGCTTGCTACAGACTCATTCAGTCTCTGTACCGCCTCGGATGCCGCCTTGACGCCTTCCTTCAGTTCTCCGTCGAATACCTGGTATGCAGAGATTCCCAGTGCTTCCAGATTCGACTTCAGTATGGTCAGTTGGCCCTTCAAGTTGTTGTTCATTGTGTCGGCCATGCCGGAAGCTGCGCCCTTTGCATTCTCGATCTGTGTCTTCAGCTCAGAGAACTCTCCGTTGGTTGATTTCAGCAGTGCATTTACTGCTGATATATCCGTCTTGTTGAAGATCGTCCGGATGGCCTGTGCCTTTTCGGAACTTCCCATGTCTGCCATGGAAGCGTTCAGATCCTTCAGGATGTCTTCCAGGCTGCGCATGTTTCCTCCGGCATCCACGGTCTCTACGCCCAGATCCTTCAGCGCCGCTGCTGCTTTATCCGTAGGAGCAGACAGCGCGATCAGCACGTTTCTCAGATGTGTGCCGCCTTCCGCTCCCTTAATGCCGTTATTTGCTAACACGCCCAGGGCCGTGTTCATTTCTTCCAGGTCAACGCCTGCTGTTTTCGCCATACCGGCGCAGACAAGTGTCGCTTCGCCCAGCTGCTGGACAGAAGTGTTCGACTTCTGGGCCGTCTTCGCCATCTCGTCGATGTATGTGTCCAGCTCGCTTGTCTGCATTCCCAGAGCCGCCATGGAGTCCGTCACAAGATCGGAAGCCGTCGCAAGGTCCATCCCTCCGGCTGCTGCCAGATCCAGCACTTTCGGGAGTGTTTCTGCCGCCTTAGATGCGTCATATCCTGCCAGTGCCAGATAGTTCAGTGCCTCGGCCGCTTCTGATGCGGAGAACATGGTCGTCTCGCCGCATTTCTTCGCCGCGGCTTCCAGCTTCTCGTAGTCCTTCGAACCGTTCTGGATCTCGCGGGACGTCATGCCCATGGTGGCCGCCACCTTGCTCATGGACGCCTCGAACTCCATGCCGGTGGAGATGGCTGCCTTTGATACTTCCGTTATCCCTTTTGCAAGCGCTTTGAGCCCGGATATGATCGCATCGGAGATGATGTTTGCTTTGATGATGTCGCCCATCACCTTCAGATCTTTGCTGCTCTCTCCGGCAGACTGTCCCACCTCTTTCAGCCCTTTTGCGCTTTCCTCGGACTCATCTGTGACGCCCAGCATGGTCTTTTCGGTGTCGATCAGCTGTCCGTTCAGTTCGATCATGCTGGTCTCGGTGTTGTTGCAGGCCGTCTGATAGGTGGACATGGCGCGTCCTGCGGCTTCGTACTGCTTCTCGCTCTTCTCAATGGCCTGTTCCAGTTCTTCTACGGTCTTGACCTGTGCACCGGCTGCTTCTGCTGCCTTTCTCTGCTCATCCGACAGCTCTCCTGTGCCCTTCTTCGCCTCTTCGAGCACCTTTTTGAGCGTATCGGTCCGCGTTGCGTACTCTTCCTGAGCTTTCGCCGCGTTCTGAACCATCTTCTGCTGCTCGGCCAGCTTCTTTCCTTCCAGCTCGATCTGCTTCACGAGCAGTTCTTTCTTCTTCGCAAGCGCTTCCGTGGAGGATTCCATCCCCTTGTACTGTGCCTGCGCTTTCTTCATCTCTGACTGCAGTTCTTTTTCTGCTATCGCGATGCTTTTCAGCTGCTCTTTGTACTTATCTGCTCCCTCGAGCTCGATTTTTGCTTTGATCGTTCCTTTTGCCATTATTTCAACACCTCGTTCACATCAGCC
>JAEEGL014803153.1_pt1 | contig 12490 bp, 10 predicted proteins | sample 9134231 | NCBI WGS metagenome assembly JAEEGL01 (sample SAMN16246548, study PRJNA631951) | gut metagenome | biome: gut microbiome; feature: rumen; material: fiber-attached | host: Bos | place: Iran: Karaj | collected 2018-10
AAGCCCACGCTGAGCATCATCAGGGGTATGGGAAGCTCCAGCCCGTAAGCGTATTTGAGCACGAAGGGCACGATGAGGGCGTTTGAAACGATGGGGGGGACGGGGGCGAGATAAGGGCTCGCGTTTCTCAGCTTCCTTGTGAAAAAGGCTCCGATCAGGGTCGCAAGGCTTCCGAAGACTATGTCGGGAAGGACGGCTCCGCCCATGATGTTGCCGAGAAGGCAGCCGATGAAGAGGCCGGGCACCGCGGCGGCGGTGAAGACGGGCAGAATGGTCAGGGCTTCAGCCACGCGCACCTGCCCCTCGAGGAAGGAAATGGGGGCGAAGATGTAGGTCAGGGCCACGTAAAGGGCGGCGATCATTCCGGCCCGGGCCAGAAGAAGGGTCTTTTGTTTTTTCATTTTTTACTCCTTAGTTTTGTTTTACGTGAGGATGGTCCCGAACTCACGGGCCGTTTTCGGACGGCGGAGCCTAATATAACATAGAAGGTCCCCTGTGGCAAGAAGAAAACTTTTCCAATATATGCCGAAAGGGTGTAAACTGATAAATACAGCAGCTTTGATCGAAAGGAGGCCAGATCCCTTGAAAAAACTTCATTACGCCTGGGTCATATGCGCGGTCAGCGTGGTGCTCTACCTGTGCAACGTGGGTCTTTGCAGCAACATCCTGGCGGCCTACCTCCCCTACATAGAGGCGACCGGCATCAGCGACAGCACCGGAAGCGCCATACTCTCGGTGCGCTGCCTTTTTTCCTTCCTCAGCATGTTCGCGGTGGGAGTCCTTTACCGCCGCTTTTCCATAAGGACCGGCCTGCTCATAGCCTCTCTCTTCGGCATTGCCTCAGCCCTGGTCTGCGCCGTAGGCGGAAGCCCCGCGGTATATTTCGCCGGCGCGGCCCTGGGAGGCGTGGCATACGGAGCGGGGGGAGCCTTTCCGGTGTCCCTTCTGGTCTCCCGGTGGTTTCGCAGCAGGAAGGGCCTGGCTCTGGGCATAAGCGCCGCCGGGTCCAGCCTTTCCACCATGCTGTTCTCTGCCCCGGTCACGGTCCTGATCGAGAAGCATTCCCTTCGCACAGCCTTCCTCACTCAGGCCGCCTTCATGTCGGTCTGCTGCGCCGTATGCTGGCTGCTGCTTCGCGACGACCCCGCGCAAAAGGGCCTTGCTCCCTACGAGAGCAGCTCCGAAGCCCTGAAAAAGAACATAAGAGAGGTGCACACCGAGCTTCCCGGCTCAGTCATATGGCTTTTGGGCTTCATGATGCTTCTCAACGGAGGGGTCAGCCTCTCGTTCTCGGGCCACATCTCGGTGCTTGCCAAGAGCTGCGGCTATACCGCCGCGGCTGCTGCCGCCGTACTCTCCTTCTTCAGCCTGGTGACCGCCCTGGCCAAGTTCCTCTCCGGCGGCATCACCGACCGCCTGGGCACCAAAAGGAGCACCGCGGGCCTGATCATCATCTTCATCGCCGGCTGCCTCTGCGTGATCCCCATGGACGGCGTCTCCCTCGTCCCCTGCTATGCTTCGGCCCTCTTCATGGGTTTCGGAGCCTCGGTCTTCAACATGGGACCCGCCCTCTGGGCGGGCGACCTGGCCCCCAAAGAAAGCTATCCGAAGATGGTCAGGTGGCTCCAGCTCTTTTACAACCTGGGCGGCATAATCTTCACGGTGGTGCCCGGCTTCATAGCGGAGCGCAGCGGGGAGTACAAGAGCTCCTACATGCTCTTCGCCTTCATGATGGCGCTGAGCCTGTTCATACTGCTGTGGACATATAGGTACAGCGAAAGAACGCAGAGCTGAAGCCTCTTGCCACAGGCCCCGCTGTTTAGTATGATATAAGATACACAAGATAACAAACTCAAACCAAAAGAGGAGAAAATGAACGTAATAATGCTTTCGGGAGGCTCCGGCAAGAGGCTTTGGCCCCTTTCGAACCGGGTGCGCTCCAAGCAGTTTCTCGAAATATTCAGAAATGAATACGGACAGCCCGAGTCCATGGTAAAGCGCATGTACCGCATGCTGCTTTCGGCGGACCCCTCGGCCCGCGTCACCGTTGCGGCCCCCGAAAACCAGCTGCCCCAGATCAGGGCTCAGCTGGGCAGCCTGGTCCGGATATGCTCCGAACCGGCCCGCAGGGATACTTTCCCCGCCATAGCCCTGGCCGCCTGCCTCCTTAAAAAGGAAGGAGTTTCGGAAGACGAACCGGTGGTAGTCTGCCCCTCTGACCCCTGGACAGGCCCCTCCTACTTCGAATGCATAAAGAAGATGGCCGACATCTGCGGCAAAAAGAACCTGACCCTCATGGGGATAGAGCCCGGCTTTCCTTCGGAAAACTACGGCTACATCATCCCCGGGGCTTCGGGCGAGGTAAGCCCCATACTGGAATTCAAGGAAAAGCCCTCCCGCGCCCTGGCCGAAAGCTACATAGAGCGGGGAGCCCTCTGGAACGGCGGGGTCTTCGCCTTTAAGCTCTCGTATCTTCTCGGCGTCTGCGAAAGGCTGCTGGGAACCTCCGACTACGACACCCTGCGCCGCAGCTACGAAGATGCTCCGAAGATAAGCTTCGACTACGCCGTGGTCGAAAAGGAGGAGTCCCTGCAGGTCGTGCGCTGCTCGGGGCTTTGGAAGGACCTGGGCACCTGGGACTCCCTGGCCTCAGTGCTGGGCGAACAGGTGATAGGCGATGCCGTCTCCAAAGACTGCGAAGGCTGCCTCATCATCAACGAGCTGGACCTTCCCCTGGTAGCCCTCGGGGTAAAGGACAGCGTCATCGCCGCGACCCCCGACGGCATACTGGTGAGCGCGAGAAACGCCGCGGGGCTCAAAGACCTGGTGCCCGAAGAAAGGCCCATGTACGAGCGCAGGCTCTGGGGCGAGTACAGGGTGCTCAGGGGCAGGAGCGGCAGCCCGTCCCTGGTCAAGGAGCTGGTCATAGAAGCCGGAAAGCAGATCAGCGACCAGCTGCACCGCAAAAGGGACGAGACATGGGTGGTGACAGAAGGAGAGGGCGAAGCCGAGGTCGGCGGAGAGATCTTCCCCCTTAAGCCCGGCGACAGCGTAACTATAAAAGCCGGGGTCCGCCACAGGGCGCGGGCCTTCAGCGATCTTCACATCATCGAGGTCCAGCTGGGAGATGAGCTCTCCGAAGAGGATATCGAGCGTTTTTAGACCGGAAAGACTGCTTTGGAACGCATAAGGATACTGAATACCCAAGTCGATAATTTGTCCATGGACGAGGCCGTGGAGGAGATAAGGCGCCTTGCCGCTCTCAGGGGCTGCGCCTATGTCGTCACGCCCAATCTGGATCATCTCATAAATCTCGAAAAGGACCCCGCCTTCGCCGAAGCCTATGAAAACGCGGCTCTCGTGCTGGCTGACGGGGTCTCTGTAATGCATCTTGCGAAGCGGGCGGGAACTCCCCTTAAGGAAAAGGTCTCGGGAAGCGATCTTTTCCCCAGGGTCTGCTCCATGGCGGCCCGCGAGGGATTTTCCCTCTTCATTTTGGGCGCCGCCCCCGGCGTCGCGAAGACTGCGGCTGAGAATCTTGCCGCCAAAAACCCCGGCCTTAAGATAGCCGGGACCTATTCTCCTCCCATGGGCTTTGAAAACGATGAAGCCGAGATCGAAAAGATCATAGGCATCGTCAATTCCGCAAGCCCCGACATCATGGCGGTCGCCATAGGCGACACCAAGGGCGAAAAGTTCCTCTGCAGGTACCGCGAAAGGCTGGGCGTTCCCGTCTCCCTTTCGATCGGCGCCAGCGTCGATTTCGAGGCCGGGACCCGCAAAAGGGCGCCCCGCTGGGTCTCGGAGCTGGGTTTTGAGTGGCTCTACCGCTGCCTGCAGGAGCCCCGCCGCATAGGGGGAAGGGTGATCAGGGACCTTAAGGGCCTGGGCCCCCTCATGAGAAAGTACAGGTAGGGCATGAAGACCGCTGTCGACCTCACCTCGCTTCATTTTCATATGACCGGCATAGAGCGCTACGCCTCGCGCATGAGCGAGCAGCTGCTGCTCCGCCACCCCGAAGACGAGTTCGAGCTCATCTTCGCCGGGGAGGTCCACCCCCTGTTCAAGCCGTTTGAAGGAAGAAAAGGGGTGAGCTTTACGGTCCTTCCGTGCAAAAGCCGCCTCTTTTTCAGCCAGGTAAGGCTGCCTCTCGCTTTGAACCGCGTCAGGGCGGACGTCTTTTTCTTTCCCGCCTTCTGCGCCCCCTGGCTCTTCGGAGGCCGCGCCATGGCGGAGACTGTCCACGACATGTCGGATTTCGAGTGCTGTGAGGGAAAGGGCCGGCTGAAGGTCCTGTATTCCAGGCTGGGATTTCGGCGGGCAAACAGGGCGGCCTCCGTCATCCTCACGGTGTCCGAATTCAGCAGGGAAAGGATATCGGCCGTTCTGGGCACCGCCCCCGAAAGGATAATGGTGACCTACAACGGGGTCTCGGCCGGCTGGAAAGCCTCTTCGGCCTGGGAAGAAATAAAGGAAAAGTACGGCCTTGGCGAGCGCTACCTTCTCTCAGTCTCCACTCTTGAACCCAGAAAGAACATCGCACTGCTGCTCTCGGCCTTTAAAGAGATAGAAGGCGATTACCCGGATCTTAAGCTGGTCCTCTGCGGAAGGGCGGGCTGGAATCCGGCAGCGGTCTTCCCCGAAGGGGCTCCCGACCCCGGCAGGGTCATTATGACGGGCTACGTCGACGACGGGGAGCTCCCCCTGCTCTACGAAAGGGCCGCCGCCTTCGTCTTTCCTTCAAAATACGAGGGCTTCGGCCTTCCGCCCCTCGAAGCCATGGCCATGGGCTGCCCCGCGGTCTCATCCGACGCCGCCTCCATGCCCGAGGTGCTGGGCGAAGCCGCCATATTCTTTAAGAGCGAAGACAAGGAAGCCCTTAAAGAGGCTTTGAGAAAGGTCCTTTCGCTCACCGAAGAGGAAAGGGAAAAGCTTTCGGCCAAGGGCAGGGCAAGGGCCGCGTCCTTTAGCTGGGAGGACGAATCCGAAAAGCTTTATCTCGCCCTTAAAAAGGCCGCCGAAGACGGGGCTAAGGGAAAAAGGAGGCCGAAAAAGTGATACCGAATACGCTCCACTACATCTGGCTTTCCAATGACGAAAAGCCCGAGCTCATAAAAAAGTGCCTGGCCTCCTGGGGCCCCGCCGCCCCCGGCTTTGAGATACGAAGCTGGAGCAGCGAAGATTTCGACACGGAAGCCCTGCCTCTCTTCGTAAAGCAGGCCGTTTCCGAAAGGATGTGGGCCTTCGCCGCCGACTACCTGAGGCTAAAGATACTTTACGAGCGGGGCGGCATATACATGGATTCCGACATCTTCCTCAAGGGATCGCCAAAGCCCTTCATAAGCGACCCCTTCTTTTCCTTCGTGGAGTACCATGAGAAGGGTTTTAAGGAGTATAAGCACCTGGTGGGGGAGGGAGGCGTCCCCCTGACCGAAGGCCACATACCCGGCTTCTGCCTGCAGTCGGCCTTCATGGGCTCGGAGCCCGGCCATCCTTTCCTTAAAAAGTGCCTCGAGTACTATGAGAGCGCGGTCTTTTTAGGCCCGGACGGAAAGCCAAAGATCGACATGATAGCCCCCGACATCTACGCTCTCAAGGCAAGGGAGTTCGGCTTCCGCTATATCGACGAAGAGCAGAGGCTTTCAGAAGGCATGCACATCTATCCATCGTCGCTGGTCGCAGGCAGCTTTTCGGAGATAAAAAAGGGCAATGTGGCCATACACTGCTGCGCCGGCTCCTGGAGAAAGACCGGCGGGCTTAAAAAGCTGGCTCAAAACCTGATCCGCGACCATTACTGGATCAAGTACAGGCTCAGGTAAGCCGGGCTGCGCGTCCCGTACGACGCGGGATCCATATATAACAATGACTAAGACCGAAAAAAAGATATTTTACATACTCTGGGCGATGATCCTGATCTTCAGCAGGGACTACATCAGGCTCGCCGACAGGAGCCTGCTGACTGCGGGCGTCAACGGCGACATCCTGCGCTTTTCCCTGGCCTGCACCTGCCTGCTCTGCGTCTGGGACATATGGCACTTCGCCCTGTCAGGCGTCTTTAAGACAAAGGAAAACAGGGGCAGAAGGCTCTGGTGCGCCCTGGTATCCTATTTCAGTCAATACAGTTTTTTCAGCGTCTTTCTCTACGGCCTGATCTCCCTTATAATGGCCGTTTCAGGCTGGGGGACCGCAGCTTTAAAGCTGATGCCGGCACTGTTCCTCGCGGGAAGGCTGCCCTCAAGGGATACGGCAAAGGCGACGTTTTACGTGATTTCCGCCAAGCTGCTCACCCAGATCGGCCTGTCCCTTGCCGGTCTTGCCGGCGATGAGGTGATCGACCTTCACTATTGGACCGGGCACAGCCTGGGCTTTTACAATCCCAATAATCTTGGAAGGGTCATGGTTTTCACCTTCCTTCTGGCCTGGTACGTCTGGGGAAAGAAGGGCTTCCGCTGGTCTGCCCTTTCCCTTGCCTGGGGCGCTGCGGTCTTCGCGGTCAGCGGCTGCCGCACCGCGGTGCTGATGCTTTCCCTCTGCGCGGTCATGAACATCTTAGATTTTGAAAAGCTGCTCAGCTGCCGCTTCGCGCGGGCCGCCGTCCGCTTCTTCCCCCTGCTCTGCGCGGGAGGCTCCGCCGCCCTCGGCTATATCCTCGCGCCCTTCGACAACGGCAGCATAGACAGCAATTTCATCTGCCGCTTCGTGGAGCTGCCCTACGGCGTGAGGGATTTCGGCCTGTCGCTCTTCGTCCGCGAGCTGCCCGACACCGACCGCCACTACATCTGGGACAATAATTACCTGAGGGCCCTTATGGTTGGCGGCGTCATCGTCTTCGTGCTCTTCCTCATGCTTTTGGTGCTGATACAGGACTCGGTCGTGCGCAGGGGAAACGGCAGATACGCTGCCTTAAGCCTTATGTTCCTCACCTACGCCTGCATGGAGGCGGTACTGCTCAGGCCCGAGAGCTACGCGCTGCTTCCTGCGGTCTTCCTTTGCAGAAGCGAGGGAAGCCCCGAAAGGATAAAAAAGAAAGATTTCTACGTCTACGGGGGCTGGAGCCCCTCCTGGGTAGGGGGGATATTCCGCTACGAGCGCAACATTTTGAGGCATGCCGACCCTCTGCTCAAGGACAGCGGAATAACGCTCACCTTCCTTACTCCCAAAGGCTTCGACCACGGGGAGAAATATGAGAATATAAGGATCCTGTGCAGGGGCCGGATCTTCGGCGGGCCGAGGCTTTGGGAGAAGCTCTGGCGCATACTCTGGAAATTCGTCGTATTTCCGCTCGTCATCGCCCTCCGCGGAGGCTGCGGGGTGGACCTCACCCTGACCTTCCCCATAAATTCGACCGGTTTTTACGCCATACACGACCTCATAGTCGAGAAGTTTTACGGCACAAAGATGGGCTGGTACTACACCAAGAACGTCCTGCAGTCGGGCCTTGCGGCCGCGAGCCGGTCAGCAAAGGTCATCACGGTCTCGGAGTTTTCGAGAAAGGAGATCTCCGAATTCTACGGCGTGCCCGAAGAGGATATCGCTATAGTCGGCAACGGCTGGGAGCACATAAACGATATCGGGGAGGATCTGTCGGTCTTTTCGCGCCTCGGCCTTGCTGAGGACGAGCCCTACTGCTTCGCCCTGGGCGCGAGGAACCATCACAAGAACCCCGGGTGGATCATCAGGACGGCAGCGAAGAACCCGGGGCTTCGCTTCGTGATCAGCGGGGCCAACGCCAGAGGCTACAGCGGGCAGAGCGATGTGCCACCCAACGTGCTCTTTACGGGCCTTATAAACGACGGGGAGATGAAGGCCCTCATGGCCCGCTGCCTGGTGTTCCTGCAGCCCAGCTTTGTCGAGGGCTTCGGCATACCGCCCCTTGAGGCCATGAGCCTGGGAAGGCCCGTCATCGTTTCCGACATACCGGTCTTTCACGAGATCTACGGGGACTGCGCCCGCTACATCGACCCCAACGGAGACGGCTGCGTGATAGAAGAGACCCTGGCGCAGCCCGCCGAAAGCCCGGAAAAAGTCCTTTCTGCCTACACCTGGGACAGGGCAGCCAAGGCTTTTATCGAGACTCTTAAAAAGGGACCGGCGCGGTAGAAAAAGAACAGGCGCACGCGCGTGGCGCTGCGCCGCAGACCTGCCTACTGCATGGTCGCTCCGCGGTCGAGGTAGTCGGTGACGGCGAGAAGGCCCGCAGCCTTGTCCTCGAGGCTGTGGTTGAAGACGCTGCGCTCCAGCAGTACGCGGTGTCCGGCGTCAAGGCCCAGCCTCACCTCGTCCTGAAGCAGGGAGAGGAAGTAGGGGTCGTCGAAGATGCGGCCGTATAATATGACCTTGCCCGGGTCGAGCACGTAGATGACAGAGCGCAGGGCGGAGCCCAGGGCGCTGACAGCCTTCCTTATCACGTCGCCGGCGGCGGGGTCTCCGTCTCTTGCGGCGCGGAGCACGATCTCCGGGGTGACGTTTTCGGGATCTCCTCCGGTCAGGCTCCAGAGCACAGGAGACTTGTCGGGGCTCAGCAGCTCTATTGTGTCCTCGCAGATGGCGGCAGGGGAGGCGACGGTCTCAAGGCAGCCTGTCTTGCCGCAGTAGCAGGGCTTGCCGCCTTTGAGCACCACGGGTATGTGGCCGATCTCGGCGCATTTTCCCGAGTCGCCCTTCCAGATATGGCTGTCGATGGCGAAGGACGCGCCTACGCCGTACTCGCAGCGCAGGAAGAACTGGGACTCGGCCTTTTCCTCTTTTCCCATGAAGATCTGGGCTGCGAAGAGGGCTCTGACATTGTTGGAGAGGATGGCGGGAAGGCCTGTTTTTTCCTCGAAACGGCGGCAGATATCGAAATCGTTCCTGTTCAGGGCTCCGAAGCTGTCCCTTACCATGCGCCCGTCCCTCGACATGAGGCCGCGCACCGCGATCCCAAGGCCCACCGAGGCGGAAAGGTCAAGCGAGTACTGGGAGCAGAGCTTGAGCATGAGGTCTGAGAGGCGGTCAACAGTCTCAACAGCGTCGGCCCTTAAGGGCAGAGCGACGTTTTCGGAAAAGATGACCGTGCCGTCGAGCCAGATGGCGGAAATTATGGCCTGGCGCACATTGATCATGACGCCCAGCGCCCAGCCCGACCGGGGATTGGTCTCCAGCAGTATCTCCCTGCGGCCGGCGCGGAGGCCGGCGACGGAGGGACCTTCCTTAAGCAGGCCCTCTTCGATGAGCTCCCTCGTTATGATGGACATGGCGGCGGGGGTGAGCTTTAAGATCTCGGCCAGCCGCTTCCTCGACATGCTGCCGCGGCGGTGCAGGGTGTAGAGGCAGGCGCTGCGGTTGCTGCGCCTGAGTCCTGTCATGTTGTCTCCTTCGTAGGGCATAAGGCCCTCCTTTCACGCCTTTATGGCGTTCTGCTTAATATATCTTTTCCTCGAGGGCTTCGATCTCGAGGGCGAATCTCTTCATGTTGGCGCTTCGCCAGTCTTCCAGGTCCTGGCACCATTCGGTGGAGAGGAAGGTCTTCGCCATCTCGACGGCCATTTCGGGGCCGACGATCCAGCCTCCCATGCAGAGTATACGGGCGTTGTTGATGGCTCTCGCCATTTTGGCGGAGTAGACGCTCTCGCAGGCAACGGCGTAGACGCCCCTGTACTTGTTTGAGACCACGCACATGCCGGCTCCGGTGCCGCATATCAGTATGGCCCTGTCAAAGGCCCCGCTCTGCACCAGGGGGGCGGCTTTCGACGCCACCGCGTAGTAGGGCACGGGCTTTTCGGGGTCGAGGGTGCCCAGATCTTCGAAATCGGCGCCTTCGGCGGTAAGATAAGCCTTTACCGCTTCTTTAGCCGCAAAGCCCGACTTGTCGCTTCCTATTGCAATTTTCATTCGATCCTCCTTTTCGGCTGCCCGAAGGCCGTTTCCGCGCAGCCGCTTCATAGCGAAACAGCCCTTGCGCTTCCGCTATTTTAAAGCGATCGCTTTCTTCGCCGCTGCCGCGATGTTCTCCGCAGTGAGGCCGAAGGTCTCCTTGAGGTAGGACAGGGTCCCGACCTCTCCGAAGCGGTCGTATGCTCCCAGGGCGAGAGCGGGGATCTTCTCCCCGGCCAGGGCTTCGAGCACTGCCGAGCTGAGGCCTCCCATGACATTGTGGTTTTCCACCGTGAGCACTGCCCCGGTCTTTCTCGCCGACGCGATGACTGTCTCCCTGTCTATGGGTTTTATGGTATGGACGTTTATGACCTCAAGGGATATGCCTTCCGCCGCCAGGGCTTCAGCCGCCTTCAGGGTCTCGAAGGTCGGAAGACCCGAGACGAAGACGCTGAGATCGGTCCCATCTCTTAGCGTGTCGGCCTTGAAAAGCTCGAATCTGCAGCCTTCCGGAAAGACCTCGGGAAGCTCCTTGCGGAAGAGCCTCATGTAAAGCGGCCCCTCGTATTCGCTGATGACGGGCATTGCGGCCTTAAGCTGCGCCGCGTCAACGGGCTCGAATATGACCATGCGGGGAATGGAGCGCAGCACTCCCACGTCTTCCATGCTCATGTGGGTGCCCCCGTTGAGCTCGGCGGCTATGCCGGGGTCGGTGCCGACTATCTTCACGTTCATGCCGGCATAGGCGATCGAGATCGCGATCTGGTCGCATATCCTTCTGGTTGCGAAGGGAGTGAAGCTCTCTATCCAGGGCTTGAAGCCGTAGCTTGCCAGGCCCGCTGCGATGGAGGCCATGTTCTGCTCCGCTATGCCGCAGTTGAACATGCGGTCGGGGAAGCGCCTGTAAAGGCCCGGGGTGCCGCTGGCTTTGGCGAGATCGGCGTCGAGAACGCACACATGGCGGTCCTTTTCCATCAGCTCCGCGAGGCAGGCGGCGTAAATGGCTCTCATTTCCATGGTTTACTCCCTCCCTCTGATCTCGGCGATGGCTCTTAAAGCGTCGGCTTCTGAGATCTGCGTGTTGTGATTGGCCGCCCCCATGGCCTCTATGAAGGAGACCCCGCAGCCCTTTACGGTGTTAAGGATCACCATGGTGGGCCTGCCGCTGCCGATGTTCTTCTTCGCCTGCTTGACTGCGGAAGAGACCTGGAAAACGTCGTTGCCGTCCTTCACGTCGATGACGTTCCAGCCGAAGGCCCTCCACTTATCTGCCAGGGGCGCGATGTCGTTGACTTCGGCCACTGGCCCGTCTATCTGCAGCTTGTTGTAATCGGTGAAGGCGATGAGATCGTCCAGCTTTTTCGCTGCGGCGAACATGGCGGCCTCCCATATCTGGCCTTCCTGGGACTCTCCGTCGCCTATTACGGCGTATATGACGGCCCCGTCGCCCTCAAGCTTTGAGCCCAGGGCGGCCCCTGCGGCGCAGGAAAGACCCTGGCCCAGACTTCCGGTGGTCATGTCTATGCCGGGGGTCAGGTTCATGTCGCAGTGGCTGGGAAGGCGGGTGCCTCCGGCGTTGAGGGTGAGCAGAAGGCTGCGGTCGAAATAGCCGCGGTTGGCGAGGGCGGCGTATACCGCTGGACCCGCGTGGCCCTTGGAACAGACGAGCCTGTCGCGGCCGGCCATGCCGGGGCGCTTCGGGTCGATGTTCATCTCTTCGAAATAGAGCACAGCCAGCAGCTCCACTATGGAAAGGCAGCCTCCGATGTGGCCCACTCCCAGATGGCCTATGCAGGTCAAAATGTCGCAGCGTATGTCTTTGCATACCTGCGCGAGGTCGTATTTCATGGTCTTCATCTCGTTTAATTAAGAGTGTTAAGCAAATTAATTTTATGCTACATTTTGTCCCTTGTCAACTGAAAAACGATGACAGACCCATCCTATATTGACAAATACCTCAAGCTTGCATATGATTAATAAAAAGCTTTAACAAATTCGGGAGGTTCTTATGGCAGACTTTGTACCGGTGTACGTTCCCGTGGGAGTACCGACCTTCCACCTTGAGACAGCAAAAGATGTCTTTGATAAAAGCAGGGAGCTGCTGATCTCCGTCGACCCCTCCTTCGTCTGCCCAAAGGAGATGCTTCTCGGCACAGACGCTTTGTCAGAGTACCTGGCCACCCTTGAGCCGGACCTGATAGTCTTTCAGAACCTGACCTTCGCCAACGGGGCTTACATGATGGAGGTCTTAAGGCGCTTCGACTGCCCGCTGCTGCTCTGGACCCCGAAGGAGCCTGCGGCGGACGGGGGAAGGCTCAGGCTGAACGCCCTGACGGGAGCCTTTTCGGCTGCCAACGCCGTAAGAGCCTTTGAAAACAGGCCCTTTACCTACGTCTTCGGAGCCCCGGACGACGAAAAGGCCGCTGAAGAGATCGGGGCTTTCGTAAAGACCGCCCGCCGGGGCGGCAGAAAAGGTGCTCAGGCCTCCGCGCCCTCCGGTAAAGCGGCTCGGGTGAGGGAAGCCATGAAGAGCCTTAAGATAGCCTCGGTGGGCCACAGCCCCCAGGGCTTCGGCTTCGGAAGGGCCCTTGACGCCGAGCTCATGAGCGTCTTCGGAGCCGAGCTGGTATCGGTCGAA
>JAEEGL015315532.1_pt1 | contig 12490 bp, 17 predicted proteins | sample 9134231 | NCBI WGS metagenome assembly JAEEGL01 (sample SAMN16246548, study PRJNA631951) | gut metagenome | biome: gut microbiome; feature: rumen; material: fiber-attached | host: Bos | place: Iran: Karaj | collected 2018-10
GCGGGGATCTCCAGCACCAGCTTGCGCAGCACCGCGAATACGAACGCCTCCTTGCCCATGCCGACGGCCTGGAAGACCGCCACGGTGAAGAAGTCCAGGCTCAGCAGAGGGAGAGCGAGCGAGAAGACGCGCAGAAGGATCGCACCGTGGGCGATGATGGTACCGTCCGCTATGAACAGCCCCATCCAGAAACGGGGGAAGATGAAGAAAAGCAGACCCATGAGCGTGATGAAGCCGAGATTGGCTGCGCGGGCCGTCCGGATGGCGCTGCGGACCCGCTTCGCGCCCCCGGCGGCATAGTTATAGCCGATCAGCGGCATGGCCCCCTGGGCGATGCCGTAGGTAACGTTCAGGGGCACCATATATATCTTGTTGCAGATACCCATGGCGGCAACTGCCTCGGCCCCGTAAGCGGCGGTAAAGTTATTGAGCACGGTCATGCCCGTCACGCTCAGAAGGTTCATTACCGCCGAGGGCACGCCGACCTGGAACACGCCGGAAACGATCTCCTTCCGGGGTGCAAAGTGCAGGGGATTTACGTCCACGTAGGTTTTGCCCCGCTTTTTCGTCAGCAGAACGGCAAAGTAAACGCAGGCGGCGCAGTTGGAGAGGAATGTGGCAAGTCCCGCGCCCTCCACGCCCATGTTGAGACCTCCCGGCAGGATGAACAGCGGATCCAGCGCCATATTGAGAAAGCAGCCGCTCATGGTGCCGAGGCTGGCGTGGAAGGTCGCGCCCTCCGAGCGGACCAGATGCGCCATGGTGGTATTGATGACGGCAGGCAGAGCGCCGCAGATCACCGTCCAGCGCAGATATGCGCCGGAGGCGGCGCGGGTAGCCTCTTCGGCTCCCAGTATATTCAGCAGCGGCTCCTTTGCCGTGCCGCAAATAAGGGAAAAAAGCAGGGCCATTGCCACGGCGCAGGTGAAGCCGAAAGCGGAGACCACGGAGACCTTTTCGTACTCCTTCGCTCCCAAAGAGCGGCTCATCAGACTGGAGCTGCCCGTGCCGAAAAGGTTCGACACGGCGTTCATCGCCATCATTGCCGGGGCTACCAAAGTCACCGCCGCGTTCTGCAGCGGATCGTTCAGCCGTCCTACCCAGAAGGTGTCGGCCAGATTGTAGATGACCGACACGAGCTGGCTGAAGACGGTGGGCACCGCCAGAACGGCCAGCGCACGAAGAATGGGGGTGCGCTCAAACAGCTCGGTGCGGTCTTTCGCTTTTGCCATAAGCGGCCTCCTTCGGAAATGAAAGGGAAGTGTCCGTCCGCTGCGGGACGGTACGCCGGTTTTTGGCCGGGGGCATATCCGCCCCCCGGAGAGAAAAGCTCCAAAAAGAAAGACGCGCCGCGGCGCGTCTTTCTTTTTGGAGCTGCTATCCAGATTCGAACTGGAGACCTCATCCTTACCAATTCTTTACGCGCTGCTTTTTTCTGTTTTTTCTTGTTGTAGCTTGTTGCAAAAAAGCCAAGTATTATCAATGCTTGCGCCGATTGGCTGTTGTAGCTTGTTGCAAGCTGTTGTCTACTCCCGTATGGGTTTTTGCGGTGGCGGTATGGGTTTTGTATGGGTTTTCTTTTGTATGATTTTGACTATAAGAATAGATATAATTAAAAATGACTTTTATATGCCAAAAGTGCCAAAAGTGACAAAAGGTGGAACAAAGCGATTGCGGCAACTGTCCGTTCATTCATTTTTCGGCAAACGCGGCGACATAAAACAAAGGTAAGACTTCCTCAATCTTGCGGTGAGTTTCCTTTCATAAGGCGCACTATTGTTCCCACGGATCGGGCGGGAAATCGTCAAAGGTGGTCGAGACGTACTCAGGCGCGGTCACTTCCTCATATCGGCGTGTTGTCCTTGCTCCCCGGATATACTGCTTCAAGTGCTGATCCCAAATGTACACGCGGCGTCTGATCGTTACATAGGGGATACGGCCCGCCCGGAGGTAGTTTCGGAGCGTCCGCACGGTTACACCTATCGCGTCCGCTGCCTCCTGCTGTGTGTAAAGGATCGTCGTTTCTCTGCCGATGGTGCATTTAAACATTGCTATTGTCCCTCTCCATCGTTTCAGCGATTGCCCGCCCTATAAAAGCATTGGCGCTTTCTCCCATGCTGGCGGCGTGGGCCTTGATAATATCCCGCTGCCCCTGCGGTAACGCAATGCTCATGCGGTCAAGGTTCTGTTTGTCCCATTTTACGTTTGCATTCTTGCGGGCTTCGTTGTATGCCCGCTTTCTCTTTTCCTCAGCCATTTTTCATCTCTCTTTCAAAAAATCGAATAATCGTGTGTCGAGAATAGCTACGGGCGGCTGCGCTCTGAAAACTTCGCGCCCAACTGAAAAGGTGCGCCGGGTGCATCCGCTCCCGCTCGGCTGCCGCGGTCGATCTCCGGCGCGGCGGCGGGGCTGTGCGTGGCGCTGTGTTGCAATGCATCCCGTGTCAATAAGTGTACCATACTTTGCACGCAATAGCAACGGTTATTAAGTGTACAATATGTACAAATTATTAAGTGTACTTTTGTCATCTCTGATAATTGATTATGTACTTAATAAGTGGTACAATATAGACAATCAAGGGGGCGGGAAACGCATTCCCCCGGTAGGCAGGACGCGAAAGGGACTCACGCCCCGCCCCCGCTGAAATCTTAAATATGGAGGTCAATACAATGAGCGCGAATGAAATCATTTCCAAGATCGAGGCCCTTAAAGAGTGGGAGGCCCTGGCTGCGGAGGCTGCCGCGGAGATCGAAAGCCTCAAGGACGCTATCAAGGCCGAAATGACGGCGCGGGGCGTCGAGGAACTCCAGGCGGGGCAGTACATTGCCCGTTATACCGAGGTCATTTCCAATCGGTTTGACAGCACGGCATTCAAGAAGGTCATGCCCGACGTGTACAAGGCGTACACAAAGCCCGTCACTTCCCGCCGCTTCTCGGTGGCGTAAGGGGGTGCGCATGGAGTTCTTGTTTTTCGTCGCTGTCTTTTGCGTCTGGGCCTTTCAGACGGTCATTGAGGATCTAACGGGCAAGAGGTAAGAAAAGCCCCTTGTGTCAAGGCCGGTCAAAGCTGGACGCAAAGGGCGGGGCCAATCCGCACGGGGGCGGCTGGTAGCTATATCTTATCGGCTGCCCCCTCCAATGTCAAGAAGGGAGCTATGACAATGACAAAGCGCAACGAATGGGACGCCCTCGGAGAGAACGGGCAATATAAAATGATTATCGGGTGCATCGTCCAGGCGGCGCAAAAGCGCGGTATCAAGGTTGATCCGCTGGCGCACGTCGGCGGCGTGTTTATCCGGGTCGCGGAACAGGTGGACGAAACGGAGCTTGATTTGCGCTTGCTGTGCTGGAAGTGTGCCGCCTCGGAACTGCAACAGTACGGACGGCATGAGCGCAAGGCCGCCGCTGCCGCTGATTTTGAGGTACAGGGTGCGGACGGTGCGGCGCTGGGGTCGGTGTTGGAGCTGATCGCCGGAGCGGGCAGCGTCGAAAATGAGGCGGTTTTGCGGGTCGATTTTTCCCGCTTCTATGCCGCGCTCGATGCCGTTAATAAGAAGATCGTGGACGGGCTGGCGCTGGGGTACTCCCGCTGTAAGATAGCCCCCACGGTCAAAATGACGCCCCCGGCGGTAACTGCTCGCATTCACAAGATGCGGGCGGCTTTGGCAGTCTGCATGGACTGAACAGTAATAAACAAGAGGGGCGGCAAGCCTGCCCCTCTTGAAATAATCAAAAAATGGAGGTTTCATCATGAACAAGGTGAAGAACAATCTGGCGGCAGCGAAAACGGCTCTTTTCGAGCCTAACCGGGTTACGGTCAAATGCCCTGTTTTGAAGATGAGGGACGATCCCGATATTTTTAAGCCCCGTGATTTTGATGCCGAATATGCCGAACAGGGATTTAGCATTGACCATGCCGCTCTTAATAGCGCGTTACATGATGTCAGAATGGCCGGCTTCGCACTTGCGGCCGGGTTGGACATCATCAAAGCATATCAGGCCGGACGGCAGGGCAAGCCGATCAAATCCGCTGTTTCGTGGATCGGGCAGCTTGAAGAATGCAGTGCCCCGAAGGGATGTGTTGAGGAATGAGAAAACAAGAGCGGATCGCATATCTGAATGATGCCGATAAGAACACGGTGCGGCGTGTCGTGGCTGCCTTCAATGACGCTGTAGCGGCTCAAAAAAGCGGCGAGGTAGATCGGAGCACCCCGCTTATGGAACATGGGCGCGGACTGCTCGGTGTGCCGGAGCGGTCGCCGGAGGCGGCTATGTGGTACGGGTTTTATCTTGGCTTTGGCGCGGGCTGCGCGTTCATGGAAGAACAGAAGGGAGGAACAGAACAGGTATAAAAACGCGGACGGGGTCAGCTTCACGGCTGGCCCCGCGTTACATTTTGTTAGGGGGTTGCTTATTTTTCCTTAATAATTTCATAAAGGCTCATGAGCATACCAGCAACAAGCAGCCCGCCCTGTGGAGTTCTTGATAATCGCATAAAGTTCTTCCCAAACGCTGAGCCCAGCTGTCTTTGCTCAGTGTTCATTTTGGCAAAGCTGTTATCAAAAATATTCATCCACTCGAGTAAATACATGCTTTCACAAGTTGCTGGTATTCGTCGATTCCAAAATTTTAATGCTTCCAGTACATCCACATGATTGGATAAGTCGCAAATAGTGTGTCCCCCATCTTCTCCGACATAATCAAGGCCGGGTATAAGCGTTGGTGCCAAATGTCCCGTTGCCGTAATGCGAAGCGGGCATAAAACAATTACTTCTCCGACGGCTGGTTCATCATCTTCCGTTTCATTCCCCTTTAAATCCGGGCAAGCAGGTTTCTGGCCGTACTCCCAAAGGCATATTTTCCGTGGGCGTACCATTAAAGGTAAAACACTTTGCGCTTCATCTAAGTTCCGCGCTCGTCCAAGTTTCACTGGGTTGTCGCCACTATCAACAAAGCGGATTTCGGCGTATTCCCCAAGTGTTCGAGTGTAATATGCAGCAGCCGCGTTAGGGTCTGCACCAACATGGTATTTGTCCTTGCTGATGGAGATTATCACGGGGGATTTCCCCGCATATCTCCATTCTGGCCTGATAAATTCCGCCCAGGCTTTTACAAGCGTTGTTATTTCTTCGCTTAGAATTACACCGTTTGTTTTTATTTCAATCTGTTTTACAGAAACACGGTGTTTTTTGAAGGATTCCAGCATGTGCCAAATTGCCGGCAGATTAAGTGTTGGCTCCCCGCCAGTGCAAACGATATTGTTCACCCTATCCGCTTGCTGTGCTATGGTGTCGATTGCCGACAATGGCACATCGACATTTTGTGCATCTCCGCGGATGCACATAGCGCAAGACAAATTGCAGCGCCGAGTAATGTCAATTGCCAATTGATCAAATGTGAGCATAGTAAAACTCCTTTACAAATTGAGCGTGTTCAGCGCGTCCCGGAGGCTGCGGGCTTCGCTGGGTGTCAGACGGAGGCCGCCACGGTGCGCGGTTTCGCTGCCGTTGCTGTGTACCGTAAAGTAACGAATATCCACGCGGGGCGCGTCCTCGCCCTGGTGCTGCGTCCGGGTGATCCGTAACTCGTCACGGCTGCGCGGTTCTCTGGTGCTGACAACAATCGGCTCCCCGACGGTCGAATACTCCGGGATTACAAGTTTCGATTTCATTTCCTTGCCTCCTACAGTCAAAGATAAGTCCGCAAGTTTTTGGATAGGCGCGGATTTCGCAGGTGCCGGAGAGCTTCGGCTTCGGTCTTTTTGACTTCGGCGGCGCTGATCCGCAAGGCCGCGGCTGCGGCGTCCCGGCTCATGCCTTCAAAGAAGATGCAAAAGATAACGGCTTGCTCCCGCTCCGTGAGCTGCGCGATTGCGTCCCGGACGGCCTGCTCCCGCTCCCGCTGCTCGATTACCTCAAATGCTGCCGCTTCGTCTGATGCGATCTTATCGGCTATCAGATCGCGCAAGGGCGTATCTGTGTCCTCAGAGGCGGGTGCGTCCAGCGATAGGGCGGCATGGAGCGGGTCGTTTATATTCCGCTCGCTCCTGCCACCGTATTTTGCAGCCGTAAACGCGCTGTGAAGGGCGTATTTGTATATCCGTAGGAATGATCCCTTGTTTGCGTCAAAACTTCGCACGGCGCGTATAAACGCCTCAAATGCGGTCTGCTGTTTATCGTCGGCGTCAATATCATATTTCCTGCCGATCCAGATACCAAAGCGTTTTACTTGCGCCCATAAGCTTAAGAGCGTTTCTTCATCGCCGTCCTTCGCCTGCGCTGCCAGCTCGTCGATTGACATTTCCCCGCCCCCCTGTTATCATGAAAAATAAGAAATGTCCATGATGGGCGGGGGCGCTGCGCTACGGCGTGGCGCTCTTTTTTTTGTGCGGAATTCTTAAAGTGCTTCGATCAAACCGGCAACATCGGGATTTGTAGGCTCAGCCTGAAATTCGCGGGAATGGATCGGCAGCAGCGGCAGCGGTGCGCCGAACTCGGCAACGCGTACACCATCAAACGGCTGCCTGTGTGCCGCAATGCGGGCTTGCGCTTCAGCAACGGTACGCTCAAATTCGGCGCGGGAAGGACAGAGAGCGTTGATCCAAACCGAAAAGCCGCCGGGCATAAGCTTGTCCTCTTCCAGAACGAAATGAGGTTTGCTGCTGATCGGAAATGAGCCGCCGCGCTTCGTAAAGGTGTCATTAAAGGCGTCGAGTTCCACAGCGGCAGCGTCCAGCGCAATCCTCGCTTTTGGCTCCCATTCCTCCCACGTTTCGAGCCAGCTTTGATTTACAAAAACGTGGGTGCAGCGCCCGCTACGGCTGTCCTCGTCCCATGCAACAGGGCGGCGATTTTTAGGAACAAGATGCCGGTCCAGATACGCCGCGCAAAGATAACCCTTTGAACAGTTTTTCTCCATTATAAGACCTCCTTAATTTTGAATAGGGGGCAGAGTGGAATGATGCCCCGCCCCCAAGCCGCATAGCAGGGAGGAACGGCTTGACATTGGAAAATGTCCCCTCCCATCGTATTACATGGTAACTATACTTACCGTGTAAGCAAAATGATTTACTTCTTCGGGGGATGAACGGCCTCATAAAAATCCATGAAGTCTTCCAGCCTCAGAACAATGCGCCACGGTTCCCAATTTTGTCTGAAAATGACCACGGGGACACCGTCAAGGAATGCCGCGGCGTCCCGCTCGCTTTGCGCTATCCATGCGGGAAGTCGCAGGCTTTCAGCCCGCTTTATTTCGAGATGCAGCCCCGGTAGGTTATACAGATCGGGGAAGCGCCCAAAGGTCTTTGTTCCTTCGCGGCGGACGTCGTAACCGCGCCGGTTAAGAAGGTCCATTACTTCACGCTCCGCCGTCGCGCCTTTTTTCGCACCGTTCATGCTCGTCGCCCTCCAGTCTCCGCAAGATGCGCCGTATTCCGTCTTCGTATTGCACGGGGAAAAGATTACGTTTTGCGAGTTTTTTCTTTTCAAGCTCGTATTTTTTCCAGTCCGTTAAATTGACTCCTTTTTGTTGGCGAGAGGATTAACGAAAATCGTCCGCGTAGGACGTCCACCCGTAGATTGTTCGATTTCGCGAATATATCCCCGCTCGGTCAACTCGTCTATTGCGGGCTGCATATCTTCTGCACGGCGGAATTTACCATGACAAAGGCGAAATAAATCGCGCCTGCTGAGTTGATCCGCTCCGGAGCCAAGAAGTCGCCTCAGTAAATATTTCGCATCGTCGATCGTGTCATCCGCGCCCATGAGCTGATAGGCAGCGGCAGCGTGTGCGCCGAAAAACTCTGCAACGGAGATCGCGCCCGACATTACCTCGGTGGAAATAGTAGTATCCGCAGGTTCGCCGATGGCTTCCGCGCAATGGAACAATGCGGCAATGCGGAGCATTGCGCCCGTGAGCTTTCCAGCCCAATCCCGCATATGCTCCCAATCATCTGCGAGCCGGGCCTCAACATATTGAGCATACTGTTTTAGCAATCTCGACGCGTCCGGCGACAAGTGAATGATGCCATGTCCCTGCCCCGACAAAATCCGCCGCACAAATGCACAATATTCCTGCTTGACTTTTTGTGGGATCGTCTCGGCGTCGATTTTGCGCCGTCCAACCTTTGACGGGCAAACAGCGAATAAGAATCGCGCCGTCAATCCCCGCCCACGGAAAGCCGAATTGTTCATCAACCCCGAAAGAATTTGCGGCTGGACCGTCAAGACCATAGATAAACGCGGATCTTCGACAAAAACTGATTTTCGTCCTATCCGGTCAACGACGATGGGATCTCCCGCGTGTCCCTTCAGAAAAACGTCGAGGTTTAGCTGTTTTTCATAGCGCCCCGCCATGGCGTCGAAAACGCCGCCCTCGCTGGAGCAAACGGTGATTGCGCCGCCCTGCTGCTCCATTAAAACGATCAGCTTTTCCGGCGTGGCGTCATCCACAAGCAAACGCTTTTCATAAATCGGTTTTAACTCGTTGAGCTGGGCGGCAAGGTCGAGCGCTTCCTGCCGTTTGACTGCCAGATCCCCCGGATTTGCTTTGACTGCGGCGGCCTCGGCAGCGTTTTTTTTGGCTTCAAGCATTTTTCGCTCGCTCTCAGCTCTGGCGATCTCCGGAGCGTCCATCATCCGACGCTCCGCCTCATATTCATAAATAGGGCGTGTCAATTGAGAAAAAACAGCCGATTTGCGTTCTCCCGGCTCTGCCGTGGCAACGACAAAAAGGGACAACGGCTCCCGCCAATCCGAATTTGCTTCGACAATATATCTCGACTGAAACGCCGCAGCCAGGACGCCAAGCGACAGTACGCCGCTCATGCTTTCACTCGTTTGCGTTGTTTCCGCCAGGCATTCCGTGAAATCGGCTAAAGCGCTGGGGAGCTGCTGCGTCGGAAATGGAGGCAGGGACACATCGGAAAATGGAATCGGCGGCTCCCAATCGATCAATCGGCCTTCGATCTCTGAGGCGTATTTTTCAAAATTTTCGAGCACAGCCCCGCCACCTCCCGATCCATAAAAATATGCATCTGCGTTTCCATGTCCTCGCCGTCAAGCGCCTCCGCCCAAGACTCCAAAGCGTCGTGCCATTTGACCGCCAACACCTCCGCCTCGGTCCAACTCGAACTGTTTCGCTTCAAAGCAAGCCATCCTACACGGCAGGCGGCATTTAAATCACGAAGCATTCGATCCCGCCATTGCAAATACCAGCGCTCTGTTTCGGAAATATGTTGGCGGTATCGGACATGAGCGAGCTCCTCGCGACTCGGCGGCCGATCTAACGGCAGGGCAAGCGCAAAGTCCGCATTGAGCTTGCGGACGGCCTGCATCATATCAAGGCCGAAAACCTGAGCGACAAAGTCAATCACGCTGCCGCCCTTGCCGCAGCCGAAACAATGCCAACCGCCTGTTCCGGGGTAGAGCTTCAAGCTCGGCGTTTTTTCCCTGTGGAGTGGGCAGCAGATAAAACCCGCTCGATTTGGCGAAAAACCATAGTATCGTGCGGCGTCGATGGTGGGGACGCGCTGCTTGATTTCGCTGAAAACATCGGCGGTCATGACATGATTACCTTGCAATCTGCGTTTGCGCGTTGTAAAATATGAATTGAGGGAAATGACTGCCTCGCCGCAATCGTCCCGCCGCCGTCTCGGTGCTTCCATCACCGGGGCGGCATTACTTTTTCCGTTCATCGGTATCAGCCTCCGTTTCCGCTCCCAACTGCCGGAGAAGGGCAGGCACATTGATGTAATAAGTGCTGCCACTTTTGATGTGCGGCACAGTTCCGTCACGGCATCCACCCCTCAGAAAGTAGGCAGATAGGCCTGTGGTCCTCACGGCATCCGGGATTTTCTGAAAAGGCTGATTCACGCTATTACCTCCCCCTTGGACAGCTTGGTGATGATAGTCATAATCCGCACCTTTTCCTCGTCGGGCAACTCTTTGCGGAGCTTCCGCGAAAGAGAGCAATCAGCAATCCCCATTGCTTCCGCCACTTGCCAGAGCTTCACACCCGCGCCAGCCGCCGCCAGCTTGATTTCCCGATTCGTCAAGATAAATCACTCCTTTCCCCTTGACAGCTACGATTATTCTCATTATAATGAATAATGTAAACAACAAGAGCATTAACAAGCAAACAAAAGGCGGTGGTTCCCGCTCCTGTTGTTCTTCCTATAGTATAGCCGACAAGTATGTTGTTGTCAACGCTCGAAGAAACATTGCTGCATTGGATAATAAATGAAGCTATACAGGCTCGGAGGTGCTAACAGATGCAGAATATAGGTGCTCAATTCAAGTTCAATTTCCGTGAGTTACGGCGTGAGAAAGATATGTCACAAGCTCAATTTGCGGAGTTTTTAGGTATATCCCGCCCGACGGTAGGATTCTATGAGAGCGGCGAGCGGTCCCCTGATGCAGATACGATAAAAAAGATATGTAAAAAATGTGCTGTGTCTGCCGATTGGCTTTTAGGTTTGGGTGGGGTCAAAGGCGACAATGTAAATGAAGTTTTAATAGGAAAGCTGACGGGACTTTCCCCCGAAGCGGTACGAGGGTTATATAGTCAGAAGAAAAAGATTGACGCTGCTGAAACGGATGTAGAGCAATACGCGTTACTCTCCCTTGCAGACTTTATCAATTTTGCTATCGAATACTTTCCTAAAAACTTTCATCAAGCACACCGAAATATGACTGAGGCAATCGCTGATTGTGCTTTTATTCGGGATGATCTACAGGAAAGACTAAGCGATTTTCTGAATAATGAAGGAACAGCAGATGTGTTAGCCTTCATTCGTTTTAATCTCGGCGGGGATATAATATCTGCTGATCTAAAAAAGGAAATGTGCATAGACGCTGCCGTTAAGATGTATCGCATTATCATTGAGAAATATATTGAAAAAAGGGGTTCGGAGCTTAAATTACGCCTGGATGAAATCAAGAATCAGGAAAGGGGTCAAGACAATGCCGTCAGCACGGAAGAAAACGAATAAGGCCGGTCAGGTGTTTTATGAGATCCGCATTTCCCGCGGTCGAGGAGAAACGTATCTTACGACGCGCTGGTATGTGCCGGAGGGATGGAGTCAGAAGGCTATCGACAAGGAACTTGCCAAGCAGGCGGCAGAGTTTGAGAGAAAAGTCAAGGCCGGGGAGGTTATCAGCAGGGCGGAAGCAAAGCAGATCGCCGCTGATAAAGCTGCGGAGGCGGCAAAAATACAGACATTGAAGCAGTACGGCGAAAAGGTGTTTATGCCCTCGCTTTCTGTCCGCTGTTCTGAAAATACCCGCTCCGCCTATCAAGGCAATCTTGATCATTGGATATATCCGACGCTGGGCAATATGCGGATGCCGGAGGTTACACCGGCAAATATATCCGCACTGCTGCTGTCTATGCAGTCGCAAGGCAAGGCACAAAGCACTTGCGTTAAGGTCTATACGATCCTGTGCGGGCTTTTCAAAATGGCGTATATGACCGATACTATACAATCAAATCCAATGGACAAGGTGCAGCGCCCGCGCCCACGCAAGAACGAAGTAAAAGGAGCGGAAATCTCCGCATATACCGCTGAGGAAGTCAAGACGATCATTGATGCCCTCGATGCGGAGTCGTTGAAATGGCGGGCATTTGTGCGACTGCTGATAGATACCGGCGTCCGCCGCGGGGAATGCTGTGCGCTCCGATGGGAAAATATCGACTTTAACTCAAACACGATAACGATTGCCGGAAATCTGTGCTATACGCCTAAACGCGGAGTATATACTGACACGCCGAAAAACGGTCATACCCGGACGGTAGATATTGACGAAGAAATCACAAAACTCCTTCGTCAGCTTCGTGAGGAACAATCAGAAAAGTGTATCAGTTCCTATGTGTTCACGCAGGAGGGGAGCGCGGAGCCGATGCACCCGACGTCCCCGACGGGTTTCTTCAGGAAATTTGGAGCGACGCTCAAAGAGAAGTACGGCATTGAGGATTTCCACCCGCATAAACTCCGTCATACATTTGCCTCCATCGCCATTACCAACGGGGCAGATATTGCCAGCGTCAGCGAAAAGCTGGGCCACTCCGACAAGGCCGTGACGCTTCGGATGTACACTCACGCCGATCAGGAATCTATGAAACGCGCAAGCAATATCTTCCGCGAGGCCATTCGGAAAAAGGCATAGGGGCTTTTGTCACTTTTGGCACTTAATTTCATGGAATACACATGTGAAAAGCCGGGCAGGAATTGACCTGTCCGGCTCTGTTTTTTCATGCCCGTATGGGTTTTTGTATGGGTTTTCGGCATTTGTTATATTTCGCACAAAAAACAAAAAGCCCCGAAATCGTTGAGATTTCAAGGCTTTTCAATGGAGCTGCTATCCAGATTCGAACTGGAGACCTCATCCTTACCAAGGATGCGCTCTACCTACTGAGCTACAGCAGCATTGGCGACCCGGAACGGGCTCGAACCGTCGACCTCCAGCGTGACAGGCTGGCGTTCTAAACCGA
>JAEEGL016840092.1_pt1 | contig 12490 bp, 12 predicted proteins | sample 9134231 | NCBI WGS metagenome assembly JAEEGL01 (sample SAMN16246548, study PRJNA631951) | gut metagenome | biome: gut microbiome; feature: rumen; material: fiber-attached | host: Bos | place: Iran: Karaj | collected 2018-10
CGCCGCCATGGGCGCCCTCGAACGCCTCGACGTGATGCTCAACGACGCCCTCTACGGCATCCTCTTCCGCGACATCAACCCGCAACGCACCCTTGTGGACCAATACTTCTCCCGCATCATCAACGGCTATGCCGGCGTCATCATCAACACCGGCGAGGACAACTACCTCACCACCGCCGATGCCGTGGAGGCCGCCCACACGGTACTTGCCTCCGACCTCATCAACGAGCAGCTGGCCCTCCTGGCCGCCCTGCCGGAGGAACAAATGGGCCTCGGCCACGCCTTCGAGATGGACCCGATGCTCGAAAACGGATTCCTCCTCGAGCTCGCACAGGCGCAGATGACCCGCGAAATCTTCCCGAAGGCCACACTCAAATACATGCCGCCCACGAAATTCATGACCGGCAATATCTTCCGCGGCCATATCCAAGACGCCCTCTTCAACATGATCGGCATCTGGACCCACCAGGGCATCCAGCTGCTCGGTATGCCCACCGAGGCCATCCATACGCCGTTCATGAGCGACCGATACCTCTCCATCGAGAATGCCCGCTACATCTTCAACGACATGCGGAGCATCGGCGAGGAGATGGAATTCCGCGAAGGCGGCATCTGCCGCGAACGCGCCAAAACCGTGCTCAACAACACCATCGAACTGCTCAAGCAAATTGAGACCGAGGGTATGTTCTCCGCATTGGAGAAGGGTATCTTCGGCGACGTGAAACGTCCGATGAACGGTGGAAAGGGACTCGCCGGCGTGGTCACCAAGGGCGAACATTATTTCAATCCCTTTATTGAGTTAATGAAAAACAGAAAATAGAACCAATCACTACATAGTTAATAATTAAGAATTTAAAAATGAAAAAAACATTTTTGGTCTTGGGTCTGCTCCTATTGATAGGCAGCCTGATGGCCCAGCATAAGCGCCCGACGACGGAAGCCACCGAGCCTAAAGAATCTATCGTCTATTTTTGCAGTGAGATAACCCCGGAGAATATCCTGAAACTTTATGAGGCTATGGGAGTGGATGTCTCCAGTTATAAAAACATCGGTTTGAAGGTACACTTCGGAGAGCGTGGCAACCAGAACTTCCTCAATCCTGAATTGCTACACCCGCTGGTGGACAAGGTACACCCCACCTTTGTGGAGACCAACGTGCTGTATGTCAGCGACCGTCGCTTCACCAAATCCCACATCGCATTGGCGAGGGAGCACGGGTTCACGTTTGCCCCCATCGACATTCTGGATGCGGACAACGAAATCATCTATCCGGGTGATGAGAATTTCCAGTTCTGCAAGACCGTGCGCACGGGCGACCATTTCGAGAATTACGACTTCTACATTATCTATTCCCACTTCAAAGGACATGGTTCGTCAGGATTCGGCGGAGCCATCAAGAATGTGGGTATGGGTATGGCCTCCCCGGGAGGCAAGATGGCCATCCACGCCAACAACTATCCCAAGGTGAACACACCCGACAAGTGTTTCCAGTGCAACCGTTGCGCCAGTCAATGCCCTGCCGTGGCCATCTCCGTGGACGACCATGGTCCCGTCATAGATACCACCAAGTGCATCGGGTGTGCCAAGTGCATCGCGGAATGCCCGTTGAAACTTTTCTCCCCGGACAATTCCGGCTACGACGAGACCCGCTTCCTCGACAAACTTGTGGAGTACACCAAGGTGCTGGTTGACCATCGTCCGATGGTGTTCATCAACGTCATGGCCAACATCTCCACCACCTGCGACTGTTCCGCCAAGGCACCCAAGCCCTTCATGCGCGACATCGGTGCAGTGGCTTCCAAAGATGTCGTGGCCATCGACCAGGCCTGCCAGGACCTCACATCCAAGGCCTACGGCTGCGAGCATGTCTTTCAGAAAGTGAATCATGTCAGCGGCATCGAGCAATTGAAATATGCCGAGAAACTGGGCATGGGCAGCACCAAATACATCCTCATCGATGTGGCAACCGGCCAACGCATCACGTTGGAAGAGGCAGTGAAACAGTCTGAAAAGAAACAAGAACAGAAATAACATCAATTGATTATGGATAAAGACAATCTCGCGGTAGGAACCCGTGTGAGCCACGAGAAATATGGCGAAGGCATCATCAGCATGAATGGTGCATTGACGTACAAGGTCATCTTTGTGCGGGGCGGCGAAGTGGAATTCTCGAAGATGAGCGTGCAGCTGGAAGTCGTCGAGCCGGTGGAAGCCGCTGACGACAACCAGCCGAAGCTGAACCTCAAGGAGTTTGAGCGCGTGCTCACCCATCTGCTCACCAAGTACAACGGCATCGAATACAAGGCCGAGTTGGGGCGCAAGTGGCAGGGCGGCACCATGGTGCTGCGGCCCGCCAACCCCGACCTCGCCCCGAAGGAGATCCCCGTGGAGACCTTCTTCCACAAGATTGTCATGATGCGCGACCGCCTGCGCGTGCTGGAACAGAACATCAACAGCAGCGACAGCCTCACCGACGAGGAAAAGGTGAACCTGCAGCAGTACATCTCCCGCATCTACGGCAGCATGACCTCCTTCAATGTCCTGTTTGAGGACAAGGGGGATTATTTTGTGGGAATGAAAGCGTAAAGTAGAGAAATCTCATAAAACGGAAATGTCATATACAACCTGCCTGGCTAATGACATAGGAACAGAATGAAAAACGGCATACCCTTCTGTTTTTGCAAACGGGCACTCATTCCGACTTGTTCTGACACACGTTCCCCCTTTTTCTTCTGCACGATTCACATATACTTCACCCGTTTTTCTTACCCTCTTGTCTCATCGGGAAAAAGAAAGCAATGATATAGAAGTTGAACTGTCATTATCTTCGTGGCATTACAGAATGTCAATTATCATGGATTTCTATGTGAAGTGTCTCGGACTGGTTGTGGAGATGGCGGCTTCCATAACGATAAGCCGGATTACAACTCACAGGGAATGATAACCCATATTAACTACCCCGCCCTTCGGGCACCCCTTCTTAAAATTAGAAGGGGAGATGACTTCGTGCGGTACCGAGGTGCCACAAGCATTATTAACAATGGAAAAATGTCGCCATAATCTTCTCTTTCAACAGCGCAACCAGATTATGGTCTCTCCGTCGTTCAAGAACGAAGGAGCAATTTCCTTGATGCGTGGACTTCGGAGTTTGGGGATGGCCTCTTTTAGGGCCGTACCCCGGTTGTAACCGTGTACCACGACAATCTTTTCTATCCAGCGCGGGGCGGTTTTCATCTGCTCGCGCAGCAATTTGAGTGCCTCGTCCACAGTCATTCCATGAATATCAATTTGAATGGTGTTGTTTATCTTGGCCATTGGATTTAAAAATAACGATATCAAACGGGTATAGGGAAAAACTTTGCAAAAATAAACAAATATTCCATCACTATTTCCCTGCAAGCCTTGCAGCTTTCCATGCGATGGGATATGAAACGTATTTTTGCCGGGTAAAAATAAATCTGATACGTTTATGAGATGGCTTGTAATTATTCTCGTGGTTGCCCTTATCGGAGGGCTTATCGGAATGTTGGTTTCCGACAACAAGGCTGAAGGTTTTGCTGCCGGTGCGTTGGAATTTGGTGGCGGTTGCGCCGGCATAATATGGAAAATATTTATTTGGGGAATCGCCATTGTTTTGATTATTAAACTTTTCGGATGGCTTTTTGGATAAGATGCAATGGCTTTTTTATTTAGAAATTTAAAAATTCAGGGAATTATATACTTGATAGCACAAATCAAGGTTCTGCATTATTTTTTTGATTTGGGCGTGCCGGCGCGGCGGCGGGACTTACGCCACATTTGCACACGCAATCCAATGCCACCGCGCCGTCGGGCTTTCCGCTCCAATGTCTGGCAGCAACGAGACAAGTGCTTGTCAGTTTCTCCCTTTTTGCCAGTCTCCAAAGGTGTGCAACGGTTCCCCCGCCATCCATTTCCACTGCAATCCCTCACGCATGCTCGTCGCGAAAGGGAGGCGTTGGGAAAAAGCGTTGTTTGTAGAACTGTCCATGCCAGCCTTGCGCCATCATGTACATAACCGCCTTTTTTTAATCCCACTATGACGAGTGCCGCCAGCTGTTTGGTCAATGGGGAAGTGAACGAGATGATGCTGAAGCGTATCCTGAACGCACTGCCCGGCACATTCAGCCGTTTGGTTATCACCGCCGATTTTCGTATTCTGCTTCCAGATTTTGAGAAGGAGATTGTCTGACATCATTTTTGATCCTTTTTTTCAAGATATTGGAATATTTCGTATCTTTGCCGCTTTAAAAAACGAATCTAAAAGATAAAACAATCATCCCTAAAATAACAAAGCAATGAGTGGCGGTTTGTATTCAATGGATCAAAAGGATTTTGATCAGACATTAGATTTAACCCGGGTGAAACCCTACGGCGACACGATGAACGACGGCAAAACGCAGCTGAGCTTCACGCTGCCCGTGCCCTGCGGCGACGAGGCGGTGGAGGCGGCCAAACAACTCCTCAAGAAGATGGGCTTCGACAACCCGCAGGTGGTTTACTACAAGGAGCTTACCAATGGGTTCACGTTTGTGAACTGCTACGGCTCCACCACCCATACGGTGGACTACACCACCATCCACGTGCCGAAAGTGGAGTCCACGGTATGGTCCATGCAGGAGACCGACCAATTCATCCGCGAGCATATCGGGCGCAAAATCATCGTGGTGGGTGCCAGCACTGGCACGGATGCCCATACCGTAGGCATCGACGCCATCATGAACATGAAGGGCTACGCCGGCCATTACGGCATTGAACGCTACGACATGTTCGACGCGCTGAACATGGGCAGCCAGATCCCCAACGAGGAGTTCATCGCCAAGGCCGTGGAGATGCATGCCGACGCGCTGTTGGTGTCGCAGACCGTGACACAGAAAGACGTACACATCAAAAACATGACCGAGCTCATCGAGATGCTGGAGGCCGAAGGTCTGCGCGACAAGCTCATTGTCTGCGCCGGTGGCCCGCGCATCACGCACGAGCTGGCCAAGGAACTCGGCTTCGACGCCGGCTTCGGCATGAACACCTACGCCGACGATGTGGCCTCCTATTTAGCCCAGGAAATGGACCGCAGGCTTCATGCCTGACCCGTTCCTTGACGGCGGGGAATAACGGCTCCGGACCTGCCGGAAGAGCCCTGTTTCACTTAAAAAAACGGTATTCTGAAAAGTGTGTTTTTTATCATGAAAACGCCTCAGGCTACCGTTTTTTTTCGTATCTTTGCACGTTTTATAGAATTAACAAAAGAGATTGAAAATGAGTGAGATAGAAAAGACTATTCCGACTGAAGAAACCTATAGCGCCAGCAATATTCAAGTTTTGGAAGGCCTTGAGGCCGTCCGTAAACGTCCCGCCATGTACATCGGCGATGTCAGCGACCGTGGACTGCACCATTTGGTGAACGAGGTGGTGGACAACTCCATCGATGAGGCACTGGCCGGCTACTGTAACAATATCGAAGTGACCATTTTGGAAGACAACTCCATCTGCGTGCTGGACAACGGCCGTGGTATTCCCACGGACATGCACGAGAAGGAGCACCGTTCCGCTCTGGAGGTCGTGATGACCGTGCTCCACGCAGGCGGCAAGTTCAACAAGGATTCCTACAAGGTGTCCGGCGGTCTGCACGGCGTGGGTGTCTCCTGCGTGAACGCCCTGTCCAAGCACATGATCGCCGAAGTGTTCCGCGATGGCAAACATTTCATGCAGGAATATGCGTATGGCAAACCCCTCTATCCGGTGAAAGTGGTGGGTGAAAGCGACTATCGCGGCACCAAAATCACCTTCACGCCCGATGAGACCATCTTCTACGTGACGACCTACGACTTCGAACGTCTCTCCGACCGCCTCAAAGAGCTGGCCTACCTGAACAAGGGCATCCACCTTTCCATCGAGGACCTGCGCAAGACCAACGAGAACGGCGAGCACCCGAAGCACATATTCTACTCGGAGAACGGTCTGCGCGACTTCATCATGTATCTGGATGAGGGACGTACCAAGATCACCTCCAAGCCTATCTACATCGAAGGCGAACGTCAGGGAGTGCCGGTGGAAGTGGCCATGCAATACAACGACTCCTTCACCGAGAATATCCATTCTTACGTAAACAATATCAACACGATAGAGGGCGGCACCCACCTTACGGGTTTCCGCGCCGCCTTGACCCGTACACTGAAGAAGTACGCCGATGACAACAACATGCTTGACAAGCTCAGCAAGGGCAAGGAGCGGGTGGAGATCTCAGGCGACGACTTCCGCGAAGGTCTTACGGCCATCATCTCCGTGAAGGTGGCGGAACCGCAGTTCGAAGGACAGACCAAGACCAAGTTGGGCAACAGCGAGGTGTCGGGTATCGTGAACCAGATGGTGGGCGAAATGCTGACCAACTATCTGGAGGAGAATCCGAAAGATGCGAAGGAGATTGTCGATAAGGTAGTGCTGGCTGCGCAGGCCCGTCACGCCGCCCGCAAGGCGCGCGAGATGGTGCAACGCAAAACCGCCTTCGGCGGCTCCGGTCTGCCCGGCAAGCTCTCCGACTGTTCCTCCAAGGACGCCTCCAAATGCGAACTCTTCCTCGTGGAGGGTGACTCCGCAGGCGGCACGGCCAAGCAGGGCCGCGATGCTCATTATCAGGCCATCCTGCCGCTGCGAGGCAAAATCCTCAACGTGGAAAAGGCCATGCAACACCGCATCTTTGAAAGCGAAGAGATCAAGAACATCTATACCGCCCTTGGCGTCACCATCGGCACGGAGGAGGACAGCAAAGCCCTCAACATCTCCAAACTGCGTTATCACAAGGTGATCATCATGACCGATGCCGATGTGGACGGAAGCCACATCGCCGCCTTGATCCTGACCTTCTTCTTCCGCTATATGCGCGAGCTCATCGAGCAAGGCCACGTCTATATCGCCACACCGCCGCTCTATTTGATCAAGAAGGGCAAATACCAGAAGTATGCGTGGACCGAAGAACAGCGCACCCAGTACACGGCGGAGGCCGCCGGCGACAAGGAGGAGGCCAAAGTCCACGTGCAACGCTACAAAGGTCTTGGTGAGATGAACGAGGAGCAGCTCTGGAGCACCACCATGGATCCGCAGTTCCGCACGCTCCGCCAGGTGACCATCGAGAACGCCCTCGAAGCCGACCACGTGTTCTCCATGCTGATGGGCGACGAGGTGCCACCACGTCGAGAATTTATTGAACAAAATGCCACTTATGCAAACATCGATGCCTAATCCGGACCAGGAACCCGTAACCCCTGAAACCGTAGAACAACCGCAGGCCGACACGAACGAGATGCCGGCGCAGACCGACCAACCGCAAAGCGATGGTCCCATCATCTCGGAACCCCCTACCGTGGTGTCGTTCCAGAATGTGGACATCTACCAGAAGAAAATCCTGATTCTGCCGAAAATATCCTTCACGGTGAAACAGGGCGAGTTCGTCTATCTGATAGGTAAGACGGGCAGCGGCAAATCGTCCATCCTCAAAACGCTGATTTCGGAAATCAAGCCCAAAGGTGAAAAGGCTGAAATCATTGGCTTCGACCTGTTGAAGATGAAGCCGAAGCGCATCCCGGAACTGCGCAAGAAGCTCGGCGTGGTGTTTCAGGACTATCAGCTGCTGAACGACAAGACGGTGATCGAGAACTTGTTGTTTGTGTTGCGTGCCACCCGTTGGAAAGACCGCAACGCCATGCTGAACCGTTGCGAGGAGGTGCTCTCCATGGTAGGCCTTTCCACCAAGGATTTCAAATTGCCCTATCAGTTGTCGGGCGGCGAACAACAACGCGTTTGCATTGCGCGGGCCCTGCTCAACAACCCGGACGTGATCCTCGCCGACGAACCCACGGGCAACCTCGACCCCATCACCGCCGAAGAGATCTTCCAGCTTTTCCATACCATCAACAAAACAGGAACCACGGTCATCATGGCCACCCACAATTTCCCGATGATCGACAAGTTCCCGACCCGAACCATCTGCGTGGAGGACGGGAAACTGATTGATACTGTTGTCTGATGCTCTCCATCCTGATTCCGGCCTATAATGTGGACCTGCGTCATTTAGTGCGCGACCTGCTGCGCCAATGCCGCCAGCTGGGCCTCGTCTTCGAGGTGCTGGTGGAAGATGACGCCTCCGATGCCGCGTATCATCGATTCTATGAGGATGTTGCCCATGAACCGGAAGTCATTCTCCTGACGAACACGGAGAACCAGGGCCGTTCCAAGGTCCGCAATCATATGGCCGATACCGCACGCTATCCCTATCTGCTCTTCATGGACTGCGATGCGAATGTGAAGAAGCCGGACTACATTTCCCACTATCTGCAATGTATCCGCAACCGTTCTGCGGAGAGTAAGCCGTTCGTGGTGTCGGGCGGACTGGCCTACCGCGAACAAATGCCGGAAGAGGGCCATCGACTTCGATGGAAGTATGGCGTACGCCGCGAGGTACGCACCGCCGCCCGCCGGAACATGAAGCCTTACGCCGCCTTCACGCCATTTAACATGCTGACAACCAAGAATCTGTTCCAAATTTGCCGCTTCGACGAATCCATCTCCACGTATGGTTTTGAAGACACACTCTTCGGCATCCAACTGCAAATGGCAGATGTGCCCGTGGAACATGTGGATAATGAATTGTATCACGACGGCATCGACACGAACTATGTGTTTCTGCTGAAAGTCGAGACTTCCATTGAAAATCTCATCCGGCTTCATCGGGATCGGAAACTGCCGGACAACTTTCTTCAAAACAGCCGGCTAATGCGGATGTATGCCCAATGCAAGCGCTATCATCTGACAGTTCCTGTGCATAAATTGCTGAACGCCGCAGAGAAAATCCTACAGCATTTTGTCCTGAAAAAATCCTCCCTGCTGGCCCTGGATCTGATGAAAATGAAATTCCTCTGCGACCGTATGGCCGAGGAATCCGTCACAGACTGAACATAATTTGCGCCTTCACTTCGGATTTGTGCGGTTTGTCAATCTGATTCAGACCACTACTGATGATTTTCCGGTCCAGATATTCGGTTCGCGACACGCGTAGCCATACACTTAGCCATTTGTACTTGTAGCGAAGCACAATATACCCCCGAATCCCTTTGTAATAATAGCTTCCGATGGTGAACGCGTAGTAAACGTCATCCTCATACGCATATAGCCGATCATCGTACCGATCCGTGTCGAAAAAGGCCATCCGCAACCGCAGACTGATATCGGGCTTTTTTATACTCCAGGCAAAATCCTGATACAAAAGAATACCGCTGTATGTTAAGCGATTGCGAGGGTAATGGCTGAAACAGCCTTCGATTCCGGTCTTCAGTCGCACGTTCGGATGTGGCATGTTTATCCATAACATCCTAAATTTATGCCTGTTATATGTATTGATAAGACGATAATGCGCGTCCGTAAGGTTTTCGGATTTGTTTGTTAATGTATAACGGATGTCAATCTGACTGTTTCGTGAGAATTGGCAGTTGGCAGAGGCACCCAATGCCAAGCACACCACGGGAGCGTCGCAGCGATAGGAAGGAGTGGTCAGATGGTAATAGTCGAAATAGGCATTCGCCGTCACCCGCCGACTGAAGATTTGCTCGAAGGTAAGGTATACGCCACTCTCGCCCCGGTTGGTGCTGGAGGCGCTGAAAGCCCTGCCCAACGGGGCGTGGAAATCACGGTCGTAATGACGCACCAGCAAACCCGCTTTGGTCGTAGGGGTCATGGGGTAAGTGGCACCTTGCAAGACTGCTACCTTTCCGTTTTGGTCAACTCCCACCTCTCCAAAAAACACGACATGTTTTATAAGAATTTGATAATCAGCGGAAACATTAAAGCCAACAGGAATAAACGATGACGCGATTTTATGCGACAGATCTTCCTGAATGGTGTCGGTGAGGGTGTGGCACACTGCCCGAAGTCCGACTCGGAACAGCGCTCGCTGCCAAGAAAGGTCGGCCCCATAGTGGTTATCCAACGTTCCGAAGGAGCGTCCACCAAAGAGCGTGCCTTTCCACTGCTGATCACCTAAGCGAAGGGCAAAGCCCCGCAGGAAGTTGCCCTCATTGCAGGGTGCCACCGAGCGGATGGCGGTCCCGAAGCGACGCAAGGCATCCGGGCCGCCACCTCTACCCGAAAGCAAAGCACTTCCCAAGGCCAATCCCTGCCCGTAGTTGAGCCGGTAATCACCCACCGCCGCCTCCTTGACAAGTCCTATATTTTTAAAACAAAGGGATCCGGCGTAAAAATCGAACCCGTAAGGCTGTTTCCCCTTGAAAAACTGCTCACCGGAATCTTTTTCACCAGCTAATTTAAGGATTATATGGTCGTTCATATTCCAAGTGTAGCGGAAGCACACATGTCCGGGCGTGCCTGCGTAATGCGTGGGGCGCGTGGTGTCGTATCCGGCCTGCCGCTCTAACACCCGCCCATACCGGAGCCAAAGGGTGTGGCGACTTTTTCGGAGAAGGTCACGCCATTGGAATTTCGTGTTCCCCTGGCCGGACAGCGTCAGCCGATGCCGTAGCCGCTCCATGTCCTCTTCACTGAAACCCGGTATAGCGGCTATCTCATATAATGTGACAAGCGGTCCATACTGTTCAATATAAAGTTGCAGCTGGTAAAACTGGTATGGTGACATTCTAAGGGTTGTTACAGCATATTCGTATGGCAAGTCATTGATATTGTATGTGTTGCAAGCAGAATTTTCTATTTGTTCCTGCAGCTCTTCCGTATAATCATAATTGTTTTCCTCGCTTTGGTCCAACAGATTTTCCAGCTCATCCAGCAGATTATCCACAGGAAACAGGCTGTCCGTTTGCGCCCTCAATAGAGCAGGACTGATTATTATAATATGTAAGACAAGGAGGCATAGCAGACGGTATATCTTTCGTGAATATATAATGGGAGAAATGAGATGGATAATCATGGCATGAAGGGTTAAAAGATACAATCGATGTGGCAAGCGGGCGAAAATCCGACCCGGTAATGCCATTGGGCGGAGCATCCGATGTGGAATCTCTTCCACGGCACGGATGCGCGGACGGCCAGACTGCTGAGTCCGCAGCGGGTTTCCAAAAACAAGTAGGTAGTCGGGTGGTACAGCAATCGGATGCCGGCATTGAATTTTCCCGGCAGCTCTTTTTCGCAAAACAGGCTGCCGGCCAGACGGCGGTCGGGCAGGTATCCAATTTGCACATAAAATCGGATGGGGATGGTTTCGCGCCCGACGATGCCCTGTTTCAGCGCCGCCGGATTGAACACGGCCACCCCGAGGTTCAGTTTTTCGGTTATGGCACAATAAAACGAGAGGGAGAAGGTGACGGAATGTTGGCAAGCGTAGAGGCGGGCGTGTTGCAGGCGATAGACCCCTTGGAGCGTGGCGGCCACACGCCCGCCGAAGCGTCTGCCGTAGCCCGCCTGCACCGTCATTTCCCCGAACGCATGGTATCCATAATGCGAGAACGAAAGCAACAGGTTGTGCCCCTTGCGTGTGTATGTGCCGCGCAGCATGGAAGTCGTCATCTCCTTGGTGCAAAAATCGTTGCCCACTTCTAAAGACAGAACCGACGAGTTCATCATGCAGTATGCCGCAGGAATGTCCGATGCCGTATAAAGCAGAAAACAAGTACGGGTGTCCATCTGCGCCCGCCCCTCAGGCCATCCTCTTCCCAGTACAATCCACAGTAAAAGAATACGGATTGCTATTTTATAATCGCTGTTTCCCCTCCCCTCTATCATATTCAATTTTTTATCAGCCACAAAGATACAAAATATTTTTATATATTTTACAAATAATTTATTTTAACAATCAATTGTTAAATATAACATGGAAAACAATGATTTTAAAATGACAATCGAATATTTAATCTTGTAAAATATTGTTATCCTTAAAATTATCGTCGAATAAAACATACTGTTTTCCAATCATAAAAAAACATTACTTTTGCAAAATCAATTCATCCTGTCTTTAAGCAGGAATGTTTAACATGAATAATTTGGAAAAAAATAAATGAAACTCAGCAGAATCCTATTCGTCCTTCTATTAGGCTTCGCGGCCGTATGTTGCACTTCCTGCTATCCGGAAAGCGCCAAAATCAGCCCCGAATACCGCATCATCAACGCCTGGAAAGTGGCACACGTCTATCTGAACGATGAAACCATCGAGGAGGCTGACCTTCACGCCAACCGACCGGGAGTCTATTACAACATGTATGCCGACCACATCCTGACCGTCATGCTTTACCACAACGGGCAGGTCCGCGAATCCACTTTCAGTATGTGGCGACTGTTGGACAAAAACAAACAGCTGAGTCTCGATTTCACTATTATCGGGCATCATTACCAATATACAGCTAAGGTAATGAAGCTCACGAAAAAAGAGTTGATTTTCGAATACGACGACGAAGATCACAACCATTGGCGACTGGTGTTGTACGCCCAAGCCGCCATATAACCCGCCCGCGCCATGTCA
>JAEEGL010484754.1_pt1 | contig 12489 bp, 10 predicted proteins | sample 9134231 | NCBI WGS metagenome assembly JAEEGL01 (sample SAMN16246548, study PRJNA631951) | gut metagenome | biome: gut microbiome; feature: rumen; material: fiber-attached | host: Bos | place: Iran: Karaj | collected 2018-10
AAAAAGTATAATAAAACTAATAATATCGATGATTTAGACAAATATATTGTCAACTATTGTGGCTATAATTGTATACATTTTCTATTAAACAAACAAAAATAAAAAGAAAATGTAAAAATAATGAAGAAAATCCGTTTTTTTTGTTCAAAACGCTTGATTTTACTAGTTATAAATGCTATTCTGTATATGTAAGCATAAAAGGTTGCTTATTAATTTATAGGAGGTAAGAAAAATGAAAAAAGTAGAATTAATTGAATCAGTTGCTGCTAAAGCAGGACTTACTAAAGCAGACGCTGGTAGAGCTGTAGATGCTATGCTTGCATCAATTACTGCAGCATTAGTGAAAGGAGATAGAGTACCTTTAGTAGGATTTGGTACATTCGCAACTTCTAAAAGAGCTGCTAGAGTTGGACGTAATCCACAAACTGGTGCAGAAGTTAAAATTCCAGCTAGAAATGCTGTTACATTTAAAGCAGGAGCTGCTCTTAAAAACGCTGTAAACAAATAAAAGCCTATCAGGCTTTTTATTTTGCCTATTTTTGGAATTATATAGTATAATGTAAATGGAGGATTATATGGAAAAAATTATTTCTGATGTACTAGATAAATTAGAAGATAATTCTTATGAATCCTATGTAGTAGGAGGTTATGTAAGAGATCATCTTTTAGGCATTAAAAGTTATGATATTGATATAACTACTAAAGCTAGACCAAAAGAAGTTCTAGAACTCTTTCCAACCTATGATATAACTATTGAAGACTATGGTAATGTTTCTTTTGAAGATGGTGATTATACTTTTGATATAACTACTTTTAGAAAAGATATCAAGTATGAAAATAATCGTAAACCCGAAGAAATAGTATATATTGATTCTTTCGTAGAAGATTTAACAAGAAGAGATTTTACTATTAATGCAATATGTTTAGATAAAGAAGGAAAGATTATTGATTTATATGATGGAAGAAAAGACTTAAAAAGAAAAATAATACGTAGTATTGGAGATCCTGATCAAAAGATTGAAGAAGATATTTTAAGGACTTTAAGAGCTATAAGATTTGCAACTGTCTTTAAATTTAGACTAGATAATTCTCTAAAAGATGCTATTATAAAACATAAAGATTTATTAAGAAATCTTTCTTATGAACGAAAAAGAGAAGAATTAAATAAAATCTTATGTTCTAAAAATAAGAAATACGGCATTAAACTATTAACATCTTTAGAACTACTTGAACCACTTGAATTAAAAGACATTAATAATGCTTTATATACTAATGATTTAATAGGAATGTGGGCAATGATTACTGATAGTGATTATGCCTTTACTAGACAAGAGAAAGACCTAATAAAGAGTATAAGAAGCTTAATGGATGAAGATATAAATGATCCTATAATAGAGTATAAATATGGAGCATATACTCTTTCAGTAGTTAGTGATTTAAAAAGACTTAATACCAAAAAAATTATTGCTAAATATGATAAACTTCCTATAAAAGATAGAAATGAAATAGCAATAAGTGCTGAAGAAATATGTGAAATTTTAAATAGAAAACCAGATAGCTTTTTAAAAGAAATAATTGATAATATAGAGTCACTAATTCTAAAAGGAAAAATAAAGAATGAAAAAGAGGAGTTAACAAAATATATAAAAGACAACTATTAGGGAGGTTTTTATGAAAAGTAAGAAGATTATGAATTTAATCAAAACTAAAGATTTAATAATTCCTAGTATTCTATTAATGAATTATAAAGATTTAAAAATAAATGAAAAAGAGCTTTTATTTTTATCACTTTTAATGAATACTGAAGGCTTAATCAGTTTTGACCCTGTATATATCAGCACACGTTTAGGTTTCGAAATAAACGAAGTAATTGAAATAATGTCAGGACTTACTACTAAGCAGTATATTGAAATGATAGTAAAAAATGAAAATGGTAAAATGAAAGAATATTTAGACGTTAATCCATTATATGAAAAACTAGTATTATTAGTAATCGAAGAAGATGAAGAAGAAAGTGTTGATTCTAAAATATATAGTATTATTGAAAGTGAACTAGGTAGAACATTATCACCAATAGAATATGAAACTATTGGAGGATGGTTAAGTGCTAATATAAGTGAGGAATTAATTAAAGAAGCCCTAAAAGAAGCTGTATTAAATGGAGTAAACAATTTGAAATACATAGACAAGATATTATATGAATGGACTAAAAAAGGGTATAAAAAGGCTTCTGATGTAAAGAAAAGAAAACCAAAAGAAGAAACAGAAATAGAACTATTTGATTATGATTGGTTAGATGACAATGATTGATAAAATATTATGTTATTTAGAAAAACTAATACCCAATCCAAAATGTGAATTGGAGTATCAAAAAGACTACGAACTATTAATTGCAGTAATGCTAAGTGCTCAAACTACTGATAAAAGAGTAAATATAGTAACAAATAGTTTGTTTAAAAAATATGATAATATAGAAAAACTTGCAAATGCAAAATTAAAAGATATTGAAAATGAAGTAAGACAACTTGGTAATTATACTAAAAAAAGTAAAGCAGTAATAGAAATAGCAAAAAAAGTAAAAGAATGGGGCAAAGTGCCAAATAATAGAACTCTTTTAGAATCGCTTCCTATGGTAGGTAGAAAAACAGTAAGCGTTGTCCTAAGTGAACTATATAATGAACCAAATATCGCAGTAGATACACATGTAGAAAGAGTATCAAAGAGATTAGGACTAGCAAGAAAAAATGCTACAGTTTTAGAGGTTGAACAAGTTTTAAAAAGAAAAGTTCCAAAGAATTTATGGTGTAAGACACATTTAAGAATGGTTCATTTTGGTAGATATTATTGCACCGCTAAAAAACCTTTATGTAATAATTGTGAACTAAAAGAAATTTGTAAATACATAAAAAAATAAGGATTAATTCCTTATTTTCTTTTGCCTGATTTTACAGCAAATGCTATAGTTGTTATACCAAATATTAAAGTAGTAGCAGATAGTATATAAATTAATACTTTAGTACTCTTTATTTTATCTTTATAACTATCTTCAAATTCTTTATTATATCTTTGAATAGTATTTTCTTTTAAATCATAAGTATACCAATCTCTATTTCCAGCAGTTATATTAGCGCCGTATAAAATGCAATAATCAGATTCACTATTTAGTTTATAACATTCAACACTTAAATCATTAATCTTTTCCGTATAAGTAGAAACATTACTTAAGCCACGGAATTTCTTTTCACTTTTTAAAGGAACAAATATAACATTAGAAATCTTTAGTTCAGTATATGGAGTATAAGTATTATTGTCTATGTCATAAATATATAGTTCAACTTTGCCATCCTCATCTTTGAGACCTACTAAAGTAAGTTCAGTAGTATCACTATAATAAGATTGTACTTCTTGATCATTAATTTCAATTGTTAATAACTTATAATCTTTAGGCATTGACATAGCTTCCAGATTTTTTATAACAGTGTATTCTTTATCTTCTATTTTTACTTTGATTGAATTTTGTTCTTTTAAAGTTACTAAGATGCTATATTTTTTTTCAGCCCCACTTTCACTTGTAACAATTACTTCAACTTTGTTTTCTCCTGGAGATAAAGAATGCTTTCCAGTACCAGTTATATTAGCATTTTCATCTTCTTTTTTAGCTTTAACGTTTATTTCATCAATATTATCATCAATTTTTAAAATATAGTTAGTAGTATTTTTATTAAACGTAGGATTTAGTTTATAACCTTCAACTTCTAAAGAAGAAAGATAATTATTTTTAGATTTAACTGAATTTTCAGCTTTAGAATTAATAGTTACTGGGTTTATAACAACATCCATATTTGCATTTTTTCCATAGCTTGTAACAGCATATGATTTAACACTTATATTACTAGTACCAGTATTTTTAACTTTAAATTCAAAACTCTTAGTAAACTTTTTAATGCCACCACTATTAGCACGTTCTACTACATATGAATTACCATTTGTAAGCTCTAATAGACTGTGATTGTAATCAAGAGTATATTCATATGTACCAATAGCATTTTTACTACTTATAGTAGCAGTAACAGTAATACTTGTATTAGGGCTAACATTAGTTTTTGATGATGTAAGATCAATAGTAGCACTTTCAGCCCTAACAGAAATAGGTAAGAGCAGTAATACTCCTATCATAAATAAATACTTCTTCATAATTTCCTCCTAAAACAGATTTTTAAGTATAATTCTATTATTTAACCGGTGGGTGAGTAGTCATATCTGTAGGCATAGAATTATAGACTGGTATTTTAAAGACATAAGCTTTATTTAAAAGTTTTAAAGAATTGTAAGAATCATAGGTTGATAAACTTTCACTTGCAGGTGCTAAAATATTAGTCATATATTGATGTGTATATCTTGGTGTTTTAGTATTTGGACCAGTATTAAATTTTTGATAATACATAGTATCTTGTCCAACGCTAATGTAACCACCAGCGATAAATGAAGCTCCATATTTAATGGCTTTTTCTCTAGTGTCCCAAGGAGTATTTTCATTATAATCTACGCAACCTGCAGCAGCTTTTAAACCACGCATAACAGGGTTATCATTATAAGCACCAATATTATAGTAGTTATAAATACCCTTTAGCGACCTTGTTAGGTTTATTTTATACCAACCGGCACTACAGCCTTTTTCAGATTTATATAACTTAGTACTTACAAAAGTAAATGATTCTCCTTTTTTAGCACGAGTTACAATATCATAATTAGTTCCTGCACCATCTCTCATTTTTACATAACTAGCATTTACAATTTTTTTAGTACTCTTATCTACATAAGTACTACATATATATGCTGATCTTGAACAAGTTCCAGATACATTACCTGATACAGCAGCATAACTTGAATTAGTACCACCTTCTTGTTTAACACGTGAAGCTAAATGAACTGGACTAACGTTATACATAGAACCAGCATCTATAAAGTATTGAGGATAACTATTATTGGCTAAATATGTTCCTGAGAAAATAGATTTTACAACATTTATAGTATGATATTTGCTATCATAACTTAAATTTTCAAAAGCAAATATATTTTGATCATTTAAATAATTTCTTGGGTCTAACATATAAGCAACATATCCATCAGATGCTGTCCTCCATCCACCAGCTTCTCTAATAGTAGAAGATGCTATATATCCATTTGCAGTTGCTTGTGTATAATTTCTTTCAGATTCACCATTAATAGCTGCTAAGAAAGAAAGACCTGTGTTTTCAGCTTTAAATATCCAATTAGGATGTTTTTCATGTAAATAAGATAGGTAAGGGCAGTAGCTAGCAGGAAATCCTGCATTTTTAAGTGTATTACAATAAGAACTATTATTTCTTGTAACATCACTATATTTATCTACTAATGATTTGCATATATAACCAATTTTACCATTATAATATTTTACTTTATACCAACCAGCACTACAACCACTTGTAGCAGCCTTTGTACCAGTAACTTCCATTTCTGTACCAAGATACACTATATCTTTAAGAGAGCCAGATGTGCTTGCAGATCCTCTTACATATGCATAATTTTCTTTTACTCTATAACTCCATTTATTAATAGTATAATAATTACCAGATGAAGTTTTATGTGAAGTTATTTTAGAAGAACCAGAACTTGTAGTTGTATTAGTATTCGTATTAGTAGTAACAGGAGAAGCTTTACCGAGTTCAGTATAACTACTACATACATATGCATTACTACCATTTAATGAAAGTTTATACCAACCAGCACTACAACCAGATCCACTAACTTTAGTAGTGTTTTGCATTAATAATAGTTTTCCGTTAGCTAAGCTAGTAATTTTGCTTGAACTAGAAGAAGCTTCTTTTCTTATATTAACTTCTCCACTATCAGAAATTGCAGTTACAATGCTTGAAGCAGATACAAAACTAGAACATACATAACCAGTTCTGCTTTTGTTAAACAGTATTTTATACCAACCAGCACTACAACCAGCACCTTTATATTTAGTAGTACCATTTAGAATCACTGGATCCATATAAGATAGAGTAGTTAACTTAGAACTACTTGAAGAAGCACTAGTTTTTACATCGATACCATTCAGGTTATTTACTCTATATACATTATTATTTCTAGAAACAAAACTAGAACATACATAACGAACTGCACCTCTATAATTAACTCTATACCATCCAGCCTTACATCCTTTTCCGGATACTTTAGTCGTTCTATATAATGTTAAAGCTTGACCATATTTTAATTTTAAAACCGACTTACTAGAACCAAGTGCCTTTTCTCTTACATTAGTACCTAATTTATTTATAACGATTACATTTGAAGAACCATTATAATATTTAGTGTTTCCACTACATACGTACTTAATGGCACCATCATAATATATTTTATACCAACCACTAGAACAATTACTGTTTTTTGTCTTAGAATTATTTACTAAAGTAAGTATAGTATTTTTACTAACAGTTTTATAAACGTTCTTACTAGTAATACTATTTTTTATACCCAATGTTTTACTATTAACTCTTACTGTTATGTTAGAACTATAAACATCACTTTTGCAAATATATCTAGTAATACCATTATCACTTATTTTATACCAACCAGCACTACAACCACCTGTGCTTTTAACAGCAACAGTACTAACCAAATGAACAACATCATTATATTTTAAAATAGCACCTTTACTGTAATTAGTTCCAGGACCCGTTCTTAATATAGTAGAAGCATTAGTAACTCTACCATAACTAAGAGCATTAGCATTTCCTATAAAAAGAAAAGATGTCATCATAAGTAACAAAGTAATTAGTATTCTTTTTTTCATATTTAGTCCTCCTTTAGTATTACTTATTATCATTCTATAATAATTATAACACACAAATATAAAAAAGACCTAGATTTTGTACACAAGTTTAACACTATTTACATGCTTTTTTACATTATTATTGTAGTTTTTTAGTAAAAATATATGTGGTATTTGAAAAAACTAGTAACTTTTGTTATATTTTAGTTGAGGTGTATTATGCAAAAAAAGAATATTATTTCCCTTTCTGGGGACCTTGCTTCAGGTAAAGGAACAGTATCAAAAATCTTAATGGATAAGTTATCATATGGTATATATCGCAATGGAGAATATTTTAGAAAATTAGCAAAAGAGTACAATATGGATTTAGAGACATTTGGTGAATATGTAAAAAATCATCCTGAAATCGATATAGAAATAGAAAACAGCGCCAAAAACTATGCAAAAGAAAACGATAATTTTATTATTGATGCAAGACTTGGATGGTATGCTGTCCCAGAATCATTTAAAGTGTATTTAAAAGTAGATATTAATGAAGCTGCAAGAAGAGCTTTTAATGATAAAAATAGAAAAGATTTGGAAAATTATACGAGTGTTGAAGAGCATAAAAAAGCTTTAATAGAAAGATTTGAAAAAGAAAATGAGAGATATTTCAAATTATATGGGGTTAGAAAAGAAGATTATTCTAATTATGATTTAGTAATTGATACTACAAATAAAACACCAGAAGAAGTAGCAAAGCTAATTATAAAAGAATATGAAAAATGGCAAATGAATGATTGATAAAAGTATTCATATATGATAAAATAGCAATGATGATGGAGGTAAATATGACTAACAAAGAATTTTTATTTTCGGTAGTAATACCAGTTTATAATACTGAAGATTATATTGGTGAAGCAATAGAATCTATAATTAATCAAACAATTGGTTTCAAAGACAATATTCAATTGATATTAATTAATGATGGAAGTATAGATAAAAGTGAAGAAATTTGTCTAAAATACAGGGATATGTACCCTGATAATATCATTTATAAATATAAAAAAAATGGTGGAGTTTCTAGTGCGCGTAATGAGGGAAGAAAGTACATAAAAGGTAAATACTTTAACTTTTTAGATTCAGATGACATATGGGACAAAAATGCATTCAAAGTTGCATATGATTTTTTTGAAAAAAACTATGACGAAGTAGACGTAATTAATGCTAGAACTGTAATTTTTGGAGGAAAAAACTATGTTCATCCACTTGATTACAAATTTGATCAAGGTGAAAGGATAATTGATTTAGAACAGGAATATGAAAGTATTCAACTTGGTAATGCTGCCTGTTTCTTCAAAACTGAAGCAATGAAAGAAATATCACATAGTACAAAGTTAGTAGCTTCTGAAGACACACTTTTTATGGGAGAAATTTTATTGAAAAAAATGAAATATGGCGTTATTCCAAAAGCTATATATTATTATAGAAGGCTTGAAGGCGGAGAAACAGTATCGACTAGGGCGCTATCTCAAAAAACTTGGTACTTCGATGTTATAAAATATTGCCATAAAAAATTAATTAATGATTCAATAAAGAAATACGGAAGCATTAAAAAGTTTATCCAATATACAATATTTTATGAATTACAATGGAGATTATATAAAAATAGAATAATAGATGAAATTCTTAATGATAAAGAAAAAAAAGAGTATCGCGCTGCCATACAAGAGCTACTACAAGATATTGAAGATGAAGTAGTAATGAGTTTTAAATCTAGGCAACCATTATTCAAATTATATGTATTAAACTTAAAATACGGATATAATGTTCTAGAAAAATCAGAACTTGTAGAGGGAAGATATTTAAATTATAAAGGTAGTAATATATGCGATTTGCATAAAAAGGGTTTAGTAAACATAGCAATTCTTGAAATTGAGGATAATAAAGTATTATTAGATGGTAATTGTAGTTTTCTATATAGTTTGATATATGAAAACAAAGAGTATACATTAGCATTTAAAGATAATAAAGGCAATATATATAAATGTGAACTAAACAGAACTGAATATTTAGATACGGTATCATTTTGTGATGAAACTATAGTTCATGGACTTACTTATAGTGCTAAAGTGCCAATGAATAACCTTGAGTACATAGAAATGATACTAATTACAAAGAATAATGAAGAAATAAAATTAAGACCATCGTTAGGAAGACATTCTCGCCTTACAAACCTAATGAAAAACAATGCTTACAGAGTAGTTTATAATAAATATATAATAAGACCTGTTAATGGTAGTCTTAAGTTTTATAACTATAAAAAGAAAAAACATATATTCTTAGAACTTAAGTATTTAAAAGAATTAATAAGAAAAAGAAAATTTAAAATATTTTTCACAAGATTATTATATTGGATTATTAAACCATTTTATAGAAAACCAATTTGGATAGTCAGAGATAGATTTGAAAAAGCTGGTGACAATGGTGAAAGTGTATTTAAATATTTAAGTACATGGGAAAAAAGAAAAAATTATAATATATATTTTATGCTTCAAAAAGATAGTCCTGATTATGAAAGAGTAAAACAATATGGTAAAATAATAGATCCTAGAAAGTTTAAATATAAATTATTATTTATGCTATCATCAAAAATCATTGATTCAATAGTACTTTATAGTTCTATTAATCCATTTGAAAAAGAAGTAGGTTATTATAGAAATTTATTTAGATTTGATTATGTTGGACTTTTCCATGGAATAGGTCAAAGAGACATGTCTAGTTGGACAAATAAGTTTAACTATAATATAAAAATATATGTAGCAGGTGCTAAAAAAGAATACGAAGCAATGTTAAAAGAAAACAATGGCTATGATGAAAACGTACTAAAATTTACTGGACTTCCTAGATTTGATGAACTAGAAAACAACCATAAAAAATTCATAGCATTCATGCCAACATGGAGACAGAGTTTAGCAGGTGCAGTTATTCCTGGGACAACAAAAAGAGAGTATAAAAGTGATTTTATAGATTCAGACTTTTTTAAATTCTATAATTCTTTAATAAATGATGAAAGACTCATTAAAAAAATGAAAGAACTAGGATATAAAGGTGAGTTTTATAACCATCCAAACTTTATGCAACAATCAAAAGATTTCAAAGATAATGAAACAATTAAAGTTAATACAAAAAGTGCCAATGCTAATGAAGTTATATCCAATTGTTCACTATTAGTAACAGATTATTCGAGCGCTTTCTTTGAATGTGCTTATTTGAATAAGCCTGTTGTTTATACGCAATTTGATTATGATACGTTTATACAAAAACACACTGGAACTAAAGGCTATTATGATTATAAAAAAGACTGTTTTGGTCCTGTTTGCCACGACCTAGATTCTAGTGTTAATGCAATAATTGAATATTTGGAAAACGATTGTAAAAATAATCCAAAATATGAAAAGAGAATTAAAGAGTTTTTCCTTTATAGAGATAAGAATAATTCTAAAAGGCTTGTTGATGAAATAGTAAAATACGATGAGAAAAAAAGGGAAAAAATTGCAAACTTAAAGGAGTTAAAATAATGGTGTATGGAGTAATACTCGCAGCAGGAGTAGGAAAAAGAATGGGGCTTGATATCCCAAAACAATATATTAAGTTAGAAGATAAACCTATTATTATTTATACAGTAGAAAAGCTTCTTTCTTCGCCAAGAATAAATAAGCTTTATATTGCTGTTTCAAAAGAATGGCTTAGTGATGTTGAAATAATGCTTAAAAGTTATATAAATGACAGCGATTTATCAAAAATCTTCTTAGTTGAAGGTGGTAACGAACGTGTTGATACTATTATGAATGTTAAAGATGAAATAGTGAAAACAAATTACATAACAGATGAAGATATAGTTATGTTTCACGATGCAGTAAGACCATTTATACCTCTAGAAGTTATCAATGACAGTATAGATGGTGCAATTAAGCATAAAGCAGTAGTAGCGGGAATACAAGCAGTAGATACGATTTTGTATTCTGAAAATGGAGAACAAGTGTCTGAAATACTTGATAGAAGCAAGATATATCATGGCCAAGCTCCAGATACATTTAATTTAAAATATTTCATTTCACTAAGTGATAGATTAAGTGATGAACAAAAAAGAAATATAACAGGAACATCACAATTTTGTTCTTTCAATAATGAACCAATTTATATTTCGAAAGGTAGTGAAATGAATTTCAAAATAACTACATCAGATGACTTAGAAAAAGCTAAGAAAATAGCTAGAAGAAGGTGATAGTATGAAAGTATTAAATTTAAGAGCTGTAAATGATTTAAGACTTGAAGAAAAAGAAATACCAGTTCCTGGTGAAAATGAAGTATTACTTGAAATTCATGCTTGTGGTATATGCTCTAGTGATGAGGAAAGAGTATTGAAAACAGGTACATATCATTTTCCTACAGTGCCAGGGCATGAATTTGCAGGCAAAATAGCTAAATTAGGAAAAAATGTGGATAGCAATTTATTAAATAAAAAAGCTGCTGTTTTTCCACTTTTGCCATGTATGAAATGTACTTCGTGTAAAGAAGAAAAATACGCAATGTGCTCTAATTACAAATATTTTGGTTCGAGAAATGATGGAGCATATGGTGAATATCTAGTAGTGCCAGTTTGGAATTTGGTAATACTAGACAATTCTATTGATTATAAAGTTGCAGCTATGATGGAACCTGCAGCTGTTGCTCTACATGCTGTAAATATCGGAGGAGTAAAAAAGGGTGACAAAGTAACAGTAGTAGGAACTGGAACAATAGGAATTCTAATTGGAGCATTCTCTCTTCTTAAAGGAGCTAAAGTTTGGATAAGTGGTAGAAGAAAACAATCGATTGCTAATATGAGTGATTATGGATTTAAGACTTTAGATACTGAAAATCCTGTAGAGGATGTTATAAAAATAACAGATGATGACAGAATGGATGTTGTTTTCGAAGCTGTCGGAACAAATGCTGCTATGTCAAATGCTATATTAATGACTAAAAATGCTGGAACCATAGTAGCAGTTGGTAATCCTAAAGAAGATTTTATGTTAAAAAAAGATGTATATTGGAAAATATTACGTAGACAATTGTCTTTAAAAGGAACATGGAACTCTGATTATAGTAGTAGTATTAATGATTGGAAAGAAGTCGCAGAACTTATGAAAAAACACGAATTTCCTTTCGAAAAACTAATAACTAAAACCTTTACTTTAGAAGAGTCAAAAGAAGCTTTTGAAATGCTTACTGATAAAAGCATAAGCAAAAATAAGCTTATGTTTGTAATAAATAGTGATAAGGAGTAATAAAATATGAAAAAAGGAAAAATTTCTGCATCAATGATGTGTGCAAGACTTGACAAAATTTTCTATTATCTAGCAGAATTTAAAGAAGCAAACTTAGAATATCTACATATCGATGTTATGGATGGAGATTTTGTTCCTAACTTTGCGATAGGAACTGATTATGTAAAAAGTTTAAGAAGAATTACTGATATACCATTTGATTTTCATTTTTTAGTTAATAACCCAATTGAAAAAATGACTTGGTTTGACATAAAAGAAGATGACCAAGTGGCATTTCATTACGAAAATAATGAAAAAATCTTTGAATGCATAAATTATTTAAAAAGACTTGGAGCTCGTTGCTATATAGCAATAAATCCA
>JAEEGL010601922.1_pt1 | contig 12489 bp, 6 predicted proteins | sample 9134231 | NCBI WGS metagenome assembly JAEEGL01 (sample SAMN16246548, study PRJNA631951) | gut metagenome | biome: gut microbiome; feature: rumen; material: fiber-attached | host: Bos | place: Iran: Karaj | collected 2018-10
AAAAAGTGAAAAGGAAAGATATAAACAAATTGAAAAAATAAAAAATCGTAATGATTCAACAACAGAAGAAGAAGTTGATAAAAAATCCGAAGCTGCGCCTAAAAATCCCTCAAAAGAGGAAATAGCAGATGCATTTGATACTTTAAAAAGAGCGGGTTATATGAATAACTTTAATCCTCAAGTTATGGCAATGCAATATTCTCCCGAAATGCTGCAAATGAATATGTTAATGAGTATGAATGGAATGAATTATAATAATTCAAATGAATTTTCCATGTATCCTTATATGATGAATCCTGCTCAAAATCAAAACTATTCTCCCGAAATGATAAAGAGCATGATGATGTCCTCCATGGTTAATAATTCTTATGGTTTTAACGATAAATAAAAAATAGTTTTGTGTATAATTTCCTAAAATTTTTACTTAAATTAATGTTAAATCTTTTTTGCTGGTGCTATAATTTATAAGAGGACAATTTATAGGAAAGAGCTATGCAAAAAAATCAATTTTCCGGTGTAATAATAATGCTGATTTTAGTATTGGCATTGTTTGGTGCGAGTTTATTTGCAGACAAAGAGGAGAGTATAAAAAATATATCATATAGCGAGCTTATTAATTTGGTTAATAAGCAAGAGATAGCATCCGTTACACTGATAGGTGAAAATGCCGAGGCAAAACCAAAAAAGGTTGATGAAAAAAATAAAATTGCTTTATATAAAACAGTTGTACCATATAACGATTTGAATTTTATAAGCAAATTAGAAAAACAAAACGTTGACATCAATGTTAAATCAAAGGCAAACTCAGAGTTGTTTCCCGGATTAGTAGGGCCGATTGTTGTCCTTCTTGCTTTTCTTTTGCTTATTATGTTATTTTTCAAAACCATGCAATCAGGTGCTTCACAAGCCATGTCATTTTTGAAAAGCAAAGCACGTCTTAATATGGATAACAAAGTAAAAATCACGTTTAAGGATGTTGCAGGTATTGATGAAGAAAGACAAGAGCTTGAAGAAATAGTTGATTTTCTTATGAATGGTGAAAAATATGTTTCTTTAGGTGCAAAAATTCCAAAAGGAGTCCTTCTTATAGGACCTCCCGGTACAGGTAAAACACTTATGGCAAAGGCCGTTGCGGGTGAAGCAAAGGTTCCCTTCTTTTCTATAAGCGGCTCCGATTTTGTGGAATTATATGTAGGTGTTGGTGCTTCAAGAGTCAGAGATTTATTTGAACAAGCGAAAAAGCATGCCCCATGTATAGTTTTTATTGATGAAATTGATGCCGTAGGTCGTCAAAGAGGTGCCGGCATGGGCGGCGGACACGATGAAAGAGAACAAACTCTTAACCAGCTCCTCGTTGAAATGGATGGGTTTGATGAAAATACAAATATCATTGTTATAGCTGCAACAAACAGACCTGATATTTTGGATAATGCACTTTTAAGACCAGGTAGATTTGACAGACAAATTGTTGTTAATACTCCCGATGTGAAGGGCAGAGAAGAAATATTAAGGGTACATGCAAAAAACAAGCCTCTGACTGAGGATGTTGATTTAAAGGTTTTAGCAAAAAGAACTCCGGGGTTTACAGGTGCAGATTTGCAAAATCTTCTTAATGAAGCAGCTTTATATGCTGCAAGATTAGGTAAAAAAGAAATATCAATGGCAGAAATTGATGTTTCAATTGACAAAGTTATTGCGGGTATTGAAAAGAAAAGTAAAGTTATGACCGATGAAGATAAGGAAATAATTGCTTATCACGAGGTCGGACATGCCTTGTTATTAAAATTATTAAAAACTGATGAGGTTTTGCATAAAGTTTCGATTATTCCGAGAGGATTTGCCTTGGGACTTACTTGGCATAAACCAAAAGATGAAAGTGTATTTGTTAAAAAATCGGCATTCATTTCAAGAATTGCCATGGCACTTGGCGGCAGGGCTGCCGAAGAAATTATATTCGGAAAAGACAGTATTACGACAGGTGCAAGTAACGATTTGCAAAAAAGTACTGAAACAGCGAGAAAAATGGTTACTCAATGGGGTATGTCCGAAAAATTGGGTACAATTACTTACGGAAAAAGTGAAGATAACGTATTTATGGGCAGAGATTTCGGACACTTAAAGGATTATTCCGAAGAAATCGCAGCTCAGGTTGACGAAGAAGTGAAAAGAATTATTACCGAGCAGTATGAGAAAGCTAAAAAGCTGCTTACGGAAAACAGAGATATAATGGAAGCTATAGTAAAGGTTCTTTTGGAAAAAGAAACTTTAGAAGAAGCTGAAGTAGATGAAATAATAAAAGAAACAGTAAATAACAGGAGTGAGAATTAAAATGACAGACAGAGTAAAACCACATGAATTAGAACCTGATTACAGAAATAAAAACTTTGAGGAGGTAACAAAGAATTTAACGGCTGAGGAAGTAAAACAAGAGGCAAGCAGATGTTTGAGTTGTAAAGTTGCTCAATGTATTAAAGGTTGTCCTGTTGGTATAAACATCAGAGATTTTATAAAAGAAATAAAAAATGATAATATACAGGGAGCCGGTGATATAATCAGACAAACAAGCTTATTACCCTCCGTTTGCGGCAGGGTTTGCCCGCAGGAAAGACAGTGCGAAAGCAAATGTGTTTTGGGTATAAAATCTCAACCTGTTGCGATAGGTGCTTTAGAAAGATATGTCGGAGATAATTCTTCTGCCGCAATAGTTAAAGAAAAGCCTACAGGCAAAAAAGTTGCCATAATAGGTTCAGGTTGCGCAGGTATTACTGCTGCCGCAGACTTAGCTAAAGCAGGACACGATGTCAGTGTTTTTGAAGCTTTGCATAAATTCGGCGGAGTATTACGTTATGGAATTCCCTCCTTCAGACTTCCAAGAAAAGCTCTTGATACAGAACTTGAAGGCTTAAGAAAGCTTGGAGTGAAATTATATAAAAATGTTGTCATAGGTAAATCTTTGACTATTCAGGATTTAAAGGATGACGGCTTTGATGCAATATTTATCTGCTCGGGTGCGGGTTTGCCAAAAATGTTAAGAATTAAGGGCGAAAACCTTAATGGGGTATATAGTGCAAATGAATTTTTAACCAGAGTAAATCTTATGAATGCTAATGATGATTCAACACCTACTCCTCTCTATGTAGGCAAAAGTGTCGCCGTAGTTGGCGGTGGTAATACTGCTATGGATGCGGCAAGAGTTGCAAAAAGAGTCGGGTTTGAAAATGTTACTATCGTTTACCGCCGTTCTGAAGCTGAGCTTCCTGCAAGACTCGAAGAAATCAGGCATGCTAAAGAAGAAGGCATAGTATTTAAACTTTTACATTCACCTTTGGAAATATTGGGCAAGGATTCTTATGTAAACGGAATAAAGCTGCAGGTTATGGAATTAGGTGAGCCTGATGAAAGCGGAAGAAGAAGTCCCGTTCCCATTGAAGGTAAAACTGTTACAATGGAGGTTGATGCGGTTATTGTTGCTTTAGGAACTAATCCCAATCCGATTATTCAATCTTCGGCAAAAGCTGAAGGCTTGAATTTAGACGTTAATGACAAAGGTTATATTGTTGTTGATAAAGAAACAGGACTTACCTCAATAGACGGTATTTTTGCAGGAGGAGATGTTGCTCCCACAGGTGAATCTAATGCAATTAATGCTATGGGGGCAGGCAAAAGAGCCGCAAAAGCGATAAATAATTATTTAGCAAATTTGTAGAGGATAGTAATGCTTTTAGTTAATATATTTGCTGTTATTATTACATTTTATCTTGCATACTCTTTGATTTATTTTGCATACGTTATTTATTGTGCTTCAAAATCAAGGCTTATTGATATTGAAAACAGAATTGATGCAAGTGAATGTGATTGTACAAACGTTTTTAATATCGTTGTATATGCTCATAATAACGAACAAACAATTCCAATTCTTATAAATGCTTTAAAGGAGCAGGATTACAATAAAGAAAAATATACAATAAATGTTATTCTTGATAATTGTACCGATAATACAGCCAAAGTCTTGGAAATATGCAGCGGTACAAGATTATGGCGTTTAAATTGCGAGGATGGACAGTCAAAGGGCAAAGCTGAAGCTATAAGGTGGTTTTTTGACAGGATATTTATTAATGATAAAAGTGATGCCTTCGTTTTTTTGAATGCGGATACTACTGTTCGTCCCGATTTTTTGAACAGGCTGAACGAAAAAATCAACGTAAAACCTGTTGTATCAGGGATTACTTTAAATAAAAATGCGTTTACTACTTTTGCAGGCAGAGTAATAGGTTACAGAAAAATATTTTTAAATACTGTTATTTATACGGGCAGAAATATTGCGGGATTTTTGAATTATTTGAATGATGATATTTTTGCCGTAAAAAAAGATGTTTTGGTACAGGTAAGAGGAGAATTTATAGCAGATAAAGATTTTCACTTTGAGCTTCCCGTAAGCTTATCTAATTTGGGAATACCAATGTATCATTCTTCGGATATAAGAGTATTTAAACAGTATTTTGAAACTACGGATAATGTACTAAAATTCTTTAATAATATTAATATTGCAAAGTTTGTTTTATTAAAAAATTATTATAAATATCTTTTTTCTAATGAGTTTAGCTTGGCTTCAAAAGAATTTTTATTATCGGCATTGTATCCGGGTGAGCTGTTGATAATTTTGGGTGTATTATTATTAACAAAATTTGCGGGCTTAAATCATTTTGTTTTAGGATATAAATGTGCTTTTTTACCGTTAATTTATTATTTGATATTGTTTGTTTCATTAGCAAAAGTTGCTAAATTTAATTTTCAAAAATTCATATTTTGGGTTTGTTGGATAATGTTTTCACCCGTTGCACTTATTTTTAATGCGGCGGTAAATTTACAGTTGGCTTCTTTAAAAAACTATTTTCTTCAAAAAGAAAGAGAATTATATATCAATTCTGAATTTTATGATGTATTACTTACAAACGGTGATTTGGAATTGACTTGCAAACTCCAAATAATTAACGAGGATGCCCTTTTTAGAGTTGTATTCTGGCATGGAAAACAGTATATGTCCTCTAAAAAATATTTAGGTATTTCGGACGGAATAAAAGAAATTACACAAACTCTTTTAGAAAAAGGCTTTGCTCTTAAAATATGCCAAAATTGCGGTTATTTTGAATTTCAAAACAATGGCAGAACCGACAGTACAAAAGGAAATTGCTATTTAAAAATCATTAAAAAGGAATCAAAATTCCCCGAGCAAACAGAAATATTCTATTCATGCGATAACATAATTCCCGAACACGCAAAAGATTTTGTCAGAAAAGAACTCGAAAACAATATGGATTAATTAGAATATTTCCTGAGCAATTAGAAAAATATTCCTAATCGCTCAGATTATTTGTAAAAAATATTCAAATTTTATTTTTAACTGCCAAAAATTTCATTTTATATAAAATTTTGTCCCGAGCGGCGTTTTTCCTTTAGTATTCGTAATTCCTCCAACTTAAGGAATACTTCCATAAGTTGACCGCCTCCAAAATCTCTGAATTCTACATATATAGGTTGTGCCTGCTTCATAAACAAATCTATATCCTCCGGAGTAAGATTTTCAATACGTTTTTCTTTAATATATTGTGCCATTTTGGGTACATCCGCTTTTTTTGAATGCAAAGCCGGAAATAAAGTATACAAAGGAGTACACAAATCGTCAACTAATTGTTCGTAATATCGTTCTTCAGCAAAAGCAGGAGTTTTTTTAAGCCAGCTTTGCATATTTTCCGCTACTCGCTCTTTTGCAGTTTTGGGAATAGAAATAGCAAAAGAAGATGCTTTTCTAAATCTGTCATCTATGTGAAATACCGGCTGATTATTATTTTTTATACTTTCGAACTGTTTCTTTTGCAAAACCAATAATTCCTCCATATTAGAAATTGCATTTTCTATCACAGGGAGTAATTCTTTCACCTCCGGTCTGTCTTTTATACTGTTTGCCATATTTATCATCAGTTGAATTTCCTCCGGTGTAAGTTTTTCGGTCGAACCGATATCACCCGCTATTTTTAAAAGAGGATATATATTTGCATCGGGAATAATTCCGTCTAACATATATGTTTCTTTTAAGTTGGCAGCTGTATTAATAAGCAATTTACGGTAGTAATCTTCTTCTTTGTAATTAAAATCACTTAATTTTTTAGTTATTCGCTGCCGAATTTCTTCTTCCTTTGCCGTTTGCTCTATTTTTTGAACAGATACAGGTATATTTGATTTTTCAGACAATTCAGTTACTTGATTTGGTAAATTAGTTGTATCTTTTGCTGTTTGAGCTTGAACAGTTTCTTTCTCACCGCTTTCTGATTTTGCAAGACGTATTTTCTGCAATACAAAGAATTCTTTCGTATCAGAAATTGCATCATTTAACATTGATTGAAAACCTGCTGCGTTCGGGTGACTTTTTACTGCATTCAGCATATCCGTTACTTTTTGAATTTGTTCAAGAGAAAGATTTTTTACTCCTGTTTCATTAACTTCTTTTACTAAACCTTTGATATTTATATCGGAGAACATAGCTGAAAGCGGTTCCAACATAGGAATACTATTTTTTGCTTTTGCCGCCAATTCATCGTAGTAATCAACTTCCGACATACCTTTTTTTACAAATTTTTCTAGTATTTTATTATAAATCGTATTTTCTTCATTTGTTAATATTGACATTTTGTCGTTTGATTTAATTTCAGTGTTTTGTTTTTCCGAAGTAACAGGTTCATCTGCTTTAACCTCCACTTTTTTTTCTTCTGTAACCTCAGCCGCTTTTAGTTCGTTAGTTTCCATAAGATTTTTTGTATTATATACACTGTTATTTTCAACTATGGAATTTATTTCTTTAAGAATATTGTTGAATATTTCTTTTTCTTCCGTTTCTTTTACTTTTTTATCATTTTCTTCAACCTCTTTAATAATTTTTTCAACCAGAGCATCGATATCCGTTTCCGCTTTTACTTTTTTATCAAATTCAATTTCTGCTTTATTTTCATCATCAACTTTTTCTTTATTTTCTGCTTTTATTTCTTTAATTGCAACAGGTACCAATTCTTCTGCTTTTATACTTTCATTAATAACTTCATGCGAAATATTATTTTTTTCTTGTTCTTCCTTGTTTTTGACGAATTTTTCCTGAAGCACTAAAAACTCCTCTGTATCCGAGATTGCATCTTTTAGAAGAAGTTTTATCATTGGATTGGTTACTTTTTTTGCCATATCTAATATGCTCATAATTTGCGTAATTGAAAGATTTTTTACACCGCCTGCCTTTGCAATTTCTTGTTTTAATTCATACGAATTTATACTCGGTATAGAGGGAAGTTTATTTATGGCATTTAAACTGTTGGCAGCCTTATTTACCAATTCTTCGTAGTATTCTTCTTCACTTATGCCTTTGGCTTGTATTTTTGCAGTTATTCGTTTTTGAATTTCTTCTCTGTTTATGGACTTACTGTTATTGTTAAAATTTTCAGAAGTTTGATTGAATAATTCATTTGTTTTATTCGTCTTATTTTCATTAAATGAAATAAATGAATTTTCTTTTACCGGCATACTTTCTTCCACACTATCTTTTTCATTCGACACAAAATCCAAGCTTTTTTGTGATGATATACAAGGATTTAATGTATTTTCTTTTTTTGTATGAGCTTCAATTTCTTCCCGTAATTCTTGTTCATTCGTTTTTTTAGTTGAATATTTTTCTTTTGCGAAATTAAGTATATTCTCAAAGTTGTCATTTATAAATGCTTCTTCAGCAATAAATTCCTTTTCTAGCATTTCTTTTTTGGCTTCCAGTATGGCTAATTCTTTTTTTAATTTTGCTATGTTTTTCTTACCTAAAAACGAATTTATATCTTTTCCTGCCAAAATTTGTTGTTTTAGTTTTTCTATTTTTTTATTTAATTTATTTTGTTTTTTTGTTTTTTGTATATTTTCATGTTGCAATTTTTGTTTTAAATCATAACATTCCTCTTTTATTTTCAATTCTTCTCCGGCTGTTTTTCCATCATTATTAAAATCAAAATTTATTGTTTCACCTGAACCATCTTTAATCTCTGCAGATTTAACTTTTTCCGTCTTTTTTTGTTTACGAATTTCTCTTTGATTGTAAATTCCTATTTCTCCATGCGACATAACAATTCTCCTCTCTATTGTTTTTTATAATATATATTTATAAAAACAATTGAAGTCTGTTTATTGCTATCATTTGAGGAAAAACATATTTAAATTTAGCATATATACCTTCATCTCAAACATTCTTCATTAAAAATCTCCTATTTACAAAAATTAATATTTAATAATTGTTTTAATTTATTTATTAAGTCATTTGTCCCCTTTTCTTTTGAGGTCAAAAGAAAAGGGGACAGAAAAAAAACGCCGTCTTATATAAATTATGTAAAAAATTTTATAATTGTGCGAGAGGAGGTAATTTCCTAAATTTTTGATAAAAAATCAGATTGAAATTCAAATAATACTGCTCAAAATACTGCTTCTGTCAATTGTTTCTTGCGTTTTAGCCTCTAAATTCTTAACCGTAACTTTATTTTCTTTTATCTCATCTTCACCTAAAATAATTGCATATTTTGCTCCAATTTTTATTGCTTTTTCAAGCTGCTTTGAAAACTTCTTGTTTTGCAAATCGAAATCAGTCGAAATATTACTTTTACGCAATTCCTGTGCCAATTTTATAGCTTCCGTCATATTATTTGAAATAATATAAACATCAAGTTTAGGTGAATTTTTTTGTGGTAAAAGTGAGATAAGTCTTTCCATACCCATTGCAAAGCCTACCGCAGGAGTATAAACTCCTCCAAGGTTTTCAATTAATTTATCATATCTTCCGCCGCCACAGACAGCATTTTGCGAACCTAAGGAATTGCTTTTTATTTCAAAAACAGTTCTTGAATAATAGTCCAAACCTCTTACAAGGAGTTTATTTACATTGTATTTTATACCGAGTGTATCTAAATAACTTTTTAATACTTCAAAATGCTCTTTACATTCATCACATATAAAATCATTATTGATAATATTCTTGATATTATCCTCCGATAAATATTTTTGACATTCCGGATTTTTACAATCAAGTATTCTCAGCGGATTTTTCTCAAACCTAAACTTGCAATCCTCACAAAAATTTTCTAAATTAGGTCTAATTGCTTCTTTTAATTTATTTCTGAATTCTTCTCTGCATTTTGGGCAGCCGAGAGAATTTATTTCAAGAGTCAAATCATTTAAACCGATTGAATTAAGATATTCAATCGCAAGCATGATAACCTCCGCATCGGCAGTCGGTTCGCTTACACCAAAAAGCTCGACTCCGACTTGATGAAATTGTCTTTGCCTGCCTGCCTGCGGCCTTTCGTATCGAAACATCGGTCCATGGTAAAAAAGCTTTACCGGAGGACTCAACCTCTGCATTCCGTGTTCGATATAGGCTCTGACTACTCCTGCAGTATTTTCAGGTCTAAGTGTTATACTTTTATCATTTTGCTTAAAAGTATACATCTCTTTATTGACAATATCGGTAGAATCTCCAACACCCCTTTGAAAAAGCTCTGTTGCTTCAAAAATAGGAGTTCTTATTTCCTTATAATTAGCTTTTGAAAAAACTTCGCAAGCCTTATTTTCCAGCTCTTGCCATATATAAGCTTCATCTTGTAAAATATCTTTTGTTCCTTTTTGCAAAGTAATCATATCCGTTCCCTCTAAATACTGTTCATTATTTATATAATACAACAAAGGTTTATTGTAGCAAAATTATATTAAAATTTGTATTTCTTCATTTATATGCTATAGTTTTCTCATAGTGCAGGGGAGTTTTTTATGTCAGAAGTTATATTTGAAAAATCAAACAGGGTTGATTCGGAACTTATAAATGAAAAAATTGAAAATATTTCGGAATTTTTACCGAAAAGATTTATACGTTCAAAGGAGCTAGAACTGCCTGTTCTGAATGAATTTGATGTAGTCAGGCACTTTACGAATTTATCAAAAAAGAATTTTTCCTTGGATGAAGGATTTTATCCTTTAGGCTCTTGTACAATGAAATATAACCCGAAAATTAATGAGGTAACAGCTAATCTTGACGGTTTTAAAAACATTCACCCCTCTCAGCCTGACAGTTCTGTACAAGGTGCTTTATGCCTTATGTATAATCTGCAAAAGCAGTTATGCTCTATCACCGGCATGGATGCGATGACTCTCCAACCTGCAGCAGGAGCACATGGTGAGCTTACGGGCATGATGATTATAAAAAAATATTTTGAGGAGAAGGGATTAAAAAAGACAAAAGTTATTATCCCCGATTCAGCTCATGGTACTAACCCTGCAAGTGCTGCTATGTGCGGGTTTGAAGTTGTAGAAATCAAATCAGGAAAAGACGGGCTTATCGATATTGATGAATTAAAAAAGGTTTTGGATGATGAGGTTGCGGCTCTTATGCTTACTAACCCGAATACTTTGGGCTTATTTGAAAAAAATATTGCACAAATTACCTCTCTTGTTCATCAGGCAGGGGCTTTAACTTATTATGACGGAGCAAACTTTAATGCCATTATGGGAATAACAAATCCCGCTATTATGGGGTTTGATGTTGTACATTTGAATTTACATAAAACCTTTTCAACTCCTCACGGCGGAGGCGGCCCCGGAGCAGGACCTGTCGGAGTTGTTAAAAAACTCGCTCACCTGTTGCCTTATCCGATAGTAAATTTTGACGGTAAAAATTATTTCAGAGATTATTCAAACGAAAAAACTTCTATAGGCAAGGTTCGTGCCTACTTCGGTAATTTTTCCGTTTTGGTTAAGGCTTATACTTATATTTTGATGATGGGCAAAGATTTAAAAACAGCAAGTATTGATGCGGTTTTAAATGCGAATTACATAAAAGAAAAACTCAGACCATACTATGATATTGCTATTGATGAAACTTGCGGACATGAATTTGTTTTAACCAACGAAAAACAAAAGGAGTATGGTATCAGCACGTTAATGATAGCCAAAAGGCTTATTGATTACGGATTTCATCCGCCGACTATCTATTTTCCATTGATAGTACATGAAGCCATGATGATAGAACCGACAGAATCCGAGTCAAAAAGAACTTTGGATAACTTTATCGAGGTTATGATAAAAATAGCAAATGAAGCAAAAGAAAATCCTGACGTTCTTAAAAATGCACCCGCTAATACTCCTGTTCTAAAAGTGGATGAAACTTATGCAGCGAGAAATCCTAATTTGCGTTGGGTAAAAGAAGCGGAATAATTATGGACTATATAAAAAATTTAAAAAAAATACAAAAATATCTAAAAGAAAAAGCTATTGATTATCTTTTTGTAAACTCGAATTTTAAATTTTTAAAAGAGGGTGATATTAAAGAAAATATCAGGTTTTTGCTTTCGGGATTTAACGGAACGGCAGGCTGTTTGCTTATATCACAGGATAATGCTTATATATTTGTCGATGGCAGATACCATATACAAGTTGATGAGCAGGTGGATAAAAATTTCATTACTCCCGTAAAACTCGCTTTAAACCAAAAGCTTTTTGAAACAATAGCTTCTTATGTAAAGGAAAACTCTGTTTTCGCCTGCGATTATTCAAGAATATCCGTTGCTGATTTTGTTAAATTTGAAAAAAACTTAAAAAAGAAAAAAGTAAAAATCACTCCTTTTAATTCTGATTTTTTGCAAAGTTTTGTAAAATCAGACAAAAAAAAGGTTTATAAAATAAGAAAATCGGGTATAAATACAATGCAAGATGTTTTTAAGCAGCTAAAAGGAGTTTTATCCGATGAAAAAGTTTTTCTTTCTGTTTTTTCAAATGATGAGATTTGCTACTTAACTGGATTAAGAGCTAATCAAAATGAGTTTTCTTCTTCTTTTGACTGTTTTGCTTTCTTAAATAAGGCAAAAGCCGTTATATTTTGTGATACTCAATATATAACAAAAGACATAAAGCAATATGCAAGCAAATTTGAATTTGTTGATTTTTCAGGATTAAATAAATTTATAAAATTATTGAAAGGGAAGGTTTTATTATATAACGAGGCAGCTTGTCCTTATTCACTTTATGAAGAATTTAGGAAAAATAAAATTGAACTCAAAAAAATAAGGAAAAGTCCAATTGGTATAATGAAATCAAAAAAAACTAACCTTGAGCTTGAATTTATAAAACAAGCACACAAGAGAGCATCTGAGGTTGTTTTAACAGGTATTAATTATATAAATGAAGCGGTTACAAAAGGTCAAACGGTTACTCTCGGAGATTTTCATAAAAAATTAAAAGAGCTTTCCCAAAAAGCAGGAGCTGTTGATTTCAGCTTTAAAACAATAATGGCACTTAATCAAGACTCTGCCATTATCCATAATACGAATTTTAACCCGAAAGAAATTATAAATAACGGGGATTTAATACTGCTTGATTTCGGGTTGTATTTTGAGGACGGCTTCGCTACCGATATGACAAGAACCTTTT
>JAEEGL010657819.1_pt1 | contig 12489 bp, 10 predicted proteins | sample 9134231 | NCBI WGS metagenome assembly JAEEGL01 (sample SAMN16246548, study PRJNA631951) | gut metagenome | biome: gut microbiome; feature: rumen; material: fiber-attached | host: Bos | place: Iran: Karaj | collected 2018-10
ATATTAAATGCAAATGCATTAGAAAAATTATTAAAATAACAAACTAGATTAAAAATAATATAATTGTAATTTAAAGAAAAATATAAAATTAAAAAATTTCAATCTTTTTTCAATAAAGAGCATATATACTATTAAAAAATTAAAGGAGGAACTTATATGAAAAAAGTTTATGAAATAATAGGAGTAATATTTTTAATAGTGATAGTAATTGCTTTTAGTGTTTTAAAAAATAATAAAGGGACAACAACTACTTCAGTAAAGAAAATATATCAAGCAAGCGAATTATTCACAGAAAAGGATTTAGAGCAAAATGTAAATACATCAAATGCTACAAAATATACTGTATCTGATGGAGAAAACATTAATATAACATCAAAAGGAGTTTACCTAATATCAGGAACAGCAAAAAATGTAACAATTTATGTAGAAGCGGGAGACTCAGACAAAGTTCAAATTATATTAGAAAATCTTTCAATTACAAATGAAACAATGCCAGTTATATATGTAAAAACAGGAGATAAAGTATTTATAACATCAAATGGAGAAAATAACTTAAAAGTAACAGGAACATTTGCTAAAGATGATAGTAATAATTTAAATGCAGTTGTATTTTCAAAACAAGATGTAACATTTAATGGAACAGGAACTTTAAATATTGAGTCAACTGCAAATGGTATTACAGGAAAAGATGATGTTAAAATAACAGGTGGAACATATAATATAAATGCTTCAGCAGTTGGAATAAGAGCAAATGATTCAATAAGAATAGCAGATGGTGTTTTAAACATAATAGCTGGAACTGATGGATTACATGCAGAAAATAGTAGTGACGACAGCAAAGGATATGTATTTATTGCTAAAGGAACAATTAAAATTGAAGCTACAGATGATTGTATTCATGGAGGTTCAGTTGTTCAAATAGATGATGGAAATATAACAATAGATGGAGCAGAAGGAATTGAGGGTACTTATGTTCAAATAAATGGAGGAACAATAAATATTAATGCTAAAGGCGACGGAATAAATGCAGGAAGTAAATCTGAAAGTTTTCCAGTTAAAATTGAAATTACAGGAGGAGAAATAACTATTGTAATGGCTGATGGAGATACAGATGGTGTTGATTCAAATGGAGATTTGATAGTATCTGGAGGAACAATAAATGTAACAGGAAGTGGAGCATTTGATTATGATGGAAATGCTGAATATACAGGAGGAACTATAATAATAAATGGTACTAAAGTAGATACAATTCCAAATTCAATCGCAGGTGGAAAATAATAAAATAATATAGAATTTAAGTCTAGTAATTTATTGGAATTATTAGACTCTTATTATATAATCTAAATATCTAAAAACAAAATAAATAATAAAAAAAGGTGGAATTATAGTGAATGTATTAATTATAGAAGATGAATATAGTTTAGCAGACGCAATAGCAGAGACATTAAAAAAAGATAAATTTAATGTAAATATAGAAACAAATGGTGAAGACGGTGAAAATGAAGCATTAACAGAAAATTATGATTTGATTTTATTAGATGTAATGCTTCCAAAGAAGAATGGTTTTGATATATTAAGAACTATAGGACAAGAAAAAATAAAAACACCAGTAATAATGCTTACTGCTAAATCTGAAATAGAGGATAAATTAAATGGTTTAGAACATGGAGCAGATGATTATATAACAAAACCGTTTGCAATGCGAGAACTTATGGCTAGAATAAAGGCTGTGTTAAAAAGAACAAATAATATTGAAAATACAGAGTGTTTGCAATATGGAGATATAGTATTAGATTTAAAAAATGCAAAGTTAAAGAGTAGCCATAGTGAAATTCAAATAAGTGGTAAAGAACTTGAAATATTAGAGCAATTATTAATAAATAAAAATCAAATAACTTCAAGAGAAAGCTTAGCCCAAAGGATTTGGGGTTATGAAAGTGATGCAGAGTATAATAATGTAGAAGTATATATTACATTTGTTAGAAGAAAACTTAAACTTATTGAATCAGCAGTTACTATAAAAGCAGTAAGAGGAGTAGGATATAAATTGGAGGTAAAAGATGATAGATAAACTAAGAAAAAAGATATTTTGGATAATTCAAATTTCACTTTCAGTAATCATACTTGGAATAATCATTTTATTTACAAATTTTAGTTATAGGAATACTATAACATCTTCTACAATGATTATGGACAGATTAGAAGGAAGAGGAGAAATAAAAGAAAATAAGCCAAAAGATTTTAGTGAATCAAAAAATGATAGATATATTGAAGGTGTATATAAAGTAGATGTAAATAATAACACTGCTAGTTCAAAATCTGATAATGTAAATGATGAAATAAAAAAATATGCAATAGAAGTAAGTAATAGAAATTCTGATGAGGGGTATATTGGAAATTATATATATAAGGTTAGAAAATTAGGTATAATAGGAAAAGAAGTAACATTAATAGAAAGCGAAAACACAATAAAACAATTAAAAACTACAATTATTGTAGCTTTTGTAATTGGTGTTTTAGGATTAATTATAATTTATATAATTGCTAAAAGAATTTCAAACACAATAGTAAAACCTGTAGAGAATTCATTTGAAAAACAAAAACAATTTGTATCAGATGCTTCTCACGAACTAAAAACACCGCTTGCTATTATAGAGGCAAATGCAGATGTTCTTCAAGATAAGGTTGGCGAAAATAAATGGATAACATATATACAAAAAGAAGTTCAAAGTATGGATAAACTTGTAAATGATTTATTAGTTCTTGCAAGGATGGAAAATACAAATACATCCAATAATCAAAAATTCGACTTATCAAAAGAAGTTCAAATGGCTGTTTCAGTTTTTGAAAGTATGATATATGAGAAAAAAATAGAATTAGAAATAAATATTAGCGAAGGGCTAGAGTTTAATGGAGATAAAGAAGATATAAAACATATTATTTCTATAATACTTGACAATGCGATAAAACATACTGAAGAAAATGGCAAAATTATTGTAAATACATCAAAAGAAAAAAGTAATATAAAAATTGAAATAAAGAATCAAGGAGAGCCTATTCCAGAAGAAGAAAGAGAAAAAATATTTGAAAGATTCTATAGAGTTGATAAAGCAAGAAATCGATCTGAAAAAAGATATGGACTAGGACTTTCAATTGCTAAGGGAATAGTAGAAAAATATAATGGAATCATTTTTGCTATTTCAAAAGATGGTTTTACAAGTTTTATAATAAAAATTTAAAAAAATAGAAATTTTCAATTTTCTTTCAATAATTCACTTGTATAATAAAGCTATATTTAGAAAGTGAGGAGAAAAATTATGGATGAAATTAAAAATAAAAATGTAAAAAGGTTGATTTTAGGAGTGATTACAACTATAGTACTTATTGGTCTTGTGATATGTTTTGTAATTGCTTATAACAATACAAAAGTATCTAATAACCAAACTAATACAATAGCTACAAACGATAGTAATTCATCAAGTACAACACTAAACACAAATACAAATGCAAATGCAAATGCAAACTCAAGTAGTGCTACAACCAAATCAGATTCGAAAAATTTAAACATAACAGCTGGTGGAAGCTATGATTTATCAGGAGAATATGAGAGTATTACAGTAAACACAAATGAAGAGGTAAATCTTAACTTAAATGGAGTAGTAATAACAAATTCAAATGGTCCAGCTATAAATATTGAAAAAGCAAAAAAAGTAACAATAGTACTTTCAGGTACAAATAAAATTACAGCTCAAACAACAGAAGATTTAGATGGAGCAATATACTCAAAAGCTGATTTAGTCTTTTCAGGTGAAGGAAGTATAGAAGTAAAATCAAATTATGATGGAATTGTATCAAAAGATACTTTAACAATAAAAAATGGTACTTATACAATAACATCTGATGATGACGGCATTAGAGGAAAAGACTATGTAGAAATAGATAATGGAACATTTACAATAAATGCTGGAGGAGATGGAATAAAATCTTCTAATGATGAAGATACAAGTTTAGGTTATGTTACAATTAAAGGTGGAACATTTAATATTACAGCAAAAAGTGATGGAGTGCAAGGTATAACAAAAGCAACAATAACAGGAGGAACAATTAACATTAAGTCAAGTGAAGGAATTGAAGCAACTTATGTAAAAATAGATGACGGAACTATAAATATAGAAGCCAGCGATGATGGTATAAATGCAAGCAAAAAATCTAATATTAGTACTCCAACAGTAGAAATAAATGGTGGAAATATTACAATAAAAATGGGACAAGGAGATACAGATGCAATTGATGCAAATGGCAATATATATATAAATGGAGGAAAACTAGATATTACAGCAAATTCACCTTTTGATTATGATGGAACAGCACAAAATAATGGAGGCACAATTATTGTAAATGGTACACAAACAAATACAATCACAAATCAAATGATGGGTGGTGGTATGAAAGGTGGACAACAAGGTGGTACGCCAGGACAAATGGAACAAAATGGTGGTATGCAAATGAATGGTGGAAGACGAGGAAGATAAGAAGGGAGGCTTGAGTGTTATAAAAAAGTATCGTAGTGAATGGAAATATATTTGTTTGATAATTTATCAAATATACCTAACAAAATAACAATATCTAGTGGTAAAGTTAAGATGAATGAAGATAATTATATATTTTCACTTCACATGTTAACACCAGGAAAAAATAAAAGAGATAATAAGTTATCAATCTTGAATATGAAGCCAAATAGTGAATATATATTAACACCGATAAATAATGACCAACAAAATGAAAAACATAAAGTACAATTATTTTTAAACAATGAATATAAAGGAGTATATTCTATAGGATATATTAATGAAAAAAATATGGAAAGGATTATCCCTTAAATTTTGGGATAGTCTTTTATTTTTTAAAAATTTGTTATATAATATAAAAAAATATAAAATGAGGTGTAAAAATGTTAGAACAAATAAATGGTGCAGCAGACTTAAGAAGATTAAACATTAATGAAAAAAAAATTTTAGCACAAGAGATAAGAGAATATATTATTGATGTGGTTTCAAAAAATGGAGGACATTTGGCTTCAAATTTAGGAATAGTAGAGCTAACACTTGCTATTCATAATGTATTTGATTTGAAAAAAGATAAAGTTGTATGGGATGTTGGACATCAAGCTTATGTACATAAAATTTTAACTGGAAGAAAAGAACAATTAAAAACATTAAGAAAACTAGATGGACTAGCAGGCTTTCCGAAAACAAGTGAATCAGAGACAGATTGTTTTAATACAGGACATAGCAGTACATCAATTTCAGCTGCAATGGGAATGGCTAAAGCAAGAGATTTGAAAAAAGAAAATCATTCAGTAATTGCTGTAATTGGAGATGGAGCTTTAACAGGAGGGATGGCACTTGAGGCTTTAAATCATGTTGGAAGTTCAAGAACGAATATGATAGTTATCCTAAATGATAATGAAATGAGTATCTCTAAGAATATAGGAGGAATAAATAAACTTTTAACAAGACTAAGAGCAAAAAGAAGATATACAGTTTCAAATCAAAAAGGAAGGAAAATAATAGAAAAAATACCTGTGATTGGAAGGCTTACAGTAAAAGCAGTTAAAAGAATTAAAAAGAGTATAAAGCAACTAATAATTCCAAAAATGTATTTTGAAGAAATTGGATTTAAGTACCTAGGACCTGTTGATGGGCATAATATAGAGGATTTAGAGTATATATTATCAAGAGCGAAAGAATTAGATGAACCAGTACTTATACATGTTTTAACTAAAAAGGGAAAGGGATATAAACCTGCTGAAGATAATCCTGACAAATTTCATGGAACAGGACCTTTTAATATAGAAACTGGAGAATCTTCTAAAAAGAAATCAAAAGATTATTCAAAAGCATTTGGTGAAAAATTAATTGAGCTTGCAGAAAAAAACGAAAAAATAGTTGCAATTACAGCTGCAATGCGTGATGGTACAGGACTTAAAGATTTTTCAACAAAATATCCTGAAAGATTTTTTGATGTTGGAATTGCAGAACAGCATGCCTTAACTTTTGCAGCAGGACTCGCAAAAGAGGGAATGATTCCTTTTGTGCCAATTTATTCTTCATTTTATCAAAGAGCTTATGATCAAGTTATTCATGATATATGTATTCAAAAACTACCAGTTATTATGTGTGTAGATAGAGCTGGATGTGTTGGTAATGACGGAGAAACACATCAAGGGTTATATGACATGTCATTTTTTAAACTAATTCCAAATATTACAATTATGGCACCAAAAGATTTTGAAGAATTGACTAAAATGATGGAATTTGCAATTGAATTAAAAGCTCCGGTAGTTATAAGATATCCTAGAGGTGGAGAAGCTGATGTGAAATTCGATAAACATGAAGAGTTGGAGCTAGGAAAGGCTGAAGTTTTGAAAGAAGGACTAGATGTTACAATTATTGGAATAGGTAAAATGACTGCAATGGCAATGAAAGTTGCAAATGAACTTGAAAAAGATGATATTAATGCAGAAGTAATAAATGCAAGATTTTTAAAACCATTAGATGAAAGTAAAATTACGGAATCAATTTCTAATACCAAATTTGTAATTACAATAGAAGATGGAACAGAAATAGGCGGACTTGGAAGCTCAATAAAAGAACTAATTATAAATAAAAAATTAGAAGATGTAAAAATAAAATGCTTTGCGTATCCAGATGAATTTATAAAACATGGTTCTGTATCAGAACTAGAAGAACTATATGGATTAGATTATAAAAATATAGTTAATTATATAAAACAAAATATACAAGTAACTGCCTAAAGAAATGAATAAACGGACAAAACCTGCATATATATTAATAGATATATGGAGGTCTTTTTATGAAAAAAATTATTTCTATTTTTTTGATTGAGATTTTAATTTTATTTTACTCGACTTTTTGCTATGCTGATAATTCAATATATACATGGAGTAGTCGCGCAAACCAATCATTGGCAGTATCTAGCAATATAACAGAAGAATATACAAATGATACATCAAATCCTTTAAATTTAGATTGTGAATCAGCGATACTTATAGAACAAAATACGGGAAAAGTTTTATATTCATACAATGTACATGAAAAGTTAAGACCTGCAAGTGTTACAAAAATAATGAGTATTTTGCTTATAATGGAAGCAATAAATAGTGGAAAAATAAACTATGATACAAAAATTCCTTGTTCTGAAAATGCTGCATCAATGGGAGGCTCACAAATTTGGCTAGACACAACAGAAACCCTAACTGTAGAAGAAATGTTAAAAGCAATATGTGTAGTTTCTGCAAATGACTGTGTTACAGCAATGGCAGAATATCTAGGTGGTACAGAAGATGGTTTTGTAAAAATGATGAATGAGAAAGCTAAAGAGCTTGGAATGAATGATACAGAATTTAAAAATTGTCATGGAATAGACGAAGATGGACATATGACTTCAAGTTATGATATATATTTAATGTCAAAAGAGCTTTTAACAAAATATCCTGAAATTACAAAATATACAACTATTTGGAATGATAGTTTAAGAGACGGAAAATCCGAACTTGTAAATACAAATAAATTAGTTCGAAATTACAATGGATGTACAGGTCTTAAAACTGGTTCAACATCACAAGCTTTATTTAATTTATCTGCATCTGCTACAAGAGATGGATTGTCTTTAATTGCAGTTGTAATGAAAGCACCAACATCTGCTAAAAGATTTAAATGTGCTTCAAGTTTATTAGATTTCGGATTTGCAAATTTTGAATATAAGAAAATGATTAGTAAAGATGATATTATAAAAAACGTAAAAGTTGAAAAAGGTGTTATTACCGAAATAAATGCTATTGCAGAAAAAGATTGTGGTACACTAATTACAAAAGGAAACGATTTTAATATTGAACATAATATTGAAATGCCAGATGTTATTGGCGCACCTGTAAAAAAAGGAGATATAGTTGGAAAGGTAGTATACAGGCTAAATGAAAAAAATATAGGAGAGTGTAATATAATTGTTGTGCAGGATATTGATAAAATTGGATTTTTTAATATGGCAAAATATGTTTTAAATAAGTGGTTTAATGTATTAAGATAATAAAAAACTTAAAAAGTGATTGGAAAGAAAAAATTTAATCGAATTATTTTAATACAAAAGAGAGGTGGATGAACTTATTGCATATTTGATTAGATAATGAAGAATATAAGTAAAAAAACATTAATTTTCAGAATAAATATTATCTTTTTAAAAAAAATTTGTATCGACAACTAAAAACCAAACAAAGCGTAAGAAACATAATAAAACAATACTTCTATTATCTATGAAAATAAAAAATAAACTATTTTCGTAGGTGCTCTATACATTTAAAATAAAAAATACGTCTAAAATACTTTATGATTAATCCTCAAAACACTATCAAAAAAAGTAGTCGATACATATTTTTTGTAAAAAAGATTATATTTTGTGGTGTATTTAACAATGTTTTGGATAAAATAAAATGCACAGAAAATTTCTGTGCATTCATTAAAAAGTGGACGGAAAGAATTTATAAATAATGTATTTAAATCAGTTTGCTATTGCTATTCTAGTTTAAAAAGCTTAACAGTTACATTGTTTTTTGTATTGGAAGCTTTGATTTTAATAGTGTTTCCTGTATTATTTATAAACTTAAAATCTTGTGCGCCATAAGAAACAGCAGCATCTTTACCAGATTTTATATATGGAACTTTATTGCTATGAGGATGTCTTTCTGTTACTTTGAGTTCTGGAATTTTTAAAACAGCATTATATAAAGTAGTACTTACTTGACAAAGTCCACCACCAAGAGCTTCTATAACATCACCATTTCTAAATACATCAGCTTTTTTATATCCTTTGCTAGATGTAGCTCTTCCAACGGTTTTTGAAAATGAAAAAGTTTTACCATTTTCAACAGTTGTATCATTTAAAGCTGAACATGCAAGTGTAAGGTTATTTTGTCTTCCAGAGTCTTTGGTATAAATTTTAGTTGTAAAAGAAGCTATTTCAGTTTCTTTTTTTGTTGTTTCATTTTTTTCGTTGTTATCAGAATTTTTATTGTTAGTATTTTCATTTACATTGTTTTCAGTACTTGTATTATTAGTACTGAAATCATTAGTAATTGTATTATCTGTATTAGATACATTTTCATCTAATAAATTTTGAGATGTACGAGTAGCATTATATTCAGATTCACCAACTTTTGAATTATCATTTTTTGTATTATTATATAAAAATGCTATAAAACCTGCAATTACAGCAACTAAGAAAAAGACTCCAATTATATATTTTTTATTCATAAAAAATTTCTCGTATGATAAAAAACTTTTATAATACGAAATTCTCCTTTCCAATGTATTTTTTATATTATTTTTACCAAAAAAGAAAAAATTATTATATAAAATAAATGAATAAAAGCCAAAATTTTCCACAAAATAATATAAAAAGTGGAGGAAAGTATGATATTAGTGCTTTTAGGAACTCAAAACAATGATTTTCATAGGTTGCTAGATGAAATAGAAAAAAATATTGCAAATGGGAATATAAATGACCAAGTTATTGTGCAAGCAGGTTTTACAAAATATAAATCAGATAAAATGAAAATTTTTAGTATGACTTCAAAAGAAAATTTGGAAGACTTAATTAAAAAAGCAGATTTGATTATAACTCATGCAGGAGTAGGCTCAATTGAAATGTCACTTGAACATAATAAAAAAGTAATTGCTGTTCCAAGACTTAAAAAATTTGGCGAGCATGTTAATGACCATCAAAAAGATATAGAAGGAGAATTTAGCAGAAGAGGATGGCTAATAGGAATAAATGATGTTTCTGAACTAAGTTTAGCTTTGAATAAAGTAAATGAATTTATACCGAATGAATATGTAAAACCTAATAGTGATGGAATAATAAATGTTATAAAAACTTTTATTGATAGAATATAAAAGCCAGACAGTATACTATCTGGCTTTGGAAAACTATTTTTTCATATCCGTTCCTATACATATTATTACTGTTGGAATGAAATAAAGGCAATATGCTGCTATAGGTATTTTGACTCCACTTAAAATGGAGAAAAGTATACATATAGTCATTATAAATGCTAAAATTACTCCAATCAATATGATTAGGTATCCATCTTTTTTCATGTTTAGTCCTCCATAAAAATACAATGTTAATTGTAACTTAAAAAAGTATATCATTAATTTACATAAAAGTCAATTTATTCCTTTACTTTTCCTTGTAAATATGGTAAAATATATGAATTGAAGAGTATAAAAAGAATGGAGTAATAAAAGTGAAATTAGAAGAATTTGATTATAATTTACCAGAAGAATTGATAGCACAAGTACCAATTGCAAAAAGAGATGAATCAAGATTAATGGTACTACATAGAGATAGTAAGAGAATAGAACATAAAACATTTAAAGATATTATAGATTATTTAAGACCAGGAGATTGTTTAGTAAGAAATAATACAAAAGTAATTCCAGCAAGGTTATATGGAAAAAAAGAAACAGGAGCAAATGTGGAATTTGTATTATTAAATCAAATTGAAGGAGATATTTGGGAGTCTATAGTAAGACCGGGAAATAAATTAAAACCAGGTACAAAGGTTGAGTTTGGAGATGGATTACTTAAAGCCACTATATTAGATATAATGGATGGGGGAACAAGAAAAGTAGAGTTTGAATATGAAGGTATTTTTAACGAAATTTTAGATGAAATTGGACTTATGCCACTTCCACCATACATACACGAAAGTTTGAAAGAAAAAGATAGATATCAAACCGTGTATGCAAAATATGATGGCTCTGCAGCTGCACCAACAGCAGGCTTGCATTTTACCCCAGAGCTTTTAAAAAGAATAGAAGAAAAAGGAGTAAAAATTGCAAATGTAACTTTACATGTAGGAATAGGAACTTTTAGACCTGTAAAAGAAGAAAACATAGAAGAACACAAAATGCATACAGAACACTTCTATATAAAGCAAGAAGATGTAGAAAAAATAAATGAAACTAAAAAAGCAGGAGGAAGAGTAATAGCAGTTGGAACAACATCATGTAGAGTATTAGAAACAATTGCATCAGAAGAAACAGGCTTAGTTGAAGCTACAGAAGGAGATACTGGAATATACATTTATCCAGGTTGCAAATTCAAATGTATCGATGGATTAATAACAAATTTCCATCTTCCAAAATCAACACTTTTAATGCTTGTATCAGCATTAGCAGGAAGAGAGTTTGTTTTAGATGCATACAATGAAGCTGTAAAAGAAAAATATAGATTTTTCAGTTTTGGAGATGCTATGTTGATTGAGTAAAAATACTGTATGGCACGTAAGATAAATATAAAATATTAACAAAAAAATTAAATTGCGCGCAATTTAATTGTGCACAATTTAATAAAATTTTAGAAAGATATAATATAATCCATCAGAAAAGAATCGAAGACAATAGAAAAATATCAAAAAATGGAGGAAAAGAATATGAACGAACCACTAGCATATAGAGTAAGGCCTAAAACATTAGAAGAGTATGTTGGACAAGAACATGTTTTAGGAAAAGATAAAATATTATATAGAACAATAAAAGCAGATAGACTTTCAAGTTTGATATTATTTGGCCCTCCAGGATGTGGAAAGACATCACTTGCACAAGTTATATCTGAAACAACTAAATATAAATTCTATAAAATAAATGCGGTTACAGCGGGAGTTGCAGATATAAAAGCAGTAATTGAAGAAACAAAGAATTATATGTTAAACCCTACAGGTAAAGCTATTTTATTTATAGATGAGATACATAGATTTAACAAACTTCAACAAGATGCTTTACTTCCTTATGTAGAAAATGGAACTATTATACTAATTGGAGCAACAACAGAAAATCCATATTTTGAAGTAAATAAAGCTTTAATATCTCGTTCTATGGTAGTTAAATTAGAACCTTTAACTCAAGATGATATTTTTAAAGTTTTAAAAATGGCTTTAACAAAAAAAGAAGGACTTGGAGAATACAACATAAAAATAGAAGATGAAACATTAGAAAAACTAAGCAATATTTCAGGAGGAGATGTAAGAACAGCTTTAAATGCTTTAGAAATTGCAACTCTTACAACTTCAATGAATGAAAATGGAGAAATAGTTATTACAGATGAGATTCTTCAAAACTGTGTACAAACAAAAAAAGCAGTTTTTGATAAATCAGGAGATTCTCATTATGATAATATAAGTGCGTTTATAAAATCAATGAGAGGTTCAGATCCAGATGCAGTATTGTTTTATTTAGCAAGAGCTTTACAAGGAGGAGAAGACCCAATGTTTTTAGCTAGAAGAATAGTGATTTGTGCATCAGAGGATGTAGGTCTTGCAAACCCAAATGCACTTGTTGTTGCAAATTCTGCTATGCAAGCTGTTCACATGGTAGGGATGCCAGAAGCAAGAATTATACTTGCAGAAGC
>JAEEGL011000668.1_pt1 | contig 12489 bp, 11 predicted proteins | sample 9134231 | NCBI WGS metagenome assembly JAEEGL01 (sample SAMN16246548, study PRJNA631951) | gut metagenome | biome: gut microbiome; feature: rumen; material: fiber-attached | host: Bos | place: Iran: Karaj | collected 2018-10
ATATATATCTGTCCCATTGGCACCTCCAAAAAATCGTGAACCACCCACACCATAAGAGTTAGCATCACCATGACCCTGATAATAATTACCTTTGTAACCTACCAAACCACCAGCAGAACTATTTTGGCCAGAATAGTTATAACCACCATCACCTGCTCCGCCGCCAGCAACCATTATACGAGAATTAAGTCCTAAACTAGAATCCCATGCTAGATCTGAACTTGTAGGTGTTGTGTTCCCAAAATATCTTATGTCAGTAGCTCCACCACCAGAGTATCCATTATGTGGTTCATAATATGTTGAGCCAGAAGTAAAACCTGAAGCAGAGCCTCCACTACCACCACCATTATATTTAGTTGTTCTAATATCATCGCCTTGTTGACCAACAAAGACATACAACTGAGTATTTCTAGCTAAAGAAGCATTTCCGGCTGTATAGCCACCAAGTGCATAATTTACTCTAGAACTACTACTTTCATCTTTACCTCCTTGTGCTCCCCATACTTCTAATTTATAAACACCATCACAAGGCACAGTAAAATCTTGTACGTCTCCTGTATAATCAAAATTCCATACAGTACCATCTTCAAAACTACATGTGTTTTCTTCTATTTCAGGTACTAATATACCACCCATTATAACAGCACTACTATCATATCTAGATAGAATTGTAACTGAAAAATCTACATTGTATTCTTTTGAAGTAATAGGTATTTTTATATAAAATACTCCATTATCTTCTAAATCATTCAAATCATAATTATAGTATAGATTTAAACTACCTATATCAGCATTTTTATTTATATTAACACTAAAATTAGAATAACTAATTGTATTAGTTTCTTTATTTACGATTAAAGGCATCATTACGCCATTACTATAATATATATCAATTTCTGTATTACTTACTTTTTTAATAGCACCGATTTTAATATCTTCTTCTTTTTTAGCTAGTATGTCCTTGTTTATAATATTTGCTATGTTAGATGATTCTATATATAGTTCACTTTTGATATTTTTTTCTACATAAATATCTCTCATAATAAATATTATTTGAAATAAGAAAAATGCGATTACTGAAATTAATGATATAGATACTAATAGTTCCACTAACGTAAATCCCTTTTTCATACTCTCACCTATTATTAATTATAACATAATTAATTCAATAAAAAAAGAAGTTTTACTTCTTTATTCATAAATTTAATTCATCTATTTTAGCTAATATAAATTCTACACTTCGCATGATGAACTCTTTTATATTTTTAATATCAAATATATATTCTTTATTTTCCTTAGAGTTTTCTATAATAATAGACATTTTATCAAATAATACTTGTAATTTATCCATAGGTATTTCACTCATTATATTACCATAATAAGGAGCCTCATTATAAAAAATATGTAAATCCAAATTATATTCATCTAATAAAGTTACATTTATATTACTATAATCATTATAAAGATATAGACCAAACATATTACCTGCTATCTTAACTTTAGTACCATCTTTTTTAGTCAACATATCATCATTAATATAATTAGGTATAAAGTATTTAAACCATAAATAATCTGTATATAAATGTATGAAGTATCCAAAAATAAAATCATCATCTAGTTTAGATTTATACTTAATTAAAAAATGATCAATATTAGGTATATCACCATTACCATCTAAAAAATGACTTTTTTCTTTAGTTTCCCCAACTAGCTTAGATATATCTGGCGCGATTGAACCTATTAGTATTCTATCATTATCTTTTTTTAATTTTTTATTTACTTCACTTGCTACTGCCATATGAATTAATGCTGATGCCATCATAATCACCTATCCATATATATTATATCATAATGATTGACGTATTTCATTTATAATAATCAAAAAAGAGGTTTCCCTCTTTAAAAAATATATGCTCCTAAAACAATAGCAAGCAAGATATATAAAATTATTACAATAAGATGCTTGTTATAATTAAAAGTTTTATCCATAATTACCTCCTAAATATAAGCACCAAGTATGATTATTAAAAGAATAAATAATACTAAAACAATAGCTGCTCCTGAAACACCTTGATTATTACACATAGCTTCATCCTCCTTTTTCACTTTTCACATTATTCTATGGGATTTTTAAACTTTTGTGATTACTTATCTTGAATTTTAAATATATTTTTATTATAATATTAGTTGTATGGTTATGGAGGAAATTATGAAAACATATAAAAAATTATTTTTAGTACTGTTAAGTGCATTTTTAATCACAGGATGTGTAAAAACTCCTAAATTAGAAAATGGTGAAGAAATTTTAGCAAGCATTGATGGAAAAGATTATACTGCTGCTGATTTATACACTAAAATGAAAGAAACATATGGAACTGCTACTTTAGTAGATATGGTAGATGAATTCATTATTTCAAAAGAATTATCTAATCCTGCTTCTGAAGAAGTAAGAGCAAAATCATATATTGAAAATATGAAAAACTATTATGTAAATGCTGGATATAAATGGGAAGATGTATTAAGCTCTAATGGATTTACTGAAGATTCATTACTTAAATATTATACTTTAGGTTATCAAAAAGAAGCTGTTGCAAAAAACTATTATAAAAGTATTGTAACTGATAAAGAAATTGAAAAATACTATAAAGATGAAATCATCGGTGATATTACTGCTAAACAAATCTTAATTATGCCAAAAACAACACAAGATATGACAGATGAACAAAAAAATAACGCGAATACAGAAGCATACAATAAAGCATTAGAAGTTATTGAAAAATTAAAAAATGGTGAAAACTTTGAAGAACTTGCAAAGGCATACTCAGATGATGAATCTGCTAAATTAGGTGGTACTTTAGCCCCATTTAATAAACAAAGTAGCTATCCTACTGAATTTATAAATCAAGCTGTTAAATTAAATGTTGGTGAATATTCAAAAACACCAATTAAATCAAGTTATGGTTATCATATAATTTATATCGTATCTAAAGCAGATAAACCATCTTTAGATGATTCTAAAGCAACTATTATTGATGCTTTAGCAACTAAGGCAATGGAAGAAAATGAAAACTACTTAAATACAGCATGGAAAGCATTAAGAAAAAAATATAATTTAAAAATTAATGATACTAAATTAAGCGAAAATTATGACGCTACTGTATCACAATATTAAAACGGATCTTAAAATCCGTTTTTTTCTATCTCATCTTTACTATATCCTTTTTGATATAGTTTTTCTTTTACTTTTCTTTCTAGCTCATAACCATCATATTTATTTGATAATTTACTATATATTTTTTTATAATCAGTAGATATATTGCTCTTTACTTTAACATCATCTAAATATTTTAAAATGTCTTCTTTGTCATACCCTTTATTGATAAGTTCATTTAAAACCTTACATTTAAATTGATATAAACTAGTTTTATTTAATTTAGCTTTTTTATCAATATATTTTTTTATTTTTTCTTCAAAAATACTATTATCAATTTTAGAAAGCTCATCATATATTAAATTTTCATCTAACTCATTATCTTTTAAATATTTATATATTTTATAAGGACCATCTAAACTGAAATTAATTTTATCATTAATATATGCTTTAATATATAATTTATCATTTATAAAACCATTATTTTCTAATTTAGAAATAATCGAACTTGTTTTATCTTTATCTATTTTATCAACATATATTTCTAATTCTTTTTTGCAGCGCATTTTCTTTTCAATTAATTTAATACATTTATTATATATATCATAAGTTTCAGTATCTGCAATAACCTTAGATAAAGTTACATCATCTATATCTTTCGCATATAATAACTTATTATCAATGATAACTTGATCATAAGTTGTTATCTCAGTACCATCACCTAAAGTTATCTTATACTTACCATTTTTAGTTTTTACTATATCCATGATATCACCTTATAAAAATAGTAACATATGTTTGTATCTTTGTCAATCAATCAAATAAACATTGTCTTTAATTTTCTCATATGGAAGTTCTTCTAATGACAAAACACGTCCTTTAATTTCATCTAAACTATCTACTTGTTTAATTTCTTTATATACCGATAAATATGATAAATAACTATTATCTTTATTATATACATAATTAATATCATCATGATCTAATTGATATACTAAAGTATTCTTATAATCATCTATAAAAACAAAAGTCTTAGCAACATCATTCATACATAAAATTGGTATAATAAGCAACGCAAGTACATAAACATATTTATTTTTATTAAATAAATAAAACATAAAAATTCCAACTATAATGATAATAATCATCTGCATATATCTTTCAAATCCTGCTAAAATAACAACTTCATAATAAGGCATAGAAAGAATATACATAAATCCAAGTAAGATATAGTATATTATATACATCGCATTTATAACTAATGGGACTTTAGATTTTATCCTATCTTTTAAATAAATTAAATAGCTAATAATATTAATAACGACAATATATATCAAAGATGTATTTCTTACACTTATAAAGTTTTTAATATACATAAAAATAAAACTAATTGTATTCTTAAATCCTAAATTGTGTATAGACATATTTGTAAGTGAATGTTTAGAATGAAGCCCTACTCCTTTAAATGTTAAAGCCACATGTAAAAACCATATACAAACAAATAATACGCTAATACATAAAAAGATTAATACATACTTTAATTTTTTCTTTAGTTCATGATTTTTATGCCATATATAAACCATATACAATAAATTAACAATCATGAGGATAATACCAACATTCTTAATTAATACCATATAAATTGACAAAATAAGAATTGATAAGAAATCATACTTCTTATTTATAAGTAAAATACATAAAACTGACATTAAAGATAATAATCCGTCTACTAATAAATTATTAAATCCAGCATAAATAGAGATTTGTGAGAACAAATAAAAGATAATTATACCAAATATTTTAGATTTACTATTCCCAAATATTTTCAATAGAGGAACTAAAAACGATAAAGTTAAATAGTTTTGACCTAGAATCATATAACTATCAACACGTTTAAAAAATCCTGCAAAATAAATAAATAATGCACTTCCTGGTTGATATGCTTTAAAACCAATATATGTATCAGTAAGATTAGGAAGCCTATCATTTGTAAATAAGCTTTTTACGATTAAAGCCCAATGTGAAAAATTATCGTAATGAATCAAATGTAGATTTAAGCTTAAAATAGTTATATATAAGTATAAGATAATAACTATAATATTAATCGGATTCTTAATAAATGTTTTAAAGTTGCTAATAAAATATTTAATATTTACAATAAATGATGCAATACCAAAAATATATAAACCAATTGTAACTACTTTAAGAATATTTAAGATCCCTGCTAAAAATAATATAATGCCAATAGATGAAAAAGTAATCGGTAAAGATATTTTATTATTAATTTTACATATTCTTTCTAAAAATAGCATTAAACCAATTACACATAACCAAAATATAACAATCATATTATCACCATCTTAATTATAGCACAAAAAAAGGAAGTTTAACTTCCTAAAATTTAACTTGTGGTACTTCTCTATCTTTATCATCAACTTCAAAGAAAGGTTTAACTTTAAATCCAAAGATTGAAGCAATAATATTAGATGGGAACATTTCAACCATATTCTTAAATGATTTAGCAGCATCATTATAGAATTGTCTAGCATAAGCAATTTTATCTTCAGTATCCTTTAAATTAGCTTGTAATTCAATAAAATTAGTATTAGCTTTTAAATCAGGATAACTTTCTGATAATGCAAATAATCTAGATAATGCTCCTGAAACTTCACCAGCTGCAGCCATTTTTTCTTCATCAGTATTAGCACCTAATGCTTTAGCACGTGCATTAATAACAGCTTCTAAAGCTTCTTTTTCATGTGAAGCATAACCTTTAACAGTTTCAACTAAATTAGGAATTAAATCAATTCTTCTTTTTAATTGAACATCGATTTGTGCCCATTCTCCTTCTACTTTATTTCTTTCTCTTACAAGTTTATTGTAAGTTCCCATTACGTATAATAATAGTAAAACTACTACTACACCTAAAACGATCCATAACATATTCATTTCCTCCTATAATAATATTATACACTATATCACACATTTTTTAAACTATTAATCTAAATTTCTTTTGAGATCTTCAAATTCACTTAATCTTTGATTATATGCTTCAATCATTTCATCTTCATATAATAAAGATTCATTATAGCCTATCTTATTAAGTAAATATTTAGTAAAATAAGGATTAATTATTAAGATAGGTCCAAGTAATGATGTACCTATAAAATTATTTTTACAAACACCTTCTACCTTATCTTCAAAATTATTTCCATAACCTCTTATCATGTCTAAAAACTTAGTATCATTATTATATACTTGTGTAAATGAAGATCTAAAACCAACAATTTTTAAATCTTTAAACTTGCCTAATTCGATGGAATTATACCTTTTCATCATATTTCTTTTTGCATATAAATCAAAGATATCAAGCCCTTCTACTCTACTACCATCTTCATTTAAAATATATTTGCCAAATACTTCTAAGGCGTTACCTGTAACTAAAAAGTTAACACCATCTTCAATAGCTTTTTCAATTTCTTTTTTAAAAGGTTTTAAAGCATTTATAACAAGTTCTTGACTATGTTCACTCATAGGTCCCAAATATACTAAATCTATTTTTTCACTTATAAATTTAGGTTTATCATTTAAAGAAGTATAAATAAATTTAAACTTATTAAACTTCTCTAAATATCTAATATTTGCCATATCACCAAAAAGATTGGCGACTTCACTATATAAAACTTCTATTTTCATTTAGCATCACCTAATTTCTTTTTGATTCTTGTCTTTATTTCAAAACCTAAATGAGTAGCATGTAAATCATGTAAAATAAATATCTTATCAACATCTTTATCAATATAATTTGCTGTATCTAACTCATTTGGTATAACAATAAATTTATCTTCTTTTATTCCTGCAAGCAACAATCTTAATTTATTATCTAAATATCTTGGACCACCAATAATTATTTTTTTAATACTTTTATCATTTAAAAGTTCAAAATCAGTATCATATATCCATGTGATATTTTCACTTGTCTTAATATTATCTTCTACATCATCAGGTAAGAATATAACATATTTACTACCAGATTCATTTCTAACATAATCAAATACTCTTGAACACGCGACTGGATTTTGACCCTTTGCTAAATGAGTAATTAATTCTACACCATTTACTATTTCTTTTGTATATCTAGTTTCTACAATATTTAATTTAGATAAACTTTTTTTAATATTATTAGGTGATAGTTTTAAATTAGTAAGTAATGTAATTGCAGCAACTTCATTATATGTGTTAAAAATACTATTAGATACTAATGGATATGTACATATTTTAGTATCATATTTATAATCCATCTTCATATTTTTAAAATCTACTTTTGCTAAATAATCAGCATTAGGTGATGCAAAATCACAATGCGTACAATGACACTTACCTATATGATGATATCTTACATAATCGTATTTAAGTTCATGCAAACATTTAGGACATATTCTTATATCTCTTACAATATTAATGCATTTATCTAAATCTGTATCTAACTTATCAATACTATAATAGATATGTTTATTTTCTGGTGCTAGATTAGAACAAATTAAATCATCACCATTTAAAATTAAAGTTGTTTCTTTAGGAATAGCACCATTTATAAAAGATGTTATATATTCTGTATGTGCATTTCTTCTAATTGAATCTCTAAAGAAATTAGTAACAACTACATAATTAGGTTTAATATATGGATATATTAACTTAGAACTTCTTTCATCTATTTCTAAAACAGCTATATCATATTTACCTTTAGCCTCTAAAAACGTAGATGCAATACCAAAGTTTATATTTGCACCTTTTCTATTAGATAAAACTTTATATCCATTATCTTCTAATATATCTATAATCATATTACATACTGTAGTTTTACCATTAGTACCAGTAACACCTACAATAACTTTAGGTTTTTTAATATGTTTCAAAAAATCAGGGCATATTTTAATAGCTAATTTACCTGGAAAATAAGTTCCATCCTTACCTATTAATTTAATCATAAAATACGCACATCTAGAAACAATCAAAGCAAGTATATACCTCATATTATCACCTATATCCATTATATCATATAAAAGAAAAAAAGAGTTATAAAACTCTTATTTCTCATCAGGAGGAAGAGAAAGTCCTTTTAAAACTTTACCTATATACCAAACATCTTTTGTATTTTTATCTCTTATAATATAAACAAATGGTTTAGACATTGTAAGATCAACGCGTTTGATAGGTACTTTATAATCATACCAACCAGAGCAAAGTCCTCCAACTTCGCCATGTAGTTTCGACACTTCTGTTTTAATACCTTCATGTGTAAAATTTAGTCCAGCAAAATCTTTTAACTTGCTTGAATCAACACCTGTTACTGTAATATTGTTTTCAAGTTTAAACATAGGCATTTCACCATAAACTATCGTAACATATCCTTCATCATAAGCGTGATCTTCTAAAGTTTTTTCTACATACAAATTAATTTTTTCTATATTAAGACTAGACACAAAACTATCAATATCCATATTTACAGGCATAATTGATACATATTCTAACACAGTATCGTCCGCTTTTAAATCCTTACTAAATACAACAACATTATCATCAATGTAATAATTAAAATCTGTAGATTCATAGTTTTTATTGTAGTTAGCGCTTATCTTAGCAATATAATTATTTAAAAATTCTTCTCTAGATAAGTCCGGATTAGCTCCTTCTTCTAAATATTCGTCATATTGCCTACCAATCACCTCACGGATTTTATTTTCACCAACAACATTCATAATGTCATACTTATTATATGTTTTTAATACTCCGACGCCCATCGAACCATTTTGTACCATATCATCATGGATAGTAGTATTAAAATATAAATCTTGTCTTCCGCTTACATATGCACATACAGCTTCATATTCATATTCAGCAACATAAGCATCAATTTCATTAGATGCAAATTTGTTTATCCAACTAATCGGAGCGTTCACAGTAACATTACTTTTTGAATCTGATTCGTTATGTGAACTGACACTTTTATTTTTAAATTTAAATATGAGTAAAATAGCACATCCTATTAATAGTAAAGTTATAATTACCGGTAATGTTTTTCTCATTAAATTCCCTCCAACACTTCTATTTTATTTACAATTATCTGATATTTATCATATCTTTTTTCTACTTTACCAGACGCTTTAATTATATCACCCTTATTAAGCAATTTATATTCATTATAGACATTATTAAATAAAACTAGATCAATACTTGACACTTCATCAGATATTTCTATAAAACACATAGGTTTATCTGATTTAGTAGTAGTTATTTTATCTATTAAACCAACCACATTTATATATTTATCAAAATATAAAGATATGTCTTTTAAAGGTATTGTATTTTCTTTTAATCTAAATTCTTTAGTAGGATGATTTGTTAAATATAGACCTAACAATTCATATTCATCTAACATTAAATTCTTCTTAGGATATTCATCATAGATAACTATTTCAGGTTTTAAAGCATATTCTGGATCCATATAACTAGTTATATCACCATAATTAAGTAAAACATCTAAGTTTTCTATTAATGTTTTTCTAGTGTAACCAAATTCATCTAAAGCACCAACCAAGATTAAAGATTCATATACTTTCTTAGAAACATGAAGTCTTGCAAACAAATCAAAAATATCTTTAAATGGCCTTGCAACACTTATAATATTGTTTGCAACAGATAAGCCAAATCCTTTAATAGATGTAAAAGGATATATAATTTTCCCATCACATATTTCATATTTATCAGTTGATTTATTAATAGATGGTGGTAATACTTCTACACCATATTTTAAACATTCATAAATATATGCTTTCGTTTTTACCTCATCACCTAATGAAAAATTAAGTAAATGTTTTAAGAATATATCAGGATAATTAGCTTTTAAATAAGCCATACGATACGCTAATGTGGCATAAACAATTGAATGTGATTTATTAAATCCATATGATGCAAATTTAAGTATCAATTCGTATATTCTAATGGCTTTATCTTTAGTATAACCATTATTAATTGCTCTTTCAATAAACTTATCTTTTTCTTTAATTAAGATATCTTCTTTCTTCTTAGACATTGCTCTTCTTAAAATATCTGCTTCACCTAACGAATATCCAGCAACTACTCTTGCTACTTGCATTACTTGTTCTTGATATACCATAATACCTTTTGTTTCTTTCAATATAGGTATTAAAGAATCATCTATATAATCTATAGACTCTCCTTCTCTTCTTCTTATAAATAAGTCAATAGAATCCATTGGACCTGGTCTATAGAATGCAATCGCATTATAAATATCTTCAAAGTTTTTAATTTTTAATTTTCTTAAGAAATTCATCATACCACTTGATTCGAATTGGAATATTCCTAAAGTATAAACTTTATTGAATACTTCAATTGCTTTAGCATCATCTAAAGGTATTTCATCAAATTTTAATTCAGGTATTTCTTTTAAAACATTATCAACTAAAGTTAAATTCCTTAACGCCAAGAAATCCATTTTAAATAAACCTATTTCTTCTAGATATGTCATATCGTATGCTGTTGTATATATGCCATCTTTAAAGTCTAATGGAATAATCGTATCCAAATCATCTTTACACATTACAACACCAGCAGCATGCATACTAGTATGTCTTTTAATATTTTCAAACTTTAAAGCAATCTTATACATTTCTTTAAGTTCATCATTATATAAATATTTATCTATTCTACTTAAATTTTCTTTTAAAGATAATCTTGCATCCATATGCTTACATATCATATCTACGTCAGATAAATTTATATCCATAACTCTAGAAACATCTCTTATAGCTTGCTTAGATGCCATCGTACCAAAAGATATAATAGGCGCGACTTTTTTAAGTCCATATTTATTAACACAATATTTTACTACTTCATCTCTTCTTGTAGCTTCAAAATCCACATCGATATCTGGCATAGATACTCTTTCGGGGTTTAAAATCTTTCAAATAATAAATTATATTTAATTGGATCTACTGTAGTAATATTAAGTAAATATGATACTAAACTTCCTGCTGCAGAACCACGACCTGGCGCGACTAAAATGCCATTATCTTTGGCAAATTTAACATAATCCCATACAACTAGAAAATAATTACAAAATCCCATTTTATTAATTATATCAAGTTCATATTTTAATCTTTCTTGATATACTTTAGAAACCCTATCACCAAACTTACTTTTAAGTCCTTCAATACATAATTTTTTTAAATATTCATAAGGATTATCACATGGATATATACATAATAAATCATTATGCATTTTAATTTCTACATTACATAATTCATATATTTTATAGTTATCATCTATATTAATTTCATTTTCTAAGTGCAAATACTTATTTTCAAATGTCTCATCTATACTTAATAATACTTTATTATTTTTAATCCCATATAAGTATTTTAAATATTTTTCATCAGCTTTATTTAAACATAATGTTTCATTTATATATACTTTATCTAAACTTATTTTATCTCTATCCGCATTATTAGAATAGCCTATAAATACTTTATATAAGTCTTTTACCTCATCTAAAAGATTTATATTTTCATAAGGTAATATAAGTATTAAATTGTCATCTTTAGATGGTACAAAACTATTTGAAGATATTTTAACTAGTGATAAATAACCTTCATAGTTTTTAGCATATAATAATAACTTCTTATCTTTATATGTAACTTCTAAACCTATAATAGGTTTTATATTATTTTTTATACAAGCATGGTAAAAATCCATAACACCATACATATTATTATCTGTTATAGTTAAACTTTTAATATTATTCTTAATAGCAAACTTAATTAAATCATCTGTTTTAATCATACTTCTAAGTAAGCTATTATCTGTTTTGATATATAATGGTGTATACATATTTACCTCCTATCTATATTATAATATAAAATAATTGCATTTTAAAGTAAAATAATTGACTTATACAAGAATTTATAGTAAAATTAATTAGTCGACGCAAGGAGGGATAATATGGCTAAAAAAGAAACAGCAAGAAAACCTTTATCTGGAAATCTTAGAACACATTCATGTCATGCAACTAAACATATGCAAAAACTTAATATGGTAACTATTACTAAAGAAGATGGTTCTAAAGCAAAAGTTAGTGCAAGAGAATATAGAACAATGAAAAAAGCTGCTTAATTAAGCAGTTTTTATTCTTTGACAAATATATATAATTATGTTATTATGTATTTAGTGAAGGAAACTTCATACAATATAAAAAGTAACACTTAATATTTGCTTGTTGAGTGTTGCCTATAAATTTAGCAATCGCCTGTCCAAGATGA
>JAEEGL012395111.1_pt1 | contig 12489 bp, 7 predicted proteins | sample 9134231 | NCBI WGS metagenome assembly JAEEGL01 (sample SAMN16246548, study PRJNA631951) | gut metagenome | biome: gut microbiome; feature: rumen; material: fiber-attached | host: Bos | place: Iran: Karaj | collected 2018-10
ACGATGCTGATCGTGTTCGCCCTGGAATCCATGCGCATGGAACCATCCTGGTTGTACGCGCGGTAGAACGAGCCGTCTTCGTTCTGCGCGCTCATGAAGAACGCGGCTGCCCTCTCGCAGAAGGCGAGCCAGTCCGGGTGCTCCTCTGTCTTCTTCCTGGTCAGAACATAGGCGTCCAGGATGTTCTCCAGGCCGTCCGCGGACATCCTGAGCCAGATCGGGTACGGCTCAAAGGCCTTGATCACCGGGCTGTAGCAGCCGTTGGGCGCTCCGAGATCATTCAATCCGTTCGCAACCCAGAACCGGATCATGTTCTGTCCTTTCTCAAATGCCTCGGAATCACCTTCTCTCAGGCCGTAGTCCATGAGCTGGAAGCCGATCCCGGGCTGCTGCCCGACGAAGCCGAACTGGAAGGACACGCTGTCCACATCCATTCCGGGAAGGTAGGCAACGAAAGGGACGCCCCAGGCGCCGTCACCGTAATCCCTGGCAAGAAGCTTCATCGCGCTGATGTTGTTGTGATACTGCAGATCCTGGTCCACATCGAATAGCCTGTCGCGGATGCGGCTGTAGACGGACCTCCACGCCCATCGCATCATAGGATAAAAACTCTTATGACAGCTCAGGGCGAGTGACACCTCGTAATGGTCCGCAAAGCCCTCCTCCATCGGGTGCAGCACCTTGTTCAGCGACTTCGTCCGCATCATGTAGTCGACATTGAACACCTGCTGCCGGTCGCCGATCTGCCCGTCGGTGCCGGGGTAGACGTAGTCGATGGAGAGGCCGTCCCGCACCGCTCCGGTATCCTTCCTCAGCGGAAATCCGTAGTAGAGATAATTAATAGTCCGGTTCTCCGGCTTAGAGATCCCGATGGAGCCCACAGTGTATTTGCGGTCGATCACCTGGGAGAAATGGAACATGCTCTCGCCCGGGAGAGTGACGTCCGCGGCGTATCTGGAGAGCATGACCGCCTCACCGCTCGCCTTGTTCTGTGCGGCGAAGAGCGGGAGCGTCATCCCTGTCTCCTTCCTCCAGTGGTACTCGCACTCCTTGTCAAAGCCTATGACATACGGCCTTGCATATTTGTTATCCATGTACCAGGTCGCCGGCGCGAAGCAGTCGTAATCCAGGATATTGTCGGAGGAAGCAAGCACGAAAGAGATTTTTGTGGAGAATCCCAGGTCGTCCTCGCCCTTCCTCAGCACCGTCACCGTGCGCGCGATCTTTATTCCGTCCCGGTCCGCGCAGTAGACATCCTCAAAGCGAAGCGCCGACCCGTTCGGCGTCTCCAGCACGCCTTCCGCCCGGAACGACCCGTCCGCATTCTCCTCCGCCGAATCATAAGCCCTGTCATAAAATTCGGCCACGGCAAGGTGTGTTTTGACAAATACGTACATCGGGCGGCGGTTGAAATAGAGCACTTCACCATTCTTCCGGATGACTGTCCCGCCGTTTTCGATGGTAAACACATAGCTGTCCACAGTGATTCCGCCCATACTCTCTCCTTCTGCCTCTTCAGGGGGCTGCCTCCCGGAACCTCCGGTTCCGGAAATATGCTGACTCTCTACCTTATAGTATAAAGGCTTGCAATTGCCCTTTTCTACTTATAATCCCCGCGCGGCGGGATTTCCTTCACTGCATGCAGCTTGCTTGTACTGCCGCAGAAGGAACAAAGCAGGAAAAGCAGCGTACTGCAGGCGTTGAGAAGAGCTGGTAAGAGCCGGGAGAAAGAAAAGGCAGGCAAAACCATAGATTTGCTGGTCTGAATTTCCTATGTACAGAAGCGACCCCGGCGCGCCGCAGGATTTACTCCCATGGATAACGCCATGGATTTCTTTACAAATCCCGCCTCAGGAATTACAATTCTCTACGCTGTCAGCGGACACAGCCGCAGACACAGCCAACCCGCATACAACACATTCAGGAGGAAAACCGTGGAAGGAAAAGAAAGAAGAGTCGGTACCGTATCCCGCGGAATCCGCTGCCCCATCATCCGTCAGGGCGATGATCTGGCGTCCATCGTCACTTCAAGCGTCCTCAAAGCCGCCGAATCCGAGGGCTTCGCGTTAAGAGACCGCGACGTCATCGCCGTAACCGAGTCCATCGTCGCCCGCGCACAGGGCAACTACTGCTCCGTAGAGGACATCGCCGCAGATGTCCGCGCAAAACTTGGCGGCGGCACTGTCGGCGTCATTTTCCCGATCACCTCCCGCAACCGCTTCGCGATCTGCTTAAAGGGCATCGCGATGGGCGCGAAGAAGGTCGTTCTGATGCTGAGCTATCCCTCCGACGAGGTCGGCAACGAGCTCATCAGCCTGGACAAGCTGGACCAGGCGGGCATCAACCCCTACAGCGACGTCCTCACCCTCACGCGCTACCGCGAGCTCTTCGGCAGCAATGTGCACGAGTTCACCGGCGTCGACTACGTGCAGTACTACGGTGACCTCATCCGTGACTGCGGCGCCGAGGCAGAGATCATCTTCGCGAACCAGCCCCGCGTCATCCTGGACTACACCGATACCGTGCTGACCTGCGACATTCACACCAGAGCGCGCACCAAGCGCATCTTAAAGGCGGCCGGAGCCAAAACTGTCCTGGGCCTCGACGAGATCATGAACGCGCCGGTGAACGGCAGCGGATACAACGCCGATTTCGGCCTCCTTGGCTCCAACAAGTCCACCGAAGACCGCATCAAGCTCTTCCCCCGCGATGCGTATCCGCTCGTGACCGACATCCAGGCCCGCGTCCTTAAGGAAACCGGGAAACATGTCGAGGTCATGGTCTACGGCGACGGTGCCTTCAAGGATCCCCAGGGCAAGATCTGGGAGCTGGCCGATCCGGTTGTCTCCCCGTTCCACACCGACGGACTGAACGGCACCCCCAACGAGCTGAAACTGAAATATCTCGCGGACAACGACTTCAAGGATCTCACCGGAGAGGCCTTAAGGGATGCCATCTCCGAGAGCATCCGCAAGAAGGACGGCAACTTGAAGGGCAATATGGCCTCCCAGGGCACAACCCCCCGCCAGCTCACCGACCTCATCGGCTCGCTCTGCGACCTGACCAGCGGTTCCGGCGACAAGGGCACCCCCGTGGTGCTCGTGCAGGGCTACTTCGACAACTACACGAACGACTGATAACGTGAAAGGAGACAGGGACGGTTCCCTGTCTCCTCGTTTTTTGGCACACCTAGCCGGCGCGCTTCGCGGTATCCCCCGGCGGCGCCGCCGCTGCAGTCTTTGCACCGAAAGAAAGGCTGAACCGCCAGAAAGCGGCGGGTTCAGCCAATGCCGGCCGCTGGCGCCGGCGGGGGATATCCGACTCAGCGTGCGCCTGAGCGCTTCCAAAAAAGGAGACAGAGGATCGTCCCCTGTCTCCTGTCAGACTTTATCCGTTCTGCTCCGGCAGCCCGGCCTGTTATTTCCTGATCAGTTCTTCTCCGCCTCCGCGATCTTCCGGATAAAGTAGTACATCGTCGTCGCGCCGGCATCCACATAGCCGACGGAGCGCTCCCGCAGGTAACGCGCGCGTCCGCGCTTCGCCTGCATGTTTTTCGTCGACTCCATTCCTTCCTTCGCCCGCTGCTCAATATAAGCCCACTGTTCTGCATCGCTGCCCTTGCTCTCGTCAAAGGCCTGCACCGCCGCATACAGCGTATCCACCAGAGTGCGCTCTCCGGGTTTCGCCTCGCCGGTGGCCGTCACCACCTCGAGGGCCTTCGTGAAGCACTCCTTCCAGTCCCCGAGGCTCAGCGCCTCCTTGCCCTTGCTCGCCATCTCGAAGCCGATGAACACCGACGCGAAAATCGGCCCGATCGCGCCGCCCATGGAATCCAGCACCGCATCCGCACAGGTATGGAACACCTCCGTGACGGGGCCGGCATTCGCCGCGGCCTCCTCAGGTTTCCTCGTCCCGTCCTCCAGCTGCCCCAGATACTCCAGCACCTTGCCGAAGCCTTTATGTATGCTGATTCCGTGGTCGCCGTCCCCGACAAAACTGTCCAGCTGGCACAGTTCTTCGGTCCTGGACACAAGATCTTCCGCCACAGACTTCATCTCGGCGATCAGTTTAGTTTTGTCTGTCATGGTCTCACCCCTTCCTCTCCGGCAGACCCTTGTCCCACCATTCCTTGATCTCGTCGTCCAGGCGGGCCATGGCGAGGATGATCCCGCCGAGCTCCTGCGTTCCGGAGTTGCCGGCGCTTGCGCGGTAGATCCGGATGCCGCGCTCCTCGGTGAGATAGTGCCAGAGATCCTTGTAGAAGATGTAGAGCTCCATCCAGGTCATTCCGCCGGTGCCGTGCAGGGAGACGGCCAGCTCCTCGCCGGGCTTCGCCTCCATGTCGTCCAGGATCGTGTCGGCCATGATTTTCGCGAGTTCCCGGCTCGTCGGGAGTTTTATCCTGTTGCCGCTGCTCTCGCCGTGCACGCCGATGCCGAGCTCGATCTCGTCCGGGGGCATCTCCATGATAGGCAGGCCGCTGACCGGATGGATCGCGCTGCGGATGCCGACACCGAAGGAGCGGGTATAGTCGACCATCTTCTGCCCGACCCGGAGAATCTCCTCACGGCTCACCCCCCACTCGGCCATCTTTCCGAGGATTCCGTAGATATACACGTTGCCGATAGCCCTGCGGTCCTTCTCCTCGCCCTTCGGCGCGGAGGCGACATCGTCGTAGACGATGAACATCTCGACGTCGATACCGCGGTCCTTCGCCATCATCACGGCGAGCCTGGAATTAAGCACATCGCCGGTATGGTTGGTCACTAAGAGGATGATCGGGCTCCCGTCGTCGATCGCCATCAGCCCCCGTAGTATGCGGTTCGCCGGCGGCGCGGCGAACACATCTCCGGGCACGCCCAGATCCATCCCGCCGGGCATCACGAAGCCCGTTCCCGGTCCCTCGTGGCCGGAGCCGTAGCCGGAAGCCAGTTTCACGTAGCCCTTCGGCTTGCGGTCGCTCTCCCTCCGCACGATGACGCGGGTACCGCCCTCCAGGGTAAGGATCGGGGCCGCATCCGGATAAAGCAGGCGCTGGCCCTCCTGGACTTCCTCCACCAATGTATCCACATTGTTATAGATCTTCTTGATAAATGCCATGGTTGTTCAGCCCTTTCCCATGAGCACGGCGATCTTGTTCCGGAAGTACTCCATCATCGCCGGCTTCACACATTTCTCCGTGAACAGCAGCCCGCCGCTCTTATGCGCTCCGGCCTTCACCCCGGCCTCAATGGCTTCCATCTCCGCCATGATCATCTCAGTGCAGAGGTTCACCTTGACGATGCCGTTCCTCACCGCGTCCGCCACCTGGTCCTCGGGGATGAGGCTCGTGCCGTGGAGCACCAGAGGAGTTTCCACCGCCGCCCGCAATTCCTTAAGGCGGGCGATATCCAGATGCGGGGTCTCCACATAGACGCCGTGGCTGTTGCCGATGGCCACCGCAAGGAGTTCCACGCCGGTCTCCTTCGAGAACGCCGCCGCCTCTTCCACGTTGGTGTACAGTGAACTGTCCTGATAGTCCTCCACTCTGGAGCCGCTTCCCACGTGGCCGATCTCCGCCTCGACGATCACGTCCCTCGGGTGGGCAATGGAGACAACCTCCTTCGTGACGCGGACATTCTCCTCAAAACTCCTGTCGGACATGTCGATCATGACCGAATCAAAACCGGCGTCGATCACGCGTTCCACCAGGTCTATGCTCTTGCTGTGATCCAGGTGGGTGATGAGCGGGATGCCGTACTTCTCCTGCAGCACGTCCTTCAGTGCGACGAATTCCTTCGGGGAGATGATCTCCTCGAAGAGCGGCAGGTACATGAACATCATCGGCGTGCCGGCCTCCTTCGCCGCCGCTGCCGCATAGTCCATCTGCAGGTAGCTGATTGTGTCATATGCCGGAATCGCGCGGCCCGCATCCCTGGCCTCCGCGATCATTGCCTTTAACTTTTCGATTCCGATTTTCATATCCTAATTCCTCCGTTCTGCCCTGACCTCTGAGGTGCCAGGGGACGGTTCTCTGGCTCCTCTCTATTGCTTCGCGCTTGTCCGGTGATCCCTGGGGACGCCTTGCGGCTCTGGCTTAAGACGCAGCGGCACATAGGCGGCTATAACACAGCCGCCAAGTGCCGGCGTCTGCACAAGCCCCAGGGAGCATCCCGAACAACGCTCAGCCGGAAATGGCAGGAGCCAGAGAACCGTCCCCTGGCACCCGGCGGTATCTTAGTCCACGCAGTCAAAACTTACGCCGATATAGCGGCAGGCTTCCTTAAAGACCTCCTTGTACGCGCCGTAGATTCCCGCGATGTGGTGGATGTACGGGCCGTACATCAGCCTGTCCTCCCACTTTCCCCAGTCCTTTGTCTCGATCCAGACATAATTGCCTGTCGTCTCCGGGCCGTCGGTCGTGTCGCACTCCTCCGCGAAAAGCACGTAATTGTTGTGATCTGTTTCAAAACGCACCAGCGTGAGATGGCCGTCCTTGATCCTGTACTGTCCCTGGCCGTTCGAGACCTTGGGCTGCTCCGCCGCAAGCACCGGCGGGAAGGGCCCGCAGTGCCACAGAAGCTCCCCGTTGTCGTTGGTGGGATGGCGCACGGTGATGTCCGCCAGGAAGGAAGGGGTCTCGTAGAGATCCGCTGCCTGGGCAAGGATGGAGGAAATGGCTCCGTGCACATCGTCCTCGCAGGCGACCGGGAGGCCGGCCTGGGAGGAGCAGGCGAACGCGTAGCAGGGGCGAACGCCGAAATTCGTGGAGACAAGGCGCCAGCACTCGGACGCCACCGTGGTGCAGCGGTATTTGTCCGCAAGGGAACGGATGGCCAGCACGAGTGCGGCAAGTTTTACCTGGTACTCCTCCGCAAGAGCCGATAAATCCACGCCTGCGTCCTTCCAGCCCTGCACCGCCGCCCGGGCTTCGGCCGGCGAATCGATAAAGCTCTGCACTTCCTTAATGATCTCCGTGCTCTCCACCGGAACGACGTCGATGCCGAAGCGCTCGAGCAGCTCGCTCTCGTTCACCTTGACACTCATGAACTGCCTCGGGCGTGTGGAGAGCTGCAGCACGCGCATGTTCTTAAACTGTTTTACCACCGCCGCGACGCGGATGAATCTGTCGATTCCCTCATCCAGCTCCGGGGAGCCGATCCAGCAGTTCCTTAAATAGGTATAGGTAATGCCGTAACGCAGGAGAATCCTCGTCGAGGCGAAGAGTCCGCACTGGGTGTCGTAGTCGCGGAAGGAGGTCTTAAGCTCCGGATCGCCGTCCCTGGGCCCCCAGATCAGCACCGGGACATTCAGCCGGTGTGCGATGATGCCCACCGCTTCCTCCTGGCCGAAGTTGGCGTGAGGGACGAAGAGCGCGTCCACCTTGTTCGCCGCGAAATAGTCCGCGACTGCATTGGACTCGTCGATCTCCGTCACCATGCCGTCCTTTGTGAATTCATCACCCCAGAGGCACTCCACCTGCGGATAGCGGGAGAAGATCCCGTTCAGTCTCTCCCTAATTGCAGCCGCGTTCACCGCAGCCTTCGATCGCGGCGGAAATACGTCTCTCGCGGTAATGACAATGCCGATTTTAATCACACTCATTGTTCTCTTTCCTCCGTTTCCTTATGTGCTGTCTGCGCTGCCTGCTTATTTATCGTTATTTATCCCGCGGAACAGTCTCTTCTCCGCGGGCAGGTTTCATCCTCGCCGGTTCCATTATCCCGCGCCCGGCTGTGCCGGGGAATGCAGGTATCTGCTCTGTTAGTATAAAAAAAGGATTAAAACGTTTTTTCTAAATACAACGCGTATTTTGTGCCGTCCCCCGATGTCAAAGTTACGCTGTTGAATTCGTTTTTAAAACGTTTTAATCCTAGACCTATAATAATTGATTCGTTTTACCCTGTCAATTGCAGTCCTTGTATTTTTTTTGTATTTTCCTTATCATTTGAACAGAAAGCTTAGACAGGGAGTCTGACATCATGATCACCATACGCGACGTAGCAAAAAGGGCGGGAGTTTCCACCGCCACCGTGTCCAACGTCCTTAACGGCACCAGAAAGGCATCTCCCTCCACAGAAATGAAGGTCCGCAGGGCAATTGCAGAGCTTCACTATGTCCCGGACTATGTCTCCCGGAGCAGGAAGTGCGGAATGCTCCGCTCCATCGGGGTCGTCACCGAGGACATCTATTATCCCGACGCCCAGCCGGCAATGCTGATGCAGGGCGTCTCGCGCTTCTGCGACCAGAACGCCTACCAGCTGCAGCTCATGAACCTGAACCTCTCCCACGGCACCCAGCTGACCCTGGAGGCGGTGTCCGACGAGAGCCCGATCATCGGGCAGCTGAACCACGTCACGAAAACTCTCGAGAACAGCAATATCCCAGGCATCCTCTACATCGGCTTTCACCCCAGGAATATCACCGCGATCCTGAAGGAGATCTCCGTGCCGGTGACCGCGCTCTACGCCTATTCCGACAGCCACCACTCCGTCCTCGCCGACGACCATCAGGGGGGAAAACTTGCGACGGAATACCTGATCTCCAAGGGGCACACCCGCATCGGCCTGATCTCGGGCAAGACCACCTCACTGACCTCCTATCACCGCATGGCAGGCTACCAGCAGGCGCTCATGGAACACGGAATTCCCTTCCGGCCGCAGTATGTCACGGACGGCAGCTACAATTTTGACAAAGCGTACAAGTGCTGCGAAGCGCTGATGACGCTGCCGGAGCCCCCCACCGCCGTCTTCATCATGAGCGATGTCATGGCTTACGGAGCGATGAAATACGCCCAGCATGCGGGAATCCGCATTCCGGAGGATCTGTCCATCATCGGCTTCGACAACCTGGAGTTCTCCTCCTTCACCGCACCGCCTCTCACCACGGTCCGGCTGCCCTTCGACAACATGGCATACAGGGCTTCGGAGATCCTGAGCCAGCTGATCGAGGGAACGCTTCCCGAAGGCACGGATCTTCTCGAGAAGATTCCCTGCACGATCGAGGAGAGAGCTACGGTAAGAACATTGTAAAAAAGCGTTCTGGCCATAAAAAAGAACAGGCAGCCCGGCTGCCTGTTCTTTTTCCGTTATTCAGTCCTTTTTCACGTGTACGTCCATCTGGTTGAACGGGATCTCTATTCCCTCGATCCGGAAAGTCTCCCGGATTCTCTCGTTTAAGTCAAACCGGACGGAGTTGTAATCCTCCGCCCTCACTCTGGCGATGCACATCATGGTCACCTGGGAGTTGTCCAGGCCTTCCACAACCACGCGCCGGATATCTTCGAGGATTCGGGGATCCGACTCCAGGAGGCCCATCAGCACCGCCTTTACCCTGGGAATACTCTCGCTGTAGGCGATGCCGACGCGCACGACCAGCACCTTCGTGAAATTCTGCGCCTGGTTCACCACCGCCTGGTTCGTCAGCATCTGGTTGGGTATCCGCACGATCTCGCCGACCAGAGTCCGGATCGAGGTGTAGTAGATCTCGATCTTCACCACCGTGCCCTCGATGTCCGTTCCCTTGATGATGATGTAGTCCCCCGCCCGGAAGGGCTTGGTCGTCATCAGCAGCATTCCGCCGGCCATGTTGGAGAGCGCCCCCTGCAGCGCGAGGGATATCGCCACGCCGGCCGAAGCGATCAGGGCTGCGATGGACGTCGCCTCGACGATGTTCAGCTGGACAATGATCGTCACGATAAGGAAAGAGAAGACCACCAGCCGGGTCAGGGTCAGGACGAAGTGCCGCACCGTCGCCTCGACATTCCGGCGCTCCATCGCCCGCTCCATAAGCTGCAGAAGTTTTTTCAGGATGCGGGTTGCAACGATGAAGACGACCAGCGCGATCGCGACGCGGACTAAGAGGTCCATCGCGGCGCCCCACTTGTCCTGCAGCCACTCCCCCAGTCTCGAGGTGTCGTGCTGCTCCACGATGTCCGCCACCGTCTCGGTGTCCTCCGTAAGGCCGGTGATCTCCAGCCCCGCAGTCTCGAGCGAGGCGAGCATGGCCGGCAGCATATTAAGTATTCTATGGAACATTCCCGTCTCTCCTGTTAATCCGTGACCTCCCAGGAACCGCCGGTCTGCGGCGGTTCTGTGGAAAGTTTACCATATTCCGCGCCGGGGAATCTGCGCAACTTTACGGCGCAGGGTGCGCTGTTTTTTCGCGGATCTGCCAGTTTTCCGCCCCGGTTTTCGGCATCCCGGCGCGCACGTGCCGCGATAAAATGGAGAAAACCCCCGGAAAAGGAGACTTCCCATGCTTAAATGGTATGCGCCGCTGGACGGCCAGGAACTGACTGATCTTGCTCTGCACTATATCTTCGAGGCCGATCCCGGCGCGGAGAACTGCACGCTCATGGCCGCGCGGTCCGCGGAGGCTCTGGTCCCCGGCCGCGCCGACGCGGAATACCTCATCCCGCAGATTCCCGGCTGCGGTGAGGCGTTCTTCCTTCCGGAGGACAGTGAACTCCTGCCCGGAGGCGAGTGGTATCTGAAGGCCGTCTCCGATAAAGGAGCGGAGACAGGCGTCCTCCGCATTTCCGTGAGCACCGCGCACACAAAGGCGCCGCTGAAGCGCCCCATCTCCCCGGAGAACCCGCTCATCTCAATCCACGACATGTCAAAGCACCGCTTCGGCGCGGAGTACGACGTCCTCCCGGACGACCTGAAGCCCTATTTCTCCTTCTCCGGGCACTTAAGCTTCCGAAGGCAGCGCGAAACCTTCCTCGAGGATTTCGAGGAGCTGGACCGCTCCGGTTACCCCTATTCCTACACCGCCATCTTCCACGGCCAGATCATAAACGGCCACTACATTGTGCCGGCACTGCCCTTCCTTGAGCACATCCTGCAGCACGCAGAGCACCTCACCCACGTCGAGGGCGTGGAGATGTACATGGGCGTGCGTCCGGACGACGACTGGCAGATCACGCTTTACAACCGCATCATTCAGCTCTGCGGCAAATACGGCTATTACTTCATGCACACCGACGGCAACCGAAACGACATCGACCTGCCCGCCATCACGAAGCGCCCCATTTATATGGACAATCTGCGGGAGTACGCCGACTACGTGGTCATGTCTTATAAGCAGAACCACTCCAACGCCTCCTACTCCTGCTACGGGGCGATCCTCGGCGCGCTCATCGACGGCGCCGTGAAGAACATCGGCATCCAGGCGGAGAACTGGTACTGGAACGACGCCGGCTTCTGCGATGACATCGGCGTGTATCACGGCTACCTCCAGGGCAATGAGCAGCAGACCCCCGCCGTCTTCACCGCACAGATGCTGCTGCCCGGCATCTCCCTCGGTGCCTGCTATTACGCGCTCGAGGGCGAGGGCTGGCTCATCCAGATGCGCGGGACCGATGAGTACGAGCTCTCCCCGCAGGGCATCGCCGTGCTCTCCATGCTCCGCACCGTAATCCGGTCAAAACTGATCCCTCCCTACGACGATGTCCTCAGCCGCATCCACGCCGCGGTGGACATGCAGGGGCTCGCGCCGGACTGGGGCGACGCGTGGGAGGGCGGAATCCTGCGCACAGCCTTTCAGAACCTGTACGGCATCGTGCACACCAAGGAGCTCTTCCCGAAACAGCTGCGCTACTTCTACCTGCCCATTGTGACCGACCGGAGGGAGAGTTTTGCGCATCTGAAAATCGTCGATCTGGAAGAGATCCGCACGCCGGACGAGATGAACGAGGCGCTGAACCCGCTCTATCCCGCGTGGTTTGACGGAAACGCCTATGTCACCGGAAGCGGCGGCACATATGTCATCATGAACAGCAATGAGAATACCGACGAGAGCCAGTACTTCTCGGTGCCGGTCAGTGCCGGTCCTACCTCCCCGGCTGTTTCTGATGCCGGCTCCGTTTCCCCGATTGTCTCCATTGAGGGCTCCGTCGGCCTCTGGCAGTACCTCCTTCTCTGGAATGAGAACGGTATCACGCGCATCCACGCCAATGCCCGCAAGGGTTCCTCCCTCACCTTCTTCCTCCGCGCCGCGGAAGGCACCGCGCCGGCCGTGGTCACCGAAGGGGATGGAATCGAATGGCGAACAGATCTCTCGGCGAACGGTCCGGTCATACGCGTCACCGTCACCGGCTCCGATTCCCCCGTTGAACTCGCGGTCGTGGACATGAATTCAGTTGATGATGCCTCTTCCCTTGCGGACATTGACCTTCCGAAGGCGCTCGCGAACCGTCCCTTCGACGAGGACTTCCTCTCGGACCATATCCCGTCGGGCTTAAGCGGCAAGGCAAAAGGCGTCCCGGTGATCGACGCCTGCGCCAACCGGATGTACGGGCGCCTGCCGATCTCCATGAATTCCCTGCGCTATCCTCACGGCATCAGCATGCCCCGGGGCTCCGCGATCAGTTTTGCTCTGAATGAAAAATACAAGAAGCTCACGATGACTGTGGGCTTCGACATCGACGTGTGGATGCCGATTATCGTGAATCATACGGATATTGTGTGGGACCGCTACGAGAAGGATATCGACGTGGTGCTGAAG
>JAEEGL013529512.1_pt1 | contig 12489 bp, 11 predicted proteins | sample 9134231 | NCBI WGS metagenome assembly JAEEGL01 (sample SAMN16246548, study PRJNA631951) | gut metagenome | biome: gut microbiome; feature: rumen; material: fiber-attached | host: Bos | place: Iran: Karaj | collected 2018-10
ATACACGGTGATACAACCATCGGGGCATACGATGCCGCACGAAGCACAGCCCACGCAGGCTTCTTCGTTGACAGCTTCCACGTATGGGTAGCCGTGCAGATTAACTTTGTTGGCCAGGGCGATGACCTTCTGAGGGCAAGCTATGATGCAGAGGCTGCATCCCTTACACCTCTCGGTATTCACCTCGATAGCGCCTTTCATTTTTGCCATATTCAGTATTTGTTTATGGATTATACATATCTTTGCAATAGTAGGCCATAATGTCGTCGAGCAAACGTTTGGCTTCTACAGCTGGGCTATCAGGATCAAGCTCGATAGCCTGTATGTAGCAGTTGATGGCTTCGTGCCACTTCGACTCTTTGCGAAAGGCATTGCCCTGTTCGTAATACTCTTGTGCCGTCATAACCTTACTTATAATATTCCTTTTTACCGGCGGCCAGGGTATTCTTCATCAGCGAGCAGATGGTCATAGGTCCTACTCCACCTGGTACAGGTGTGATGTACGAACACTTCTCGGCTACCTCGTCAAACTTCACGTCGCCGTTCAGTCTGAATCCGCTCTTGCGAGTAGCGTCGGGCACACGTGTGGTACCTACGTCTACTATCACTGCACCATCCTTCACCATGTCGGCTGTCACAAAGTCGGGCTGTCCGATAGCAGCGATGATGATGTCGGCAGCGCGGCACTCCTCTTTCAGAGTCTTCGAGCGCGAGTGGCATACAGTCACTGTAGCGTCGCCATACTGTTTCTGCATCATCAGCTGTGCCATTGGCTTGCCCACGATGTTGCTTCTACCCAGAATTACACACTTCTTACCGCTGGTCTCAATGCCGTAGCGCTTCAGCAGTGTGATGATACCCAGAGGTGTGGCCGAGATGAAGCAAGGCAGACCGATAGCCATACGTCCCACGTTGATGGGATGGAAGCCGTCTACATCCTTGCGATAGTCGATAGCCTCGATTATCTTCTGTTCGTCGATGTGCTTAGGCAGGGGCAACTGTACGATGAAACCATCCACATCGTCGTCCTTGTTCAGCTTGTCTACACACGCCAGCAGCTCCTCTTCGGTGATGTCGTCCTCGAATCGGATCAGAGTACTCTTAAAGCCGCAAGCCTCGCAGGCCAGCACCTTGTTTTTTACATAAGTCTCCGAGCCACCATCATGACCCACCAATACGGCGGCCAGATGTGGTTGTTTGCCACCCTTGGCTACAATCTCTTTTACCTCCTCAGCTATTTCGGCTTTGATTGCCGCAGCTGTTGCTTTACCGTCAATTAATTGCATATATTTAGTTTTGTTTTATCCACTGCCATTCATCTTTGGCATCTTGGGTTTTCTGGGCATCCAGGTGCATCAGTGTGTCTACGTCCGTGGCTTTCAGCCCGATGTAGATGGCCACCTCTTTCAGCGCCTCTACCTCGGTATCTGTCACGTTGTCATCGCTCTTTACGATAAGAGCCAGCATACTAAGCATCTGGTAACGCAGATCTTCGCTAAGCGACTGTGCTATCTGATTGCCGCAATCGCCTATCATCTGCAGGAAGGCCATAGGTTTACGGGCTTCCATCTCGGCACGTTTGGCAATGATTTTCTTCACCACTTCCATTCCTTCCTGCTCAGCTTCCTTACCGAAGTTGATACGCAGGAATCTTCCCAGAAACTTGTACTCCTCAGGCTCTACCTTGCCGTCGGCCAGTACGATGTGTGAAGCCATGAGCAACATCGAAAACAGGAAACTGTTCTTCACATTCTCACGAACCGGAGAATCGACGTTGAACGTCTGTCGGAACTCGTCGGTGATTATCACCTCTTCTGCTGCTTTCTTCGACTTAGAGGCTCTTGCCACCTCTTCTGTCAAATCCTTCATAGGTCCTTCTTCGAAGATTCCTACCAGGTTGCTAATCCATTGTCCAAATGCCATAGTAATAATAAATTTAGGTATCTTATTGTTTTCTTAGTTTCTAGAACTTCGGCATGCCACCTCGCATCTTCATTGCTGCGGCCATCTGTGCCATCTTCGATGAGTTCATGCCTGTCATCATCTTCATCACCTTGCGGGTCTGGTCGAACTGTTTCATCAGGCGGTTCACATCCTCCAACTTCGATCCCGAGCCCTTGGCTATGCGAAGTCGGCGACTCTGGTTGATGATGTCGGGATTGGCTCGCTCCTTAGGTGTCATCGAGTTGATGATTGCCTCGATACCCTTGAATGCGTCGTCATCTATGTCGATATCCTTGATTGCCTTGCCCACTCCTGGTATCATTCCAGCCAGATCCTTGATATTACCCATCTTCTTTATCTGCTGTATCTGACCCATAAAGTCGTCGAAGTCAAACTTGTTCTTACGGATTTTCTTTTCCAGCTTCTTGGCTTCTTCCTCGTCAAACTGCTGCTGGGCGCGCTCTACCAGCGATACGATATCACCCATACCCAGTATTCGGTCGGCCATACGCTCTGGATAGAACACGTCGATAGCCTCCATCTTTTCGCCTGTACCTACAAACTTGATAGGTTTGGTCACCACGGTGCGTATACTCAGCGCAGCACCACCGCGAGTGTCACCATCCAGCTTGGTCAGTACCACTCCGTCAAAGTCCAGACGGTCGTTAAACTCCTTAGCGGTGTTTACAGCGTCCTGACCGGTCATCGAGTCTACTACAAACAGTGTCTCGTTAGGATTGATGGCATTCTTCAGAGTCTCTATCTCCTGCATCATCTCCTCGTCTACAGCCAGTCGACCGGCGGTATCTATGATCACCACGTCGTTGGCCTTAGCCTTTGCCTCCTGCAGTGCGTGGTTGGCTATCTCTACTACGTTCTTGTTGTCGGGCTCAGAGTATACGGGCACTCCTACGCTCTCGCCCACTACGTGCAACTGCTGGATAGCAGCCGGACGATACACGTCGCAAGCCACCAGCAATGGCTTCTTGTGCTGACGCTCTTTCAGCATCTTGGCCAGCTTACCGCTGAATGTGGTCTTACCCGAACCCTGCAGTCCCGACATCAGGATGATGGCAGGAGCACCGGCGCGACCCTCAATCTTCAGTTCGGCAGCCTTACCACCCATCAGCTCAGCCAGTTCGTCGTGAACTATCTTCACCATCAGCTGGCTAGGCTTAACGGCTGTAAGCACGTTCATACCCAAAGCCTTCTGCTTTACGGTGTCGGTAAAGTTCTTTGCTACCTTATAGTTTACGTCGGCATCCAACAGGGCACGACGTACATCTTTCAGCGTCTCAGCTACGTTTATCTCGGTGATTTTTCCCTCACCCTTCAGTATCTTAAACGAGCGTTCTAGTCTATCACTTAAATTCTCAAACATAATACTTATTTATTTTAGGGCGCAAAGTTACATAAAAAATATGATATTAGCAAACTTTTAGCCCCCGATTTTCATTTTTCTGTCGATTCTGTTGATTTATCTCTGATACTGAACTCACAACCGCAGTATTGCTGATTGTAGAAGTCGTACTCCTTCAGCAGTTGGTTGCGGCGCTCATACAGCCCTCCTTTACGCCAGTTCTGGGCCCAGAATTCTGTGCCTTCTACGGCCTGTTCTGCAGCGTGGCCAGCACGCTCTATCTGCTCCAGACTCTTCCATCTCGAAGATGCCAGCGTGGTGGTGAAATACTTCAGTCCCAGCTGCTTTGCCATCTGTGCCGATGCAGTCAGTCGCAGTTTGAAGCACTGTTCGCAGCGCCGACCGCGTTCAGGTTCACCCTCCAGTCCGCACACACCCTCGCGCCACTCGTCGTGGTTGTAGTCGCCGTCTATCCATCGCAGCCCCAAGCTCTCGGCATGGCGCTTACTTTCGTTTTTACGAATCTCGTATTCCTTTGACGGCCAGATATTTGGATTAAAATAATAAATCACAGGTCTAACCCCGTTGGCCAGCATCCATTCCACTATGGCGCTCGAACACGGGGCACAGCAAGCGTGCAGCAGCACCTCGCTCAATCCCTCTGGTTTCTGTATTGCAGGTTGTTTCATGGGTGCAAAATTACTCATTTTTATTGTTAATCTTCCCAAATTCCTCATTTATTTCGCAAATATTGTGTATCTTCGCACTCAGAATTTATACTTTACTACAATATATAACACTATGAATTTAAATTTAACTAACAACATCAAGATGCCCGATCACCAGTTGCGTCGTCAGGTCATCGATCTTTGTGTAAAGGTACAGAAACCATTGCTCAAGCTTTCTACCAAGGATTATGTTGACAACGGGCTTGGCCACCTGGTAGAGCAGTTCGACGGTCAGGCCGGACTGGTAAATATCGAGGTCTTCAACGAGTTGCAGCACACCATCACCGGATGGCCTGGTGGCAAACCATGTGTCGACGATAGCACACGCCCCGAGCGTGCTACTCCATATCCCAAGCGAGTCATTGTGTTCTCGCCCCACCCCGACGATGATGTCATCTCTATGGGTGGAACCATCCGCCGACTTATGCAGCAGCACCACGATGTGCATATTGCTTACGAAACTTCGGGCAATATCGCTGTGGGCGACGAGGAGGTGCGCCGATTCATGCACTTCATCAACGGTTTCAACACCATTTTTGCTAATGGCAGCGATGAGGTTATCAAGCACTCATACCAGGCCGTAAAGGAGTTTATCAAGCACAAAAAGGAGGGCGACCTCGACAACAAGCAGATACTGCGACTCAAGGGATTGATACGTCGCGGCGAGGCCCGTCTGGCCTGCGAATACAACGGCATCGACAGCAAGAATATCCACTTTCTCGACCTGCCTTTCTACGAGAGTGGCAAGATTGAGAAGCTGCCTATGAGCGAGGCCGATGTCACACCGATTATCGAGCTTATCAACCAGATTCAGCCGCACCAGATATACGTGGCTGCCGACCTGGCCGACCCACACGGCACTCACCGCAAGTGTACCGACGCTGTGCTGGCTGCCATCGACGAGAGTAAGAAGGCTGGCGCCGAATGGCTCAAGGATTGTCGTGTATGGATGTATCGTGGTGCCTGGGCCGAATGGGATGTGGCCGACATCGAGATGTGTGTGCCTATGAGTCCTGAGGAGCTGCGCGAGAAGCGAAATGCTATCCTGCGCCACCAGAGTCAGATGGAGAGTGCTCCGTTCTTGGGCAACGACGAGCGACTGTTCTGGCAGCGCGCCGAAGACCGCAACCGCGAGACGGCTAAGCGATACGACAACCTGGGCCTGGCATGCTACGAGGCAATGGAAGCTTTTGTGGAGTACAAGTTCTAGACATTAAACATTAAAGATTAATGAAAACCGTAAACTTTCTTTCTGGGGTGCTGGTGGCTTTGGCACTTTGCGGCCCCGTGTGTGCTGCGCCGGCCAGCTATAATGTTGTGCCGATGCCGCAGAGTATTGTGCTGACCAAGGGGGCAGCATTTCAGCTTTCTAGCGATGTGCAGATACTGGCTGCACCGGGATTGCAACGCGAAGCTGAGTTTCTGCAACAATACCTGCGCGAAGTTGCCGGGCTGCAACTGCCGATAGCCGATAAGCGCGAAAAGAAACAGCGCTACATCGAGTTGGCTCTTGGCAAGCAAGATGCCAAAAAGGAGCAATACACCCTTACCGTCAATCAGAAGGGCATCCGCATCGAGGGCGGTTCTGCTGCCGGAGTGTTCTATGGCATCCAGACACTGCGCAAGGCTGCAGCTTCGGGCACCGAGTTTGCCGCCGCCGTCATCACCGATACTCCCCGATTCTCTTGGCGAGGCATGCATCTCGACTGTTCACGTCATTTCTTCTCGGTCGATTTCGTAAAGAAGTACATCGACCTGCTGGCCATGCACAATATGAACACTTTCCACTGGCATCTTACCGACGATCAGGGATGGCGAATAGAGATCAAGCGATTCCCCGAACTCACTACCATCGGCGCCATGCGTTCGGGCACCACACTGGGCACTAATTCCGACCTGGATGATGGCATTCCTCACGGCGGATTCTACACCCAGCAGCAGGCTCGCGACATAGTGCGATATGCTGCCGAGCGCCACATCACTGTTGTGCCCGAGATCGATATGCCTGGCCATATGCTGGCTGCTCTGGCCTGCTATCCCCAGCTGGGTTGCACTGGCGGCCCTTATCAGGTGGGCCACTATTGGGGCGTGTATAAAGATGTGCTCTGCGTGGGCAATCCTAAGGTTTACGATTTCGTAGAAGGTGTGCTCTCAGAGATTATGGACATCTTCCCGTCGGAGGTCATCCATATCGGTGGCGACGAAGCTCCTACCGAGAAGTGGCAGGCCTGCCCTAAGTGCAATACGCTCAATCTGAGCGGAACCACCTATCAGGGCTATTTTACCCGTCGCGTGTTCGATTTCATCACCGCTCATCATCGCCGAGTGCTGGGTTGGGACGAGATTCTGGATGGTTCGCCAGCCGATGCTATGATTATGTCGTGGCGAGGCACCGCTCCTGGGGCTAAGGCCGCCCGTCAGGGTCACGATGTGGTTATGACTCCTACATCTCACGTCTACTTCGACTACCAGCAGAGCGAGGAACCCGAGCACGAGCCTAGCCGTTGCAGCGGATTTATCCCTGTAGATATGGTATACTCACTCGATCCTGCTCCCGATAGCATTCCTGCCGATGCCCGCCGTCACATCCTGGGCGGACAAGCCAACATCTGGACCGAGTATATCTTTACCGAGGGCATGGTAGAATATCAGGCATTGCCCCGTATGTCGGCTCTGGCCGAGGTGCTTTGGACAATGCCCGAAAGGAAAGATTACAATGAATTCGTTGAACGTTTGACGAGATTCACTCGTCTCTTTGAGCTCTATCACTACCAGTACGCCAAGCATCTCTGGCCCGATAGACAATTGCCAAGTCGCTGGCAGTTCTAAAAATTGAAGAATTTAAGAATTGAAGAATTGAAGTTTTCTCACCGCAGGGACTTCAATTCTTCAATTTTTCAACTTTTCAATTCTACATTATTGCGGATTTTCGTCAGATAGCCCTTCATGCCGGCGGCATCCTTCTGGTCGATTATCTCCAGCAGTTCCTTCAGCTCGGTGCGTATCTGGGTCACCTGGTCGTGCGTGTAGGGGTTGAACAGTATTTCCTGCAGCAGGTAGTCGTCCTCGTTCAGCACGCCTTTGGCTATACGCATGTGGCGCTTAAATGTAGTACCAGGAGCATCCTGATGCTTCATCACGGCAGCAAACACAAATGTGCTGACGAATGGTATCGAAAGCGAGTAAGCCACCGTCTTATCGTGCTCCTCAAATGTGTACTCATAGATGTTCAGTCCCAGTTTGCTGTACAGATCCTTAAAGAAGCAGCGGCCCAGTGTGTCGCCCTCGCTTATTATGATGGCGTTCTCTTCCGAAAGCTGTTGCAGGTTGGCAAATGTCGGACCAAACATCGGGTGAGTCGACACATAGCGCATACCGGTCTGCTCGTAGAAATCCTTCAGGTCGGTCTTCACACTGGCTATATCGCTGATTATACACTCCTTAGGCAGGTATGGTATCACCTCCTTAAACACGGGTATGGTATATTTCAGCGTCACTGCGTTTATCAGCAGTTCGGGCTTAAACTCCTTTATCTCCTCGTAGGTGGTAAAACGCTGACAGTTGTATGTAAACCTCATGCGCTTGGCGTCTCTCTCGTACACCGCCACCTCATTGTCAAAACTCAGCAGGTCGATGAAGAACGATCCCATCTTACCTGCACCCATTACTAGTATTCTCATAGAATTAAAGAATTCAAGAATTGAAAAATTGAAGTTTTATTTGTTAATGATTTCAATCTGCTGTCTTACACTCTCTTCGTGGATGTTCTCGAATACGTGAGCTACGAACTCTGGGTCCATGCCGCAGAGCGAACCCTGGGCACCGCGCTTGTTCAGTATCTCGTTGTAGCGGTTGGCCTGCAGTACCGTCATGTTGTGCTCTTTCTTATACTGACCTATCTCGCGGCACACGCGCATACGCTTAGCCAGCAGATCCATCAGCTCATTGTCGAGCTCGTCTATCTGCTTACGCAGCTGTGTGATACCCTCGGTTGTGGTGTTCTCGTCGCGAATCACCAGCAGACTCAGTATGTAGTCCAGCACGTCGGGCGTAACCTGCTGCTTAGCGTCGCTCCATGCCTTGTCGGGATCGCAGTGGCTCTCAACTATAAGTCCGTCGAAGCCCAAGTCCATAGCCTGCTGACAAAGTGGTGCCACCAGTTCGCGGCGACCGCCGATGTGTGATGGGTCGCTGATGATAGGCAACTCGGGTATACGGCGACGCAGCTCGATAGGAATCTGCCACATCGGAGCGTTGCGATAAATCTTCTGCTCGTAGCTAGAGAATCCGCGGTGGATAGCACCCAGACGCTTAATGCCAGCCTGGTTGATACGCTCCAGAGCGCCTATCCACAGCTCCAGGTCGGGGTTCACGGGGTTCTTTACGAATACAGGCACGTCAACACCCTTCAGCGCATCGGCGATGGCCTGCATAGCAAATGGGTTGGCCGATGTGCGGGCACCAATCCACAGTATGTCTACGCCGTGCTTCAGACAGAGCTCCACATGCTCAGGTGTGGCCACCTCGGTCGACACCAGCATCTTGGTCTCCTTCTTCACTTGCTCCAGCCATACCAGAGCGGGCTCGCCGTGACCCTCAAAACCACCAGGCTTGGTGCGTGGCTTCCACACTCCCGCACGGAAGTTGTGGCAACCCTTCATAGCCAGTTGCTTAGCGGTAGTCATCACTTGTTCCTCAGTCTCAGCAGAGCAAGGTCCTGCTATCACTAAGGGACGTTCGTTGTCACTTGGTAAATTCAATGGTGATAATTCCAATTCCATATCGTATATTATATTATGTTTCTTTGTTCTTTTTATCTAATAACCTTCTCGATGCGCTCCAGGGCAGCTTCGATTTTCTCTTCCTTGGCACAGAGCGAAATGCGGATGTATCGCTCACCGTTCGAGCCGAAGATGAATCCCGGTGTGATAAACACTCTTGCCTCGTGCAGCACTCGCTCCGTCAGATCCTCCACGTTCTCGATGTCGGCAGGTATCTTGCCCCACAGAAACATTCCCACCTGATTCTTGTCGTAGGTGCAGCCCAGTGCGTCCATTATCTTCTCGGCCCACTGACGGCGACGTGCGTAGGTCTCTATGTTGTACTCGCGATGCCAAGCCTCGTCGTTCTTGTAAGCCTCGGCTGCGGCCAGCTGTATTCCGCGGAAGGTACCGCTCTCTATGTTGCTCTGCACCTTCAGTATCCATTGTACGAACTGCGCGTTCGACGCACACAGTCCCACACGCCAGCCCGGCATGTTGTGGCTCTTCGACATCGAGTTAAACTCTATGCAGCACTCCTTGGCACCGGGCACCTGCAGTATGCTCAGATGCTCCTCGCTCAGTATAAACGAGTATGGATTATCGTTCACCACCACTATATCGTGGTCCTGGGCAAACTTCACCAGTCGCTCGTATGTCTGGCGCTGAGCTCTTCCGCCTGTTGGCATGTTGGGATAGTTGGTCCACATCAGCTTTACTCGGCTCAGGTCCATCTTTTCTAATTCGTCGAAATCGGGCTGCCAACCGTTGTCCTCGCGCAGGTTGTAGTTCACTATCTTTGCGCCCAGTATCTTGCTCAGCGATGTGTACGTTGGGTAACCGGGATTAGGCACCAGCACCTCGTCGCCGGGGTTTACAAATGCCAGCGTCACGTGCAGTATTCCCTCCTTGCTACCTATCAGCGGCAGCACCTCGGTCTTAGCGTCCAGGTCTACCCCGTACCAACGTTTGTAGAACTGCGTCATAGCCTCGCGCAGTTCGGGTGTGCCCTGTGTGGGCTGATATCCGTGCGCATTTGGCAGTCGGGCCACCTCGCATAGCTTTTCTATTGTCTGCTCCGATGGCGGCATGTCGGGACTGCCTATGGCCAGGCTGATAATATCCTTACCCTCGGCATTCATCTGTGCCACCTCCTTCAGTTTGCGGCTGAAGTAGTACTCCTGTACTAAACTCAATCTATCTGCTGGTTGTATCATAATTCTTTAATTCGTTTGTTTGCCGTCTTTATATTCGCCAAGAATCTTCAGCGCCTTGGTCAGCGGTATTATCGCATCTACTGCCTGTCGATATCGTGTCAAGTCGTCGTACATCACGTCTACGTAGAACAGATATTCCCACTCGTGTCCGATGATGGGCAGCGACTGTATCTTGGTCAGGTTGATGTGATAGAATGACAGGATAGCCAATACGTGAGCCAGACTTCCCTGCTCGTGAGGCAGCGAGAACACTATGCTGCTCTTGTTGGCCTCGGTTATGGGGCGCAGCATGTCGGCCTTGTTGGGGTTAGATACCACCAGGAATCGGGTAAAGTTGTGCTTGTTGTCCTCTATATGGTCCTCCAGCACCTTCAGTCCGTACAGTCGGGCAGCCTCGGCGTGACATATGGCGGCGCATCCTCGCTTCATTCCCTCGGCTATCATCTTGGCACTTCCGGCGGTGTCTTCAGCTTCCACATTCTTTAGCTGTGGGTGCTGAGCCAGAAATTCGCGGCACTGCATCAGCGCCACTGGGTGCGAGTGCACCTCGGTTATAGTATCCCAGTCGTCCTCGGGCAGGCAACATATGCAGTGAGTTATGTGTAGCTTGTGCTCTCCCACCACCGTAGTGCCGCTGTCGCGCAGCAGCTCGTAGTTGTGCAGCAGACTGCCCGCGATGGTGTTCTCGATGGCCAGCATGCCTATGGCTGTTGGGTCTTTCTTCATCTCCTGGAACACCTGTTCGAAGGTAGCGCAGCATATCAGCTGTATCTGTTCTCCCTCGAAGTAAAGGTGTGCCGCGATGTCGTGGAACGACCCTATCAGTCCTTGTATTGCTATTCTCTTCATATCTTAATTCTCAATTCTAAATTCTCACTTCTAAAAAGCAAGTCCCGCTATCACTGTGTTGTGAAGCGGGACCTTGTTTTATTTATTCCTAGTGTCATAAGTTGAAATATTATACGCAACTTCCCGCTTCACAGTTCTCTGCAAAGTAAAAGTAATAACCGTAAAACCAAATATTCATCTTTGACATAATTCTCATTTTTAATCGTTTTCGGCTGCAAATTTACACTTTTCCCCCGAAACCACCAAATAAAATGCAAGAAATTTTTCGATTTTGCTTACTTTTTTCTATTTTCGAGCCAGTTACTCTTATTTTTTTAACTGCAACGCTGCAACACTGCAACGCGCTTTTTCTTATTTATATTAATTGGTGTGCTATGTGGGAAGGCAATGCTGTAGGCTGCATCCAGGGCCTTCAGGTCTATGCGATAATAGCTGATGCCTGGCATTGAAGTCGAACGTGGTCATGTTAAACGTCTTAGCCACTTGAGTAGCGGTGAGTGTATCCTCGGCAGGCTCGTTCAGCATGCGCAATCCCGAACCGATGATATCATCTGCCAGTGCAAGAATCTTCTTGGGACTAGGCAGTGCCAGTTGCTGTTTACGTTTCAACTCCTGCAGTTCCAATTGCTCCCAGCGGAGGACTAGGCGAGCGCGCGCCTCGTCGTTGAACTTAGTAGCTATGTACAAGCACTCAGTCTTGGTTAGCTGGTAGCAAGGTCGAAGTTCGCCTTTCTTGTCTTGATAATCAACCAATCGAAAATTTGATTGGTTAACTTTCTGCCATGCTGGTTCCATTTTTCGGATGGCCGCCATTACGTGGCAGTGTTGCTTACTAGTAACTTCGGCTATCTCTAGCGAAGTCATCATTTGTGTATCTTTATAAATTGTAATTTCTTTCATGATTCAGTTGAAAATTAACGAGCTTAGGTAAAGCGAAGACCGCTGCGCACAGTGTTACAGTGTGACAGTTAGAAATACAAGAGGGTACTGGGCTCGGAATAGTATCTATATTTATATATATTATAATATATATAAATATAGAATAAAATTTGGCGATGGAAGGACGAGATTTTTAACTGTCACACTGTATTATTGTGCGGAGGATGAATGATTTTCCTGCTAAGTTATTCGCGAACCGCAATCAATATATCGTACCTTTGCATCGTCAAAATGAATGAGGAAATGAGCGCCCACACGCGGAAAAAATATTTCCCACGTGCACTAAGAAAATATCCCACGTGCGGCAGCAAACCAACCTCACGAATTGCGACAGAGAGTAAAAGTAAAAACATCTTACATTAAACGTTAAACATTATGGCACTAAAAGTTAAAGCACAGGAAAAGTTGCAGAAGATTGGCACTCACGCAGGTAAGTATCGCTATGTGATGATGCCGGAGATTTACACCTCGCTCTCGCAGGACAAGGTGATCAAGGAGGCTGCTCTGCGCAGCGGTGTGAGCAAGGGTATCATGCAGGCATGCTGGGATGCTGCAGGCGAGGTAATCAAGGCATGGGCCACAGAGGGTCACTCGGTAGCGCTGCCAGGTCTGGGAACCATGCGATTCGGTCTGCGAGCAAAGAGTGTGGCTACTGCCGATGAGGTCAAGGCTGGACTTATCAGCACCCGCCG
>JAEEGL014892149.1_pt1 | contig 12489 bp, 11 predicted proteins | sample 9134231 | NCBI WGS metagenome assembly JAEEGL01 (sample SAMN16246548, study PRJNA631951) | gut metagenome | biome: gut microbiome; feature: rumen; material: fiber-attached | host: Bos | place: Iran: Karaj | collected 2018-10
GAAAACGACTATTGACATGGATATACTGAATCTTATAAGAATCTCGGTGAAAGCCCTGCTGCGCAACAAGACGCGCTCGGCACTCTCCATGCTCGGCATCGTCATCGGCATTGCCGCCGTCATCGCCGTGGTCAACTTGGGCGAGGGACTGAAGCAAAGCACAGCCAACCAGCTCTCCGACATGGGCACCAACCTCATCATGGTGATGCGTGCCAACCAAAGGCGTGGCGGCGTCAGCATGGGCTCCAGCAACGTGCAGTCGCTTAAGGTGAGGGATTGCGAACTCATCGCCAAGGGTGCTAAAAACGTCACTGCGGTTAGTCCGGTGGTCAACAGCGGAGGACAGTTGGTGAACGGCTCCAAAAACTGGTCGGGCACCGTGTATGGCGGCTCGCCCGATTATCTTGAGATTCGTAAATACGAAATCGCCACGGGTGTCAACTTCACCGAGGAAGACGTGAAAAAATACGCCAAGGTGGGCTTGATAGGCCAGACTATCGTAAAAGAGCTTTTCGACGACGGCGAGGACCCCATCGGCAAGACCATACGTGTGGGCAACATGCCGTTTAGGGTCATTGGCACTTTGAAAGAGAAGGGGCAAAACGGCATGGGCATGGACCAAGACGACCTTGTGGTGATGCCTTACAGCACGGTGCAGAAGCGCATGCTAGGCGTCGACTACATCCAACAGATAGTGTGCTCTGCCGCTTCGGAAAACGTGGCTGAGGCCGCTGTGGAGGAGATTGAGAACATTTTGAGAGCCTCGCATAAGATCCCCGAGGGTGGCGATAACGACTTCGAGGTGCGTACCCAGCAGGAGATGCTGGAGATGATGTCGTCGATGACAGGCATGATCACCACGGTGCTTGTCGCCATCGCCTTGATATCGTTGCTGGTAGGCGTCATCGGCATCATGAACATCATGTATGTCACCGTGACGGAGCGCACCAAGGAAATCGGCCTGCGCATGTCGATAGGCGCCAAGAACGCCGCCATCCTGATGCAGTTCCTCACCGAAAGTATGATCCTGAGCCTTATAGGTGGCGTATTGGGCATGCTGCTGGGACTGCTGCTGTCGTATGTGGTCTCCATGGCCATGTCGTTGCCTTATGTCGTCAACGTGCTCTGGATGGTCATTTCCTTCGTGTCGTGTGCCATCTTGGGCCTCATCGCCGGTTTCTTCCCCGCCTTGAAGGCCTCGCGCACCGACCCCATCAATGCATTAAGGTACGAATAATAAACAAACTGTATGAATAAACAATCCATTAATACGGTCGATAACTACCTTTCGCTGAAAAGGATTGTTATGCTATCTCTTGCCATAACGATTGCATATTATGCTCTGTTTGCGCTAAGTCATTATTTTGGTAGGCCTTCATTTACTAGTTCCAATGAAGAGGAAGTGATCCAACCGGAAAAAGAACATGTGGTCGGCCCGAATGAACTTGCTTTTGGTGAAGTTCAAAAACGCTGGCCGGGTCTCTTCACGGCTGACAGATTCCAACCAGGGTATAAATTCCTCAAACCAAGGTTTACGACCATCTTGCTGTTCAATTTCCCATTTACCTTCCTGATCATTTTTTCTGTGTTTCTCTACAACAGGAAGATTATGGGCAGGACTTTCACGAGTCATAGAAATGAAGTGGTGATGAATATTATTGGTTCGTTGTTGCTTGCAAGCGTATTAAGCTCCATTTGTACGCTTGTCCAATTGTATATCTGGCCATACGGACCTGGACCACAACGCTCGTTGATGGGTTATATCAGCCGAGGCATGTTGGGAGATTTGATGTTGGTGGCCATTGCTTTTGTGTTCAGTTATCTTCAGCGATCCTTGTATTATGAGAAGAGGATTGCCGTAGAAAACGAGATGCTTCGTGCCGAGAACCTCAACTCTCGTTATGAAGCCTTGAAGAACCAGCTTGACCCGCACTTTCTCTTCAATTCGTTGAACACGTTGCGCTCGCTGATTGAGGACAATACCGACAAAGCTGAAGATTTTATCCAACAATTGTCGGTCGTGCTGCGTTATAACTTGCAGAATAAGGAATTGGTCACCTTGGCACAGGAACTGGATTGTGTGCGTTCGTATTGTAAGATGATGAAGATGCGCTATGGCGACAACCTGAAGTTTGAGCACAGCATCGACCACGACAGATACGACCACTATTACGTGTTGCCGCTCTCCATCCAAGGGCTTATCGAAAACGCCATTAAGCATAATGTCATTTCATCAAAACAACCTTTGACGGTGAAGATTTTTACTGATAATGATAACCATTTGATAATCAGTAATGAAATTCGGAAAAAAATCGGAAAAGAAGAAGGAACGGGCATCGGTTTGGCCAATTTGGCGGAGCGTTATCGTCTCAAATGGAACGAAAAAGTTGAAATTTTTGACGATGGAAAGATTTTTAGCGTAACTTTGCCACTGAAAGAAAACTAAATTGCCTTATGAAAGCGCTCATCATCGAAGACGAAATAATGGCCGCCAAGACCTTGCAGAAGCTGCTGGGAGAGGTGAGTCCTGAAACTGAAATAATCGCCGTGCTGGAGTCCATCGAGGACAGCGTGGCGTGGATAGAGGAGAACCCCATGCCCGACCTGATGTTTATGGACATCCATCTGGCCGACGGCTCTTCCTTTGCCATTTTCGACCAAGTCGACATCACCTGTCCGGTTATCTTCACCACGGCCTACGATGAGTATGCGCTGAAGGCCTTTGAGGTGAACAGCATCGACTACCTGCTGAAGCCCATCAGCAAGGAAGCCTTGGAACGTGCCATGCGCAAATACCGTATGCTGGACCAAGGGCTGCAAAATGACAATAGTAGCAACATCGAGGCCCTCCTCACCCAGCTGACACAGAAGAACAGCTACAGGCGTTGCTTCCTGCTGCCGGAGCGCGACAAACTGGTGCCGCTACCCACCGCCAACATCGCATACGCCTATATCGAAGCGAAGACGGTGAAACTGGTGTCGATGGAGCACAAGGAATACTATCTGACCCAGACGTTGGACGACCTGATGGCCCAACTCGACCCGAAGGAGTTTTTCCGCGCCAATCGCCAGTTTGTTATCTCACGCAGCGCCGTCAAGGATGTTTCGGTGTGGTTCGGCAACAAGCTCGCCATCAATCTCATCATGGACACACCCGAGAAGATTATCGTCAGCAAGGCGCGCGTGGCCGAATTCAAGCACTGGTTCTCGAATTAAGCCAAATTTCTTCTTTTTATAAATAACTGAATTTCAATATAATACATATTGAAAAGAAAAAAAGTTGTAGAAAAAGGTCCATTGTAAGGAAAAAGGTTGTACTTTTGCACCCGCAAACCGATGCTTCCGTAGCTCAGTTGGTAGAGCACCTGACTCTTAATCAGGGTGTCCAGGGTTCGACCCCCTGCGGGAGTACCAAGATAAGCCGTTGATTTTTCAGCGGCTTATCTTTTTTTTATTCCACAATCAGTTTCCTGAATCCCTCCGTGGCAAAGGTCTCCAACTCACCGTTCTCGTTGACGAAGATGTAATAGGCTTCCACGCCATCCATGCCTTCGATGACCGGCAGTGACTGCTCCATGCCCATCACCATGCAGATGGAGGCCAGCGCGTCGGCCCAGATCGAAGTCTCGGCCAACACCGTGACGCTGAGCACCTGATGCTCTACGGGATAGCCCGTGTGGGGGTCGATGCAGTGAGAATAGCGTTTGCCGTCGCGTTCCACGTATTTGCGGGTGCTGCCCGAGGTGACCAAGCCCTTGTCGCGCAGGGCGAGGCGTGTCTGCACCACCTGTTCTGAGTTCATGCTTTCGGCGGGCTTCTCGATGCCTACAATCCATGGCTGGCCGTTAGGTTTGCCGCCTTTGGCCATGATTTCGCCACCCGTGTCGACTAGGTAGTTTTTGATGCCACGGCTGTCTAAGAATGCGGCAATTATGTCGGAAGTGTAGCCTTGTGCGACGGCATTGAAGTCCAAGGTCATGGCAGGGTTTTCTTTGACGACCTTACCCTCTTCGATGCGGACTTTGCGGTAGTCGACCAACAGCTTCAGGCTGTCGATGAGTTGTGGAGTAATGCTGTCGCCGTGTTTGTAGCTGAAGCCCCAAGCGGCCACGATGGGCGAGATGGTGGGGTCAAAGTATCCGTCGGAAAGTTGTGCGGCTTGTTGCGCGATGTTGAAGTTGTCGATGAAGATTTGGTCGAGCACGACTTCTTCGTTGCGGTTGACTTTGGAAATCACCGAGCTGTCGACCCACAGGTTGACCGACATGTCGACGGCATGGAAGATGGAGTCGATGTCGCGCTGGAAATTGCGTCCTTGCTCGTCGTAATAGGTGATGGCATAATACGACCCTTGCGCCAAGCCTTGCAGCATCATCTTTTTAGGCTGCTGCCCGCACGACGTCAAAACCGCCAAACCTACAAACCAAATGAAAAACCTTTTCATAACTCCTAACTGCAAACTCCTAACTCCTAACTAAAGATTGATAGTGGCACAGAATTTCCAAGCAAAGTTGTCCCAGACGTTGGGCAGGCTATAAGGCCCATAGCGATAGAACACACCTGCACCGATTTTCGATATGGAGGCGGAAAGCAGTCCGTCGACGACGATGCCGCTCTCGAAATAGCCTTTGTTCATCGTCTCGAAGTTTTTGTCGGGACAAGCAGCGGCACGCGGCATGTCGCCCCAGCCGATGTTGGTCACGATCGACAGTTCGGGCTTGAACCATTGGGAGTTGGTCTTCCAAAGCATACCGTTGAAGTTATGGCTCAGGTAAAGGGCCACGAAGCGGTCGCAGAAAAACTCATCCATGCGCATGGTGCTGAAGCTGCCGGGCGAATACAACCCGAAGCGCTGGTAGGTGCCTAAGATGTTGAAGGTCTCCATCACGGGGCAGGTCTTGGTGGCATAACCGGCTTGAAGGATGACTTTGGAAAAGCCCATATAACGCGTGTAGAAATTCTTGCTCACCTCAAGCTTGAAGCGGTCGTATTCATACTGGCTGCCCAAAATGTTGGGGAAGCAGTGTTGGTATGAAACCCATACGATGGGGTAGAGGGTGCCTAATGTGCGCAGGCCTTGTGGCGTGCTGAGGAACTTCTCCTTGTAGGCGAACCTGAGTTTGAGTTCGGCGGTGGTGAAGATGCCTCCTGATATATCTCCCGTCAGCGTGTCGGCGGGGTTGAGATAGAATACCTTTTGAGCATAGGTTTTGTTGCTCCTGCTGAGGTTGAGGTATGCCTTGAAATGGCGTGCGAAGCGGGTGGAGTAGGTGATGTCGAACCTGTCGCTGCGTGTGCGGATGTTTTCGTAGAAGGCGTATTTGTAGTTGTATTGCGAGAGTTCTGAGCCGTTGTCGAGTTCAAGCATGCCGTTGAATTCGCCCATGACTTCGGAACCGTGGGCGTATTTCAAATCAAGTTCCATCTGCCTGTCGCGGTTGAGTTTCAGTTTCAGGCCGCCGCCGTAGTCCCATCTTTTGATGTGGGTCCAGTAGCCGAAATGTCCGTCGATGCTGAACCATCGCGAGAGACGGTCGTTGGTTTTTGCGCCCAAGCCAAAATACCAGCCTCGTGAGGCAGAGAGCCTGATGATACGGTCGAGGTCGAGGCTGACGAAGCCGATGGGGATGGCGGACTCGTACAAATAGTTAGTGGTCAGGTTCATCACGCGGTCGAAGATGTTGGTGCCTGCGGTGAGCGAGTCGACGAGTATATAGGTCGCCTTGACGCGCTCGGTCAGCGAGTCGATGCGATGGGCGTTCCAGAAACTCTCGTCACGGAAGGCGACGTCGGGGTCCACCTTGATTTCGATGTCGGAGAACTGCCGTTTGCTGAGTTCGGGGTTGATCTCGATGTCGCTGAGGTAGCTCTTGCCGACGGCGACCAAGGGGAAACTGCCACCGTCCAGGTTGACCTTCATGCCTAGGTACAACAGGTTGGTGTTGAGTTGCTTCGGGAACCATTGTCCTTCCACTTTTTGGTATAGCTGTTGGATGCTGGCTTCAAAGAGGTCTCCTTTCTTGTCGGGCGAGGCCTTCACGCTTTGCAGTGCCCAGCCGTCGCTGTTGACGGTCATCGTGCCGCGCAGGCCGTTGAACGAGCTGCCCCGCATGGGGTGGAATGAAATCACATAGAGCGAGTCTCCCTGTCCGATGGGACTCACGGCCTCCAAACCGAAGAAATAATGCTTCTTGCTGCCGCGGCTGATGGGGTTGACGTAGTCGGTGCCGAGGATGCTGATGGTCTCGTCATAGAAACTGATGCTTTGCATGCTGTTGACCAGATAGATGAACGTCGGCTCTTTCATGCCCGATACCTTGGTGCCGAGCACGTGTTGCAGCTTGCGGTCGGGAGCCATAAACATCACCTCCGAGGCGGTCTCCATCACCATCAGGTCGCTCTTTTTCAGGATGCTGTCGAGGAGCCGCAGGTCGTTCTTCTCTTTGATGGAGTCGTTGGCCAAGGCCTGGTCGAAGCTGCTGCTGTCGATGGTGAAGACCATCTTGTCGTAGATCTTATAGCTATACGAATCCAACGAGTTGGGATTGTTGGCCTTGCGGTGGGCCATGAGGCTGTCGATGATGCGGTGGGCGGGGTTCTCGCCTGCCTCCACAGTGACTTCGCCCAGCTCGAAGGTCTTGGGCGTCAAGGCGACGTTGCACTTCTTTTGCCCGGCTTGCAGGGCGACTTCCTTGGGTTCGTAGCCGATGGACGAGAACTTGACTTTCACGATGGGCTCGTTGGCGGTGATTTCATACCTGCCGTCGATGTCGGTGATGACGCCATTGAGGCCGTCATTGACGACCACGTTGACGAAAGCCATGGCTTGGCGGTTGCGCTCGTCGATGACTTTTCCGCTCAAGGTGTGCGATTGTGCCACTAGGCTTTGCGCCGAGAAGAGAAGGAAAAAGAAAAACAGAAGAGGGGAGATCTTTATGCGGAGGTCGGTCTTCATTCTTGGGTGTCGATTAGATAGACGACTTCGTTGTCACGTTTCATCATATATTGCTCGCGAGCCACCTTCTCCATCGTAGCGGTGTCGTTTTGCAAGGCGTCGAGGTATTCCTTGCTCTCCGAGATTTCGCTCTCGTAGTACTCGATTTGCTGTTTCTGGTCCTTCAGCGACCTGTGCAGACGTATCTGCTCGAAGAGGTTGAACTGGTCGATGAATAGGATGACCACCAAGAACACCAAAGTGGCGTAGACATAGCGGTTGTTGAGTTTGCGTAGGACTTCCTTGAATGTCATGGTAGATAAATTAGGTTGCAAAAATAACAATTTTTCTCCACGGGGAAAGGGGAACAACAATTTTATTATTTTTGCAACTGCAAATGATAATAGTTCATCTCAAATCAACACCATCATGAAGAAAATGCTCATTATTGCTGCTGCTTTGTGTTGTATGTTCTCGGCGACAGCACAAAAGTTTGATGATGCTATCTCGTTGAAAAACAAGGTTAAACAAGTTAATCGAATCAATCATGCTTCTGAAACATTTACCGAAAAGCTTGATAGTATAACAACAGTAAACTACAAGGCAAATGCCATAGTTAGATTCTTCTACGATGATAGGTTTAATGTCATTAAAACGGAAGGTAAAAATTGGACTAGAGAATTTGTCTATGATAGTTTGAATCGTATTGTCTCTTGGCTGACGACTTATAATGGATGGAATGGAATAGTATATGTCTATCGAAATGAGTATGTTTACAATGAACAAGGATGGGTCGTGCAAGAGTTAGCGTACAACTATAAAGCTGGGGCTTGGGTTGAAGCAGCTCAGATGGCCTATGAATTAGATGATAATGGTAATGTTTTGGTTGCCACAGAAATGGACTTCGATGGAGAGAACTATGTGAACTATGCTAAAAGGGAGTATTTTTACCAAGAAGGTCTTTTGATTGAAGAAATGGAATATGTCTGGAATGATGGTTGGACAGCGGATAATAGAATGCAATATGCTTATGATGATAGAAATGATTGTATTGAAACGGTAATGTATTATTGTATTTATCCTTTACAACAGCCCGAATGGCACTATGATAAGAGGTATACTTACGAGTTCGACAACAATCACAATTGTATTAAATCTGAAAAATACGATTATGATTATGATTATGGATGGATAGCTGATTATCTGGAAAGTGTGCTGTATTACTATGATTTGTCAATGACCAGCAACTCTATTGCAGGCCTATTGTTTTATGGGGACTATATTAACAAACTTTTGTATTATAAGGAACCGATACTCATTGCAGGAAGTCAATCTGATGAAGAGCATTTCATGATTACACAATTCCATTATTCAACCATCACGACTGTCAGTGAGTCACATGAAGACAAGTTAAATATTTGGCCCAATCCAATCAAAGATGTTTTGAATCTTGGAACGAACGACTTGCAAGAAGTAGAAATAATCAGTATAGATGGGAGAAAAGTATTGGCATTTCGAAACGTATCGGAAAGCATCAATGTGAGTGCTTTGCCTGCTGGTTGTTATTTGATGAAAGCCATCAAGAACGATGGAATTATGGAGGTGCAAAAAATTGTGAAACAATAAATTAAATCAATAATTAAATAAAATTCTTTCAAATGAAAAAAGTTATCGCTACGACAAAGGCTCCAGGAGCCATAGGTCCCTACAGTCAGGCCATTGAGGCCAACGGAATGGTGTTTATCTCGGGTCAGTTGCCCATCAACCCTGCCACAGGCGAGATGCCGGAAGGCGTCACGGCCCAGACCGAGCAGAGCATGAAAAACCTTGAGGCCATCCTCAACGAGGCGGGCTGCACCTTCGACAATGTGGTGAAGTCGGTGTGTTATCTCGCCGATATGAGCTACTTTGGCGAGATGAATGCCGTTTATGGCAAGTATTTCAAGGGCGACTATCCCGCACGTGCCGCTTTCGCTGTGAAGGAACTGCCCAAGAAGGCTTTGGTCGAAATCGAAATGATTGCCGCAAAATGAAAATTGTCTTCTTGGAACCGCTCGGACTGAAAGTTGAGCAAATCGAGACCGCCTGCGAAGGTTTGAAAAAGGCTGGTCACATGGTGATCATATATCCAGACCGTAACGAAAACCTTGATGAATTGAAACGCCGCGCTGAAGGAGCGGAAGTCATTATCGAGAGTAATATCCCGTTGCGCAAGGATTTTCTGGATGCCTGTCCCAACCTGAAGATGCTCTCAATTGCATTCACAGGTCTGGATCATATCGACATGGAAGAATGTCAGCGTCGTGGCATCATCGTAAAAAACGCAGCAGGCTACAGTACCGAGGCTGTGGCTGAGTTGGCCATCGCCATGATGCTTGATGTGTACCGTAAAGTGCGTGAAAACGATATGATTACACGTCAATGCGATCGCAAAGGCATTCTGCCTGGGCGCGAGATTGGCGGCAAGACCATCGGCATCATCGGTATGGGCAACATTGGTCAGCGTGTGGCCAAGTTAGCGAATGCTTTTGGCTGCAAGGTGTTGGCTTGGAACCGCACTCCGAAACAAATCGAGGGTGTATCTTTTGTTGATAAGGAGACCTTATTAAAGGATTCCGACATCGTTACCTTGCACATCGCACTCAACACGGAAACCCGCGACTTTGTCACGGAGAAGGATTTTTCCATGATGAAGCCGAGTGCCATATTAATCAACACGGCACGTGGTCCCATCGTCAACGAGCAGGCTTTGGCCAAGGCATTGAAAGAAGGTAGGATTGCTGGTGCAGCCACTGATGTCTACGGCACGGAACCGCCTTTGAAAAAAGACAACCCTTTGTTTGACGCTCCTAATCTTCTCATGTTGCCGCACATCGGTTTTGCTACCGAAGAGGCGTTTGTCTTAAGACTCGGGATTGTTGTAAAGAATGTTGAGGAATATTTGAATTAAGAAATCGAAGATTAGCTAACGCCGAAATCGAAGATTCAACGAAGTTAATTATCATTTCAACGAAGTTAATGCAGAATTCGGAATGCTGAATGATGGCAAAGCCCTGCTACATTCAGCATTCATCATTCTGCATTAATTTTCGGTCGATAAATCATGTCCGCTGTAACGAAAGCTTCTTTGAAGCGCGGTTTGATGCGGCGCAGGCATTTCTCTGCTTCCACGCGGTTGCGGAAGTCGCCGGCACGTAGACGGAAATACGGTTCTGCGTAGGTCAAATAGATGGGAATGTCGGGGAAAGCACGTTCGAACTGTGCTTTCACAGCTTTGGCATGGTCAAGGGCCTCATTACCGATTTCCATGAAAATATGGATACGATAGCCGTTGAACGAGCTGTCAATTCTATATAGCTGACGTTGTTTTGAAATAAGGCTCTCAATACGTTCGTCTTGACTAACATTTACAGAACCATGGTTTTGCGCGAAGGCGAAGGTTGCTATGACAATGAATATAGAAAGGCAAAAGATACGTTTCATAACTGAATCATTTAGGCTGCAAAGATACATTTTTTTGATGATATTCCAATTTCCGTTGAAAGTTGTATCTTTGTAGCCTAAAACGAACCTATGAACAGCAACCTAGACGCCAACGCTTCCCATCTCTCCAAGGTCGAGAAAGACTTCGAAAACGCCTTGCGTCCCGACATGTTTGAAAGCTTTGCGGGACAAAAGCAAGTGGTTGATAATCTCCGCGTTTTCGTGAAGGCTGCTGCCCAACGCGGCGAAGCCCTCGACCATACCCTTTTGCACGGTCCTCCGGGATTGGGCAAGACCACTTTGTCGCATATTATTGCGCATGAGTTAGGCGTCGGCATGAAAATGACCTCGGGTCCCGTGTTGGACAAGCCAGGCAACCTTGCGGGTTTGCTCACCAGCCTTGAGCCGAATGATGTGCTTTTCATTGATGAAATTCATCGCTTGAGCCCCGTGGTGGAGGAGTATCTCTATTCCGCCATGGAGGACTTCCGCATCGACATCATGTTGGAGACAGGCCCTAGCGCGCGTAGCATCCAAATCACGCTGAATCCTTTCACTTTGATTGGTGCCACCACCCGCAGCGGTATGCTGACAGCACCCTTGCGTGAACGTTTCGGTATCAAACTACGCTTGGAGTATTACGACGCCAAGACTTTGTCCAAGATTGTGAAGCGTTCGGCAGGTATCCTTTGTGTACCCATCGACGATACGGCGGCCTTTGAAATTGCCCGTCGTAGTCGTGGTACGCCGCGTATTGCCAACATGTTGCTGCGCCGCATCCGCGACTTCGCCCAAATCCAAGGCGACGGCGTCATTACTTTGGATATTGCCCGTGTCGGCCTGAAGGCCCTCAACGTGGACGAGCATGGCCTCGATGACATGGACAACAAGATCCTCTCGACCATCATCGACAAGTTCAAGGGTGGTCCTGTCGGTGTCAACACCATCGCCACTGCCGTAGGCGAAGATCCTGGCACCATCGAAGAGGTCTGCGAGCCGTTCTTGATTCAGGAAGGCTTTATTATGCGCACGCCCCGAGGTCGTGAGTGCACAGATTTGGCATACAAGCATTTGGGGAAGACGCGCATCAAACCTACGGGCGAGATGACGTTGTTTGAATAAGGAGCTGGTATAACAAGAAATCAATGAACTATGGGCTTATCACTATTGGTTTTCGGGTTGTTGACTGACTCGTTTTTGGCGGCTTTGGTGGGACTGTTGGGCGCTAGAAGAAGGATAGGTTTCGGCTGGACCTTCTTTTTGTCTGTTCTGTTCACACCACTCGTCGGATTAATTGTTTGCCTGCTCTCCGACAAGCTGCCTGACGGCGAACGCAAATGGGGCTGTTTAGGTAGCGTTTTGGCCATCATCACCATCGTCCTGTTTGTATTCTTGGCCTTGATGATGATTGGAGTAGCGATGGTTTAGATTTCCAGTTTTCAATGAAATTTTTGAGGTTTTTATGCATGGTTTGCAAAAAGTTTCGTAGTTTTGCGGAGTTTTCATCCATTGCGGGTGTGCGATGATGACCAGGTGTGAAAGCCTGGGTGTCCCTACAACATTGGTTGAAGAAGCCGAGCCGGTCGGCTATATTTCACATCCGTCCGCCGCCCTGGCAGGTCTGCACGAGCACCTGACCAGCGGGTTACAGGAAGTTGGGGGTGCAGTCAACCCATACTGGCATCGGGCGGTTGCCAGCTCTGAAGACAGACTTACGGGGAGTCCTTAATGGACTTCCCGTTTTCTTTTTTCCAAAGCAGCCTGTTTTTACTGATGTCATTTCGTGGTTGTGCCGTTCGCACTTCCCACAAGTGTAGTTTACTATTCAATGTCAGTTCGATGACAACTGTATCATTTGATTGTCCGGGGTTTTGTTTAACCATTAGAACGGCATTACGCTTTGCCTCCCTAATTTCCGTGAATTGCGCCAGCACGATTTTGATGTAGTCAAAAGCGTTGAGGCCGAGAGGTTGGAGTTGGGACTTGTGTTTGTTTCCAATATGGATTAAGTAGTTTTCAGTTGTCACGATGTCAGCGGCCTTGATATGCGCCTCTCGTGCAATAGTCATGGA
>JAEEGL016233970.1_pt1 | contig 12489 bp, 14 predicted proteins | sample 9134231 | NCBI WGS metagenome assembly JAEEGL01 (sample SAMN16246548, study PRJNA631951) | gut metagenome | biome: gut microbiome; feature: rumen; material: fiber-attached | host: Bos | place: Iran: Karaj | collected 2018-10
CGGATTAGGATAGTCCAGAAGATTAAAAGCTTTTGCCGAATCAGGATTGCCATGTATTTTTGATTTATCGTATCTTAATGCCACACCGTAAGCAGCTCCTCCCAGAGCACCGCTAACGCAGATTACATCATTATCTCTTGCCCCGGATCTCCTAATCGCTTCATTGCATGGAGTTTTTCCCATAACTGTTATGGTTACGGATAACGGACCTCTGGTTGTATCTCCACCGACCAGAGAAATTCTGAATCTGTCAGCAATGGTAAACAAGCCTCGTGAGAATTCAGCAATAAAGTCTTCGTTGCTATCAGGAAGTGTTAATGCAAGAGTAAAAGCTACCGGCTCCGCCCCCATTGCCGCAAGATCCGAGAGATTAACAGCCAGTGATTTGAAACCTATTGCAAAAGGATTGGTATCTTTAAAAAAATGAGTTCCTTCCAGAAAAGTATCCGTGGAAACAGCCAGAACATCACCATGCGGGATGTTTATAAGGGCACAGTCATCTCCTATCCCCAGCTGTACACAATTCTGCTCGCGGTTAACTTCATTGGAGTGAAGCGTAAAATATTTTCTGATTAATTCAAATTCACCCATTCTGAACTCTTTATAACGTATAAAACTGAAGAAGTTGTTTATTGGTAAAAATAAAGAATCTATAACTCGGATTATAGATTCTTTATTAACACATTAATAACAGCATTCAGTTACAGTTGTCTTCGAAATTACTGCTTTTCAGTTTCCTGAAGCTGCATGTTCTTAACAACCTTGTCAAGCACACCGTTAACAAACTTGTGGCTGTCCTGAGCAGCAAAATCCTTTGCTAAAAGAATTGCTTCATTGATGATTACACGATACGGAACATCCTTGCTCTGGAACAGAAGTTCGTATGTGGCAAGACGCAGAATTGACTTGTCAACCATATCCAAATCTTCAATACTTCTTGAATTAAGATAAGGTTTGTATGTCTTGTCAATTTCATCAACGTGAGTAATAGTACCAACAATCAACTGATGCAAGTATTCTTTATCAGTTTTGTCGTCAACAGGTTGATCTTCGAGAAACTGTTCTTCAATTACTGAAGCCAATTCCTTGGTGATTTCCCACTGGTAAAGGGCCTGCATGGCAAAATGTCTGGCTCTGTGTCTCTGACCTGGATTCACAATAAAATCTCCGCTAACATTAAATCTGTTTTAAAACATTAATCATTTCAAGAGCGGCTGAAGCAGCTTCAGCACCTTTATTACCAGCCTTAGATCCAGCACGCTGTACAGCCTGTTCAATATTTTCAGTTGTAAGAATACCGAATGCTACAGGGATTTCCTGCTCAAGCATAACCTGAGTCAGTCCCTTAGAACTTTCATTGGCCACAACTTCGAAATGATAGGTATCACCTCTGATTACGCAACCTAAAGCTAAAATGGCATCATATTTTTGGGTTTTGGCAGCTTTCTTTACTGCTAAAGGAATCTCTACGGCACCAGGAACTCTGATAATTGTTACGTTATCATCTTTTACCTGACCTATACGGCTTAAAACATCAAGAGCACCAGATACTAAATGCTCGTTTATAAAGCTGTTAAAGCGTGATACAACAATTGCAATTCTGGCATCTGCTGCAACTAAGTTTCCTTGGATTTCCTGCATGTTCTATAACCTCATCAAAACACAAATTACGTTTTTCACTTACTCCTGAAAAACATAAGTCTATTCTACCATAAAAGACAGATTTTATTACTATGTTACATGCCTTCTGTCTGTAACAAATATCGAGAATGAAAAACGTAACCTCATTTGTATCATGTTCTTGCGGTTAGATACTTACTTCTCGACCATTAATTCTGTACAGCCCTTCATGTACATAGCTTAAAGTAAGCTTCATTCCTTCAGCAAAATGGCTTCCTTCATCATTCCACAGACCGTCCTTAACGTAAATATTCACAGCTTTACCTATACAGACACCTGTTTTTTCAAAAACTTCTTTTTCGGTTAATTCACATTCTATGTACGCCAGCGCATCAGGAAGTACCTGTAAATTCAGTACAGGTGAAGAATCAGGCTTAACTCCGGCCCAAACAAATTTATCACCAACGTCGCGACCATGAACAGAACCGACCTTGTTAATTATCTCAATGTCCTTTTCTGAAGGAATAGAAATTACGAATTTACCGTTGGCCAGAATATTTGCGGTGGTGGTATGACCGCGATCAAGCACAACCAGAACCTGATCGGCATCAAAAGGGCAATTCCACGCAGCCGTCATGACATCATGAATTCCGTCTGAAGATACAGATGAAATATTGATAATCTGTCCCCCGCACAGCAGGCGGTTAGCAGCTCTGACATTAATTTTCTTATACATGTTCACCAGTTCCTTTGGTTATTGTTGATTTAATAGGTTACATAAACCCGTTTTCCATTAAAAATGAAGCTGTCATGGTACTTTTCTTCTTGTTGTTATGTCCATGATTCAACAGACGTTCCAGATACCTTGCCAGTACATCAACTTCAATATTGACCCTATCACCTACATTCCACATGGTAGCATTGGTTATATCATGAGTGTGTGGGATAAGAGTAAGTCTGAATGCATCACCTTTAACCTCATTAACGGTAAGACTTATTCCATTAATGGTTATAGATCCTTTTATTGCTATGTATCTGGATATATCCTCCGGGGCATTTATCCAGATATCCACAGCATTATCGGTTCTGGACATGCTGCTAATGGTACCCACGCCATCAACATGCCCCTGAACTATATGCCCACCCATATGCGTGGTTGGAGTAAGTGCTTTTTCTAAATTTAGTGTGGCACCAGGATTTAGATATTTAAAAATTGTGCATTCAATGGTCTCATGTGAAACATCAGCAACAAAGCTGTTTTTTCCTAGCTTAACCACTGTCAGGCATACACCGTTACAGGCAATAGAATCGCCTATAGCCACATCAGAAAAATCAAGATCCTTTGATTCTATGGATATTTCAGCGCCTTTCCCATTGAATGAAATGGAAGTTATTGTTCCTAGTGCTTGAACTATACCGGTAAACATTACAGCCTATTCCTTAATAATATACTCTAATTTAATATCATTACCAATTTGTGTGCATTTTGCAAGCTTCAATGAATTAATTTCATCCATAGACTCATAACCTTTCAGTTTACAAAATGAAATCGCATCATCCCCAAGTAATTTAGGTGCTATATATAAAATAAGACTGTTTATTAAATTATGGGAAAGCATAAATTTGCAGAATTTTGGACCTGATTCAATAAGTACATTGCGAATTTTTATTGAATGCAGATACTTCAGAACCTGCTCTATATCAAGATCATCAGAATTATTTACGGCAGGCACATACAGAACATTGATTTTTTCTGTAAGTTTTTTCTCTGAAACATCCCGATTGTCCGACGGATACACCAGAAGAACATCACCTGATGAACTGAATATTTTTTCTTTTAAAGTTAAAACCTTACGTTTATCAACTATCACCTTTAATGGTCTGACAACATATTCTTCCGGTACGGATAACTTAACTGTTTTCGGAAACTCATCCGTTCTTACGTTCATCGACGGGTCATCTGCAATAACGGTGGCTGCTGTTGTAAGAATTGCCTGATGCTGTGCTCGGAGTGTCTGAACATCTGCACGGGATTCCGCAGAGGTAATCCATTTACTGGCTCCGTTTTTTAAAGCAATTCTACCATCCAGACTAATCCCCATTTTCTGTGTTACATAGGGAATTTCATGTTCCATGGCATAAAGAAAAGGAACATTAATCCGGCGGGCCTGATGTTCACAGATGCCTACAATGACTTCAATTCCGGCATCTCTGAGAATGTCAAATCCTTTACCGCTTACCAAAGGATTCGGATCCGTCATTGCACACACTACTCTTTTAACTCCTGCTTTTACAAGAGCAACTGCACACGGCGGTGTCAGACCAAAATGAGAACAAGGTTCTAATGTAACATACGCTGTTGAACCACTGGTATCATTTCCCTTATTACGTGCATCTGCCAAAGCATTAACTTCAGCGTGTCCGGTACCAGCCTTTTTATGGAAACCGGAGCCTATAATTATTCCGTTTTTGGTAAGTATGCATCCCACACATGGATTTGGCAGAGTGGAATATTTTCCCTTTTCAGCCAGGGCAAGAGCCTGTAACATGAAAGATTGATCTGTTTCTTGCTGTAAATTTGAGATTGTCATATTAAACTCGGTACTCAGGATTAGTTATCGGATTAATTTCTGAAAAGGATACAGAATATATCTACATCTGTTTTTCCAGTTTGGATATTTCTTTGCTGAAATCCTTAAGATTTTTAAAACTCAGGTAAACTGAAGCAAAGCGAATATATGCCACAGGATCCAGGTTCTCCAGCTCTTCCATGACCATTTTACCTATAAGGTTTGATGGGATTTCCTTTAATTTGCTGGACCTCAGTTTAGTTTTAATTCGATTTATGGCATTATCAACCTGTTCAGTTCCAATTGAACGTTTTTCCAGAGCTCGCAACATACCAGCACGGATCTTTTCCTCATTAAAAGGTTGTTTTATTCCATTGCTTTTGATTATTGTCGGCATTGTTATTTCAGGCTGCTCAAATGTGGTAAAACGTTCGTTGCACGAAAGACACTGCCTGCGTCTTCTTACCTGAAATCCTTCAGAAGACACTCGCGTATCAATTACTTTTGTATCTTCAGCATCACAAAATGGACAACGCATAAACTCCCCCTCGATTAAACTTTTTATTATTATATAAAAAAAGTCCTAAAGAAAAATCTTTAGGACTTATATATTCATAAAAATACGTTTAATCAGCTACAGTATTAGTGCTTCTTAACGTAAGTAACAGGAGCTTCACCAGTTACATCAAGGTAGAAGTCATATTCGCCATCTGCATCAGGAGTTACCTTAACTTCTTCGAATACAGACTTTGGATTAAGAGCTACAGGTTCACCACCCATTTCGAATACGCCAGGCTGGTCTCTGTAACCAAAGTTAGTACCAGCACTCCAACCAGAGTCAGCAAACTTAAACTTATATGGAGCCCAGTCAACCTTTAATTCAGCGGTAGCAACGTAAACACCGTCAGAAACCTTCTTTACGAGGTACTGAGGCTGTGCGTTCCAGTCGTTCATTTCGCCACGAAGATAAATAGGAGCGCCGAATACATCAGCACCACCTTCAGCTCCTGCTGAAGCGCCGTCACTAGCACAACCTGTTAAAGCAAAAGAGCCAGCTGCAATAGCTGCTAATAATAATTTCTTGTACATGTCAATTCCTTTGATAATGTTGAGGTTATATATGATTTTATAATTTTACGGCAAAAATTATAGTGTTATAAATCACAAAAAACAAAACCCAAAAGTTAAAAAAACATTAACTTTTGGGTAATAGCTTTATTACTCGCCGTCAAGCTTTCTCTCGAGATAATGAATGTCGAAACATCCTTTGTTGTAGGTGGCATCATCCATTAAATCAAGAAGAAGGGGAACATTGGTTTTAATACCATCAATTACCAGTTCATGCAGAGCCTGCTTCATTCTTGCAATGGCTGATGAACGGTCATCATTGTAGGCTATGAGCTTGCCAATCATAGAATCATAGTATGGTGGAACCACGTAGTTCTCATAAATGTGAGAGTCCCAGCGAATTCCCGGACCACCAGGAGTATGCAATCTGACAATCTTTCCTGGAGAAGGAATAAATGTACTAGGATCTTCAGCATTGATACGGCACTCGATTGCATGGCCCTTGAGACTGATATCCTTCTGTGAGAATGAAAGCTTCTCACCGGCAGCAATCTTTATCTGTTCCTTCACGATATCAACACCGGTTACAAGTTCTGATATAGGATGTTCAACCTGTACACGGGTATTCATTTCCATAAAGAAAAACTGTCCGTTTTCATATAAGAATTCGAAGGTGCCTGCACCGCGGTATCCGATTTCATTACATGCCTTGGCACATCTTGAGCCGATGTCATCACGCTGTTTCTGGGTGATTTCAGGAGCAGGAGCTTCTTCGATAACCTTCTGGTTTCTTCTCTGTACGGAGCAGTCACGTTCACCAAGGTATACGGAATTTCCCTGACCGTCTGAAAGTAACTGGAACTCAACGTGTCTTGGGTTTTCGAGGAATTTTTCCATGAAAACATTAGGATTGTTGAAGAATGAATCAGCTTCTCTCTGGGTTAAAGCAATAGTGTCCGCAAGATCTTCTTCCTTGTATACAACTCGCATACCACGGCCGCCACCACCGCCTGCAGCCTTGATGATGACAGGATAACCAATCTTCTTTGCCAAAGCCTTGTTTTCTTCAATATCATCAGTAAGAACACCAGTCCCCGGAACACAAGGAACACCGGATGCTTCCATGGCCTCAATTGCAGATACCTTGTCTCCCATAAGTCTTATGGTATCTGACTTCGGACCGATAAAAATAAAACCGGAACGTTCTACAATTTCTGCAAATTCAGCATTTTCAGAAAGAAAACCATAGCCAGGATGAATTGCATTAGCACCTGTTACTTCCGCTGCAGCAATAAGAGAAGGAATATTCAGATATGATTCCTTTGCCGCTGCAGGTCCGATGCAGATTGCCTCATCAGCGAGTTTTACATGTTTCAAATCGCGGTCAGCAGTTGAATAAACAGCAACAGTCTTGATGCCAAGCTCCTTACAGGCACGCAGGATACGCAAGGCAATTTCACCGCGGTTTGCAATCAAAACTTTTTCAATTTTTGCCATATCTCGCCCCTGCTGTTATTCGATAATGAATAAAGGCTGGTCAAATTCAACAGTTTCGCCGTCTGCAACAAGAATCTTCTTGATAACACCAGTCTTGTCAGCTGCAATCTGATTCATGGTCTTCATGGCTTCAATGATGCAAACAGTTGCACCTTCCTTAACAGAAGCACCTTCTTCAACGAAATTAGATGCATCAGGACTTGGTCTGCGATAGAAAGTACCAACCATTGGTGATTTCATTACATGACCAGAAATGGTATCAGCACTGTCATCAGCTTCGGCAGCAGCCGGAGCTGCCACAGGGGCAGGAACAGCAGCAGGAGCTGCATAAGCGGCTGGCTGTGCTACAGGAACCGGTACGGAAACAGTATTGCTGGTACGGGTAATCTTAATCTGTTCTTCACCTTCCTTTAATTCAAGTTCAGCAATGTCAGATTCAGAAACGATCTTGATCAATCTAGAAATTTTGTTGATATCTATTTGCATATTAATTACTTCTCTATTGTTATCCGTTAATTCTTTAAAATTTTCTTAATGGCAGCACGAAGAGCGTACTCATAGCCGTCAGTACCAAATCCGCATATCACACCTGTTGCTATATCAGACAAGTATGAATGATGTCTGAATTCCTCTCTGGCATGCACATTGGAAATATGGACTTCAAAAAATGGAATTTTCACACCGAGCAACGCATCACGAATTGCAACGCTTGTGTGTGTAAATGCCGCAGGATTAATGACGATGTAATCGACCTTTCCTATAGCACTATGAATCCTGTTGATGATCTCGAATTCTGCATTTGACTGGAAGGTTTCCAATTCAACGCCATTCTCGGAAGCTATAGATAAAAGCTTTTCATTAACTTCTTTCAGACCTGTTGAACCGTAAATTCCAGGTTCCCTGACTCCAAGCAGATTTAGATTAGGTCCGTTCAGAACTAGTATCTTAGACATAACAATCCTATTAATTTAAGTCAGTAGTTACACTAACGTTTTAAATCATTTAAAACAGAATTTATACAAATTCAAATCATTAATGTGTGGTAAAACGATAATTTTGACTTTTATAGTTCTAATACTCTAAAAAAGGCATTTTACCCTAATATTATCAAAAAGACTCTTTTTTTGCTTAAAATTAGCAATTTTCCATGAATTTGATACAGTTTTGGGTAAAAAATCATAAAAAACTGAAAAAACTGCTAGATTTTTTAAAATGTGTTCTAGTGTTTTTCTAAAGTTGTTTTACGTAAAATCAGGCGAGTGATTTTCATTTTTCGATATGGACGGATAAGCAAAGAAATTTACTAAAAATAGAAAGGATTTGCGAATTGTGAAAAAAGCTACCAGATTAAATTTGTTCAATTTATAACGGGTTATAAATTTTCTAAACAAAATAACGTTTTTCATAACTGATTAGTTTCTAAACAACGAAAAAACCGTATCTTTCAGTTCAGAAGCATGCTGATTATCATATTTAACTGTTATTTTCTCCGCAAAAACAGTAAAATACGAGCATTGATTTTGGGATTTCCCCGATTTGTTTCTTATTAATTGTTAATAATGGAGTTTTTCATGCTTAATCAGGCAAAAAACATTGCAGCGTATGATCCTGAATTATGGGCTGCCATTGACGGAGAAAACCGTCGTCAGGAAGACCATATCGAGCTTATCGCTTCTGAAAACTATGTTAGTAAGTGTGTAATGGAAGCTCAGGGTTCTCAGCTTACCAACAAGTACGCAGAAGGTTACCCTGGAAAGCGTTATTACGGCGGTTGTGAATATGTTGATCAGGTTGAAGCATTAGCTATTGCTCGCGTTAAGCAGCTTTTTGGTGCTGATTATGCTAACGTTCAGCCTCATTCAGGTTCACAGGCTAACGCAGCCGTTTACATGGCATTGGTAAAGCCTGGTGATACCATTATGGGTATGAGCCTTGCTCACGGCGGTCATTTAACTCACGGTGCAAGCGTAAGTTTCTCAGGAAAGATTTACAATTCAGTTCAGTATGGTGTTGACGATAACGGCAACATCGATTACGACGACGTACTGGCAAAGGCTAAAGAATGTCAGCCAAAGATGATCGTTGCAGGCTTTTCTGCATACAGCGGAATCGTAGACTGGGCAAAGATGAGAGAAATCGCTGATGCGGTAGGTGCATATCTTTTTGTTGATATGGCTCATATTGCAGGTCTTGTTGCCGCAGGCCTTTATCCAAATCCATTACCACATGCACACGTTGTAACTTCAACCACTCACAAGACCTTAGGCGGTCCAAGAGGCGGTATTATTCTTTCAAACTGCGGTGATGAAGCAATTTATAAGAAATTAAATTCTGCCATTTTCCCAGGTAGCCAGGGTGGTCCTTTAATGCATGTAATCGCAGCTAAGGCTATTGCATTCAAGGAAGCCATGGAACCAGAATATAAGGAATATCAGGCTCAGATCCTTAAGAACGCAAAGGCAATGGTTAAGGTATTCCTGGACCGCGGATACAAGATTGTATCCGGTGGTACTCATGACCATTTATTCCTCGTTGACTTAATCGGTCGTGAATTCTCAGGTAAGGATGCTGACGAAGCACTCGGCAGAGCAAATATTACCGTAAACAAGAATTCAGTACCAAACGATCCACGTTCACCATTCGTTACTTCCGGTTTAAGAATCGGTACTCCAGCTGTAACCCGTCGCGGTCTCAAGGAAGATGATGTTACTTTACTTGCCAGCTTAATGTGTGACGTACTGGATAACATCGGTAATGCTGAAGTAGAAGCATCTGTTAAGGCCAAGATCGTGGATTTATGCCACAGATTTCCGGTTTACAACAAGTAAGCGTTAACCGCTTGTGAGACATTAGCCATATTGCTCGTGAGACAATATGGCTTTTTTATTAAAAACCAAGTCAAAAATTGATCTAAATCACAAAAAATCATATTTTTGCAATTTCTTAAAATTATTCAAGCTACAATTAAAAGCGTTGGGAGGGAGCAACGAGAAATACGAAACTTCCTACTCCCAAGCAACATTTTAAATGGATTCAAAATTAAGATAAAAGGAAATTATCATGAAAAAGACTAAAGGTTTTACCCTCATCGAATTAATGATCGTTATCGCCATCATCGGTATCTTAGCTGCAATCGCTCTTCCTGCATATGCCCGTTACATGGCTCGTGCACGTTTCTCTGAAGTTACCACTGCAGTTGCTGGTGTTCAGAAGCAGGTTGAAATCTGTATTTTTGATTTAGGTGCAAAATTCACTGCTAATGGTAAAGTTGTGGTTAATGGCGATACTGGTTGTAAGAATGGTCAAGCAGGCAATGGTTGGAGTATCGATACTAATACTAACTACAAGACCAAGTATGTTGCTCAGATCGATGTAACCAAAGATGGTGTAATTAAGGCTACTGCTATTGCTGGTAATGGTTTAAATAGCGCTGCAATCCAGATCGAACCTTTCTTTGGCGCTGCAGATAACGGCATCATCGATTGGAAGAGAAATGACAACAAGGCCGTTTCTACCTGCATCAAGGAAAACCTCTGCTAATTTGATTGGTTAGAGTATAAACTTATAAAAGTTTAGTTTAAGCCCCGCCTCTGGCGGGGTTTTTATATGCAGTCCACTAATAAAAATTTAACCTACAGTGATCTGAATCGGTATTCCTTCATTAAAAAATACAAAATAAAACAGTTTGATGAAGGTATAACATTCAATGGAAAAGCTTACTATATTTTATTCCTCGACAAAGTTCCCCATAAATATCACCCTAAAAGACAGTGCTTCGCTATGTTTAAGAAGTTATCAGTTGATGTTAAGCTTTTTAAGCATTATTGCTTGCGTTTTTTTGTTTGAAACTACAGTATTTAAAAAGAGATTCATTGAATATAAAAGAACTTTAAGACATTATTAATATAAACAAACCCCGCCAGAGGCGGGGTTTAAATTAAACTTTTACAAGTTTACACTTTAACCAATCAGATTAGCAAAGGTTATTGGTAATGCAGGAAGAAGTACTATCTCTCTGCCAGTCAACTACGCCGAGGTCAGCGGTGCTGTTTGCATAATGAGGTTCAATGATAAAGGTTGAACTGTTAAGACCATTACCTGCAATTGCAGTTGCGGTAATCTTACCATTAGCATCTACGGCAATTGTTGCAACATACTTAGTTGCATAAGCGGCAGGGGCTTCAATACTCCAACCAGAACCATTATTTGGGGTACCTACAGCGGTTCCGCTAGCACAACCATTTTTATTAACAGACTTGTCAACAGCTATAGGGTCACCAGCTGTTATAGTGCCTGAGGTACCTAAGTCAAAAATACAAAGTTCAACCTGCTTCTGAACACCGGCAACTGCAGTGGTAACTTCGGTGAAACGTGCACGAGCCATGTAACGGGCATATGCAGGAAGAGCGATTGCAGCTAAGATACCGATGATAGCGATAACGATCATTAATTCGATGAGGGTAAAACCTTTAGTCTTTTTCATGATAATTTCCTTTTATCTTAATTTTGAATCCATTTAAAATGTTGATTGGGAGTAGGAAGTTTCGGGTTTCTCGTAGCTCCCTCCCAACGCTTTTAATTGTAGCTTGAAATATTTTATGTTTTTATGAAATTATAACTTTTTGTGATTTAGATCAATTTTCGAGCTGTTTTGGAATAAAAAAGCCATATTGTCTCACGAACAATATGGCTAATGTCTCACAAAGAGTTAATGATTACTTATTGTAAACAGGGAATCTGTGGCATAAGTCTACGATCTTAGCCTTTACAGATGCTTCAACTTCTGCGTTACCGATATTATCGAGTACGTCGCACATTAAGCTAGCAAGTAAAGTAACATCTTCTTCCTTCAGACCGCGGCGGGTTACAGCAGGAGTACCGATTCTTAAACCGGAAGTAACGAATGGAGAGCGAGGATCGTTAGGAACAGAGTTCTTGTTTACAGTGATGTTTGCTCTGCCCAGTGCTTCATCAGCATCCTTACCTGAAAATTCACGACCGATTAAGTCAACAAGGAATAAGTGGTCATGAGTACCGCCTGAAACAATCTTGTAACCGCGATCAAGGAATACCTTAACCATTGCCTTGGCATTCTTAAGAATCTGAGCCTGATATTCTTTGTACTCAGGTTCCATAGCTTCCTTGAACGCAATTGCCTTTGCAGCGATAACGTGCATTAAAGGACCGCCCTGGCTACCTGGGAAAATAGCTGAGTTCAGCTTCTTGTAGATTGTTTCGTCTCCGCAATTAGACAGGATAATACCGCCTCTTGGACCGCCTAAGGTCTTGTGGGTGGTTGAAGTAACAACGTGAGCGTGAGGTAATGGATTTGGATAGAGACCTGCTGCAACGAGACCGGCAATGTGAGCCATATCCACGAAGAGGTATGCACCTACGGCGTCAGCAATTTCTCTCATCTTTGCCCAGTCAACAATTCCGCTGTATGCAGAGAAACCGGCAACAATCATCTTTGGCTGACATTCTTTAGCTTTTGCAAGAACGTCATCGTAATCGATGTTACCATTATCATCAACACCATACTGAACTGAATTGTAAATCTTACCTGAGAAGCTTACGCTGGCACCATGGGTCAGGTGACCACCATGAGCAAGACTCATACCCATAATGGTATCGCCAGGCTTAACCAGTGCCATGTATACTGCTGCATTAGCCTGTGAACCTGAGTGAGGCTGAACGTTGGCATAATCGGCACCAAAAAGCTGCTTAACGCGAG
>JAEEGL010565829.1_pt1 | contig 12488 bp, 10 predicted proteins | sample 9134231 | NCBI WGS metagenome assembly JAEEGL01 (sample SAMN16246548, study PRJNA631951) | gut metagenome | biome: gut microbiome; feature: rumen; material: fiber-attached | host: Bos | place: Iran: Karaj | collected 2018-10
CCGAATTTCTTATTCAGATGCTCGGCAAGGTGCTGGGCCGAATATACTGAACGGTGCTGACCGCCAGTGCAGCCGAAACAGAACATGAGACTGGTGAAACCACGTTGCAGATAACGCGTTACATGGGCATCGGCAAGCTTATACACATTATTGAGGAAGGTGAGTATCTCACCATCGTCTTCAAGGAAACGGATGACAGGTTCGTCAAGTCCTGTTAGTTTCTTGTAAGGCTCATAACGTCCAGGGTTGTGAGTGCTGCGACAGTCAAACACATAGCCACCGCCGTTGCCTGAATCGTCTGCAGGAATGCCCTTGTGAAAGGAGAAGCTGAACACCTTGACAACGAGCGGACCGCTACCGTCATATTTAGAATAGGTAGCCTTACCGTCAGAAGGGTTAACCTTGTAGGGGTTGTTGTCGGTAGTCTTGAAGCCGTCCTTACGTTTGGCTGGTTCCTCTGGCTTCTCGGCATACTCAGGCAGTGAGGTGAGACGCTTGAGCACGCTGATAAGGTAAGGGTAGGGGAAATCATTCTCCTTGATGAGTCCACGGATATTGTTGATGGCAGGTGGAATGCTCTGCAGGAAATGCACCTTACGTTCGAAATAACCACGGAAGCCATAAGCACCTAACACCTGCAACATGCGGAAGAGCACGAAGATTTGCAGACGGTCGCAGAACTGCTTGAATGGTGGCACCTCCACATAGTGGCTCAGGGATTTGTAGTAGTCCTTGATGAGTTCCTGACGGAGGGGCTTGCTGTATTTGGCTGATGCCTGCCATAGGAATGATGCCACGTCGTAATAATATGGACCCTTTCTGCCACCCTGAAAGTCGATGAAGTAAGGCTGTTCCTCGCCCTTGGCATTCTTGAGCAGCATCACATTGCGCGCCTGAAAATCGCGATACATAAAGCAATAGCTGCTGCTCATGCTGTCGTTGGTAAGGTCTTTGGCAAGCAACTTAAAACTTGCCTCGAGTTTGAGTTCGTGGAAATCAATGCCTGTAGCCTTGAGGAAACAGTATTTGAAGTAATTGAGGTCGAAGAGCACGTTAGCCTGATCAAACTCTGGTTGAGGATAGCAAACGGAGAAATCCAGTCCGCGAGCACCGCGTATCTGCAGGTTAGGCAGTTCGTGGATGGTCTTCTTTAGCAGGTCTTTCTCTTTCAGTGTATAGCGTCCGCCAGCGTCACGACCACCCTTGATGGCATCGAAGAGCGAGAGGGAACCGAGGTCTTGCTGGATGTAGCGCAGTTCGTCATCAGACTGTGCCAGCACCTGCGGAACGGGCAGTTTGCGCTTGGCAAAATGACGTGCTATGCTGAGGAAGGCATGATTCTCCTCCTTTGAGGTACCAATGCATCCGATAACGTGATTGCCCTCAGCATCGGTCATGCGGTAGTATTCCCTGTTGCTGCCAGCTCCAGGCAGTTTCTCCATCATGGCAGGTTCGCTACCATTCCATTCGGTATATAGGTCTTTAAGTAATTGCATGAATTGTAATGTGTTAGGGTATTATGAGAGCAATATGTTGCTAATATTCTCGTCGTCGCCAAGTTTGCCGTTGATAAGACACACCACCTCAACCCTGCCTTTGAGGCACAGCTGCTCGTCGGGCAGGCGGTAGATGTCTTGCATAAACACATAGCGCAAACCTTCTTTCTTCAACTCGGTGCGCACAACGTATTCGTCCATGCCACGCAGGGGATACTTGAAACGCATGTCAACGCGTGACACTACGCAGTCAATGCCCTGTTCGTGTAACTCACGGAAACTGATATTCTTGGTGCGAAGAAACTGATGGCGAGCATGCTCCAGATAATGCTGGTAGTTGGCATTGTTGACTATGCCCTGAATGTCGCATTCGTAATCGCGTACTCTGTCTTTATTTTCGTGTATCATAACTGTGAACTATGAACTGTGAACTGATTCACTACCATCCAAAGGCTTTGGCTGAAGACAGCCACAGACCCTTGGCACGCAGTATCTGCTCGATGATGTCGCGAGCACAACCCTTGCCACCCTCGTAAGGACTGACGTAGGTGGAGATTTCCTTGATGTCGCTGCAAGCATCGGCAGGACAGCACGGACAGCCCACAACCTTCATTATCTCGTAATCAGGAATGTCGTCGCCCACGTATATCACCTCATCGGCAGAGAGATGGTTGTCGGCAAGGTACTGGTTGAGAACCTGAATCTTGGTGCTACATGACATGAAGATATCAGTCATGCCCAGTTTGCGATACCTCTCCTCAATGCTGGGGTCAGTGCCACCAGAGATGATTGCGATTTTCATTCCCATCTTAATAGCCAGTTGTATGGCGTAACCATCCTTGATGTTTACTGTGCGCACTGGTAAGCCAGCAGGGCTCATCTGTATGGTGCTGAGCGAGAGTACACCGTCAACATCAAATATTACAGCCTTTACGGAGGTTAAGTCGTAGTTTATCATATTGTAAAGAAATTTATGCAAAAGTAATGATTTTTGTCAAGTTGTGCAATAAAAAGGTGGAAAAAGTAATTATATATGGAAAAAAAATTGTACTTTTGCACACAGTTATAATTTTATTAAAAGGTAAAAAGATGAATATTCATGATTATGATTTTGAAGGTAAGAAGGCAATAGTACGTGTTGACTTCAATGTTCCATTGGACGAAAACGGCAAGATTACGGATACCACTCGTATTCGTGGTGCTATGCCAACACTTAAGTATATACTTGATAACGGCGGTGCGCTGATTATCATGTCTCACATGGGTAAGCCAAAGGGACAGGTAAGGGCGAGATTGTCACTCTCACAGATAAAGGAAGTGGTGTCAAACCGTTTGGGTAGGAACGTACTGTTCTGCTCAGACTGCGCTCGTGCTGCTGCTGACGCTGAAGCTCTGCAGCCAGGCGAGGTTCTGCTGCTTGAGAACCTGCGTTTCTATGCAGAAGAGGAGGGCAAGCCATCAGGTGATGCCAACCTGCCAAAGATGAAGAAGGGCACACCTGAGTATGAGGCTGCCGAGAAAGACCTGAAGGAGCGTCAGAAGAAGTTGGCTAAGACCTTGGCGTCATACGCTGACTGCTACGTGAACGATGCCTTTGGTACTGCTCACCGTAAGCACGCTTCTACAGCCTTGATAGCAGACTATTTTGATGCAGACCATAAGATGCTCGGCTTCCTGATGGAGAAGGAGGTGAGAGCCGTGGAGAAAATTCTTGGCGACATCAAGCATCCGTTTACTGCTATCATGGGTGGTTCAAAGGTGTCAACAAAGATTGGTATCATAGAGAACCTCATGGATAAGGTGGACAACCTCATCCTCTGCGGTGGTATGACATTCACATTCGCAAAGGCAATGGGTGGCAAGGTAGGCAACTCACTGTGTGAGGACGAGCAGCTGGATCTTGCACTCTCAATAATGGACCAAGCTAAGAAGAAGGGCGTGAACCTGGTGCTCGGCTCAGACTGCGTGGCAGGTGATGCTTTCGACAATAAGTGTAAGACGGTGGTTTGTCCCGCTAACGATGTACCTGACGGATATATGGGACTGGATGCAGGACCAGAGAGCCAGAAACAGTTTGCTGATGCCATCAGCGGTGCTAAGACAATCCTTTGGAATGGTCCTGCTGGCGTGTTTGAGTTTAACAACTTTGCCAAGGGTTCACGTGCCATTGCAAAGGCTATCGCTAAGGCTACAAAGAACGGAGCATACTCACTCATCGGCGGAGGTGACTCTGTAGCTTGTATCAATAAGTTCGGTATGTCTGAACAGGTGTCATACATCTCTACTGGTGGCGGTGCCTTGCTCGAGGCTATCGAGGGTAAGACTCTGCCAGGCGTAGCTGCCGTATTGGGAGAATAAGAAAAGACTGTGTATATTTCTTAAATAAAACTACAAAAACAAATGAAAATTTCTGATTACAATTTTGCAGGTAAGAAGGCAATCGTTCGTGTTGACTTCAATGTACCTCTTCAGGATGGCAAGATTACTGACGACACTCGTATCAAGGGCGCTCTTCCAACGCTGAAGCTTATCCTTGAGAAGGGTGGCGCACTTATTATCATGTCACACATGGGTAAGCCAAAGGGCAAGGTAAAGGCTGAGATGTCACTGAGCCAGATAGTTGACGCTGTGTCAAAAGCTCTCGGTACTCCAGTACAGTTCTGTGACGACTGCCAGAAGGCTGACGCTCAGGCTGCTGCACTGAAGCCAGGTGAGGTGCTGATGCTCGAAAACCTCCGTTTCTATGCTGAGGAAGAGGGTAAGCCAGTAGGTATAGACAAGGAAGACCCTGCATACGAAGAGGCTAAGAAAGCTATGAAGGAGTCACAGAAGGCATTCGCTAAGAAGCTCGCTTCATACGCTGACTGCTGGGTGATGGATGCCTTCGGTACTGCTCACCGTAAGCACGCTTCTACTGCCGTTATAGCAGACTACTTCGATGCTGACAACAAGATGCTCGGCCTACTGATGGAGAAAGAGGTTGCCGCTGTTGACAACGTACTCTCAAACATCAAGCGTCCATTCGTGGCTATCATGGGTGGTTCAAAGGTGTCTTCTAAGATTGGTATCATAGAGAACCTGCTCGGCAAGGTTGACAAACTCATCCTCTGCGGCGGTATGACATATACATTCTCTAAGGCTCACGGTGGCAACATCGGTAAGTCTATCGTAGAACTCGACAAGCTTGACGTAGCTCTGAACGTAGAGAAGATGGCTAAGGAGAACGGCGTAGAGCTCGTTTTGCCTGTTGACTGTGTTACTGGCGACGATTTCTCTAACGACGCTAACCAGACCGTAGTACCTGTTACAAATATACCTGACGACGTAGAGGGTATGGATGCAGGTCCTAAGTCACGCGAACTCTTTGCTAAGGCTCTCGACGGTGCTAAGACAATTCTTTGGAACGGTCCTGCTGGCGTATTCGAGTTTGACAACTTCTGCGCTGGTTCACGTGCTATAGGTGACGCTGTTGCCAAGGCTACAGCTGAGGGTGCTTTCTCACTCATCGGTGGTGGTGACTCTGTAGCTTGTGTAAACAAGTTTGGTCTGGCTGACAAGGTTTCTTACATATCTACTGGCGGTGGTGCTCTGCTTGAGGCTATCGAAGGTAAGACTCTGCCAGGTGTAGCAGCTGTACTCGGTAAGTAAAAGATTATAGATTATAATTCATAAATTAGAGATTAAGTTTTTCTAATTTATTATATAATAGAAAATAGCCACCCTCATCGCGAGAGTGGCTATTTTATTGTAGTTTAGCTATTGTATCTTAGCTGTTGCTTTGCAGTTTCTTTGATGCTTTATTTAGCGTAAGCAACAGAACGGGTTTCACGGATAACGGTAATCTTAACCTGACCAGGGTAGGTCATCTCGTTCTGAATGCGAGTAGCGATGTCGTTAGAAAGGGTTTCAATCTCTGCATCGGTAATCTTGTCGGCACCAACGATGACACGGAGTTCACGACCAGCCTGTATAGCGTAGGTCTTAGTAACGCCAGGATAAGACATAGCGATAGCTTCCAAATCGTTAAGACGCTTGATGTAAGCTTCGACAATCTCACGACGTGCACCTGGACGAGCGCCAGAGATAGCATCACAAACCTGTACAATAGGAGCGAGTAGGGAGGTCATCTCCATCTCGTCGTGGTGAGCACCGATAGCATTGCATATTTCAGGCTTCTCCTTGTATTTCTCTGCTATCTTAGCACCATACAATGCGTGAGGCATCTCAAGTTCCTCATCAGGCACCTTACCTATATCATGTAATAGACCAGCACGCTTTGCCTTCTTTGGGTTAAGACCAAGCTCAGCAGCCATGACAGCACAGAGGTTAGCTGTTTCACGAGCGTGCTGCAGAAGGTTCTGACCGTATGAAGAACGATATTTCATCTTACCAACGATACGAACGAGTTCAGGGTGCAGTCCGTGAATACCAAGGTCGATAGTGGTGCGCTTACCTGTCTCAATGATTTCTTCGTTAAGCTGCTTCTTAACCTTAGCCACCACTTCTTCGATGCGAGCTGGGTGGATACGTCCATCGGTAACGAGCTGGTGAAGTGCCAGACGGCAGGTCTCACGACGTATAGGGTCGAAGGCTGAGATTACGATAGCCTCTGGTGTATCGTCAACCACGATTTCTACACCACAGGCAGCCTCCAGAGCACGGATATTACGTCCTTCACGACCAATGATACGTCCCTTAACCTCGTCGTTGTCAATATGGAATACTGAAACGGAATTCTCGATGGCAGCCTCTGTGGCAACACGCTGAATGGTCTTTATGACAATCTTCTTTGCCTCGTTGTTAGCATTGATTTTTGCCTCGTCCATTATCTCATTGATGTAGCTCTGGGCATTTGTCCTTGCCTCGTCCTTGAGACTCTCAACAAGTCGTGTCTTAGCCTCTTCAGCTGACAGACCAGAGAGTTGTTCAAGTTTCTCGCGCTCCTGCATCTGCATTTCAGAAAGTTCCTGTTCCTTGAGAGCAAGCAGTTTCTTGTCATTCTCAAGACGCTGTTGCTGCTGCTCCAGTTCCTGACGCTTGCGATTCTGGTCTTCCTGACGCTGGTTGATAGAAATCTCACGCTGCTTCAGTCTGTTCTCTGTCTGCTGAATCTTCTGATTTCGCTGCTGAACCTCACGTTCGAGTTCACTCTTCTTGTTGATAAATTTTTCCTTAACCTCAAGAAGTTTCTTTTCTTTCAGCACTTCTGCGGCTTTCTCCGCATTGGAAATCATTTCATTGTATTTGCCCTTGATTACATATCTGAAAATCAAGTAGCCGATAACACCTCCGACTATCAGTCCGGAAATGGCGATAATTAGTTCGATCATATTTAATAAATAATGTATAATTAATATTCTTACTTAAGAGCTTCAGCAATTTCCGAAGACAGTTGAGCGAGAATATCAGTATAAGGCTCAACGTCATTGCGCTTAGCCTCAGTTACACATCTCAATGCTATATCAATCATGGCAAAATAGCAGATTTCCTTAGACTCTTTTTTGCCCTTGAATACATCGTAATATGCGTTAAGTCTTTCATTTATCAACTTACCAGCCAAACGATACTGCTCTTCCTGTTGTCTTGGAACACGGATGGCAATATCAGTATCGTAGATATGGAGAGTGATATTTTGTTTCTCTTTATTTCCGCTCATTATTGCTGAAATTAATCATCGCTTTCTTCATCGTTGCCGTTGAGAAGAGCGATACATTTGTTTACGCTACGAATAAGTTTCTGGATTTTCTTTTTTGATGCCTCAATGTCTCCATCAGAGATTTCAATCATTTTCGCCATCATCATAGCGTTATATTGTTTTTGTTGTTGGTCTAGTTGTTCTTTTAGTTGGTCTATCTCTTTATCACGCTGCTCAACCATAGCATTCAACTTACTATTAGACTTCTTCAACTCATCAGTTTTCATAATGAGTTGGCGAACCTGTGTAGCAAATGTTTTAAGTATGGTTTCTGCGTCTTGCATTTTACTGTCTGTAATTGAATAGTTTAAAGTTTGGTGACAAAAGTAGTATTTTTTTTGTTAACAACCAAATCTTTTGCTATTTTTTTAATGACAAAGAGTTATTTTTATGCTTCTTGAGGTTTTTCTTTCTTTGCGAGCATTACCAACTGGAAGACAAAATTAGTTATCCACTCTTGTGAAAAGTTAAGTCGCTGGTTGTATTTTCTTACGGAAGCAACAGCTTTCAGAGTGGCCGCATCGTTAAAGTCGTTTTTTGTAAACAGGTCATTTACAGTTTTTTCTGTCATAGTGTAAATGGCTTTCTTGAAGAATGATGGCATTCTCAACTTAAACTTCATCAAGTTGCCCATGAGCATCATCAGGTCTTGGGTGAATCCCTGAAACTGATAGAGGTAAGTCTGCACATCTTGCATCTTACGGCAGTTCTTGGCGATGCTCTTGTCAATTTCCTTGAAGAACATGTCGTTGTGACCGTACATATCCTTAAGCATCTTGCTGCAAGCTCTTTTTTCGGCTATGCCTAACTTGTTGTGCTCTGTGTGCACCTTAAATGTACTTTTGAAAAGTCTGAGGTCGGGCAGCATAGCGATATTATTGATTCCGACCTGTGATGCTATGGCAGATTGAAAATACACACGGATAAGCATCATATAGTCTTGCATGCCCCCCGTCTTTGTAGTCTCTTTTCTGCCAAATAATTTTGAGAAAAAATTCATATTAATTTTATTATATGTGTTAAAACAAGCACAAAGTTACAAAAAAATATGGGAATTACAACATGTTATGGCTGAAAATGCGAAAGATAAAGGTCAATTTGATGTTTTTTTGAATCTTTTCCATTGTTAATTTAGATAAATTAAGTACCTTTGCACAGCAATTTGTATTATTCTCCCGAAAAGTAGCAAAATATGCTGATGTATAGTAACAAAAATACAGTAATAAAGTGGATAGTACTTCTGCTTGATGCCGTTGTGGTAGTAGGTAGTCTTTCACTTTTTGTTGCGTTAAGTCCAGAATATACTCCCCAAAGCATTCAGAATCATGTTTCCATAGCAAACTCACTTTTATTGGTAACATTCTTTCTGTCCTCACTTTGCGTACCACTGGTTATACACAATCGAGTAGTAGATGTGTCGCAGATACTGACTCGTAATTTTACAGTAGTGCTATTATCACAAGGTGTCTTTGGGCTTTTGTGGCATATGATGACACGTAACAGTAACAATGAGGTCGTTTTCAATATTTTGTTTGCTGTTGCGCTCTATATATCTATTGTCGCTATACGCTTGGTTGAGCGTAAGATATTGGAAACATTGCGTGCCATGGGTAGAAATACCCGAAGTGTGATATTCATAGGAAGCGATCCTGCAAACCTGTTTGTGTATAATGACATTATGATGGATGCCACGACGGGTTATCGCGTGCAAGGATATTACAGCAATGACGTTATTGAAAATGCCCCCAAAGAATTGAAAAAACTGGGTGATAGAACAGCCTTCAGAGCACTGATGGCGAAAGACGCTATTCAATGTGATGAATTATATTGCTCACTCTCTCATGATGATGATAAAAACATTTCAGAACTGATGCGTTATTGCAACAAGCATGTCATAAGGTTCTTCTATGTGCCAAGAGTTCTGAAGAATATGCAGTTGTCGCTGAAACCGCAGATTGTGGGAGGAAATGTACTATATACTAATTTCTATGAGCCACTAACTTATGCAGGTAATAAGTTTGTTAAGAGAGTTTTTGATGTGTTTTTCAGTGTCATCATGCTGATACTCCTTTTGCCATTTATTCCAATCATAGCTGTACTCATAAAGATGCAGAGTCCTGGTCCTATATTCTTCAAACAAATGAGAACAGGACTGGATGCAAAAGATTTCCTATGCTACAAGTTCCGTTCTATGCATGTAAATGATGAAGCAGACACATTGCAGGCTACGGAGGATGATCCACGTAAATTTCCATTCGGGGACTTTATGCGCAAGACAAATATAGACGAACTGCCTCAATTCTTTAATGTGCTAAAGGGGGACATGAGTGTCGTAGGTCCACGTCCTCACATGCTATATCACACAGAGAAGTATTCTGCTTTGCTTGAAAAATATATGGTACGCCATTTTGCTAAACCTGGAATAACAGGATTGGCACAAGTGAGCGGATATCGTGGAGAAACTTCAGATCTTTCGTTGATGGAAGGAAGAATAAAAAAAGACATTACCTATATAGAGAATTGGTCGTTATGGCTTGATATAAAGATTTGTATTCATACCATAAGACTAACTTTGTTGAGAGATAATAAAGCATTTTAAACGATAATACAAACAAAAAATAATATAGTTATGAGCGATAATCAAAATTCGTACGTTCAAGATTTTAATATTGAAGAACAAGAGAATAACGAACTTGGTCTTTTTAGTCTTTCGTTCCTATATCGTACAATCCTGTTAAACTGGATATGGTTTGCTCTATCATTGCTAATATGTTTTGGAATAGCGGCAATATACCTGCGTTATACACCGCCAGTATACTCTGTTTCAGCAAAGATGTTGATAAAGTCTGATAATACTCGTGGAGCTCGTACAGGTGGAGTGTTGACAGGACAGATAGTGCGCTCTGATGGTTTCGATAACGAAAAGGAAGTTCTTAGATCTGTTGCTTTGGCAGAAGATGTGGTTCGTGATTTGAAACTATATGTGTCATATACATTGGAAGGTACAGTTACAGATAAACCAATGTATCAAAACAATCCAATATTGGTGGATCTCGATCGCAAGCACCTTGACGAATTACAAGGAAGCATAAATCTAAATATTTCCAATGAAGATGGCAAGATTATTGTTACAGGAAATTACCCTGGAGGCAATATAAAAAAAGAGGGTAAACTACCAATGGTAATAAACTGTAAGGCAGGTCTCATTTCCATAACACCTAATCTTCATGGCACATGGACAGAGGGTAAGGACGTAATGGTGTCTATTAATCAGCCTCATCAGGTAGCACGAGCATATGCTGGCAGTTTGTCAACAATAGACTACTCAGATGCGACCTCTATTACCATAATATCAAGGTCAGATATCATACCTCAGCGTTCAATAGACTACATGAAGCAGTTGGTTATATGTTATAATCGTCAGGCTAATGACGATAAGAACCAGATAGCCTTGCGTACAGAGCAGTTTATCAACCAACGTCTTGAGAAAATTAATAATGAGTTGGGTAGTACGGAGGGACAGATGGAGACCTACAAGCGTGCCAATCGTATTACGGATGCATCAGCTAATGCTGGCAGGTCTTTGTCAAACACAGAGAACTACGACAATGAATTTGCAGACATGAACACCCAGATTGTCCTTATGGAGTCTATCAGGGAATATATGCAGATGCCTGCAAATAAGTATCAGACACTTCCGTCCAATGTGGGACTGAGTGATGCTGCAGCAACATCGCTTATTGCACAGTACAACAGTCTTGCTATGACTCGTCAGAGACTGCTGCACTCAGCTTCAGAAAACAGCCCTGCAGTAAAGACCCTTTCTGAACAGATGGATGACCTTTCTTCTTCCATCATTCGCGCTATGGATCAGACCAAACGTGCGATGCAGATTAAGCGTCAGGCTATCATGGATCGTTACAATAAGTATAATTCCATGTTTGAAAATTCTTTCGAGCAGGAAAGAATACTGTCAGAGATTGGACGCCAGCAGTCTGTTAAGGTGAGTCTGTACACTATGCTCTTGCAGAAGCGTGAGGAGAACTCTATATCTCTTGCAGCAACAGCTGATAAGGGACGTTTGCTTGATGACCCGCTAAATACTGGTCAGATATTGCCTAATCGTAATATGGCATGGGGAATAGCTGCTGGCGCAGGTTTCCTGATTCCACTTGTCATACTTATTATAATGGAGTTGTTAAGATTCCGTATCGAAGGTCATGATGAAGTTGCACGCCTGACACATTGTCCTATTATTGCTGATATTGCGTTGGCTAATGAGACAGCAAAGACTCGTGCAGACATCGTAGTGCATGAGAATAAGAACAACCAGATGGAGGAAATCTTCCGTGGTATGCGTACGAATCTGCAGTTTATGCTGAAAGACGGACAGAATGTAATAATGTTTACTTCATCCGTTTCAGGTGAGGGTAAGACATTTACAGCTGCTAACCTTGCTGTGTCTTTCGCATTGTTAGGTAAGAAGGTTCTGCTTGTAGGTCTTGATATCCGTCGTCCTCGTTTGTCAAATCTGTTTGGCTTGAATAAAACAAAAACAGGTATCACAAACATATTGATTCATGATAATCCTACACCTGAGATGATCAGGGAACAGATTGTTCCGTCAGAGATTAATGATAACCTTGAGTTGCTGATGGCAGGTCCTGTACCACCAAACCCAACTGAGCTTGTGTCACGTTCATCACTTGACAGAATATTTGAAGTACTTCGTAAGGAGTATGACTATGTGATTGTTGATACTGCTCCTGTAGGTCTGGTTACTGATACCTTGCAGATAGGACGTGTTGCTGATGTTACCTGTGTTATTTGTCGTGCTGATTACACAGAGAAAGCAGTTTTCCGCATTATAAATGATTTCGCAATAAACAATAAACTGCCTACCGTATGTATAGCCATTAATGGTATTGATATGTCCAAGAAGAAGTATGGATATGCTTATGGTTATGGACGTTATGGTAAATATGGAAAGTATGGTTATCGTGGCTATCGTGGCTATAGCAAGTATGGCAGTTACTACGGATACAACAGTTACGGCTATGGAGGTTATGGCAGCTATGGTTATCACTCTTATGGCTATGGTTCGTATGCCGACAGTCATTATGGTAACCCAAATGATGATTCTATCAAGAAGTAATAACTCTAATCAGTAAGTATTACACTTTCGTTATATGACTATTGCAGTAGATTTTGATGGTACGATAGTGGAGCATGCCTATCCGAAGATTGGCAAGGAGATGCCATTTGCTACAGAAACTCTTCGACAACTGATACAAGAC
>JAEEGL012076477.1_pt1 | contig 12488 bp, 10 predicted proteins | sample 9134231 | NCBI WGS metagenome assembly JAEEGL01 (sample SAMN16246548, study PRJNA631951) | gut metagenome | biome: gut microbiome; feature: rumen; material: fiber-attached | host: Bos | place: Iran: Karaj | collected 2018-10
GTCAGCTCAGCCGGCGTGATCGTGAAGGTACCGTTCACGTATGTAACGGTGTAGTTGCCCTGCGCTTCCTCGCCGGAAGCCGCGATCTCGTATTCACCGACGTTTTCGCCTTCGCCGCGCTTCAGCTCATACTTGACGACGTCTTCGCTATCTCCGTTTTTCAGACCTTCGACCTTCGCGGTCAGTTCCGGATCCTCGTCTCCGTAGACCTTGGTATTGTCTTCGGCAGTGACCGTCAGCTCAGCCGGCGTGATCGTAAAGGTAGCGGTTTCGGCTGTGATATTGTACTTGGTGATACCACCCGTATAGGTGGGCGCGCTCGCGCCTTCGGCTACAGAGATCTCGTATTTTCCGACGTCTTCGCCTTCTTCTCTTGTGAGCTCGTATTCGGGTTCTTCGCCTTCCGCAAAGCCATCGGTCGTTGCCGTCAGTTCCGGATCTTCATCTCCGTAGACCTTGGTGTTGTCTTCCGGGGTGATGGAGGCATTGTAATGAGCATAGACCGTGATGATCTTCTGGTCTACCGCGTCTTTCGTAATAGCGGGAAGTTCGGCAACCGCCGCCTCATCGAGACGATTGCCTTCGGCGTCGTACCATCCCGCGAAATCAAGACCGCCATGATCAGCTTCGAAATCGTAGATGTTGATATTCTCGAATTTCTCGACATCCTCGCCGGACTTGTTGCCTTCGTAATAATAGCGTACGGTCACCGACGGCTGATACCAGGCGTAAACATACATATCCTTTGTCTCGCCCTGCGAAAGCTCCGCGCCGGTGTAGGTCATGGTCTCGCCGGCTTCATATCTGTCCGTCGTCTCTTCCACTTCCCAGTACAGGAACTGATAGTGGCTTCTGGGGCTCGCGTCGAGAGGGTTCTTATAGGTATGGCTGAAGGAGACAACAAAGTCCTTGTTGCTCCAGGAGCCGGAACCGGTGGAAATGTTGTCGACGTAATGGTAGTTCAGATACCATCTGGCTGTCTGTTTGTAGACGGGGGAGATGTAGATCGTCGTCATGTCGGTGAAGGTTTCCTTCGTACCGTCCACATAGGTGACCACAACGACTCCGTCGCCGCTGTTTGCGATCCTCTCGATCCTCTTCAGGCCATCGGCAGCCTCTTCTGTCATGGTCCCGCCGTCAGCCGTAGTGAGAACGAACTCATTCAAAAACTGGTAGTCATATCCCAGTCCGCCTGCTTTTGCGTTGGCGCCGCCCACATAGCTGTAAGTACCGTTGTGATTGATTTTCTTGGAGCCACTCTTCGAAATCGTGAAGGAGGTATCCCACGCGACGGCCTTGCCGTTTTGGCTGGATTCCGGATGCATTCCGTTGATATACAGAACACTGTGGATAACGACTGTCAGATCCCCATCCGCCGCTCTTACCGGCGTTGCGCTGAAGGCCGCGCTCGCAAGGAGCATCGCTAAAACCAGCATCACTGCCAGTTTGCTGCTCATGCTTTTCATTTTCATTTTGTCCCCGTTTCCCTTTTGTGTGCCTATGTAGCGTTGCATCTTTGCGCATAAGTGTATATTTGTGTCAAAATGCGCGTATTTGAAAAATATCACGCTCCCCTCCCCCTTGTCAAGCAATAAATCAAACACTGTGTAAAAATCGACGCATAAATCATGATTGAATTGTTGTTAGGGAAGGATTACAATCACTGTAACTATATCATTTGTATTGCAGGGGGCAGTATGGAATCACAAGAGCAGCAAAGTCCGGTCTCATACAAAAAGGAATTGGGACCGGAGACTTTTGTTTTTCCCGTCATTTTTATCGGTATCTTCGTCGTGTTTGCGGTTCAGATGGGGCTCGCCAACGCGCTGAACACCATGATGAATACCGCGTATCGTCTGTTGATCGATACCGTCCTGTACATCACGGCGATCTGTGTCATCATGGGCGCGGTTTCCGGATTGCTGTCGGAGTTTGGCTTCGTTTCGCTTGTCAACCGGCTTCTGCAGCCGCTGATGAAGCCGGTGTACGGGCTTCCCGGCGCGGCCGCGCTCGGTGTTATTACCACGTTCCTGTCCGACAACCCCGCGATCCTGACGCTGGCGGACGATGAACAGTTCAAGCACTACTTCAAAAAGTACCAGTTCCCGGCGCTCACCAATATCGGGACCTCGTTCGGTATGGGCCTGATCGTCTGCACCTACATGTACAGCCTCTCGACAGTCATGGGCAAGGGGCTCGGGCTGGCTGTTCTGGTGGGTCTTTTCTCCGCGATCATCGGGAGCATTGTCTCCACAAGGATCATGCTGGTCTTCACCAGACGCTACTATAAGGAAGACGCGGAACACCCCGCGTCAGAAAAGCCCGAGACCGACTTTCCGAAAGGCATGCGCATCGTGCGCGAAGGCAATATTGCCAACCGCTGCATGGCCGCGATCCTCGATGGCGGAAAGTCCGGCGTGAAGCTGGGACTTAGCATCGTTCCGGGCGTCCTCGTTATCTGTACGCTGGTCATGATGCTCATCAACGGACCTTCCGCGTCCGGTGACTATACCGGCAGCGCGTACGAAGGCATCCGCCTGATCCCGATGCTCGCGGAAAAGCTCGATTTCATTCTGAAGCCCATGTTCGGCTTTTCTTCACCGGAAGCCATCGCGGTTCCGGTCACGGCGCTCGGTTCCGCCGGTGCGTCCCTGAGCCTGACCGCCAGCCTTACGACCGCGCACCTCATCGGTCCCGGCGACATCGCGGTCTTTACTGCGATGTGCATGTGCTGGAGCGGCTATCTGAGTACCCATACGTCCATGATGGACAGTCTTGACTGCAAGGAACTGATCGGCAAAGCCCTTCTTTCCCACACGATCGGCGGCCTCGCGGCCGGCATCGCGGCCCATTGGATCTATGTTTTGATCTCAGCTCTCTTCTAGGTTCTTCTCGGTTCTGCCTTTTCAGACTCACGGTCTTTCCCCTTCGGCGAGCGGATATTCCGCGGAGGTCGTATGATGCGTTATGTTTTTCTGGGTCTGTACATTGTCGTTTCCGTCATCCACCTGTTCCACAGCTGGCAGGATAAAGCACCGCTCCGCGCCAAAACCAAAGGGCTGCTTTTGGTGTTCCTGATCCTGTACTATATCTTTGCCGCGGACGATCTCTCGTGGTTCCTCCTGCTCGCCCTTATCACGAGCTGGATCGGCGATATCCTGCTGATCTTCAAGGGGAACGGCTGGTTTACCGCGGGCGGCATCAGTTTTCTGCTGAGCCACATCTTCTTTATTCTGACCTACAGTATCAACATTTCCTTTGCCGCCGTCCCCTTTGCTGTGGTCATTCCGGTCGCGCTGGTCTATTTCGCGATCGCTTTCTGCATCATCCGTACGCTCACCCCGACCACGCCGAAGATCATGCTCCCGCCCATGTATCTGTATCTCTTGGCTAACAGCACGATGAACCTGTTTGCTCTCATGCGGCTTTTCTCCCAGAAAAACATCTGGGGCGCGGTCGCTTTTGCCGGCGCTGTGCTGTTTTTCATTTCTGATTGCACGCTCTTCCTTGTCCGCTATCACAAAAACAAAAACCTGATCTTTAAGCGGCACTTTACCGTCATGCTGACCTATCTGCTGGGCGAGCTTCTGATCGTTATCGGTGTGCTCGGATCCGTATAAGTAAGGAGGATTTATGAACCTGTACGCAGCGCTCGCGCTATTTGCACTGATCGTTATTATCTACTGGATCATCACGGAATTGTTTACGATCCTCTTCCGCTTTACGGGAATCCCCGATGAACGTGCCCGCTTTCAGGTTATCTCGCTCCTGACAGGCTGCGGTTTCACGACACACGAAAGCGAGACGCTGCTCACGTCTCGCTCGAGAAGAAATATGGCCCGCATCATGATGCTTTTCGGGTATGTTTTCAATATTACGATCGTCTCGACTCTTGTCAATGTCTTCCTGACTTTTCGGGAAACCCTGCAAATGCAGAATTTTATTACTTCTGCTCTGGTCCCGCTTGCGATCGTTATCGCGCTCTTCCTAATTATGCGGATCAAGGGCGTTAGAAAAGGCATCGAACGCGTCCTTGAAAAGCTGACACTGAAAGCCCTGCACCGCGAGACGCTCAATCGCGTCACCCGCATGGATTATGTCGGCGAGGACTCGATCGCGTCGGTCTCCCTCAGTCAGATCCCCGATGCATTTGCGGGCAAACCCCTGCGGGACACCGGGCTGAAAGCCGACTACGGGATCCTTGTCATGCTCGTCGAGCACGCCGGGAAGAAAGCGGCGGCCGCGGAAGCGGATACCGTTTTCGAACCCGGGGATAAGCTGATGGTCTTCGGAAATTACAAGGCGATCTGTAAGGCATTCGAAGCACGGGAACAGGTCGGTGACGATTGATCCCCGCTTGCGGTCTCAGCTCTTAAAATCTCAGATCTTTCCAGACAGAACCAGCACCAGAATGATACAGGTAATGAGCACGGCCGCGGAGGCTAAAACGACGCCCCAGCTGATCTGCTTATAGCCTGTGCCGGCCTTCTCACCGGAAGACGCCGGAATAAGACGGGCTTTGCGCAGTGTGATAACGATGGGCTTATAGAGCAGCATCGTGATCGCCGCGTTGAGTCCGCCCTTCAAAAGGTTGAACGGCAGGAACGCGGTCGGCAGCATGGCCGCGACCGCTTCGCGCGGATAGCCCAAGTAGATCGGGGTCAGGAAGTAATTCCACAGCATCATGACCGCGACCATGGAAACGATACCGACCAGCAATCCGATGACCGCACCCTTCAGGGTGTGGTTTTTTCTATATATGACGGCTGCCACGCAGGCAAACGAGCAGGTCGAGACAAGGTTCATGACCGCGCCGATCCATCCGGTATCGCTGACCGTAAACATCTCCACAAAAGAAACGATCAGCGAGATAAGAAACGCGGCCACCGGCCCGTAGATAAAGCCGCCGATCGTGATAATGACATCCTTCGGCTCGTACTTCAGAAACAGTACGACAGGGATGCGGATGAATACCATGACAATGTAGGCGAGGGCCGCCATCATGCCCATGGTCACCATCTGTTTCGTGCGTTCGTCTTTCATAGGTTCTCCTTTCGGCCGGAAGGCCGCTCATCCCCCGTCCGCCGCGCGGTTTCGGAAGATGACAGACAATAAAATAACCCGGGAGATGCCTTCTCCCGGGTAGAAAAATGCAAAATCAAAGAAGCGGAATCGATCCGCCGTATCTTCTCTCATCCAGACTGTACTGTCGGTACCGGAATCGCACCGGTTCGGGCCCGAAGGCTTCGCAGACTTTACTGCCGGTAGGGAATCGCACCCTGCCCCGAAGACATCGCTGTTAGTAGCTTAACCAGTATACCACCGGTCTTAGCTCCTGACAAGGGAGTATCCGGTATTTAGTCTCTCCGATACGGCAGGACACGTATTCATTCTCCATCGCTAAGATATGGCAGGATCTTCTTCCACGCCTCCGCCAGACGATCCATCTGCCAGGCAGCGTTCGCCGGGCTGGTGGACGGAAGCTGAATATCCGCAAGACCGGTCCTCGGCGCGACATATTTGGCGTAGATCTCGTGGGATTTCCCGCCGTTGGTGAAGATCTGCCGGATCGAAGCACCTTCCAGGATCGGTGTGAAATCGTTTGCGACAACGTTTCGAATCGAGCTGTCCGACGAACCCACGATATCGCAGCTCGCGATCGAATCCCAGAGCGCGATGTGATGTTTCAAGACCATGGCGCGCTTTTCTTCGATCGTTGTCGGCGGCGCCTCATCGAGAAGCCTTGCCAAAAGCGGCCAGAACCGGTTCTGCGGATGGCCGTAGAAAAACCGCTGCTCTCTCGATTTGATCGAGGGAAAACTGCCGAGGATCAGGATCCTGGAATGCGCATCCCAGAGCGGCGGGATCGGATGGACTTGATGTGCGCTCTCCATCAGAACCTCCCGTCAATGACGTCGCAAAGCGGCTCCAGATACACTTCGTCCACGAAATCCCGCGGCTCGTCTTCCGCCAGAAGATCCACGAGCCAATCGGGCACGTTCTTCCGGATCTCCGCGCGCTCGCTTGCAAGGGCTTTGCTCATCAGCTGGATCCGCAACGCGTCTCCCGCGTTTAGCTTCGCTCTGTCAAAGACACCTCTGGCATAAAACAGCGGGATCTCGGAGAGCTCTCCGGGCAGCTGCGCCGTAGCGCCCCGCATCGCGTTCTCCTCTGGCGCAGCCCCGACCGCCAGCACCGCATAGCGGTGGATCTGATCATATTGCTGCGTGGCTTCGTTCTGGGAATCCTGCTGTTTGAGCTTGGCATAATACCTTTTGAGGGTATCGGCTCCGAGGATCGTCCCGTTGTAGATCGCCCCGATCAGGATGATCGTGCGGTAATCGCGCAGCTTGGTCAGCTTGGCTTCGGAGGCACGCATCACGTCCGCGTCCCGCATCCCGGCCAGCATGTTCGCGTAGCGCTCGGCGGTTCCGTATTTGCTTTCATATAAGATCACGGTCCTGACCTTGTTTTCGTAATCCATCATCCTCACCTCTCCTTTTGATTCTCTGATTATATGGCTTTTCCCGCCAAATCACAAGAACACAGTCTGTGTGATCTGACGGGAAAAGTCTCATTCAAAGGATAGTCAGGCTCCTCGATATTTACTTTTTGATCTTCTGGAAGGCCGCGTTCAGGCTGCGGATCATCTCCTGCGGAACCGCGTCTCCGGCCTGCTTGATCAGGCTCTCCAGCGTCATGCCGGCCATCATCTTCTGCAGGTTAGCATTGCCGCTCGCGCCTTTGGCGACGTCTCCGCGGCTGGCGGTCATGCGTGCCATCATCCTTCCGAGGATCGCGGCGGTCTGCGGGTTTTGGGAAAGCGCTCCCATGGTATCCTTGATCGAATAGCAGGACGGATCGTAATCCGCGGTATCGAACCAGTTGATGACTGCCTGCTTGCGGAACAGGTACGCAGGATTCGGCTCCGCCACTTTACGGATCGTCATGGTATCGCGCAGCGTCCCGGAGACAGCCTCGACAAAATGTTCCCCGGTCAGCGGGATCTCGAAGGTAAAGACCTTGTCCCCCGCCTTCGTTTCGACCTCTTTGCCATCGACCAGCAATGTAACGCACTCGCAGTTGGAGTAGACCTTTACTTCCGTCTTCTCCTCCGCGCGGTCGGCATAGCGTTTGCCGCACAGGTGAACGAAAGGCGTCTTGCTCCAGGCAGCCTTGTAAAGGTAGAACGCGTCTTTTTTGGTCTTATGGTCAAATTCGATGAGACCTTTCTGGTTTTCGCCTTTCTTACCGCCCTCATCACGTCCGTCGGCCGCAAAGTCAAACAGATTCCAGACATGTGTCGCCCAGAGATACGGACGCTCCTCGATCATCTTCAGAATGTGTTCATGATAAACACACTGGTACTCCTCGGTGTAATCGCCCTGTTCCGGGTTCGAGGAATGGAACGCCGCGTTGGCATCCGCGCCATACTCCGAAAATCCGATAACACGATCCGGATACATCGCATGGTATTCATCAAAGAACTTGTCATTCTGGTCAAGCGACCCGAGATACCATCCGAAATACAGGTTATAGCTCGCGATGTCCGAAACCGGGATCAGCGGGCTTTCCTTCTCCAACATGAAAGCGTGTGCCATGACGGTGGGACGCGTGCTGTCCATCCGATGGCAGAGGTCATTCAGCTCACGATGATCCTGCAGCAGCTCTTCGGTTACCGTGCCGCTGGCCGTGATCTCGTTGGAAAGACCCCAAACCACGATCGACGGATGGTTGTAGGACTGGGTGATCAGCTCCCGCATCTGGCTGAGCGCATTTTCCCTGCCGTTCGTCATGTGCTTAGAAATGTAGGGGATCTCCGCCCAGACGATCATGCCGTTCTCATCACAAAGATCATAAAATTCCTGTGCCTGCTGATAATGCGCGAGGCGAAGCGTGTTGGCTCCCAGCTCTTTCACGATCTCCATGTCTTCCCGGTGATCCTGCAAAGTCAGCGCGTTGCCGATTCCTTTGCGGTCCTGGTGACGGCTGACACCGCGCAGCGGATAGCTGCGTCCGTTCAGGAAAAAGCCCTCCTTCGGGTCGATCGAAAACTTACGGCAGCCAAAGCGAGTGGATACTTCGTCGATGATCTCGCCGTTTTTCACCAGCTTAGCCGTTACCGTGTAGAGATACGGGTCATCCACACCGTCCCACAGATGCACGTTTTTCAGAATGACATTTGCCATCGCGTGGCCGCCGGATACTTCGGCGCGGCGGAATTCTTTGCCTTGCTCTGTTTCGATCTCGATCCACACTTCGGAGCCGCCGTTTTGCCAGGTCTCCACCATAACATCGGCTTCTTTGTCTTTCAGCCTTACGTCCGGTGTAACTTTGATGCCGTTTGAACCGTCCTTGACGAGTTCAAAATGCGTTTCGGGAACGATGATAAGGTTTACATCCCGGTAGAGACCGCCGTAGAACGTAAAGTCTGCCATCTGCGGGTAGACCCGGTCATTCGCGCTGTTATCCACCGCTGCGCAAAGCACATTGTCCTCTTCCAGAAGGTCCGTCAGATCCGCGCGGAAAGTGGAATAGCCGCCTTCGTGGTGACACACGGCCTTACCGTTCAGTGTCACATCCGCCGTCATCGCCGCACCGTTAAACTCGATGAAACAACGGGCCCCTTCACTCATCATCGGTTTTTCGAAGTGCTTCGTATAGAAAGCCTTCCCGCGCCAGTAATCATTGCCCCCATCCTGTCCGTCGATCGCGTTCCAGGTATGCGGCAGTGTCACTGTCTGCGCGTCTTCTCCGGGTTTCCGGAATTCCCAACTGTCGTTGAAAGCAATGATCGTTCTCATGTGTTGTCCTCCGTTTAAACTTAACGTCCGATCTGAATGCCCGTCAGGTACTCATAATACTGCGCGATCGCGCTATGATCCTTCTGCCCTCCTTCATGGCTGTGCATCCACTGGAGGACTTCCTGAACGGACGCGGTCATGGGAACCGGTGAACCGACCGCGTGCGCACAATCGAGCGCATTGTTCAGATCCTTGATGTGCAGATCGATCTTGAAGCCCGGCTTATCGTTGCCGGCGATCATCATCGGAGCCTTGGCATTCATTACGGTGGATCCTGCCAGACCGCCCCGGATCGCTTCAAAGACCAGCTGCGGATCCACGCCGGCCTTCTGGGCGAGCGTCATCGCCTCTGCCAGCGCCTGAATATTGCAGGCTACAATGATCTGGTTCGCCAGTTTCGTGGTATTGCCTGCTCCGATCTCACCGCAGCGCACTACGGAAGAGGCCATCGCGCCAAGCATATCCTTGTAGCGGTCAAAGGTCTCCTGTTTGCCGCCGACCATAACGGAAAGGGTTCCGTCGATGGCTTTCGGCTCGCCTCCGGAAACCGGCGCGTCCAGCATGTCGACTCCATACTCGGCAAGCTCTGCCGCGATCGCTTTGGAATCGACAGGATTGATGGAGCTCATATCGATCAGGACAGAGCCCTTCTTCATGTGAGCGGCAACCGCGCCCTCACCCAGCATGACGTCTTTCACTTGCGGGCCGTTGGGAAGCATCGTAATAATGACATCGCAGTTTTCCGCGACTTCCCGGTAGCTGCCGGCCTGAGCGCCCGCTTCCACGAGTGGCGCACATTTTTCCATGTTCCGATTAGATACCATGACATCGTAGCCAGCCTTCACCAGATTCATAGCCATGGGCTTGCCCATGATCCCCATACCGATAAAACCGATCTTCATCGTAGTGTTCTCCTTTTTTGAGTAGTTAAATTCATTATAATGACGCCCGTGTGCACTGTATATGTCTGTTTTTGATAATATGTATTGAAATTTGTTTTCGCTTCCCTTACACTCTTCTTAAGATTTGATTGACGAAAGGAGAGGCAAGATGGCGTTACTCTCTCTAGCGGTGTCGGAAAGGATCGACTGTTTTATGGATCTGCTTTCCTGCATCGGAAGGATGTATCATTGGGTCTACGATCAAAGCGGAAAGCTTCTCGAAACCAACTGTCCCGATCATGTGCTGAGTTCGGTCTTTATTAAAGGCGGCGCTTTTCAGACCGTTGCGGGACATTTTCAGAATGATCATCGCCCGATCCTCATCAGCACCCCTCAGGGACTGATCTGGACTGCCGCCTTTGAGACGCTGGAAGACGAGTCTATACGCATTCATGTACTCGGACCGGTCACCACGACCGATCTCGCACACGGAGGCACCGCACTGATCCTGCAGAATGCGCGGATCACCCCTCATTATCGCCCCAAGCTTACCAAGATCCTTCAGCGGATCCCCGTATTCTCGGTAATGGATTTCATGCGGCACGCACTCATGCTGCATTATTGTTTGACCGGCGAACGGCTGACCAACGCGGATATCTGCTTCGCGGAGCAGAAAGGCCAGAGCGCGGATAAGGATCCCTCGGTACAAAAGGACCGTATGAATACATACATTGTTGAGAAAGCCTTAATGCGCATGATCATGGAAGGAGATGTGAACTACAAGAACGTGCTGCACGATGCCGCGTCCGCCAGCCGAGGGGTTCATCTCAACAACATGAATTCTCTTGAACAAGTGAAGGTTACGCAGATCGTGTTTATCTCCCTTTCCACCCGCGCGGCGATCCAGGGCGGTCTTTCCCCGGAGATCGCCTATTCCCGCGGAGATGCCTATATTCAGAGCATTGTCAACTGCCGGAGCGTTGTAGAGGCCGCCAATATCGGCCACACCATGTACGACGATTTCGTTCACCTCGTCCGCAACACCCGCAGGAACCCCAATTACTCTCCGCAGATCCAAAGCGTTTGTGATTATATCGATGTAAACGTGGAAGGGAAGCTTTCTCTTTCCGAGATCGCCTCTCATGTCGGATACGCAGAGTATTACCTCTCGAGAAAGTTCAAGACGGAGACCGGGAGCAGTATCAACGACTACATTAAAAAAGCTAAAATAGAACGGGCCAAAACACTTCTGCTCGGAACATCCTTAAGTATTCAGGAGATCGCTGATCAGCTGAACTTCGGTTCCCGCGGCTTCTTCGCGGAAACGTTCAAAGAGATCACCGGTATTCCGCCGGCTGCTTACCGCAAACAGAATCTGCAGGAATGACCTCGCCCTCTGAAACAACAAAAAGCCGCAGTTTTCACTGCGGCTTTTCTTGTGTCGGACGGCTTTGGGGAGGGGTCATTCCGCTTGCCGTCTGAACCTAATCTTTATGCCTTTGTCTTGGCCTTTGCCTTTTTAGCTGCCTTTTTGGCATCCTTTTTGGCTTTTTTGTCCAGATATTTCTGGTTCTCGGTCTCGAAGTCAAGACCCTTCTTTGCGCAGTATTCCTTGAGTTCCTTGATGCGGTTCTCTTCGGCTTCAGCCTGCTGCTGAGCGATCTCGGCGCGCTGCTGCTCCTGAGGAGAAACATACGGGATACCTTTTGCTTCGCACTCAGCCTTGGCGCGAGCGGTCAGCTCTTCGGTAACGGTGGGCATCTTCTTGTCGATATCAAAGAAGAACAGGAACAGGATGAGGAACAGAAGAGCGGTCAGTGCGATCGCGCCCTGATAAGAGAAGTTGATCCAGGTCGTCGCGGCGGCCGTCTGGTCTGCGAAGAGTTCGATTCCTTCTTCGCTCACACCGATCTGCTCCGGCGTCGTGTACTTGGAAGCCATCAGCCCGAAGTTGAACAGACCCTGTCCAATACCGTTGGCAAGAGAATGCATGAATCCGACAAGTGCAGCGGTGATACCTTCAACACGGACTCTCTGCGAATATTCAACATGGTCGATCGCGTCGCCGGTAAAGCTCATCATCGTGTAAACGTAGAACATAGCACCGACACCGCCGAGACCGGTTCCTGCGTAGACCGGTCCGGTGCTTCCGGCACCAAAGAACGCCATCACAGCGCCGAGCAGAGCGATGACAGAACCGATGATGATCATCTTGGTACGGCCGTACTTCTTGATCAGCGGAACAACGATGAACAGCATCGGACCCATGGGTGCCATGGAGATCATGGTGAAGCGGGCCTGGATCGCGGCTGCCTGACCGTAAGCGTTGCCGGCAACGACCCAGCCGGCGTAGTAGATCTGGGAAACGCCCTTCAGTGCGTTCAGTACCTGATAGATGAAGATCAGGACGATGAACATGATCCAGTATTTGTCCTTGACACAAGCCTTAAGCTGGGTCAGGAAGCTGGCTTCTTCAACAGTCTTCTTCTCCTCGGTAGCTCCGGTCTGACGGCGCTCTTCGGTGATACGCTCACGGGTATAGAAGTACTGGATGAAGGTAAGCGGGATCGCAATTGCGCACATGATCGACAACGTTACCAGGTAGCCCTGCTTATCGCCGCCGACACTGTGGGAGATCGCCTGCAGGATCGTCGGGAACAGGATGGAAATGATTCCGGTACCGATATTCTTGGTAATCTGGCCGGCCATCGAGTTCTGGGCACGCTGCTTAACGTTACGTGGTTACAGCGCGTCAGACAGCTCGTAATCCATGTACCACATCGTGTAACCGACGGAATAGAAC
>JAEEGL012082024.1_pt1 | contig 12488 bp, 11 predicted proteins | sample 9134231 | NCBI WGS metagenome assembly JAEEGL01 (sample SAMN16246548, study PRJNA631951) | gut metagenome | biome: gut microbiome; feature: rumen; material: fiber-attached | host: Bos | place: Iran: Karaj | collected 2018-10
ATTATGACCATCCACAACCTGAAATTCCAGGGCAAGTGGGATGTTAAGACCGTAAAGGATATTTCCGGACTTCCGGATTATTATTTCACTCCCGATAAACTGGAGCATTATAAGAATGCAAACATGTTAAAGGGCGGTCTGGTTTATGCAGACGCGATCACGACGGTTTCCGAAACGTATGCAAAGGAAATCATGACTCCGTTCTACGGCGAGAGCTTAGACGGCCTGCTTCGCGCAAGAGAGCACGACCTTCGCGGTATCGTAAACGGTATCGACTATGCGGATTACGATCCTTCCAAGGATAAGAACATCGAGTTCCCGTACACGCCGCAGAACTTCCGTAAGGAAAAGGTTAAAAATAAACGTGCGCTTCAGAAAGAGCTTGGTCTGGAAGAGAACGACAAGATTATGATGATTGGTATCGTTTCCCGTCTGACCGACCAGAAGGGCTTCGACTTAATCGCGTACATGATGGATGAGCTTTGTCAGGATGCGGTGCAGATTGTGGTTCTCGGTACCGGCGACGAGCAGTATGAGAACATGTTCCGCCACTTCGACTGGAAGTACAATAACAAGGTTTCCGCGAATATCTATTATTCCGAAGCTTTGAGCCACAAGATTTATGCGGCATCCGATGCATTCTTAATGCCGTCCTTATTCGAGCCCTGCGGACTTTCGCAGCTCATGGCGCTTCGTTACGGAACGATTCCCATCGTTCGCGAAACCGGCGGTCTGAAGGATACGGTAGAACCTTACAACGAATACGAAAGCACCGGTACGGGCTTCAGTTTCGTGAACTACAATGCACACGAGATGCTTGCAAGCATTCGTTACGCAGAGAAGATTTACTACGACCGCAAGCGCGAGTGGAATAAGATGATTGATCGCGCGATGGCGGCAGACTTCAGCTGGCATGTAAGTGCAGCGAAGTATCAGGAGATGTATGACTGGCTGATAGGCTGAGTCAAGCGAGAGAAAGGTAAAAAAAGCATCCTGCATGCTTGCATGCTAGGATGTTTTTTTGGGCTTTCTCACATTTGCGAAGCAAACACCCGAAAGAAGGCGAGCAGCGACTTCTGAGGGTACTTGACTCAGCCGTAAAGGAGTATTTATGCCATTTGACGGTATTTGCGTTTCTGCAATTACACACGAACTGAATAGTGCGCTTGGCGGCGGGCGTATTGTCAAAATCGCTCAGCCGGAACGCGAAGAAATCCTGATGCAGATTAAGACGACGGACGCAACCCACCGTCTTTTTATTAATGTCTCCGCAGGAATGCCGTTTCTTTACTTAACGGAAGAAAACAAGCCTTCGCCGATGACGGCACCTCCTTTTTGCATGGTGCTTCGCAAACATTTACAGGGTGGAAGAATTCTCTCCGTTACACAGCCGGGTCTGGAACGAATCGTTCATATTACCGTGGAACATTTGGACGAAATGGGCGATTTATGCAGGCGGACGCTTGTCTTTGAACTCATGGGCAAACACAGTAACCTGATTCTGATTGATGAGAAAAATGTCATTCTCGATTCCTTAAAACACATCAGTGCACTGGTATCTTCGGTCAGGGAAGTATTGCCGGGGCGAGACTATTTTATCCCCGAGACCGAGAGTAAATACGATCCGATGCTCATAGGAGACAGACTCAGGAACGCCTTCTATGAGGCGATGAAGAAGCCGGAGAGCGCGTATAAAAGGATTTATTCATCGTTTACGGGCATCAGTCCGTTTGTTGCGATGGAGCTTTGCAATGCTGTCGGTTGCGACGGCGACAGGGATGTAAACGATGAAGAGAAAGAAAGGCTTTTTGAAGCATTCTTCGCGCTTATGGAAGATGTGAAGGCTGCAAAATTTGAGCCGAAGATTCTCTACGAAAATGGACGCATTCGCGAATTTTCGGTAGCAAAGATTACGCAGAATTGCGAGTCCGTCCGCCGCTTCGGGACGGTTTCGGAGATGCTTTCTACCTATTACTCCGACAAAAACAAAGCCGATGTCATGCGGTCGAAGACTGCGGATTTGCGCCATCAGATTCAGACACTTTTAGAGCGCGATTACAAGAAGGCGGACCTTCAGAAAAAGCAGATGCAGGATGCCGAAAACCGCGAAAAATACCGTATTAACGGTGAGCTTCTGAACGCTTACGGCTATCAGATTGAAGACGGTGTAAAGCAGGCGGAGGTCTTTGATTACTACGAAAACAGGAATCGTATCATAACACTCGATCCGAACAAAACGGTTTCCGAGAATGCGGTGCGGTATTTTGATAAATACAACAAACTGAAGCGAACTGCAGGCGCATTGGAAGAACAGATGAAAGAAAACGAGGCGGAAATCGAGTACCTCGAAGGAATTCTGACATACATATCCCTCGCGAAGACCGAAGACGATCTGGCGCAGATTAAAAGAGAACTGTGGGAGCGGGGATTTGTAAAGCGCCTCGGGAATGCGTATGCCGTAAACGGACGGGGAACGAAATCCGGCAAGGGCGGCAAAATGCCGAAGGCGAAACCGCTTCATTTCAGAACCAAAGACGGTTACGAGATTTATGTCGGACGCAATAATCTTCAGAATGAAGAAGTTACATTCGAAATTGCGACGGGAAATGACTGGTGGTTTCATGCAAAAGGCGTTCCCGGTGCGCATGTCGTTGTAAAATGCCCGTTTGCAAACCAGGCCGAAGAGTGGGATATGCCCGATGAGATTTTTGAACTGGCAGGTGCGCTTGCTCTTGCTTATTCAAAGAACAAGGACATGGAAAAGGGAGATATCGACTATCTTCGCAAGAAAAACATCAAGCGGCCGAACGGTGCTGCGGCAGGTTTCGTCGTGTACTACACGAACTATTCGCTTGTTGCCGAGAACCGGCTGGACAGGTATGAATTTGAAGAAGTTTAATTCTTTTGATAATGCGCCTCACCTGCAAAGTCGCAATTCTCAGCAGTAAAGATACCTTCAAGCTTGTGATTGTGGACGCGGCATTTTTTGACGGTAAGAATACGATTATTTACAAGATACGTCGAATTTGATACAATTTTTAGTTGGAATTTGTGTTTTAACAAAGGGGGAATTTGTTATGGAAGAAAACACCGTGAAAGAAGAAGGTGTTGTGGAAGAAGAAACCACGACGAAAGAAGAAACAGCAGATGCGGAAGCTACTGTAGAGGAAGCTGTTGCAGAGGAAGCTGCGGCAGAAGAAACCGTTGCAGAGGAAGAAGCAACGGAAGAACCCGCTGAGGAAGAACCCGAAGAGGAGGAAACTGCAACGGAAGAACCCGCTGCAGAAGAACCTGCTGCGAAAGGAGAAAATGCTTCAACCGAAGAATCCGCCGAAGAAAGCGTAATGTCGGAAAGCGAATACATTGAAGCGGCGAAAGAATCTTTAAAGAAGAATCTCCGCACCTGGACAGGCGTGTTAATTTTCCTTATTGTAGTCGGTCTGCCGCTGTGTCTGGTGGCATACGGAGTTTTGATGGTGGCGATGTTCGTGGTCAACCTGCTTTTCTACCTCAGGACGAAAAAGTTCCTGCAGAGCGTCGAAAACGGCGAAGCCGATGTGAAAGATATTTATGAGTTCTATGAATCCATGGGAAGAAGAAGTGTAAAACTCTTTGCTTTGAACCTTCTCTGTGGCGGCCTATTCGGTGTCATCGGAACAGTCAGTGACATGAAGACTTCTCAGATCGGTATGATTGAGGGTGAAAAAATCCTCGGAGATGATTACAAGAACGAAAGAATCGCGCAGGATGCCAATGCAAAATGGAAATATTGTATTTACTGCAAGAGAAACAAACAGGAAGCATTTTATCATCTTTACAAATTATCGGACGGCGTGATTTGCAGCGACTGTTTATCACCTTATAATTCCATGTTCCCGAAAAGAGGCGAGGATCCTTTGACTGTTAAGGCCAAGGGCGTTGCACATTACGTTTCTCCGTCAAGCTTAACCATGCGTTATTCTTCAAAAGACCTGGAAGAACGTCTCGAGTATTTAGAGAAGAATAAGGAAGAATATGCCGATTTTACACCTACGAAAGTTACCTGCGACGGATGCCTGGAAATTGACGAAAAGAATTCACTTTTCCGTATTGTGCCTGCAAGCGAATTCGACAGCGGAAGAGCCGGCGGAACAAGCGGACTGGTTCATAAGTTCAGTGAGCTTAAAGGTATTGCCTATGAAATGATTTATGAGTATGATACTCCCTCCGAAAGCGACAACGGCGGATGGAGATACACGTATCATAATTCCCTCGTATTTGCACTGGATCATCCGTATCTGAATGCTGAAACGCTCACATTAAAGAAGATTCCGACAAAGTTTTTCTCAAATTCCAAAAAGCCTCAGCTGGAATATGCCGAACAAACGGTGAATGAATTGCATGAGATTTTCAATACGCCGGTTTTGCCATTCAGAAAAGTTTATCGTTAAGGAGAATCGGTAAATGGATAATTACGGTAATCTGACAGAGGAAGAATATCGCGAAATAACGGAATATACCACGGAAGAATTCCGGATTGACGAAGGAAGCAGCAATAAAAGAGCTTTGATTTACGGACTGATTGGCATTGCTTTAACCACCACGTTTATCGGGGGCGTTCCGTTTGCCATTGTCGCAATCATTCACGGAATTAAGGCGGTAAAGACAAGACCTCAGGACAAAAGAGGCAAGGTCGGCATTATTCTCGGCTGTGTGGAACTTGGATTGTTTTTACTTATGTTGTGCTGGCTGGCATTTAAATTATTGCTCTTTATGTTTTTACCATAGCGACGGTCTATATTTCGTTAAGCAGTTTAAGAAAGAAATAAATAAATAAAAATAACAGGGTTCGTATGTAATGTACGGACCCTTTGTTTTTGCGACAATTACTTTACACAGAGAGTGAAAATGGGTATAATATTATGGACTATGTGTGGGCTTATGCCCAAAAGGGGGGAAAACCAGGAATGATTAAGAGTATGACCGGCTTCGGAAGATTCGAATACAGTGACGAACATTGCAAATGCGTTGTGGAAATCAAATCCGTAAATCACAGATATCTGGATCTTACCGTTAAAATGCCGAAACGTCTGAATTTCTTTGAAGCATCCTTACGTACGCTCCTGAAGGATTACATGAAGCGCGGTAAGGTGGATGTGTTTGTATCCTACGAGGAGTTCGAGCAGGACAGCGTAAACATCCGCTACAACAAGGCGGTTGCTGCCAAATATATGGAGTATTTAAACCAGATCGCCGAAGACTTCGGTCTGGAGAACGATACCAGAGTATCCACACTGTCCCGTTATCCGGAAGTATTTGATACCGACGATACGGAAATCGATGAGGAAGCCATCTGGAAAGTGCTCGAAGAGACTGCACGCAAAGCAGGTACCGCATTTGCGGAAAGCCGTGCAAAGGAAGGCGAGAATCTGAAAGCAGACCTGATTTCGAAATTGGACGGAATGCTTGTGAATGTTGATTTTATCACCGAGCGTAGCCCCAAGATTATCGAAGAATACCGCAACAAACTGACCGCAAAGGTAAACGAACTTCTGGCGGACAGCACGGTGGATGAGAACCGAATTCTTACCGAAGTTGCGATTTTTGCAGACAAATCCTGCGTGGATGAAGAACTGGTCCGTTTAAAGAGCCATATTCAGGCAACCAAGGATGCATTGAATGCAGGCGGAGAAGTCGGAAGAAAGCTTGATTTTATCGCACAGGAAATGAACCGTGAAGCGAACACGACGCTTTCGAAGACCACCGATCTTGAGATTGCAAACGTGGCAATCGATTTAAAGACCGAGATCGAAAAGGTCAGAGAGCAGATTCAGAATATTGAGTAACGAAAGGTACCGCACATGGATAAAAAAGGTGCATTAATCATTATTTCGGGATTCTCGGGAGCCGGAAAAGGAACGCTGGTAAAGCGGCTGATTTCCGACTACGACCGTTTTGCGTTAAGCATTTCGATGACAACGCGTGCGCCGAGAGAGGGCGAGGTAAACGGAAGAGAGTATTTCTTCGTAACGAAGGAAGAATTCGAAAAGACGATTGCCGAAGACGGACTTTTGGAACATGCATGCTATGTTGGGAATTATTACGGGACGCCGCGTGCCTATGTGGAAGAGCAGATGGCGGCGGGCAAGGATGTCATTCTTGAAATCGAAGTGCAGGGCGCCGTTCAGATTAAGGCAAAGTTCCCCGAAGCAATTCTGATTTTCGTAACACCGCCTTCGGTTGCGGAACTCGAAAGAAGATTAAGAGGCCGCGGAACCGAGACCGAGGAAAAGATTCAGGGACGATTAACGCGTGCCAAAGAAGAAGTAGAATTCATTCCGGATTATGATTTTATCCTGGTAAATGACGAGCTGGAAGAATGCATTAAGGACGCTGTGAACTTAATCGATGCGGCCAAGTCGGAGCCGGAACGCTCGGGAGAGCTGATGAGCAGTCTTCGAAGAGACCTTGGAGTCGGTTGAAGACCTGTCGGCACATTATTTTAGTCAGTAATAATAGTTTAATATACAAGAACGGCGCGAATGCCGTTCGAAAGGAGTTTTATTATGATGTTACATCCTTCTTATTCAGATTTGATGGCTGTTGTAAACAGCGAGGTAGAGCCCGGCGAGGCCCCCATCGTTAACAGCCGTTATTCCATCGTTATGGCGACTTCCCAGAGAGCACGTCAGATTATCGACGGTGCGGAACCTTTGGTAAAGGCAGGCGACAGAAAGCCTTTAAGCATCGCTGTTGACGAGGTTTTGGAATCCAAAATCAAAGTTGTCGGTGACGACGAATAATTAAGGTATGAAACACAAAGTCTATCTGGTTTCTCTCGGATGCGACAAGAATCTGGTGGATTCCGAAATGATGCTTGGCATCCTTTCGAAAGAAGGATTCGAGTTGACGGACGACGAGAATGAGGCGGAAATTGCCGTAATCAATACCTGCAGTTTCATTCATGATGCGAAGCAGGAGAGCGTGAATGCAATTCTTGAGATGGCCGATTTAAAAGAAAACGGCAGTCTTAAGGTGCTTTTGGTATGCGGATGTCTGGCGCAACGCTATTCGGATGAACTTTTGCAGGAGATTCCGCAGATTGATGCAATTCTCGGAACCATGGCAATTGACCGGATTGCGGAAGCAGCACGTGAGGCGCTTGAGAAAAATCATGTTGTTCTTCTTCCCGATATCGACAGTCCGCTTCCTGCATATCAGAAGCGCATGTTAACCGGCGCGGGTCACACGGCATATTTAAAAATTGCCGAGGGGTGTGACAAGCACTGCACCTATTGTGCAATTCCCGCGATGCGCGGAAAGTACCGTTCCTATCCGATGGAAGATCTCATCGAAGACGCAAAGCGTCTTGCCGAATCCGGTGTAAAGGAACTGATTCTCGTTGCACAGGAAAGCACGCTTTACGGCGTGGATCTTTACGGACACAAAGCATTACCGGAACTTTTGCACAAGCTTTGCGCGATTGACGGATTAAAGTGGATCCGTATCCTTTACTGTTATCCGGAAGAGATTACGGACGAATTAATCGATGTAATCGCAGAAGAGGATAAAATCTGCAATTATCTCGACATTCCGATTCAGCATGCATCCGACCGGATCCTGAAACGCATGGGACGCAGAACTTCCAATGCGGAACTTCGCGAAATCATCGGAAAGCTTCGGGACAGAATTCCCGATATTGCCATCCGTACCACGCTGATTGTCGGATTCCCGGGAGAGAGTGAAGAGGATTACCGGATTTTACACGATTTTGTGGATGAGATGGAATTCGACCGGCTCGGTGTCTTTACCTATTCACAGGAAGAGGGAACGCCGGCGGCGGAAATGCCGGACCAGATTGACGAAGAAACAAAGGAAGCAAGAAGGGACGAGATTATGCTCTTACAGCAGGCGATTTCGTACGATCTTGCAAATGCGCGGATCGGTGAAACACTGGATGCCTTCGTGGAAGGCAGGCTTCCCGATGAGGGTGTCTATGTTGCAAGAACTTACATGGATGCGCCGGACGTGGACGGATATTTCTTTGTTTCGTGTGATAAAGAATTGGAGAGCGGCGATTTAATCACCGCCAAAGTTACGGACTGTAACGAATATGATTTGATTGGAGTAGTTTTCGATGAATTTAGCGAATAAGCTGACATTATCAAGAATCATTATGATTCCGTTCTTCTTATTCTTCTTAATGAATCAGCAGGGATTTCTCCCGTTCGGTTTTGCGGCAATCGAGCCTTACAGCAAGTGGATTGCACTGGGAATCTTTATTGTGGCTTCCTTAACCGACATGCTGGACGGAAAAATCGCCAGAAAATACAACATGATTACCAATTTCGGTAAATTCATGGATCCGCTTGCGGATAAACTTTTGGTAAACCTTGCGTTAATCGGACTTATGATGCTCGGCAAGGCAAATATCTGGCTTGTCATGTTAATCATCGCCAGAGATTTTATCATCAGCGGTTTCCGTCTGGTGGCAGCGGAAAAAGGCGTGGTAATCGCAGCAAGCATCTGGGGCAAGGTCAAGACGGCGGCACAGATGGTTATGGTATGCTTCTTAATTGCGGATATCGAAAGAATCGCATTTGTGGGAATCGTGCTGCAGTGGCTGGTATGTATTTTAACCCTGTTCAGCCTGATTGATTATCTTGTAAAGAACCGCAATGTTTTAAAAGACGAGAAGAAAGAAGACGAAGCCGGAACGGCAAAAGAAAGCTGAAAAGCTATGACCGGAAGAAAGGAATAACGTATGAAGGCAGAATTTGTTTTTGTAGGAACGGAACTTCTTCTTGGAAATATTGTAAATACGAATGCACAGTACCTGTCCGAACAGTGTGCGGCGCTTGGCATTTCCTGTTTTTATCAGACCGTTGTCGGTGACAATAAAAGCAGGATTCAGGATGCCTTTCTGACCGCATGGAACCGTTCGGACTGTGTTATTTTATCGGGCGGTTTGGGACCGACCGAGGACGATCTGACCAAAGAAAGCGTTGCGGAAGCGCTGAATCAGGAACTCGTTCTTGACTCGAAAGCGATGGCGGAGATTCGCGAATTCTTCGCAAACCGCGGCTTTGAAATGCCTGCCATCAATGAAAAACAGGCATATGTTCCGAAGGACAGTATCGTTTTATATAACGATAACGGCACCGCACCAGGAATCATTATCGAAAAAGACGGCAAGTGCGCGATTCTGCTCCCCGGGCCTCCCGTGGAACTGACCGCAATGTTTGAAAAGAGCGTAAAGCCGTATTTAATTGAAAAAAGTCCCGGTGTCATCGTATCGAAAGTCGTTAAAATGTGCGGCATCGGTGAAAGCCGTGTCGATGAAAAGATTCAGGATCTGACGATGGGAACGAATCCGACGGTTGCACCTTATGCGAAATCCGGCGAAGTACATGTCCGTGTTACGGCAAAAGCGGAGACCGAAAAAGAGGCTTCCAAGCTTGTAAAACCGGTTGTAAGGGAATTAAAGAACCGATTCGGCGATTATATTTATTCAACCGACCCCGAAGTGACACTGGAAAAATCCGTTGTGGATCTGCTTGTTGCCAATCATCTGACGGTTTCCACCGTGGAAAGTTGTACCGGTGGTCTGGTTGCGGGACGACTGATTAACGTGCCCGGTGTTTCCGATGTTTTGAAACTCTGCTATGTTACCTATTCCAACAAGGCAAAGAGAAAACTTCTCGGAATCAAGAAGGGTGTCCTGCAGAAATACACCGCAATCAGCAGGGAAGTCTGCGAGGAAATGTTAAAAGGTTCGGCCCTTATAAATAAGGCGGATGTGGTAGTTTCCGTTACGGGACTTGCCGGTCCGGACGGCGGAACCGAGGAAATTCCGGTCGGTACGGTATTCATCGGATGCTCCGTGAAAGGTAAGATTACGGTCGAAAAATATATTTTTAAAGGAAATCGTGCAAAAATCCGCGAAAGTGCGGTGGCTTATTCGTTAATATTAATGAGAAGATGTATTCTCGAATATTTCAGCGAGATGGCATTTGGTTCTGAGGATAAGAAATAATGGATTACGGAACAGATACAAAATTTATATTTTGCCCGCGTTGCGGCGCCATCATGGAGCCGCCGGTCTGCAGGGTCTGCGGTTTTGACATGAATGCGCCGGAAGAACCGGTTTACGATGAATCGCAGGGTTACGAAGGACAGGGTAATTACGAAGTACAGAAAGGCTTTGAAGCGCAGGGTGGTTTCGATGCGCAGAGTAATTTTGATGCGCAGGGAAATATGAATCCGCAGGGATTCGATACCCGGGGAGAGTACTCGCAGGGACCGCCTCCGGGATTTGACCCGAATGCGCAGCAGCCGATGCAGCAAAACATGCAGCAGATGCAGCAGCCTGTGCCGGGATACATTCCGCAGCAGGTACCGAACGGGGCAAATTACAATCCGAACCGCGGACAGGCTCCGAAAAGACCCTCCGGTTATTATCCGAATCCGGACAAGCAGCCCGGACCGAAATTCGAGCCGGCGGAGAAAAAGAAGAAAAAATGGTGGGTCCCGCTTGTTATTGCCTGCGGTGTCCTCATTGTACTTTTTATCATTTGTGTCGGACTGATTCCAACCCTCGGAGTTCTGGCTCCGCAGCTTATAAAACAGAAACAAAAGCAGAAACAGCAGGCGTCGATTCCGTCCTATTCATTCGGTTCCTCGAGCACCCCTTCCTCGGAAGAGCTTCCGGAAGAGGTGACCAAGCGTCATTTCGGAAGATTTGACCATGAAGGAGTGGATATCAGCTTTTATGAAAAAATGGCTGATATCGCGGTTGTGACGAAATCCGGATGTTTCGATCCGTATATCAACGGAAACAAAGGAACCTACCGCGACCAGACAAGCGTGTTTGATGTTACGCACAAGAACTGGAAGCCGGACGATTTTACACCGCCTTATTATGAACCGTTTGCGGACTGCATCGATGAAGAGACTTACAGCGCACAGTATCAGATCAGTCGCGAGTACTATTATTTCGATGATAAAATGGGCGACCAGCGCATTGTCGGAAGCATTGCCTATCCGCACCTCGAAGGAAATATCCCGAATCTGGATGATTTGAATCAGGAGATTTTCGACCGCTGCGCATCGGATTTGCTGAATTTTATGAACGGCACATCCCAGTACAACATGTATGTGTTCAGTACCTGCACGCTTTCGGTCGACTCCTACATTACATACAATGACGGCCGTAAAATGAGTATTCTTCTGGATTGCGTGGTACATACCGATGATTATGCAATCAATCTGGATTCCTACATTTACGCAATCAATGTGGATCTGGAAAAAGGAAAGATTATTGAAAACGACGAAATTATCAATGTGGACGCGGATCTTGCAAAGAAGTTCCGCGAACAGTGCCTGACGCAGAACGGAAGAAACGAATCCTACGATCCGCTGACGGACGAACAACTCGCGGATTTCCTGGCGGACAAGGAAACGAATATCGTATTCTTTACACCGCTCGGACTGGAAATCGGAACGCATTTCCTGCAGTATGACGACATTCTTTCGAGAGGATGGTCGACGATTACATTAAATCCCGGTGTTTACGAGCAGTACTTAAAAGATCCGTCGCTTGCAAAGACCGGAACACCTGCGAAGGACCCGAACCTGCCGAAAAATTACAAAGGGCAGTGGACGAAGGTTGACCGGGTACTCGGAAGAGAAGAAGAGAAAAAGATTAAAGAAGATTATCCTAACTACGACTGGGACAACAAAGAAGCAGTCGACGACGGTTCGGAAGAAGATCCGGACGGCGACGGAGTGGTGGAAGAGAATCCCGACGGCGACGGTGACGAAGATGCCGATGATGACAATTCGGGCGACGACGATTCGGACGGCGATTCGGACGACGACGGCAGAGACGACGGTTCCGGTAAAGAAATCGTTGACGATGACGGAACCGGCACCACGGGCGGCGGAAACAAAGGCGGGAATTAATAAAGGAGGAAACGATATGATCGGAAAAGAAAAATGCAAGGCATTAAAAGAAATTCGTGCGAAAATTGCAGAAGAAAACGATATTGAATATGTCGTTTCCGAATGCAAGCACAAAGGCGACTGCAAGGGAACCTGCCCGAAATGCGAGGCGGAACTGGTGTATCTGGAAAAAGAACTTGCGAAGAGAAGAAGTCTCGGCAAGAAGGTGTATGTAACAGGTCTCGCGGTCGGAATGGCAGCAACGATGTCCGGATGTGTCGTAAAAGATGCAATCATCGATCCGGTGGTTGATTTCTTCGGCGGTTCCTCCATTATCGGCGGACAGGATTTAGCCGGTGCCGCGGAACCGTATCCGCCCGAAACTCAGGTGATGGGTGAGGTTGCGGAACCTCAGGTCAATGAATGGGGCCTTCCCGTATATGATGATAACGGCATAAGAATTCCGTACGACGAAAACGGCAATCCGCTTCCTTACGATGAAAACGGAAATGTCATCGAAGAACTTGACGGTGATGTTGCGGTGGAAGACTGCAGCGAAAACGACG
>JAEEGL012642397.1_pt1 | contig 12488 bp, 9 predicted proteins | sample 9134231 | NCBI WGS metagenome assembly JAEEGL01 (sample SAMN16246548, study PRJNA631951) | gut metagenome | biome: gut microbiome; feature: rumen; material: fiber-attached | host: Bos | place: Iran: Karaj | collected 2018-10
ACGATGAGGGAAAGATCTATAATCTCAGGTTTACGGGAGGATGCAACGGAAATCTGAAGGCCATCGGCAGGCTGCTCGAGGGAACAGACGCGAAGAAGGCCGCCGATATTTTGAGAGGAAATGACTGCAAGGGACGGGGAACATCCTGTGCCGATCAGCTGTCAAAGGCCATAGATCAGGCGCTGCAGGCATAGGTTTTTGAGCGCTGTCTGAAAAAAATAAGGACCTGTCGAAAAACGACAGGCCCTTTTTAATAGTCTGAACTATTTATCCGAAATATCTGTCCAGAAGCCCCTTGAATGCTTTGCCGTGTCTTGCCTCGTCACGGGCCATCTCATGGACCGTATCGTGTATGGCATCCAGATCCAGCGCTTTTGCACGCTTGGCAAGATCCGTTTTGCCGGATGTAGCACCATTCTCGGCATCTACCCGCATCTGCAGGTTCTTTTTTGTGGAGTCTGTGAGTACTTCTCCAAGAAGCTCGGCAAATCTTGCCGCATGGTCAGCCTCTTCCAGAGCTGCCCTGTGATAATAATCACCGATCTCCGGGTATCCCTCGCGGAAAGCCTGACGGCTCATAGCGAGGTACATACCTACTTCCGAACACTCACCTTCAAAATTAGATCTAAGGTCAGCTATTATATCTTCAGGAGCTCCCTTAGCTACGCCGACAACATGCTCAGCTGCCCATGTCATTTCGCCTTCCTGCTCCTTGAACTTTGCGGCGGGAGCGTGACATACAGGGCATTCTGCCGGGGGCTCATCTCCCTCGTGAACATAACCGCATACCTGACATACCCACTTCATAACTTACTTCTCCTTTCGTTATCAAAAACGATATTGATAGATATTTAACTATCTTACCATAAAGCTATTGCTTCTCCAAATACACTGCAATTGCTGTCATGTCATCATCAAAAGCATATCTTATACAGTCATCTTTTACAGTCAAAGATTCTTCTTTATATGAATAGATCTCTCTTATCATATAGCCTTGTGGCAACGGTATGCTGATCTCCTCCCCGCGGGCTTTATTAAATCCGTGTAATACAAGGAAGGCTTTGTCGCCTGAGATATTCTCACGGAAAACGCCCTGCCAGCCGGCCGGATGTCTGTAACTTGTGATCTTTCTTTAATGTGCCGATGACTTTGCGGTCGAGATACTCCTGTACATGATCCTGTCTCAGATCCCAGAAACGTCTCATTGTGGTAGTAAGGACTTTGCCGTCCCTTTGCAGAAGATGAGAAGTATCCTGATAAGCATTAGAGGCAGAGCCGACATTATCTATCTCAAACCAAAGCCCCGGCTTCATGCCGGCATCCTTTATTACCGATACAGTCTTATCAAGACCGTCAGGGAAGAGTTCCTTTGAAACTTCATAATCACCCATCGAAACATCCCACGGAACACCGGGACTCTTGTACCATCCGCAGTCTATTACAAAGTACTCAAATCCTTTTCCCTTTATCGCCTTCACAATATCGCAGATATTGTCATGCGAAGGATTGCCCCAGGTGGTACAGTATTCATTGAATAATACCGGAAGGCTCTGCTCCGAAGCGGGACCTGCGTCGACATCGTCTTCTATGGCTGAAGACAGTCTTCTGAATATCTCCTCCTTGTCATCTCCGCTGCATGCGGCATGCATCCTCACACATCATCTATATCATACTATAGATGAGTAAGTGAGCGCATTAACGGGTTTTACTGGCATTGTCCATTTATGGTAATATATAGCGTGTCGAACACGCACGGATAACAAGATATAGTTTTCAGGAGGCGATCATGGCTGAAGAAAAAAGATTTGCGGTCCTTATAGATATAGAGAATATAACACCAAAATATATAGAGCTCATCATGAATGAGGCAAGCAACTACGGCAACATCACCATCAAGAGGGCATACGGAGACTGGACGAGACAGAGCTCCAGCACCTGGAGGGGCAAGCTGCTGGATTATTCAATAATACCCATGCAGCAGTTCAACAATACTTTTGGTAAGAACTCATCGGATTCGGCTCTGATCATCGATGCGATGAACATACTGTACAGGAGCAATGTGGACGGCTTCATCCTTGTATCGAGCGACTCGGACTTCACAAGGCTTGCGGCTACTCTAAAAGAAGAGGGCAAGGTAGTGGTAGGAATGGGTGAGTCCAAGACACCTGTCGCCTTAAGAAATGCCTGTGATTACTTCAAAGTACTTGATCTCCTTTACAAAGAGACAAACAAAACAGCAGGCAAAAAAGGGCAGAAAAAGAAAACCCAGTCCAAGCAGAAACAGAAAAAGGACTATGAAGATGATGCAGTCGAGGCAGCAGGAACGGCTGAGGCATCCACTGATCTGGATACCATAGAAAGAGCCATCATCTCGATAATAGAAGCAAACGGCGATGAAGATAACGGCATGTACATAGGGACACTCGGCAATTCCCTGATACGAAGATATCCGGACTTCGATACAAGAAACTACGGAGCCGGAAAGCTGTCCAAATTCCTGGAGCAGTTTGACAGCCTGCAGCTGAAAAAAGACGGGAACTCCACCTATGTACGACTGCTTTAGGAAATGAATCCGCTCGATATTCTTTATGAAGACAAGGACCTTATAGTGGTACATAAGCCGTCCGGAGTGGCAGTACAGAGCGGAAGGATCACCGAGCCGGATCTGGCGTCGATGCTCTGTACATATTTGAAAACGGATCATATCGGCATCATACACCGACTGGATCAGCCCGTGGAAGGAATACTGGTATTCGGCAAGAACAAGGCAGCTGCGTCTTCGTTGTCAGCACAGATAAGGGAGAGGATCTTTAATAAAACCTACGACGTGATATCCGTACTTCAGTCAGCAGATCTTCCGGAAAAGGGCAGGCTGACGGACAGCATTGAAACCGACAGGAAACGTAATCTTTCCTTTATCACGGATGTTGCAGGGGCAGGAAAAGAAGCCATTTTGGATTACAGGATATGTAAGGACTGGACGGTAGAAGACGGCACTCGTCTGATCCATATAAAGGTGGACCTTGTCACCGGAAGAAGACATCAGATAAGGCTGCAGTTATCTCACGCAGGAATGCCGATCCTGGGCGACAGGAAATACGGGAAGACGCCTGACGGATACAGAGGAAACATCTGTCTTGCAGCCACCGGGCTCTCTTTCAGACATCCGACATCAAACGAACTACTGGAATATAAGATCACACCGGAATTCATAAAGATGATACCAGCATAGACCGGTGGGGGATTAAGGAGAAACGATACTTGGAAACATATGATTGGGTAAACGGAATGACTTCTCAGGAAATGAAGCGGCTTTACATGCTTACGATGAAGCCGACGCTGCAGACAAGAGCGCTTTTTTCTGATGTTACCGAAGACTATGTGACACCACTTGAGCCGCAGCCCTACTCCATAGTCAGGATCAGATTCCGCACAGGCAAGAATAATGCATCTCACGTTTTCCTTTGCATAAACGGTGAAAGACTGCTGATGGAAAAGAAAACAACAGAGGGCGTCTTTGATTATTACGAAACAGAGATAGAGCTGGATAACGCACCGATAAACTGGCACTTCCTCGTGGAAAGCGGAAGGGTGCATACCTTCTATGACAGAAGAGGGGTAACTAGAAGTGAAGAGGCATTTTATGACTTTAAGCTGATACCCGGATTCCGTGAGCCGGATTGGGCAAAGGGATGTGTGATGTATCAGATATACACAGACCGTTTCAGGAACGGCGATCCTACCAATGACGTGCTGGACAACGAATACCATTATATCGGTCACAATTCTCAGAAAGCAAAAAGCTGGGATGAGCTGCCGTATGATATGGATGTGAGACATTTTTACGGCGGCGATCTGGCCGGAGTGATGGAGAAGCTGCCTTATCTGAAGGACCTCGGTATAGAGTGTATCTACTTCAATCCGCTGTTCGTATCGCCCTCCAATCACAGATATGATATCCAGGACTATGACTATATCGATCCTCATATCGGAAAGATAGTATCGGACTGGGGTGATCTGCTCTCAGAAGGAGACGTGGATAATACGAAGGCTACGCGCTATATCGACCGTGTCACAAACAGGGCAAATCTTGAAGCATCCAACAAACTCTTTGCCGAGCTTGTGACCAGGTGCCATTCTCTCGGTATAAGAGTGATCATCGATGGTGTTTTCAACCACTGCGGTTCATTTAATAAGTGGCTCGACAGGGAAAGGATCTATGAAGGGCAGCCCGGATACGAAGAAGGTGCTTACATATCCAAGGACAGCCCCTATCATTCCTTCTTCAGATTCCACAATGACGATGATACAGTATGGCCGTACAACCATACATATGACGGCTGGTGGGGACATGATACCCTGCCCAAGCTCAACTATGAAGACTCCCAGAGATTGCAGGATTATATCCTCCGTATAGCAGCCAAATGGGTATCACCACCGTACAACTGCGACGGATGGAGGCTGGACGTGGCGGCGGATCTGGGACACTCCCCGGACTTCAACCATGAGTTCTGGCAGAAATTCAGACGTGCAGTAAAACAGGCAAATCCCGATGCGATCGTCCTGGCAGAGCATTACGGCGATCCGTCTTCATGGCTTCAGGGAAATGAATGGGATTCTGTCATGAACTATGATGCATTCATGGAGCCTGTCACCTGGTTCCTTACGGGAGAAGAAAAGCACTCCGACGATTTCAGACCTAACATGCTCGGAAATACAGATGCTTTCTGGGATGCCATCCTCCATGCAAATATGAATTTTACTGAGCCTTCCAGAGCAGTAGCGATGAATGAGCTGTCAAATCATGATCACAGCAGATTCCTGACCCGAACAAATCATAAGGCAGGAAGGGCATCAAGTCTCGGAGCGGCGGCTGCCGGCGAGGGTGTGAGCAAGCCTGTGTTCAGAGAGGCTGTTCTCTTGCAGTTTACATGGCCCGGCAATCCCACGATATACTACGGGGATGAGGCAGGTGTAGTAGGATTTACTGATCCGGATAATCGAAGGACATATCCATGGGGACATGAGGATCAGGAACTCATACAGTTCCACAAGGAGATGATTAGGATACACGGTGCCTGCAAAGAGCTGAAATCGGGATCGGTCATGAAACTCGTAAGTGATTATGCGTATCTTTCATATGCAAGGATGACTCTCGATGCGGTATCCATCATAGTAATAAACAACAACGACCATGCCATGGAAAAGGCAATGTCAGTATGGGAAACGGGTCTTCCGAGAGATTGTATGGTACAGCGTCTTATAGAAACAAATGAAGACGGATTTACTACAGAGTTTTCGGAGATAGATGTACTGGCAGGAAGACTTCATGTGGAGCTCGGCCCTCACAGTGCCATGATCTTAAGAGGGAGGATAAGGTAGTATTATCGGCTTCCGGGGATTTATTGCCCGTGCCCTCTTTTCGTGATATATTATTGGGAGCATTTTGCGCACACCCTGCCGGTGTGGCGGAACTGGCAGACGCCCGGGACTTAAAATCCCGTGGGTAGTAATACCCGTACCGGTTCGACCCCGGTCACCGGCATTTGGATGACCGCAGATCCTGCATCAACATGATACGGGAGCCTGCGGTTTTATTCATCTTCCGTATTCTTGGATTTTGCGAGAGTGAATATGAACTCCGAACCGACACCCTCAGTAGAGATGACATTTATATTCTGACCGTGAGCCTGCAGTATCTCTCTTGCTATGGCAAGCCCCAGCCCGGTTCCTTTCTTATCTTTACCTCTTGACAGATCCGTTTTGTAGAAGCGGTCAAAAACAAGCTTCTGTGCATCCGCCGGTATGCCTATGCCGGAATCCTTGACGGATACAAAGACCATATCTCCCTTTTCGGTAGTTTCTATCTTTATGATCGAATTGCGATGGGAGAATTTTATCGCATTATCTGTGAGGTTTGCTATGACCTGCTGTATCTTGCCCATGTCTGCAGATACGAACAGCTTTTCTCCCGAAAGTATCAGCTCGATCGAGATCTTCTTCTCACTGCAGAGCACTTCAAATGTTTCGCAGATCTGGCGTATGGCGGCATTTATATCAAAATCCGATATGGAAAGGACCATGCCCTTGCTGCTAAGAGAGTTCAGCTCCAGCAGACCGTTCGTCAGCTTGGTAAGCCGGTCTGTCTCATTCAATACGACATGCAGGTATTTTTCATGCATCTCCGGCGGAATGGTCCCGTCTATCATGGCGTTCAGATATCCGTTGATCGAAGTGAGCGGTGATCTGAAATCATGGGAAACGTTCGCAATGAATTTCTTCTGGTTGTCTTCGGCACGTCCTATCTCGGATGCCATATAGTGCAGTGTACCGGCAAGATACCCTATCTCGTCGCGGCCGTGAACATCGGGATCATAGTCATAGTTGCCCCGGGCGTACTCCTCGGCGGCCTTTGTGATATGCCGCACGGGCCTGTATACAGCAAATGTGAAGACGACCAACACTGATAGAGAGAACAGATACATAAAGAGCATGGTGATATAAGAAATGCTCAACAGACGATCTCTGGAGGCATACAGATCTGACATTGGCATCTGTATTACGACGTATCCTCTGACACTGTAGCGGCTGGTAATAGGATAAAAGACTGACAGATAGTCTTCATCGTAGGTGTCGTAGAAGTTACTTACAAGGTAATATGAACCTATGGCAGCGGGATCGAAATCCGCAAAGACCATATCCCCGGAAGAGCGGCTGTCAAGGACCTGTCTTCCGTCTACATCAATGACTCTTATATCGGCAGAGATATACGCGTCTATGGCCTTCAGCTGTTCCAGTGCAGTCTGTCTGGCTTCCATTCCCTTATAGATATCATTTCCGTAAGTGGTAGCCACGAGACGGCTCTCCCTGTATAGAGATTCCGCTCTGGTACGGGTAAGGTCCGCCAGTATCATCCGGCTGTTCACGGAGGAAATGATGATGAAGGAGAGCAGGAAGAAGACCAGATAAGCAAGTATCAGCTTTATATAGAGAGTTCGATGAAGCTTCATAATGTTTCGAACTTATATCCTATGCCCCAAACGGTTGCGATACGCCATGAGGCATGATCGTTTATCTTCTCACGCAGTCTTTTGATATGCACGTCAACTGTGTTTGTATTTCCCAGATATTCATAGCCCCAGATATTATCCAGAAGCTGCTCTCTGGTAAAGACCTGGTTGGGGGAAGATGCAAGGAAATACAGCAGTTCCAGCTCCTTGGGAGGCATGTCTACAGTCTGGCCGTTATAGATAACGGAGTAGTTCGTCAGATTAATTGAAAGATCGGGATAGTCCACCTTCTTGACGGCGGGCTCATCCTTTTCGGGAGTGGCAGGCCTGTATCGGCGAAGGACCGCTTTCACGCGGGCAACGAGTTCTTTAGAATCAAAGGGCTTTTCCATATAGTCGTCGGCGCCGAGCTCAAGTCCCAGCACCTTGTCAAAGACTTCGCCTTTTGCGGACAGCATTATGATGGGTGTCTGGCTTTTTGCACGGATCTCACGGCATACCTGATAACCGTCTATACCGGGTAACATCAGATCGAGCAGGATAAGATCCGGCACGAAACTGTCGAAGGTGGTAAGAGCAGACTCTCCATCATGAACTATACGGGTATCAAAACACTCTTTGGTAAGATAAAGTGATATGAGTTCCGCTATGTTTTCGTCATCATCTACTATCAGGATCTTCTGTCTGCTGGTCATATCATAATCCTCGCTTATCTGAATACCGCTATGGTAACGCCTGCATCTCCCTCGCCGTATTCTCCCGTACGGAAGGATTTTATATATTTGATCTTCTTCAGTTCCCTCTGTACCGCCTCACGCAGCTTGCCGGTCCCTTTGCCGTGGACAATGCGTACCTCCGTAAGATGCGACATATATGCGTCATCCAGATAGTCGGCCATCTTTGCAAGCCCCTCGTCCACGGTACAGCCGATGATATTGATCTCAGTCGATATCGTCTGTGCGTGTGACAGATTTGCCTTTCTCTGCACTCCCTTTTCTTTTTTGGAGCTCTTTTCTGAGGGCTCGGCAGGGATCAGATCGGACACATTTGCCTTATAGTTGATTATACCACATTGGACAGACAGGTTTCCCTTACTGTCAGGCAAAGTGGTGACACTGCCTTTGAATCCTGATGACACTATCTCGACTTCCATGCCGAGGCTGATATCATTAATGTCCATGCCGGAGATTTGCCCGGGCTTTTCGACAGCCTCCTGCCGTTCCATTCCACGACGGAGCATGGCTCTTCCGGCTTCGAGCTTTTTCACGGCCTCATGATCTGCGACTTTACCGTATTTGTTTATGTCGCGTAGGACCGCATCTGCCTGCAGCTTGGCATCTGCCAGAATATCGGTGGCTTCCTTCTTTGCTTTTTCTATTATCCGGTCATGCTCGCGGGACAATTTTTCATGAGCCTTATCAAGCTCGTCACGAAGCCTTGAGGTTTCTTTTCTTTCTCTGTCTGCATCTGATCGCAGCTTTTCAAGCTCCTGTCTGGCACTGTCCAGACGTCCCACCACATTATCGAACTCCTTGTCAGATTCATCCATGCGGCGCTCTGCTTCCTCGATCACGTACTCCGGAAGGCCCAGCTTTCTGGAAATTGCAAAGGCGTTGCTCTTTCCGGGTATCCCTATCAGAAGATGATATGTGGGTGATAAGGTATCCACGTTGAATTCGCAGCTTGCATTCTCTATACCCGGCGTAGTCATGGCATATATTTTGAGCTCCGAATAATGAGTGGTAGCCATCGACCTGATCTGCCTGACATGGAGGAAGTTGAGGATTGACATGGCAAGAGCGGCGCCCTCCTCGGGGTCAGTTCCCGCTCCCAGTTCGTCAAAAAGGCAAAGTGACTGTCTGGTACACTTCTTCAGGATCTCAACAATATTGGCCATATGTGAAGAGAAGGTGGAAAGTGACTGTTCTATGCTCTGCTCATCACCGATGTCAGCGTATATCTCCGTGAAGAAACCCAAAGATGAGCCCTCTGAGGCAGGGATAAAAAGACCGGAGAGTCCCATGAGCTCAAGCAGTCCTACTGTCTTTAGGGTCACCGTCTTACCGCCGGTGTTTGGTCCGGTGATGATCAGCTGGTCATAGTCGTCACCCAGCCGTATATTGATAGGTACTACTTTCTTAGGATCTATAAGCGGATGACGGGCATCGTGCAGGGTAAGGACCGGATCCGCCGATAAGCGGGGCCTGAAGGCTTTCATGTCGAGCGCAAGCTTTGCCCGGGCAAAAATATAGTCGAGCTCGACAAGGATGTCCATGTCGGCAAGGATCTGTTCCGCATGCTCAGCTACATCCGCACTCAGGCGCTGTAATATGATACGGATCTCTTCACGTTCTTTGAGCCGGAGTTCCCTTATATCATTGTTCAGCTTCACGGCTGCAGCAGGCTCTATGAAGAGGGTAGAGCCGGTGGAGGATGAATCATGTACCATACCCGGCACCTGATTCTTGTATTCAGCCTTGACCGGTAATACAAACCTTCCGGCACGCTGTGTTATGACGGGTTCCATCAGATATGACTGGTGGCTGCCCTGTATCATCGAGTTCAACTCACTTCTTATACGATCCTGTGAGATGCGGATGCTTCTGCGTATGCTCTTGAGGGAAGGAGAAGCATCATCTGCTATCTCTTCCTCGGAAATGATGCACCGTCTTATCTCGCGTGTTAACCCGGTCAAAGGCGCAAGGCATTCGAACATATCACTCAGAGAATCCGGGGCTTCGGTGAAGCGGTCCTTCATCCCGTAAGAGTGTATGGCTTCCGCGGCTTCAAGTGTGGAGGCGATATCCATAAGTTCTGCTGTGCTCAGCACGTATTCCTGTCCGGTAGATACAACGGAACGTCTGATATCGCGGACACTGCCAAAAGCAGGCTGACCGTCTGTGAATACACGTTCCACGGCATCTGATGTTTCCCGGAGTCGGTTTTCCGTTTCTTCTACCGAGCCGGGAGGACAGGTCTCCAGACATTTTTTCTTAGCCTCACGAGAGGCGGCACAGGCTGCCAGACGATCCAGTATCTTATTAAATTCGAGTCGTTCAATTACTTGTCTGTTCATGGGATGTGCAGGAGCAAAAAAGTATCATATGGTGTATAATCAGACATAGTATATTAAATTTCGGCTTAAATTGCTATCTTTTAGGTATTAGGACAGATGTCATCCGACTTTATTAAAGAAAAAATAAAAGACAAACCCATAGATAAAAAGAAGCTCGCGAAAAAACTGGGATATACAGCGCTTTTCGCAGTCGTATTCGGGGCGGTATCCGCATTGGTCTTTGGGGCAGTATACTCTCACATAAGACCGGATGAGACACCGGAAGTGAGAGAAGTGGATCTGACCGGACCGGAGGGAGGGTCCCTGTCAGATGACGAGGTACTTTCAGGAGACGAGATATCTCAGGATGGCAGTACGGTCTCTGTAGGCTATGCACCAAGCCTTTCCTCAAACGAAACAGAGGAGGATGCGGCACTGTCTGAAAATCTGATCTCAGAGAGTGATAACAGTGCGGCTCAGACTGTCGTCAACAATATAACAAATAAGCTGGACCTTACACCGGAGAGCTATGCCAAGCTCCATCGTAAGCTGCATGAGGTGGCGCTGGATGCAGAGAAGGCCATTGTCACAGTGACTGCCACAACTACGGATACGGACTGGTTTGAAAATACATTTGAAAACGGAAACTCATCTGCGGGAGTGATAATCGCCGATAACGGCAGACAGCTGCTGATCCTGACGGACAGCAAAGTGACGGAGAATGCGGAAGAGATATCCGTGAGATTTGTCGATGATATCGTAGCAAAAGCGAAGATAATCAAGACAGACCCGGACACATCCCTGCAGATAATAGGCGTAGAACTTACGGATATAGGAGATGAGACAAAAAGACACATAGAAAGCGCAAGTCTGGGTTCCACCACTTATGCATCTACGGTCGGTACACCGGTCATCGCCATAGGCTCTCCTCTCGGATTGCAGGGGTCTGAAGGATACGGTCTCATCACTTCGATGTCCCAGGAAGAGGAAATGAGTGATTTCAATGTACATCTTCTTACCACGGATATATACGGATCCGAGAATGCATCAGGTGTGATCATTGATTACAACGGGAAGGTCCTTGGTGTGATAACCACCGCCTATCAGACAAGAGATACATCGAACCTGATAACCACATACTCGATCTCTGATATAAAGGATGTGATAGAGAATCTGGCAAACGGCAAAGACAGGGCCTACCTCGGAGTGGTAGGGACCAGCGTAACCGAAGAGGCAGCCACTGCACATGATATGCCAAAGGGCGCATATGTAATAAATGTAGATGCAGACTCACCTGCCATGAAGGCCGGCATACAGAGCGGAGATGTGATCACCCGACTCGGTACGCAGAACATAGTGGACTACTCGGATTATACCAAGGCTCTGACAGAGCTTGCGCCGGGGATAGAGACCGTCGTGACCGTGCAGAGATTTTCACGCGGTGATTATACAGAGATGACATTTGAAACTGAATTGTCAAAAAAGTAGAAACGGGATGAACAGGAGAAGACCATGAAATATCTGAACGAACTGGCTGAGGGTGATAAGGTATCTGCCGTATATCTTTGTAAAAAGGCGGCAACACTCACCACAAAGAACGGAAAAGAATATATGAGTCTGACCCTGATGGACAAGACGGCAAATACTGATGCGAAGATCTGGGATCCGGATTCCGAGGGGATAGGGGATTTCGATGAGCTGGATTATATCAGTATCATCGGAGACGTGACGGTATTCAACGGTGCCATACAGATAAATATCAGAAGACTCAGAAGAGCGGAAGACGGAGAATACAATCCGTCAGATTACCTGCCCATGTCGCCCTATGATGCTGACGGCATGTATACGCAGCTGAAGAATGTGATAGAGACAGTAAAGAACCCCTACCTTAATCAGCTGCTTAAGAGCTTTTTTACAGATGACAGGGAATTCATAGAATCATTCAGGAAGAGTTCGGCAGCAAAGACCGTGCACCATGGGTTTGTAGGCGGACTTATACAACATACACTGGCGGTCACCAGACTTTGTAAGTATTACACGAAAGCATATACCGTGCTGGATCATGACCTTCTGATCTCGGCTGCTCTGCTGCATGATATCGGTAAGGTAAGAGAACTGACAAGATTTCCGGAGAATGATTATTCCGATGAGGGACAGCTGCTCGGGCACATTTATATGGGGGCGGAAATGGTCGCTGAAAACGCAAAGAAGATAGAAGGCTTTCCGACAAAGCTTCTTACAGAATTACAACACTGTATACTGGCCCATCATGGCGAGCTGGAATTCGGATCACCAAAGACACCGGAGCTTATAGAAGCGTATGCCCTGCACATGGCAGATAATACGGATGCGAAGATGGAAACCTTCCTTGAGGCTGTGAGCGGAAAAGAGCCCGATAAGTGGCTCGGAATAAACCGTCCGCT
>JAEEGL012680915.1_pt1 | contig 12488 bp, 12 predicted proteins | sample 9134231 | NCBI WGS metagenome assembly JAEEGL01 (sample SAMN16246548, study PRJNA631951) | gut metagenome | biome: gut microbiome; feature: rumen; material: fiber-attached | host: Bos | place: Iran: Karaj | collected 2018-10
ACACTACATGTTGTGGTCAAAACTTTTAACTTTTTGTAACAATTGCCATCCCGACTGGGATGGCAATGATCAATGAAGAAGGATCGGAGATCTGTACAATTGTCCGAAGAACGTGCAGGGGAAGGCAACGAAACCGGACCCGGCCGGCGATGCTTCGGAAACGAAAGAGGGCAGGCTTCAATCGGGGAAATTATGCTTCTTTCAGGAATGCCATGAAAGCGCTGCGGTTCTGCCGGGGGGTGGTGGTGGGACGGCCCAGATCGGGACGGGCTCCGCAGGCGCAGCGTATTTCCAGAAGGACAGGGCCGGAGAGGGAAGGGATTTCCTTCAGAACGGTCCGGAGGGATTCCGCACTGTCAGCGAAGAGGACCCGGGGATACCCGGCGGCCCGGGCCAGCTCGCCGATCTTCAGCGCGCCCGAGCAGACCGGCATGCCGCCGACGGTTTCATGGGCACCGTTGTTGATGATCACATGGACCAGGTTCTGCGGCGCACGGCGGCCGATGACCGGAAGGGCGCCAAGGTGCATCAGTGCAGCGCCGTCCCCGTCCAGGCACCAGATCCGGCGGTTCGGTTTTTCCTCCGCAATCCCGAGAGCGATCATGGAAGCATGCCCCATGGATCCGACGGTCAGAAAATCACGCCGGTGATCCTCGCCCCGCTTTTCCCGCAATTCAAAGATTTCGCGGGAAAGCTTTCCGGTGGTTGAAACAATGATGCCGGAATCCCCCGCAGCTTCCAGGAGGATACCGGCGGCTTCCTCCCGCATCAAAACCGCGTCGTTTCCATAATCCGGGCGGGATGCTGAAGTGAGGGCTCCTTTCCGCACGACCAATGCCGCTGCTTTTCCGGCCTTCAGGGCTTCAAGCAGAACCGTAAAACCGGAACGGAAGGCAGAATCCTCCGTATCCGGAGAGAGCACCATATACGGAATACCGAGCAATTCCAGCTGCTGCAATGTTATGGCTCCCTGCTTCACATGCTGGGGCTCATCCTTTGTACCGGGTTCCCCCCGCCAGCCGATTACGAGCAGGCAGGGGACGGCATAAACCTGAAGGTCTGTCAGCGATGTCAGGGGATTGACCGCATTTCCCAGACCGCTGTTCTGCATATAACAAAGGGCAGGCGCTCCGGAAGCGAGGAAGTGCCCGGCACACAGGCCGATGGCTCCTCCTTCGTTGTGGGCTACGATATGGCGCGGGCTGTCCGTGCCGTAACGGCTGTACAATTCGTCACAGAGACCTTTCAGGAAAGAATCAGGAACGCCGGTAAAAAAACCGATACCGGCGTCCAGGCATTCGTCCAGAAGGACAGAAGCGAGCATGAAAAAGCACCTCTTTCTTTCAGGCCTGCCGGAGTTACTGGAAATCCAGCGGAAAATCCGTAACCGCGTAGGTCAGATTCTTTGAATTGCTCTTCAGGACATTCAGCACGGCGTCCAGGGCAGCACCGTCTTCCAGAGGCGTCGGAATAAAATTATTCTTTTTGGAGGTGGAGGAGATCCGGATCGGGATGATGCGGAAATCTTTGTAGGCGACATAGGAATTGCCCTTGACCCGGTAACGGATCTGGAAAATAATGGAGGACATATCGCTGGGCTTGCTGTTGCCGGCAAAGCAGAAATTACCAAGGGAATACAGAATAAACTTTCCGTTGTAGAACTCAATCGGCTGAATGCGATGGGAATGCGTGCCGATGATCAGGTCCGCACCGGCATCGACCGCCATACGGCCCAGCTTGATCTGGTTCTGGGTGGGAATATATCCCTGGCTCGGATTGGAGGCGGTCGGCTCCTTTCCCCAGTGGAAGGAGACGATGACCAGCGGAAACTGTTCCTTGGCGGCGGTGATCTCCGCGCAGACGGCCTCCTCAAAGGTATCATGCTGCAGGAATTCCGCAGTGTATTCTCCCTGGTATTTTTCCTTTCTGAAATCCGTACCGTAGCGGTCAATGCAATTGTAGGAAAGCATACAAACCTGAATCAGGTCCTTATAGTTGTAGATGCCGGTTTCGAGCGGGGTGGAGTAGATCACGCCGGCACCGTCCAGGGCGGCTTTGGTATCCGCCAGGCCCTGTTCACCGTGATCGCGTACATGGTTGTTGTCGAGGGAAACCGCTTCCACACCGTTATCCGGCAGAACGGATACCGCGGAGGGCGAAATATTAAAGAGGAAGGAGTTTTCCTGCTTGCTTTTCGGGACGGAAGTTGTATCCGTCAGCGTCCCCTCAAAGTTCAGGATCGTCAGGTCGTCGTCCAGGAAAATGCCGCGGGTGTTCTGCATGACAAAATTGATGTCGCCGTCATGGCTTTTCAGCTCGGGAGCAAAAATGTCATTATGATGGTAATTGTCACCGCCGATTGTGAAATCCCCGGTGCAGGTGACGGTCATGATAAAAGCGCCGTCGCTGTCCTTTTTTTCCCGGACGGATTCCTCCTCCGCAATCTGAACAAGCTCGGTAATATCCACATCCAGCTCTTCGACTTCCATTTCACCCATGGAAAAACAAGGCTGAAGCAGAAAAAGAACCAGGAAAAGAACGGATAATCTGCGGTACATGGTTTTCCTCCGTAATCATCAGGTGCGTTCGGCAACAAAGGAAGCAATCCGGTCGAGGGCAACGTTCAGCTTGTCCAGCGCCGTGGCGTAGCAGCAGCGGATATTGCCTTCTCCTCCGGGACCGAAAGCGGTTCCGGGAACACAGGCGACGTTCTTCGTTTTCAGCAGCTCAGAACAGAATTCTTCACTGGTCATCCCTGTGGAGCGGATAGAGGGGAAAGCATAAAACGCGCCGCAGGGTTCAAAACAATGCAGCCCCATGGAACGGAAAGCATTCACCATGAGCCTGCGGCGGCGGTCATAGCTGTCCCTCATGCGGAGAACTTCGGCATAACCGTCCTCCCGGCCGCTTTTCAGCGCAAAAGCAGCGGCTGTCTGCCCCTGGCGGGGAGCGCACATAATGGCATACTGGTGAATTTTGTTCATCACGGAGATGATTTCTTCCGCGCCGCAGGCGTAGCCGACCCGCCATCCTGTCATGGCAAAAGCTTTGCTGAATCCGTTGATGGTAATGGTTCTTTCATACATGTTTTCAACGGAGGCGAAGGATACATGCCGATGCCCGCCGTAGACAAGCTCGGAATAGATTTCATCGGAGATGACAAACAGATCGTGTTTTTCAACCACCCGGGCAACGGCTTCCAGATCTTCCCGGGACATAACGCCACCGGTCGGATTGTTCGGATAGGGAAGGATCAGTGCTTTTGTCCGGGGAGTAACAGCTTTCTCGAGACATTCGGGAGTCAGGCGGAAATTGTCCTTCTCAAGCGTTTCGACGCCGACCGGCGTACCGCCCGCGAAAACCACGCCGGGAGAGTAAGACACATAGCTGGGCTCGGGAACCAGCACTTCGTCCCCGGGGGACGTAAGCGCGCGCAGCGCCAGGTCGATCGCTTCCGAGGCGCCGATGGTGACGAGAATCTGCCGGTCCGGATCATAGGAAAGGCTGTACCTGCCGGAAAGATAAAGGGAAATCTCCTGCCGCAGTTCCGGAAGGCCGCGGTTGGCGGTATACTGTGTTTCCCCGTCAATCAGAGAATCGATCGCTGCATTCCGGATCGGATAAGGCGTTTTGAAATCCGGTTCGCCGACACCGAGGGAAATCGTATCCTTCATGGAGGAAGCCAGATCAAAGAAGCGGCGGATACCGCTGGGCGGAACGGCGGCAATCCGTGGGTTCAGATACTTTTCAACATTCACGGAGAAATCACCAGCCTGCGATCGGTATCCCCTGTATCGAATATCACGCCTTCCTCTTTATAACGCTTCAGGACGAAGCTGGTCGCCGTGCCGGTGACTGTTTCGAGGGGAGAGAGCTTACCGCTGACAAAGGCGGCCAGTTCCTTGAGCGTCCGGGCCTCCACAAGCACCAGAAGGTCGTAGGATCCGGACATGAGAAATACGCTTTTCACTTCATCAAAGCAGTAGATTCGCCGGGCAATGGCGTCGAACCCCATATCACGCTGAGGCGTGACCCGGACTTCGATCATGGCTTCCACGCGTTCGCGGTCTGTCAGGTCCCAGTTGATCATCGGCGCATAGCGCAGAATGATACGGCGCTGTTCAAGGCTTTCAATGGTGGCGGCAATCTCCTCCAGCGAAGTACCGGTCATCACGGCAAGCTTTTCCAGCGGAATACGGCAGTCTTCCTTCAGCAGATCCAGCACATCGGTTTCCAATCTGGTCACGGTTCGCCCTTCTTTCTATCCGTCAATACACTGAAATATTACAACAGAACAAAGTTCAAGGCAAGTTTTTCCGTTGCAAACCTGTTTCAGCGCCATTATAATGGATCGGGAAAAGAACTGCTGCCAGCCGGATCAGACGAACCCGGCTATCACCGGCACGGCAGCAGCCATTGCAGCAATCTGAAGGAGAAGAAAGAAAGGGGAGAGAAAACCATGAGCAATCCATACAGCGGCACACAGACAGAAAAGAACCTGATGGCGGCTTTCGCGGGCGAATCCGAGGCGAGAAACAAGTATACCTATTTTGCTTCCAAAGCAAAAAAGGACGGTTTTGAGCAGATTGCGGCGATGTTCCTGAAAACAGCGGAAAACGAAAAGGAGCACGCGAAGCTTTGGTTCAAGGAGCTGAACGGCATCGGAAACACTGCGGAGAACCTGAAAGCCGCAGCGGACGGCGAAAACTACGAATGGACAGACATGTATGAAGGCTTTGCCAGAACAGCGGAAGAGGAAGGATTTCCGGAACTGGCACAAAAATTCCGCGGCGTAGCAGCCATCGAGAAGCATCACGAAGAGCGCTACCGCGCACTGCTGAAGAACGTGGAAATGAAACAGGTTTTTGAAAAGAGCGAAGTGAAAGTCTGGGAGTGCAGAAACTGCGGACATATCGTGATCGGGACCCGGGCGCCTGAAATCTGCCCGGTGTGCGCACATCCGCAAAGCTATTTTGAAGTGAACGCTGAAAACTACTGAGATGGCACCGGAACGCTTCAGAAGCTCTCCTCACAGGCTTTTTCCAGCTTTTTGACAATCAGCTTCAGCGCTTTGATCCGGGCATATTTCTTGTCGTTGGATTCGATAATATACCATGGTGCGTTCTTTGTGCTGGTCTTCTGGAGCATCTCGTCAACGGCGATCTCGTAATCAGGCCATTTTTCCCGGTTCCGCCAGTCTTCATCCGTGATTTTCCACTGCTTTTCAGGTGTGTTCTGACGGTCGGTAAAGCGGGCCAGCTGGGTATCCTGGTCGATATGGATCCAGAATTTCAGGACCACGGCACCCCAGTCCGTGAGCTGGCGTTCGAATTCATTAATCTCATTATAGGCACGCTGCCAATCCTTTTCAGTGCAGAAGCCTTCCAGCCTCTCCACCATGACGCGGCCGTACCATGTTCGGTCGAAAATGCAGATATGTCCGCTGCGGGGCAGGCGCGTCCAGAACCGCCAGAGAAACTGGCGGTTCAATTCATGGGGTTCGGGGGAGGCAATCGGGTGAACATCCACGCCGCGGGGATCCAGCGGATAAGCCACGCGCCGGATGTTGCCGCCTTTCCCGGCCGCGTCCCACCCCTCATAGCACAGGATTACGGGGATCTTTTTCCGGTACAGAATATTATGAAGTTCACTCAGGCGGGACTGCAGCTTTTTCAGTTCTTTTTTGTAATCCTCGTCGCTGAGAACCGGGGACAGGTCCACCTCTGCCAGCTTCGGCATTTTCACCAGAGGGAATTTTTCCTCGAAAGGCTCACCGATGTACCGTCCGTTCTGCAGGGACTTTTCAATGCCCGACACCAACAGCTTCAGGGCATCCCGAACGGCTGCCTTTCTGCGCTTTCCGTTGAGGACGTGCCACGGAACCGCTTCTCCGGTTTTCTCCATAAATCCGTCATAAGCCTTCAGGAACCTTTCATACTCCTGATGCTGCCAGAGATCGTCCTTTGTGACGCGCCATGCCGTATCCGCGGATTCGCTCAGGGACTTCAGGCGCTCAGCCTGTTCTTCCGGGCTGATGTGCAGGAAGATTTTCAGCACAAGGTATCCGCCGTCCCGCAGCTGACGTTCAAACTCATTGACCATCCGGAGCCGGCGCCTGTATTCCTCACGGGTGATTTCCATCCGCAGGTTTTTACGGACGGCGCTTTCCATCCAGCCGGAATCCAGGAAAACAATCTGCCCGTTTTCCGGAATCGCCCTGGCATACGGATACAGGAACGGATACCGGGACTCGCTCTCCGGAACCACGGCAGGGGATTCAACCTGATAAAAACGGGGATCCATTTCGCTGATGATTTCCTTGATCAGACTTCCTTTTCCGGCAGCCGACCAGCCTTCGATCAGCACGAGCACCGGAAGCTTCCCCGCACGTACCGGCTGCTGCAGGGCAACCAGATCGGCCCGCAGCTTCTTTATCTCCTGATTCAGCATTGTTTTGTCTTCGGACTTTGGCTTATTGATTTTTTCCAGCATAAGAATCCTCCTTTACCGGACACCTGTAATCAAATCATGCCGAAAAAACGGCGGATTGTCAAGAGTGAACTCATCATACAGACCGGCCGGGATGATTGACGGCCGGCAGGTTTTCCGATATCATCAAATTAATGTAAAAACCCGGAAACGGAGGGCTGAAGATGAAGGACCTGGTGTGCATCGGAATGGCGCTGGTGGATTCCATTATCCGCGGATTTGACCCGAATCCGGTTTCCGCGTCGGGTTACCGGGCGGTTTCCGGGGAGCTGTGCGTCGGCGGAGAGGCAGTGAACGAGGCGGCGGCAGCTGCGAAGCTTGGGATGCAAACAGGGATCCTGTGCGGGCTGGGACAGGATGGAGCGGGGGATATGGTCCTGCAGTTTCTCCAGGAAGCCGGTGTGGATACATCAGCGGTCATCCGTATCGGAAAGACCCCGGTGACGACCATGTTTGTCCATGAAGACGGAAGCAGGAAATCGATTACCAATGAAGCGCACCGGTTCAATTTCCATCCGGAAAAGCATCCGGAAGGGTTCGCGGACGCGAAGGCACTGATCCTCGGATCCCTTTTCCGGGCCCCGTTTGATGATCCGGAAATCATTCATTCCGTCCTTTCCCGCGCTGCGAACGGAGGACAAACCGTTTTTGCGGACACGAAGCTGCCGAATTTCAGGTTTCTGACACTGAAGGACATACGGGAATCCCTTCCGCTGATCCAATACCTTACGCCAAACGAAGATGAGGCAAGGTACTTCAGCGGGAAAAACGATCCGGAAGCCATGGCGGATGTGTTTCTTGACTATGGCGTCCGGAATGTGATTATCAAGCTGGGAGGAAAAGGCTGCCTGCTGAAAAACGGGAAAGAAACCATCCGGCTGCAGGCGGTTCCGGTGAAGGCCGTGGACGCGACCGGCGCGGGGGATAACTTCGTGGCCGGCTTCGCATCGGAAATTCTGAGGGGGAAAAGCCATCAGGAAGCACTGCGCTTCGGCAATGCTTGCGGCGCGATCTGCACGACAGCTCCGGGGGCCGGAACGGCGCTGCAAAGCAGGGAACAGGTGCTTGAGTGGGTTGCACGGGGAACGGCAGAAATGAATCAGAAGGGATCGGATTAATATGGAAATAACGACAGCGGTTCAGATTGTAATGCCGCAGCATTGCAACGGATATAAAAACCCCCGCCTTTTCGGAGGGCAGATGATGGCCTGGATTGACGTGGTCGGCGCTGTTGCCGCGAGAAGGTACACCCAGCGGGCGGTAACGACGGTCTGCATTGATAACCTGACGTTCCTGAAACCGGCATACCTGAACGATACAGTGGTACAGGAGGCGCGGGTCACCTGGACCGGAAATACCTCGCTGGAGGTTCGGGTGGACAGCATGGTGGAACGGCTGGACGGATCAAGGGAACTGATCAACCGGGCTTATGCGGTTTTTGTCGCTCTGGATGACGAGGATCATCCGACAGCCGTACCGCCTTATGTTCCCGAGACAGAGGAGGAAAAGCTGATTTTTCAGGAAGCCATGGTCAGGAAACAGTTCAGGATGAGCATGGGCAACAGCGTATCCGACAGGCTGCATGAGATCAACTCGAAATGAGAGACGTGAACCCATCAGAAACGGAGGATCTGTATGACTGAGATCACAACCTTCCGGCTGTCGACCACAGGGCTCTGGCAGTATGAGTTCTGCAGGGGAGATGAATGCGTCGGGAGCGTTGTGTCCTTTTCTCCGCGCGAACCGGTCCGGATCGAAGGCGAAAACATCAGCTGGTACAGCTCATTCAATATGGATACGGAGATTATTCCGGGGGTCAGCCGCAAAGTGATGGATAACCGGATCGGAGAAGAAATCTACCGGATTATCTGGTGGAGGCCGGACCTGTATGAAATCAGGGCGGGGAAAAAATCCATTCAGGCGGAGATCCGGAACGGAAGCTTTCTTTTCGGCCAGCCGATGATGCCGGTTACCGCGATGACCGGCAGAACCCAGGGAGCGTTTCACCTGATCCGCGGGCTGGAAACGGAATCCATGTTCCATACGGTGTTTTTCGAACCGGTTTCACCGGAGTACAGGATGATGGTTCTGTCCTTTCCGGCGCTGAGGTTCTGTTAGGGGATTCTTCCAGGCAGTGTCAGATCCATATCCGATCCGGCGAGCATCCGGCGGCCTGTTTCTTGCCCGGGAAGCGGAACGGCCGGAGTATGCGTTCGGCAGATGAGGAGAAACATCTTACTCCTGCCCTGCATCCATGCCGGAACTGAGCCACAGCGCCGGGCGGATACACCCCGTTACAGAGGTGAAATGGCAGTCGCTGAGGGAGCCGCCGTTGTTCACACAGGCAGCCTGGCCGCGGAAGCTTCCGGGGGACCGGAGCAGCCACCATCCGGTTATCTTGCGGTCCGCAGTGAGGATTTCATCCATCGCCCATGCGCCTGCCTGTACCGCATATGCGGTCGGCTGCATCCTGGCCTTCACGCTGTAGGCACCGTGGTACACCAGATCCAGATATCTGTTTGCTTCCCCGTAGCTCAGCAGGAAGATCCTGTCCAGGGTGTTTTCCCCGCCGGGCTGCTTCCAGCCGGCGTAATGCTGGGCAGCGCTGTTATCCACTTCCGTCAGCAGGATTGCAGCCTGTTCCTCCGGCGTGAAAGCTGTTTCCAGGAAACTGCTGTTCAGCCAGGTCCGAAGGGAACAGGTTTCCCAGGTAACATAGTCGTCATTCTCATGGTAGGTTTTCATATCCAGCCCGCACTTGCTCAGCAGGAGCAATTTTCCGTCCCGGACATCCAGGACGGTCCATTCAATCGGCGTAAGATCCGTTCCTTCCCGGGTCTGGGGATATCTGCCGAAAAAAAGGGAATCACCGACGGCCGCGTATGCGGGATCTTCACCGGCAGCAGAGGATGCAGCCAGAACAGCGGAAAGCAGGACAGACAGGAAGAGCATTTTCAGGATCCTATAGATCGGCTTATTCATCAGCAGGTTAATCCTTTCATCATTTGAACGGATTCTAGCATGGAACAAAAGGTTTGTAAACTGCTGCAAATTATGAAGAAGATTGAAATCAGCCCCGCTGCGGATATATAATAGCAGGGAGAGTATTACAGGGAGGAACCGGACATGTACGATGTCAGAGGGAAATGGGCGCTGATTACCGGAGCTGCGCGCGGCATCGGCTGCCTGACAGCAAAATATATGGCTGAGCAGGGGTGCAATCTGATTCTGCACAGCCGGGATCTGACGCATACCGACAGGGTGCTGGCAGAGGTTCGTTCCTGCGGCGTTTCCGCATGCGCCGTAGCGGCGGATCTGAACGAACCGGAAGCCGTGGAACGGATGCTGCAGGAAATCGATACGTTCGGCCTGGACGTGGATATTGTGATGAATAATGCGGGCCTTCAGATCGCATACCGGACAGAGTGGGCTTCCACGCCTGTGTCGGATTATGAGATCAGTTTCCGGGTGAACACGATTGCGCCTGCTATGATCTGCTACCATTTCCTGCCCAAAATGATCGCGAAGGGAACAGGACGTATCCTGAACACGACCAGCGGAATCGCCCTGGACGTCTGCCAGGCTGGTTATTCAGCCAGCAAGGCGGCATTGGACAAGATCACAGTGGATCTCGGGAGCAAAGTCCAGGGAACAGATGTGCTGATCAACCTTACCGATCCGGGATGGTGCAGGACCGACCTGGGCGGGCCTCAGGCACCGAACGCACCGGAAAGCGCAATTCCGGGCATCGCCGTCGGCGTGTTCGTCAACGACGGAAAATCAGGACGCTGTTTCGGCGCCCAGCAGTTTTCGGGCATGACGCTGGAGGAAGCCGTCCGGAAGGCAGAAGCTGAATTTGACAGCCCCTACGAAAAATCATCCGGGACCTGAGGCAGCAGGGGATATCTTTGTGCTGAAGCAGGCGGATGCCTGTGATGCCGGACCGGTTCAGTACGGCAGCGCAGGGTTCTGCTGCGGCCAACGGGCGGCCGGCGACGGAAGAAACAGCCCTGACAGTTTCCCTGTTTCTCTTGAAATTGGAAAAAAGATCATGTAAAATAACAGCAGAGGAAGCCTCTGCTGTTTTTCAGTTTTTCAATCACACAAAGAAAGGAATGGTTATATGTTCGGTAAAAAGGCTATTACCGCATTGGAAAGCGAGCTTTCCCTGGCTAAGGAAAAAATGGAAAAAGCCCTGAAGGAAAATACAGATCTTTCCAAGAAACTGGAGAATGCCGTAAAGGAAAAAACAGATCTTTCCAAACAGCTTGAAAGCGCCATGGAAAAAATCGGCGAACTGGAAAAGCAGCTTGGCAGCTGTGAACTGACGGAACTGAAAGACAAGGCAAAACAAACGATTGTTGAGTACGAAGGGCTCAAGGAGCATTATGTTCAGAAGACCAGAGAAGTAGAAGAAACCAGGGCTGAAGTGGAAGAAGGCTTTGCGAGGGAGGCGGCCCTCAAACGCCATGACCTGGAAGAAGAGATTCAAACCAACAAGGAAAACAACCAGGCCATGATCCGGGATACAGTCCAGACGTTCACCGGAAGCTACCTGTATTACCTGGACCAGATCCGTGTGCTGATGGACGCCCTGAGGCGGGCTGCCTCGGAGACAGGGGAAACGCTGTTTGACGGGGATATTGGGAATATCAAGGGGCGTTTCGCCGATAAGATTGCAGAATGCCTTCAGAACGATACAAATACGCTGCATCAGAATTCCGGAGATCTGCTGCTGATCGGTACGGAAGAAAATACGGAAGCTGAAGCGGCGGATGCCGAGATCGAAGAGCCCATTCCGGAAGAAACGGAAACAGAGGATGCCGGGATTGCGGAGCCTGTTGCCGAAGAAGCAGAAACCATTCCGGAAGATGAGCCTGCTGCCGATCCGGAGGAAGCAGTCGAGGATGCTGCCGAGGCGGTTGTGAACGATTGCGAATGCGAACCGGCAGCCTGCTGTGAACCGGAAACGCCCTGCTGTGAACCGGAGGAACAGAATCAGGCGGAGGCTGAAGAACAATGAAAAAATGGCTCGTATTTCTCTCCTGCCTGCTGATTATTGCGGTCATCGCCATTGCGGTCATCCTCAATAACAACAATGACCGGATCAACACCCTGAACCAGGATCTGTACAATTCCCGGACAGAAGTCAACACGCTGAAAGAAAAATCGGAAGAGGACAAGGTTACCATCGAGGATCTTCATCAGCAGATAGAGACGCTGAACGCAGACAAGAGCACACTGATCGCCGAAAATGAGAACCTGAGCGCTGAAAACGTCAGCCTGACCGCTGAGAAGGATGCGCTGAACGCATCCATGGAGAGTTTAAGTACGCATCTTTCTTCTTCACAGCAGAAGCTCCAGGGTGTGCTTTATATTCTGACAGACGGAGAGCAGGGAAACATCGAAGGAGTTCTTGCCCCCTTCATCAAGATTTATCAGGATGTGAGCCTGGAAAACCCCTATTTTGACGCCGTAAACCATGTGTCCGATTTGAAGCTGATGCTTCCCCGAGAGGAAGAGGTATTCGGCGTGGACGAGAAAGCCACCCTCGGCGAGCTGGCAGAAGGCTATTATGCAATCAGCAAACTGCAGGGCACCCGCACAGAAGCGGCAGCTGACCTGCTGCAGCAGGAAAAAGCATGGCTGGCAGCAAAAGCTGAGAAGGCCGGGACACCGGCGGACGAAGCAGATGTGACGGAAACGGGAGCGGCGGAGGAAGCGGCGGCCGAACCTGCGGCGGAAGAACAGGCAGAAGCAGCGGCCGAACCTGCAGCGGAAGAGCCGGCAGAGGCAGCGGCCGACCGTGCGGGGGAAGGACCGGCAGAAGCAGCAGCCGAACCTGCGGCGGAAGAGCCGGCAGAAGCAGCGGCCGAACCTGCGGCGGAAGAACCGGCAGCAGCAGATGAACCTGCAGCGGAAGAACCGGCAGAAGCAGCGGCCGAACCTGCAGCGGAAGAACCGGCAGAAGCAGCGGCCGAACCTGCAGCGGAAGAACC
>JAEEGL012721238.1_pt1 | contig 12488 bp, 9 predicted proteins | sample 9134231 | NCBI WGS metagenome assembly JAEEGL01 (sample SAMN16246548, study PRJNA631951) | gut metagenome | biome: gut microbiome; feature: rumen; material: fiber-attached | host: Bos | place: Iran: Karaj | collected 2018-10
CTATGCAGGTTCTTATTATGAGTTTCTAAAAAAGATGGATAGAGATTATGTAGACATAGAATCTAAACATAGATTATCTTTACAATTTATATCTTGTGAATTTGCTCATGGTTATAGATTACATGAAGTTTTGTTATTAAAGCTCTTATTACTAAATGACACAATTAGCTTACAGAAATTTTCAGAAGAGCTTGCTCAGAAAAGAGTAAACTTTAATGGTAAGGTAAACCAAATATTAAAAGTATTATCAAAAGAATATTACAGACAAGAAGACCAAAAGAAATACGGAGAAATTTCTTACATAAGATACAATAAAGTAACAAACGAATTTTCAAAGACTGAATATTTTATAAACTTGCTTCAGAATCAAATATATAAAAACCATCTTCTTGATGTTTTGGATTATGCAATAAATAAAGCGAGTCTCAAATCTAATGAAGTTGTTGGTGATGATGATTTAGTTTATTACAGAAAATATTCTCGTAAAGATGTATTTAAAATAATGAATTTTGACAAAGATCAGAATCCACAAAATGTAGGCGGTTATATAATCCAGGAAATTGATGGACGTAAGAAATGTCCTGTATTTGTAACATATGAAAAACGTGAAGATATATCGTCTTCAACAAAATATAAAGATTTCTTTATTGATAATACACGCTTTAATTGGATGAGTAAAAACAAACGATATCTAAATTCTCCAGATGTTGATGCAATTATTAATCAAGCGAAAAACAATATTCAAATTGAGCTTTTTATCAAAAAAGATGATAATGAAGGTACAGATTTTTATTATATTGGTAAAATGAAAACCGATGCAGATTCTAAAGAACAAACTCAAATACCTAACGAAAAAGGACAAATGTTACCTGTAGTAAATTTGAAGTTTGATATTGAACCTGCTGTTCCACATAATTTATATACTTATTTAGAGGCATAAAATGAAACAAGTAACAGTTAGCGGTGCAGTTATCCTAAGAACAAACCCAGATACAAATAAAAAAGAAATCTTCGCAACACAGCGTGGTTATGGTGACTACAAGGATGGTTGGGAAATCCCAGGTGGTAAGCTTGAACCAGGAGAAACACCAGAAGCTTGTATTGTGCGAGAGATTCGTGAAGAACTAGCTACAGAAATAAAAGCAGAAAAAATTCTTGGAGTAGTGGACTACGATTATCCAAACTTTCATCTGACTATGCATTGTATTTTATGTACTATTGTTTCTGGTAATCTTAAACTTCTTGAACATGAAGCTGCTAAATGGGTAACAAAAGAAACATTGCGTTCTGTTGATTGGCTTCCGGCTGATCAGTTGATTTTGGATAAGATTGAAGAAATTCTGTAGGGATCTTCTTTTAAGTTTTCCATCCGTATTCAAAACCATTAAACACTGCGGAATGCTGCATTTCTATAAGTCGGGAATATGAATAAGTTTTGAAATCTTGACGGACAATCTGACTGTCCATATTACATAATTTAGAATTGCGTTCTTTTAGTGCGGTAAAATATTCTTGATCAGGAACAACATTGCTTTTTGCACTGTTACAATGAGGACAGGCTAGTACAAAGTTCCAGAGCTTGTCGTCTTTTACAAAGGACCATGGAATAAAATGATCTACTGGACTTGTTTTTTCTGTATCATCATGTAGAGGTTTACCGCAATAAAAGCAGCGGGTTTGATTAAATTCTATTAAGATTTTTCTGTACGGTGCCAGGTTCTGGCGTTCAGTAGAAGCATCTAGTTTGTTTGCAAGGGCATAGGAATCTTCTTCTAGATTTGCTTTTTCAAGGTACTTAATCCATTCGTAATAATTCTGCTTTTCGAAAACTGATTTATATTTTACCAGAGCAGTGTAAACACCTGGATTAAGAATAATACCGTCGCTTTTATCTTGTTTATTAAAATGGTAAAACTGGTCGTCAGTATCACCGCAGAAAGCTGCAACTACATTTTTCATCATCTGGCGTTTTATATTCTTGATGATTTCTAATTGAAGCTCTGAACGTAAACTTTCAAATGGAAATATACAATGCTTGTCTTCATAATTAAATTTGTATTTTTGACAGAAGGTAAAGAGTTCTTTTTCTACGCTAGTATATTCGTGATGTGATGTTTTTATTTCTTGACGTAGATGAAAGTAGAGTACAAGGTTCCAGTAAATCTCAGTAAATCGTGATGCAAGATTTTCGTAAGGCAAAAGCATTGTTTGTAAGTCTACATTAAATACATTATCGATGATTGATTTAAAAAATGCATATTTGTAGGTTGTTGCGTGATGTGAATTCCCAGATAGAGCTTTGTTTACTAATGCAATTACATCTGCTTCTAGAAGAGTACGAAAAGGAACTATATTATTTGTTGAATCCCAACGCGTTATAGACATTCTAATTTTATTATATCAGAGGCCGTGGTATAATACAAATTGAATAAAAAGAGATTTTAAAAAAAATTTTCTTCTAGAAATTCTTATGATATAATATAACCATGGGTGAAATAGATTACGATAAAATAAAAACTTTATTAGATGTTGTAACCCCTTTTATTGAGAAAAATAAAATACAAAGATCCGAGAAAGAAAAAAACGGCGAATTCTTTAATATATTCTCAATCCTGAAAGTTGAAAGAAATGAAGTATATACACATTCTGCAATGCTTCGTGAATTGTTGGATCCTAATGGTTCACATGGGATGGGTGATACTTTTCTCCGCTTGTTTATCGATGAAATACCTTTAAGAAAAATAAATGACAAAAGAAAACTAAAAACAGCAACAGCCATCGTTTGGAAAGAGTTTAATATAGGACCTATTAAGCGAAGGAAAGAAACCGGCGGAAAGATTGATATCTTAATTAAGTTCGAGAATCCAGAATATGGTATTGTTATAGAAAACAAGATTGATGCAAGAGATCAAGACTCCCAGTTAGCCCGCTATTATAATTATTTAATTGGGGAATATCCTAAAAAGAACTTTACCATATTATATTTGACAAAGTTTGGGAGTAAACCCTCTGAAAAGGCAAGGGGAGTAACAATAAATTCAAAGAATGTTTATTGGAATTGTATTTCATATATGAAAGATATAAAAACATGGTTGTCAATTTCTATGAAAAAGGCAATTAACAATCTTCCTGTTCATGAAACAATAAAACAATATATAAATGTAATTGACATAATAACAGATAAGGATCTTGATATGAAGGATAACAAATCAGTAATAAAACAAGTGTATTCTGGAAATCTTTTTGAGACGGCTTCTGAATTCGTAAGTATTTGGGAACAAAGGCAAAATCTTATTGCAGAAATAATTGCAGATAAGATTAGAAGGGTTTGTAAGGGATGGATAAAAATGGAAGATTCTTCTTATGAAAAAACAATTTATAAACTTATTAATAGAGAAGAGAATATATATCTGTTTTTTGAGCCAGAAACCTTAACTATTGGTTTTTATGGCAAAAAAACATTAAAGGGTAAAAAACAAGTATTAAAGCAAATCCTGGATGAATTATCATTTGACTGTTACGATTCTAATTATGATAAATCAATTATTGAAGATCCTTGGGCTTATACTGTGGTTAATTTTGATGAGGAACAAATTCCAACTAAAAAAACCATCGATAATATTTATTACAATGATATTAGTAAAGCTTTAATGACTTTGGAGCGCAAATACAAGAATTATAAAAAATGTTTAAATATGTAATAGATAATTGATTTTTGTAATTTCGAGGAAAGTGATTATGAAAATATTTAATTCAAAGAACATAGAAATCAAAACTTTAGAAGAATATAAAACATTGGCACCACCAAAAGAAGATATTCAATGGGCTGTTGATCATAGCGCAATGGAATTTGCAAAAAAAGTGGTAAACCATTCTTTAGAAAAAGAATTAAAAGAAATAATGCCGTTATTAGAAATACAAACCGCTGTTGCCGAGAAGAAAACAACTTTTGATGAATTTGGTGGACCTAGGAATCATGATTTGGCTTGTATTGGATTCTTAGATAACACCAAAATCGTTTTATGTTTTGAAGCAAAAGCTACGGAAGGATTTGGTTCTAAAACAGTTGGTAAAGAATTAGATTCTGCATTGAAAAAACGACAGGATGGAGAATCGACTAATATCCCAGAAAGAATTGATGGATTATGTTATAGACTATGGAATAAAAGTATTAATAACGATATACGAAAGATAGAATATCAATTGTTGTACTCTACATTAGGTACAACATCATTTGCCAAAGAAAAAAATATTTCTAAAGCAATTTTCGTTGTTTATCAACTTGAAACAGATTTAACAACTCGAGAAATTTGCCAAAAGCATTTTGATAGCCTCAAAGAATTTGTTTCATTATTCAATAAAACAATCACTCCAGGAGAACTATGTCACATTGGAATAGTAGATGGAGTGGAATTGAGTATTCTTTATATACAGAAGCCGAAAGATAATTCCTAGTTGATTTAAGCCATAAGGAAAGTATCAAAGTTTTCAAAGCTATCAACAAATTTTGTAACAAAAGCTTTCTATAATACTCAACAATTATTATTGTTTTTCCATAAATCAATGATATAATTTAAAAACTATAGTCTCAACATTATAAAGGCTATTTCTTTAAAACCAATCATAAAATGGCATTACAGAAAAAAGGATTACAATAATGAGTTTATTTCATGAAGTTGATACAATTATCCAAAATCAGATAAAAATTTATAAATCTAGTCCAATTATATTCAAGGCCGAGTATGAAAATCAAAAAAATATGGAAAAAGAATACAATGGTCGTCAATTATTGGAAATATTACAAAATGCGGATGATTCACATTCAAAATCCATTGAATTCAAATTAGATACAAAAAATAAAATTTTAGAAATAAAAAATGATGGAGAACCTTTTTCTGCAGAAGGAATTCAATCTTTAATGATTGCAAATGCAAGTCCTAAACGTGGTGGGCGTTATATTGGTAACAAAGGGTTAGGATTCCGTTCATTAGTTACATGGAGTGATAAAGTTGAGATTATATCTCAAGATTGTAAATGTACTTTCTCAAGAGAGGGTGCAAAGAAAGTTCTTAACGAGACCTTAGGATTTGATAAAGAAAAAATTCAAAAATTAAGAAAACAATATAAATATTCTCCTAATGTTGTTTTCTTTCCATTTTTTGGAATACCAGATATTAAAGAAAATTCTGATAACAAAGAAAACACAATTATTCGTATTTATTATCTTAAAGAATATGAAGAAGATATAAAAAAACAACTTAATTACATCATGAAAGATGATAAATCGTTATTGTTTTTGGATTATTTGAAAAAAATTATTGTTTCAATTGATCAGGATAAGCAAACAAGTATAGAAGCAAAACCAACTAATGAAAGCAATTACACTTCCATAAAGCTTGGAGATGAAGAATGGTTTCTCATTTCTAATATAGGGAAGTATCCGGAAAAACTACAGGATGGCGACTATGTTGAAGAAAAATATTATTCTGCCAAAATTGCATGGAAAAAAACAATAACACCAGAAAATCATAGATTATATGCTTTCTTTCCTACTCAAATTAAATTTGCACTTCCTTGTGTAATTCATGGAAGCTTCGAAATTGATACAGCTAGAAATCATTTAATTTCGGAATCTGAAGCAAATAAATATGTGTTTGATAGGATTGTTGAATTAATGAAAAAGGCAATACCTATTATTAAACAACAATCTTTGGGAGCGGCTACCTGGGATGTATACCATTTCCTTAATTGTACACAGATAGCAAGTGATAATACATTAGACTATTTTTATTCTAAAATAAAGGAATTATTAGATACAGAAGAAGTTTTTCCAACAATAAATAATGAATATGTTACTAAAGAGAAATATAAATATTATAGTGATGACTTTAATTCTTTTGTTGAGCAAAAATACGGAAATATTTTTACTCAACTGATCAAACCGGGAGTTCAATTAACGCCACAAATTTATGAAAAAGAAATGTTTCAGAAGTTAATAGACAGAATAAAATTTTCATCCGAAACAGAACGGGCAGAATTTATTATGCATTTATATAGGGTGAAGTCCATTAATCCGGGCCCCTTTACTATTCTGGTGAATGATTCTGGTGAAATTATTGATTCTTCAAAGCCTGCTTATACTGCACAAGGTAATAAAAATATAGTATTTCCTAAAGAATTTGTTTCTTTTGATCTTATAAAAAAAGAATTATATGAAGCATTAATTAATACTGATGAATACAAGAACTTTACGAGTAAGATTAACTCAATTGAAGCTAGAAAGATTACAGAAATGTTGTCTGATGTTGTTTATATACAACCTTATGATATAGCGGCTATTACAGAACGTATTATTAATCAAACAAATGCATATCGGGCAAATAAAACGATAGATGAACAACGTAGAATAATTAAAAAGATGGTACAATGTTTGTATCATAATTATAAACTAAAGTCAGATGATGAGAATATCAAAGAGTACAATTTATTCCTAATTTCTCGTAAAGGTACTATTGAAAGGGCAGAAGATTTATATTTCTCAAAGACATATAAAACCGGTGAAGAAGTTGAACGTATTTTTGGGAATATTATTCAGGAAAATGAATATCTGATTGACAAAGACTTTTGGAATTTAGAAGATGATGATAATGATGTTCAAATAGATGATTTTTTTAAATATTTTGGAGTAAATGAATATTTTATAACAGATACGATTGTTTTGAATAATTGGACAGAGGAAGCACAAGAATTTATCAAATACCATCAAGAACATAATAGTACAAAACAAATTGCTAAAACACCTAATTCCATCAAATCTGTTTTAAAAATTATTAATTTTGATAAAATTGTAAAAATCAGTAATTTAACTGATATTGTACTTATGGCTTATCGGTCAAAAGATATTCTAGTAAAATTAACAAATAAAAATTTTGAACAATTAGAGTATCAATATTATAGGATTGACAGAGTTGAATCATATTGTTCATATGTTTCTTTTCAGTTTATTAAATCAGGGCTCTTTAATGATTTTCTTATAGATGATTTATCTGAAGATTTCTTAAACATAATAAATGATAAAAAGACAATAAATTTTGATGAATTGAAGAGACAGGGTTTACCAGAGGAAAGCTATATTCAAATGCTTAAATCTATGGGATCAAAGCAATCCTTTGCTGAATTATCTGCAGCCAAAATATATTCCATTCTTTCTAGGATGCCTACAGAAAATCCATCTGCTAAGAACATAAGCTCAATATACAAAATGGCAAGAGAAGCCTTAGATAAGAATTCCGAATCTGCGGAGATACCCCCAGATTTAGAATTATTTGCAATACAAAATGGAAGTTATCATTATTTCCCGTATTCCGAAGTATATTATTCTGATAATAATGTCTTACCAAAAAAGATTAGTGATCAACTACCAATTCTTTGTTTACCAAAGCGAAATGGAGAAGATAAAGTACAAAAATATTTTGGTGTTAATTTATGTAATATTTCTGACTTGACTATAATCAATCCTGTAGATCATAGAGAATGCGAGAAGTTTAATGATTCCTTTACTGTATTAAAACCTTATATTCTTGCATATCGTATCGAATCACAAAAAGAAGATTCAAGACAAAAAGATTCTGCGAGAGAATTATCTAATTTATCTATTAGAATTATTAAAAGTGGTTTATTTAAATATAAAGATTGGGAAGTTAAAGAATTATCTGATTATGATTTTATTCTTAAAAAGGAAGGGAATAAAACAATAGGCTTTATCAAAGTTCCAGATTATCCATATAACGAAATTCTTACCAAGGTAGACTTCCAAACGGCTTTTTCTGAAATTATTTCAATCGTGTTCAAACTGACTGATTCAAGTGATATAATAAAAGATGTAAGATCCACGTTGTCCTATTCCGAAAATGATCTTCAGAAAATAATATTATCAGATTTACAGGAAGGCACGTTAGAAAAATCTTATAATTTATTAAATATACCAATATCTTTTGAATACAGTTTCTGGAATAAGGTCTTTACATTATGTAATATACAAGAAGAATTGCCAAAAGGTGAAGAACAACTTAGGAAAAAAATACGTGAGGTATTTGATTATTGTAAAGATATTCATTTTGATGAAATTGATTATGAAACTTTTTTAACTGAAGAGTCCATAAAACTATTACAGCTTTTACATAAAAAACAATTGCTAGAATTACAAGGTTTATTATTTATTCATAATTTACTGGATTATCATAAAAACAAATTCAAAATAATCTCTAATAACAAGAGGGATATATTTAATGAATTATGTTGGGATAAAAATAGACTTACACAACAACAATACAAGGGATCTGTCGATAAGTATAATCAGTCTGAATTTGAATCTTTAGCAGAAATGAATAAATATATTCTTATCGATAATTATGATAAAATTTTTGATGATTACATAAAGAATGAATACAATATTGATCTGACAAATTATTCAACTGTTCCTGATTTTACTGGAAAAATCCTTGATGATTATTTACCATACAAAGATAAAATAAATAACGAGAATCAATATTTATTATACTATCCTGGTAATTTGGATAGAATAAAAGAATTGATTGAAAAAGATGAAAAGAATAAAGAAAATCATAAAAATATAGTAATTGATGCTGATGAACTTCAATTTACAGATGAGGATACCCAAAGAATTGTTTTGCCAAATAAACCAACGGGTTCAAATGGTTCTACTAGTCCTAACAATAATGGTACAAATCCTCATACTGGAAATGGTGACGGAAATCATGGCGGTGTTGTAAATCAGAATGCGCTGGGAAATACTGATTTAATAGGCGCAGAATCGGAACGAAAGGTTATAACAAAATTAGAAAATCTATATGGAAAAGAAAATGTTAAATGGGTTTCGAAGTATTCAGATACATCTGATAGAAATGATCATTTGCATTATGATATTCTTTATAGGGAATCTGAAAATGATAATTGGCGTTATCTGGAAGTGAAAACTTTTTCATCTCATAGTTGTGATATAAGTTCAAGTGAAATTGATTTTGCTTTGCAACATAAAACCGACTACGATATGGTTTTTGTAGAGGGAAACCAGATTCACAGAGTAAAAGAATTTTTTAATCTAAAAAATGGGCAAACAATTATTTCTAATGATAATTTTACATTATTAAATAAAAATTACAGAATGTTTCTTAATTTTTCAAAGAAAGATGAATCTGATTAATCCTATATCAGGTTCTAATAAGAAGGAGGACGAAAATGCCAATGATAGAAGCCAAGGTAACCATGCAGTTACCAGCAGAAAAAAGAGATGTATTAAAAGCTGAGTTCGGTAAAGCCATAAGCATTATGGGAAAGCCGGAATCTTATTTAATGATTAATTTAATCGACAACCAGGATTTATACTTTGGTGGAAACAAGCTTGACAAAGGCGCTTATGTAGAAGTTAAAGTTCTTGGTGGCGTAGATAGTGGTGCCAGCGACAAAATGACAGCCAAGCTGTGCGAGATTCTTCAGAATGAATTAGGAATCCCGGGCAATGCAGTTTATGTTTCCTACTGGGGCACATCCAACTGGGGCTGGAACGGCGGGAATTTTTAGCATATTAATATATAATCTTCCTTGTTCAGAATAAATGAATGGTTTAATTGGGTTCTATAATCTTGAAGAATGGTTTAATTCTGCTTTCTCAGAGAAACAAAGACAACTGTTATATGATACTTTTCCAGCTTGTTTGACTCAAGGTAATTTTTCTTCATTATATTCTTTTCCAGTTGAATTATTGAAAATCATAGATATTAGCAATAATAATTATAGAGATAATATCAATGATAATGAAATAAATGATATTTTTAATTGTAAGAAGATTATTTATTTCAAAGCTTATTCTACTTATGAATCTGTTATAATAAAAAAAGAAGAACTATTTATTTTTCTTAATTTGGCAATTAGTAATTTTCATTTTTACAAATCGTTTTGGGATAATACAAATGAAGTTAAACAATTATGTAAAAAATGTATTGAAGTATCTGAGCTTATTATACCATTGTATCGCGAAAGAAATGAACAATTACCACAAAACTTAGGTTATAGTGAATTGTATCGTATAGAACGTTCAGAAGAGAATTGGACTACTTGTTTAAGGTTATGCCAAAAAGCAAGAAATGAAGGTTGGCCAGGCCAATGGACTAGATTAATAAATTATTGTAGTAATAAAATTGATGAATCTTATTCATTAATTCAAGATAAAGATAAACCTCGAAATATACTAACAATTCAAAAAATCAAGGCTTTAATACAATCTTCTCCTGTCGAACCATTCTTATTTTATGATAACAACAAAGGAAAAATTTCTGACCCAAGTATGATATTTACTAATTTAGAAGTATGCATACCTTCAGAAAATCAACAAGTTCCAAGATTATATGCTTTTCCAGCTTATATAAATATGATTCCAGAACAAAGATATGAATATTTATCTTGGCTTCAAGATATAACAAAGCCTATAGGTATAAGCTATGTCTTTCTTTTCTTTTATGGATTAGAGCGTTTGATATTCAAAAAAGATTATTCAGAATATAATTTTGAAGGAGATTATGGTCAAATTGTACCAACAATAATAACTCCAGAGTCAAATAATCAATTATTTTATTTTGGAATTCTTTCAATTATTTCATTATTAAGGAAAAATCATACTCATTATAGATTTCAAGAATTATCAATGGATTCATGTATAAGATCAATTATTTTCAGACGAGATAAAACTTTACTAAAAAAGTATTTAGAGTATGAATCAAAGAACTCTTGTTGTTTTACGTTGTTATATTATTATTCAAAGAACAAAGAATATCCAATATTAAATTCAAGAGAGATTACTGGTACTGCAAAGTTTGTAGGTTTTACTAATGACCATTATATAAAAAAAGATTTTAATAAGTTTTCTGATGTTTTAGAATCTATTCTTATGGAAAAAACTGGTCATATCACTTTTGATTTATCAACTTATTCAAAATTCTTAGAGATTAAAAGAAACTGTCGTACTTATGTAACTGCAAACCCTTTAATAAAATATAATTATGAATATTTTGATATTTTTAGAAATCCGAAATTGTCCGATTTTCTGTATAATTTAATAAAAGCAACACATGAGAAAATTAAGGAGCAAAAAATATTTTAGTTGTGTAGAAATAATATTTTTCGAATACATAACCAAATTATTATGATATAATTATAACAGGGTTTTCATTATGGATAAAAATATTCTCTTAACGCATCAGATTCCAGGGAAAATAATTGAAATAATTCAAAATGCAAAAGATTATTGTTTTCTTGTAACACCATATTTTCAGCCGTGGCCTCTTCTTGAAAGGGAATTAGAAAAAGCAGCAAGAGATAATAAAAAAATCATTTTCATTTTTCGTAAACCAAATGATTTTGGTGATGACTTTTCATATTTGAATGATAATTATGGATTTGATTTAATATTTGTTGATAGATTACACACAAAATTATACTTGAATGAACAAGAAACTCTAATTTCTTCAATGAATTCATATGATTCTTCGAAAGAGAATAATTTCGAAGTTGGATATTATTTTTCAAGTATGTGTGTTTCAAGAGATTTTAAAAAACAAATTATTGATGATGATATTTTAAAGAGTAATCCATATATCTTACAAGGTCGTTATTTTGCTGAATTAGAAGAAAAAGAAAGAGAGGCTCAATCTAATTCAGCATCAAATCAATTTGATAATAGAGTTTATGGTTTCCAAGAAAACTCTGGAATATGTATAAGATGTGAAACAAGAATAAGATATAATGAATCTATGCCTTTATGTCCACATTGTTATAGTATTTGGAGTGCTTTTAGAAATGAAGACTATCCTGAAAGGGTTTGCCATAAATGTGGTAAACAAGATAGTTGGAGTAATATAACTTTTAGAAATCCTTTATGCCAAAATTGTAAATCACATTCTATTAAATGATAGATTAACCGGGGCGTTGCGGGGTCTCCCCGCTCGAAGGGGTAGGGCGCAACGCAGTGCGACCGAGGGGAAGGCTTTCCCCTCCTTCTTTCATAAAAAAATCATCACACTATCACCAAATGATAGTCTTTCACACTATATTATTATATAGAACAGGAGGCACATTATGTCTAAATGGAGTGAAGAACTTAAGGAAACAACACGAAAGGATACTTTCCTTGGAGCTGTGGTAAAGAACGAAGAGCATGAGTATGGGCTTGTTATGCGCAAGGATCCAAAGGTTGTTATTTATGGAATCCAAAGCGGGGGTGTTATACCTCTTCCTAGTGGTGATGTTATTGCAACCTTTGATTCTGTTGATGCTATGGTCGATGCCGGCTGGGTCTTAGATTAGACATTTCTATTTTATAATATCATAGGCCATGGTATAATAAAATCCAACAAAACAGCCACATGCTCCGGATGCTTTGAGTAGTCCTTAAGCGCCTGGGCCGAATCAAAAGA
>JAEEGL013735686.1_pt1 | contig 12488 bp, 11 predicted proteins | sample 9134231 | NCBI WGS metagenome assembly JAEEGL01 (sample SAMN16246548, study PRJNA631951) | gut metagenome | biome: gut microbiome; feature: rumen; material: fiber-attached | host: Bos | place: Iran: Karaj | collected 2018-10
CAACACTCAAAAAATAAATAATGAGCAACCGCTATTTACAATAATCACAGTTTGCTTCAATAGTGAAAAGACGATTGAGAGAACACTTCAAAGCGTACTGGGGCAGACTGAACAGGATTATGAATACCTTATAATAGATGGTAAGTCTACAGATAATACACTTAATATAGTCAGAAGCTATGAAGATAGATTCAAAGGAAGACTTCATGTATATTCCGAGAAAGATGATGGAATATATGATGCCATGAATAAAGGGATTTCCAAGGCTGCTGGAACTCTTATAGGAATGGTTAACAGTGATGATTATTATGAACCCGATGCACTTGAGAATATGAAGAAAGTGTATTTGAACCTTTCCGAAAACAGTAAGCAGCATGCAGTGCTTTATGGTATGCAGCGAAGGCTCAGAGAAGGTCAGGAAATAGAGATCGAGTTTGTTAATGATAGAATACTTGGAGAGGGGATGATATGCCATCCTACATGCTTTATAACAAATAAACTCTATAAAGATTTTGGCGCATATGACACAAATTATAAGAGTGCAGCAGATCTTGATTTTCTTATCAGGATCAAAAAGACTACAGATACAGTTTTTGCACCGGTTTATAAAATAATTACTAACTTTGAACTTGGTGGAATGTCTGCTTCCGGAAAAGGAGCCAGAGAGGCTGCAAGAGTCAGATGCAAGTATGGAGTATATTCCAAAACCAGGATGCATTATGTGATTATTCAAAGCTATATAATAGATTTTGTACATAAATTAAAGAGGATTGGTAAGTAATTTTATGAATAAAACATTTACCAACAGAATACTCGGATCGGATATTGCTGTTACCAACCTTGCGGATGCAATTGCGCTTATTAATGACCAAAAAGATAAGCTTAGTGGACAGTATATTGCATTTATTACAGTCGATGATCTTATTCAGGCTCAAGATGATCCGAAAAAAAGTGAATATATAAAAAATGCTGCAATGGCATTTCCTGTAAATGAGTCTATTGCGTGGATTCAGAGACTTAGAGGCTTTAAGACGGCAGAATCAATTAACCCTCATAAGCTTGAAGAGAAACTTTCCGGCATTATTGATGATTACGATATCAGACTTGATAAGTCCGGAAATCATAGCCATGCGGCAACTATTAAGTTTCTCATTAGATGTATTCCCGATGCATTTAAATGGAAAAAGAAAAGGGAAGATGATAAAAAAGATCTTCTCATATATGCACATTATTACTATCCGGATGTTGCTTCAACAGGTCAGATACTGACAGAACTTGCAGAAGGATTGAATGAAACCTTCCATACAACAGTAATTTGTACTGTACCAAGCTATACAGGACAGATAGATAAGTATTACAAGAAGCACAAATATTATTATGAGAATATAAACGGTGTAGATATTCTTAGAATAAGAGTCCCTGAATTCAGGAAGAACTTTTCTCCAAGTAGGATCATAAATATAGTTTCATATTTCTTCGGAGCTATTTTTGCGACTACGAGGGTGGGACATCAGGATTATATATATACTATCTCTCAGCCACCTGTACTTGGTGGCCTTCTAGGTATATTTGGAAAGCTGCTTAAGAGAGGCAAACTTATATATAATATCCAGGACTTTAACCCCGAACAGGTTAAGGCGGTTTCATTTACAAGTAATAAGTTTGTACTTGGAACTATGATGATGCTGGACAAATTTTCCTGCAAGGTTGCTGATAAGGTCATTGTGGTAGGAAGAGATATGATAGATACTCTCAGGAACAGATTTCCTGATAAGATGCCTGTCTATGCTCATATCAACAACTGGATCAATGAAAAAGAGATCGTACCTTTGGCAAGGTCTGATATTAAAGTTCAGGAATTTAAAGAAAAGTACGGCCTTAAAGATAAATTTGTGATCATGTATTCAGGAAATATCGGACTTTATTATGATCTTCTTGAAATTCAGAAGATCATAAGCACATTTGATGGCAATAAGGATGTTGTTTTTGCTTTTGTAGGCCAGGGTACTGTTCTTGAAGAGATGAAAGCTTATAAAGATAAAAATAACATCAGTAATATGGTATTCATCCCTTATCAGAACAAAGAGGACTTGGTATATAGCCTTAATGCCGGAGACGTCCATTTTGTCGTTAATGCAAAGGGAATCAAGGGAGTATCAGTGCCTAGCAAACTATATGGTGTTATGGCCGCGGGTAAGCCCGTCCTTGGAATACTTGAAGAGGGGTCAGAGGCAAGGCTCATAGTTGAAGAGGCAGACTGTGGAGTAGTAGCAGAGCCTGGAGACTATGATACTATCAGAAATACTATGCAGTATTTTATTGATCATAAAGATGATCAGGCATTGACCTTAATGGGCCAAAGAGGAAGAGCTTTTCTTGAAGCAAGGCTTACAAGAGATGTATCTATTCAAAAATACGCGGATGAGATTTTGGCAATATAATAATGGATAAAGGCGGAATGTATGCTGATAATAGTCACAGGAACTATTGCGCCAAAGGGCGATGTATATAAGCTAAAAATAAAAAACAGTAGCCAGAGACTGGAACAATATCTGGATGCCCTTAAAAAAATTATTGAGTTTAGACCAGATGCTAAGATTGTATTTTGTGATAACAGTGACTATGGAATAAGGTCATTTGATCAGATCAGTCAGCTTGCATCAGATAATAACATGGAATTTGAAGCAATCTCATTTAAAGGTGATGATGAAGCAGTAGCTCGCCAGGGCAAAGGCTATGGAGAGGGAGAAATAATCAAATATGTATTAGATAACAGTAAGCTTGCAGCTGGTGAAGATTATATGATCAAGATAACCGGCAGGCTTTGTGTTGATAATATAAGCAAGATTGTAAAGAAAGTTAAAGCTAGTAAAACATACTTCAATGTTCCCAATGCCAATTTAAGAGAATTTTTCGATACCAGGATTTATGCAATGCCGATTGAAATATACAAGCAATATTTTATAGACGGATTTAAGAGCGTAGATGATGCAAACGGCTTCATAATAGAAACGGTATTTACAGATATTATTGAAAAAGAGCATTTGAATACCAGGAATTTCCCAGTATATCCAAGGATTGTCGGAGTCAGTGGAAGTGGTGGTATTGATTATAGTTATACAGAGTGGAAGTGCAGGATTAAAGATATTCTGAGTGTAGTTAATTACTATGGTAAAGTAATTGATAAAGTACATGAAGAAGATAATTATAAAGATTAGACTTATAAAAAGTAGATAGGATGTAGATCGTGTCAATTTTTTTGTTTTTGAAGCAATTTGTAGATCTTTTATATAACTTCAGATGGATGGATATAGCCATGGTTTTACTTGCTATGGCTATGTTGGTATACCAGTATCTATTATTGCGCCCTAATATAAGAGAGGCTATTAAGGTTGCAGATATAGTAGTACTTCTATTAGTAGCACTTCTTACTTTTAGTTTCCTGCGGGATATATCGGCTTATCTGGCATATATAAAAGTCATGTCAGCTTTTTTGATGTATTTTATGGGTCGATTATATTATGACAGGATAATCGAATGTGGTGATGCACTTGCAATATCATCATATCTGATAATTTATATAAATTTTGTACACCGCGTTATAGTATATGGAATGGGAATGCTACAGGTAACAAATGCGGACGGTGATCTGTATTTTTACGATACTGATATGGCATATGCCATGATTCTTGCTTTTATATTTGTGGCTATGTTTGCTCGGAATTCAGTATTTAAGATAATTACACTGTTACTGGTATGCCCATATATGATCATTTATTCTGATGCAGGAATTCAGACACTGTTATTCTTTTTCATAGTAGTAGTTCTGATGATGTATATACTTGAAGTTGCACTTCACAAGAAGACATTTGCCATGATCGGGATGGGGATTTTGATAGCCGGACTACTGCTTAGTGTAGTTCTTATTTACATTCCGCTTATTACTTCTGATACATCAGGTACCTGGAAGCTCTTTGGAAATAACACTGTACTTAATGTCACACATATGGAGACCAGGTACGACGAATGGCAGCAGGTATATGCGATCAGGAGCCCGCAGACCATAGTTGAACAGATTTTTGGAATAAGCTTTAATTCCCATTTACCTCTGAAGAGCTTTTATCTTAAAGCTTTGTATACTACAGGTGTTGTGGGGCTGGTACTTGGAATAGAGCTTATAATTCTAACATTTATAGCTGCTAATAAAAGTGAAGAAAGAAAAAGTTTTTATATAACAATAATGCTGGCTATTCTTATGCTTGGAAGTGGAGTCACAGTTAACACCATGGAATCTACACAGATGAGCTGGTATATGATGCTTTTTGCCGGGATGGTCATAACGGAAAACAAAGGTAATACTATTAAGGATATAACAAGATGAAAATAGATTTAAGCAATAAGAAAATGAAGTTCTGGATAACTGATGCGTTAGATAATCTGATCCTCATTTCCTATTCTTTTTTAATCATATTTCCTATTGTAGGAACAGCACAATTTGTATATCAATGGCCTTCTATTATCACTTTGTTGAGATATAGAATCCCTCATGTGGTATTTGTTATTGCAGTATGTAAATCAATATTTGCAATGAAGGAAAAAAACAGGATAATAGCTATTTTATTGCTGGTCATGGCACTTATTTGCAAGAAGCTTGGCCTGTGCGATTATCTTTTTGTCACATCTTTCATGGTGGCATTTGCCAATATTGATTTTGAAAGATGTGCCAAGGTGTACGTGGCGACAGTTGGAATGACTTTGATGGCAACGCTTATCTGTTCTCTTACAGGGTTTATTCCTAATTATTATATATTTGTTCCCGGACGTGAAGAAATGTATTATACGCTTGGATTTGGTGGACATAATGCTTTTATGGCATATTGGATGTTTGTAGCTCTTGCTCTTTTATACTTATATCATGGCAGTAAGAGAAAAATAGCTGTTATAGTATCGGTATTGGCGATGACGTTTCTGATTCATTATGCGACGGATTCGCATACAGGAATGTTCCTAATATCATTCGTTTCTGCTTTGATGTTAGCAGATTTGATTGTAAAGAACTATAATAAAGAGCTTGGAATTAGAATTAAAACTAAAATAGCTAAAGTTTTAATAGGAACGCCCATATATAGTCTTGTGATTACAATTGCAGGAGTCTTTTTTTATAACAAGTATCAGCGTACATTAATTAACAATACTGTAATAAGCAGATTCCATTTAGTTTGTTCAGCTTTAGAAAGACTAGGTATTATGTTGCCATATCAGACCATATCAAGTGACGAAAGGGTTTCAGATGTAGCATTTAACTGGATTACTGGTACTGGCGTTGCTGATTTTGGGGCAGGAGATAATCTTTTTGGTAATCTTCTTACCAGAGACGGGCTCATGATACTTGTTCCTTTTTTAGCAATTCAGGTATACATTATGTACAGAGCATACCAAAAAAGAGAATACTTGCTCGTACTTATCTGCGCTATCATAAATATATACTGTATATTTGAATCGGTTTTGCTTGATATAGCATTTACATTATTCTTCATGGTTATATTCGCGAATTTGGAAAGGGGAAAAAGTGCGATATAGTAAGTGCGTTATAGTAATATTATATATTTGTCTTTGTGTATATACTTGCATAAATGTATCACGCGATGTTTCTTACAGATATCAGGGGGATAGCCTTATAGAGAATGATAACAGAATGATATTAACGACAGACGTTCAGGAGTTATCATTGTCCGATCAGTATCTAAAGGGAATTCGCCTAGGCTTTACAAGAGATGAAAGCTGGACGACAGGAAATGTTCTGGTAGAAATAGCAGACTCAGAAACAGATGAAGCGTTGGTTGGTGCTGCTATTCCTCTAAGTGATATAGGAACTGATGGAGCAACATGCTTCGATATCGTTACTGATGATGAGTATATTAGGAAGTATGGAGATTATAGGATAACAGTACAGACTGATGAAGAGGGATGCGGACACGTAGAGTCCTGTTCAATTACAGGTGAAGAGAGCGAGAGATTTGCGTACAGAACTATTGTCAAGCTTACGCCTGTAATATTCTATATATGGTTGTTTGTAACTGCAATGGTGGTGGCTTGGATCATGGGGGCGTTTAAGTCTTCATTCGGAACTGATGAAGCAGGGAATAAGATCTTACGATAATTCTGAAAGGAAATCACTAATGTAAAGTGGTAAGATAGTTTATGATTTCAATTATAGTACCGGTGTACAATATAGAAAAATATGTTGAAAGATGTATTACTTCAATTATGTCTCAGACATATGAAGATATAGAAATAATCCTGGTAGATGATGGATCAACTGATAGTAGTGGAGATATATGCGACAGATTAGCGCAAAAAGATGACAGGATACTGGTAATACATAAAACTAATGGTGGCTTATCTGAGGCTAGAAATAGCGGGTTGGATATTGCCAGAGGAGATTATATTGGATTTGTTGATGGTGATGACTATATTTCTCCTTATATGTATGAATATCTCTATCATTTGCTTTCCAAGTACGAAGCTAATATGGCAGAGTGTGATTTTAAAGAAGTTTTAGAAGATGAAGATGTCAAGTATGACTCTTTGAAAAATGACAATATCATTGATGTGCTTGAAGGGGAACATAAATATCACTTGGTTACCGGATTGTGCACACAGGATATTGTAGCCTGGAGTAAGTTATATAAAAGAGAAATATTTGATCAATTCAGGTATATCAAAGGAAAGCTTCATGAGGATCAGTGGGCAATTCCTTATATAGTTAATAAGTGTGATAAGATAGTAAGAAGTAATGCAAGATTATATTATTATACTAACCGAAAAGATGCTATCTCTAAAACTCAAATAACCCCTTCAAGAATGTGGGATCTTTTGGATGCATTGAAGAATTCTGTTGCTTTCTTTAAAGATAATGGATTACTTAGCTATCAGGAAATTGAAGCAAGACAGTTATGTAACTACATCATGATGTATTATGAGCTTTCAAAAGAAGAATTTGATAATTATAGCGAAATTCGATCTCAGCTTCATTATTACTTTAAAGATATCATGGGATTATGCGAAAATGTATTTTCGTACAAACAGGTTATTTATAATGCATTTATGATTAATCCCTGGTTGGGGATAGGAATTAAGAAAGTTAGAGAGAAAAGATGATGGAAGAAAAATGGACCAAAATAATCAAACCAAAGACAGGGTGGTTTGAGATAAACTTGAAAGAATTAATACAGTACAGAGACTTGATTTTTTTATTTGTAAAAAGAAACTTCTCTGTACAATATAAGCAAACAATTTTAGGACCTTTATGGTTTATCATAAATCCACTTCTTACTACGGTAATGTTTACAGTTGTATTTGGATCAATGGCTGGATTTTCAACAAGTGGTGTTCCGCAGTTTGCTTTTTATTTGTGTGGTACAGCTTTATGGCAGTATTTTTCTTCTTGTTTAACACAGACTTCCAGTACTTTCACTTCTAATGAAAATATATTTGGTAAGGTATATTTTCCAAGGCTTACTATGCCCATATCAACTGTTATATTTGCACTTATTAATTTTGCTGTTATCTTTGTGGTTTCTATTGGAGTCAATATTTATTATTATCTGACAGGAGCTAATATAGTAATATCCTGGTATTTATTGCTTGTACCTGTACTTGTGTTTCAGACAGCAATTTTAGGTCTGGGAACTGGTATTATAATATCTTCTCTTACAACCAAATATAGGGACCTGGCAGTTTTAGTGAGCTTTGGAGTGTCTTTATGGATGTATGCTACTCCTGTTGTATATGATCTAAGCATAGTAACAGGCAAGTTTAGACAGCTTATCTTAATCAATCCAATGTCTTCGATCATGAATAATTTTAGATATTCTATGCTCGGCTGTGGATATTTTGAAAGCTCTTATTGGATCATTAGTTGGATAATTACAGTGGCTGTTTTGTTTATAGGAGTACTGTTATTTAATCGAGTTGAAAAAACATTTATGGATACTGTATAAGGATAAAATTATGTCTGATGTAGTTATTAAAATAGAGAATTTAAAAAAGAAATACAGATTAGGAACAATAGGTGGAACAACTTTATCTGCTGAATTACAGTCCTGGTGGGCTGGTCTATTGGGGAAAGAAGATCCTAATGTCAAGATAGGCGTAGATAAGAGTAAATTTGGGGAAGAGTTTTACGCCCTTAATGGTATAAATCTTGAAATTCGAAAGGGTGAAGCTGTTGGTATTATCGGACATAATGGGGCCGGTAAATCTACGCTTCTTAAAATCTTATCATCTGTTACTGCACCTACAGAAGGAACTATAAAGATAAAAGGGCGTGTATCTAGCATGCTCGAGGTTGGAACGGGATTTCATAAAGAGCTTACCGGAAGAGAAAATATTTATATGAACGGCGCTATCCTTGGAATGAGCAAAAAAGAAGTTGATTCCAAGATTGATGAGATTATAGATTTTTCAGAATGTAGAGAATTTATTGACACACCTGTAAAGAGATATTCTTCTGGAATGTATGTTAAGCTTGCATTTGCTGTAGCAGCATATTTGGATGCTGAGATTATGGTAATGGATGAAGTTCTGGCTGTAGGAGATGTTAAGTTTCAGAAAAAATGCCTAGGTAAGATGGACAATGCTGCACATACAGAAGGCAAGACTGTGTTGTATGTAAGCCATAACATGGCAACTATCAGACAATTATGTACCAGATGTATTGTGCTTGACCATGGCAGAGTTGTTTTTGATGGCGATGTTGAAAAGGCTATTCAGGTATATATGGAACAGGGAGCTATTGAGATGAGAAGCTTCTATGATCTAAAGGATTCTAAAAGACCTTCACTTGATCATGGGAGACTTCTTAGAGTCAATTCGCTTGAATTTGTTGATAAGAAAGTTCCATCATACAGAAATGATGAAAATATAGTATTTAAGGTTACTTTTACTTCTAATACTGACATAGATGATCTTAGAATATATTATACAGTATTAGATGAAGAAGGTAAGATTGTAGGTACTTTGCAATCTGAAGTTATATGTAGTCCTAGAAAGAATGAGACTAAGACATGTACCATGTCTATGGATGTTTCTAATTTTGTTGAAGGTAGCTATTCTTTTTATCTAGATATGTATTCTTCGAGCGGTGTTGGTGCACATACCAGCTATGACCATCCGTTGGATGCAATATATTTTGAAATCGGTGAAAGTGCAGAACAAGATACTGTATTTTGGCAAAAGAGATATTTTGGAAGTATTAGATTAAATCAATTAAAATGTTTAGCTTGTGATTAAGGGGATTGTATGTTGTATGTAGAACCATATGGTGGATTATGTAACAGAATGAGATGCATTTCATCAGCGTATAGATATGCTAAAGACAATGATTGCAAATTGGCTATTATATGGTGCGAATTAAACGAATTAAACTGTGATTTTAATTCGCTTTTTTCATTTAAAGACAATATTGGGATTCAGGTTATAAATATTCCCTATGCGGATGCAAGGTATTTTAGAAGAATTATATATAGAATAGTCAAGTGGATATTAAAATTACTTAGCAAAGATGTATATGACGATTTAGGGATAGACAATGTTCCGAAGGACTTAAACAGAGCATATGTACGTTCCTGTGGTTATTGGTATCCTAGTAATAAGCCATATGAAATGTTTATTCCAAGACCAATTATTAAAGACAGAGTGGGTTCTTTTGTTGGTAAATATGAGAATCTGATTGGTGTGCATATTAGACGAACTGATAACATTGTTAGTATTAATGATTCTCCAACAGACATTTTTTATCCACTGATTGATAAGGCTATTAGTTCTTACGAGAATTCTACAATTTATGTTGCAACTGATGATGAAAAAGAAATCGATAAGATTATAAAACATTATGGCCCTGAAAAAGTAGCTTATTTACCTGAAATAGAAAGAAAAAGAGATAAAAAAGCTGGAATAATTGATGCTGCAGTAGAGCTTTATATATTAGCTAATTGTAAAGTGATTATTGGATCTTATTATAGTTCATTTACGGATACAGCGTCTGAAATTAATGGCATAAATAAGATTATAGCGAAATCAACTAATTAGGATTTGGTAAAAAGGAGTGTTTATGATATATGGTAAATTAATGGGAGGGTTTGGTAATCAATTATTTATATATGCGTTTAGTAAAGCATTAGCAAATCAGACAGAGAAAAAAGTTAAATTGATATTTCCTGAAACAAATAGAAAAAATAAGCTTAATCATTTTAAGTTGGATAGTAGATTTAATATTATAGATGGACCTTTTAGTGAAGAAAATGTAAGCAAAGATATAATTGAGCAATATGATCAAGTGGCTGAGCAAATTGAAAAATATTCAAAAAAAATCCCTTTTTTAGGTGAATTATTGACCAAAAAAGCAATGAAAAGTGGGATAATTTATTCTCTTGATAAATGTATTGACTTGAATTATGAACAATTATCAAAGATGGATGATATTATTTTTTGTGGTTATTTTCAAAGCAATAAGTATTTTGAAGATTTAAGAGAGCAATTAGTGAAAGAAATCAATATTACTTATAGCGATATAGCGGAAGAGTTAGATGATATTAAGAATACTAATTCTGTTTGTTTACATATACGTAGAGGAGATTATCTATCAGAGACATTTAAAAAGAGATTTTTTGTATGTACGGATGAATATTACGAAGAATCCATGAAAATTATTAATAAAAAAGTCGATTGCCCTAAATTTTATGTTTTTTCAGATGATTTAGGTTATGTACAAAATGAAATGAAATTTATGGAAAAGTTTGATGTTAAGTATGTTTGTAATAAAGGTGAGGATGCCGATTTAAAAGATTTTATGTTAATGAAAGCATGTAAACATTTTATTATTTCAAATAGTTCTTTTAGTTGGTGGGCACAGTATTTATGTGATGAACCCCAAAAAAATGTTATCGCTCCAAGTAAGTGGTTTAATGGTGAAGCTAATCCGGATTTTTATTTGGATTATTGGGATATAGTTAAAGTTTGATGAGGCATATGTTGATGAAGGTTAAATTTACTGATGGATTCTTTGCAGAAGAACAGACCAAGATTATTTTGAAAGAGTTATTCGGAGAAGTATGTGTGTCGGAAGACCCCGATTTTTTATTCTGTTCGGTAGGTTATGAGGCAAATCGATTCAAATATAAGTGTCCAAGGATTTTTCTGACTGGAGAGAATGCAGTTCCGGACTTTAATTGTGTAGATTATGCTATAGGTTTTCATTATATTGATTTTGAGGATAGATATAAAAGGGTGCCATTATATTGCTTTTATGAAGAGGATTATAATAAGGCATTAAATAAACACCTTAATTACTTATCAAAGGATAAAAATAAGTTTTGTAATTTTGTATATTCCAATAACAGAGATGCAATGGAAGAAAGAGATAAGTTCTTCCATTTATTGTCAGAATATAAAATGGTGGATTCAGGTGGAAGACACTTGAATAATATTGGAGGGCCTGTTGAGGATAAGTATTCATTTCAGAAGCAGTATAAATTTTCTATAGCATTTGAGAATGCGTCTTCCAGTGGCTATACCACGGAAAAGATTCTGCAGGCTTTTTCTGCAGGAACTATTCCGATATATTATGGCAATCCAAGAATTAGTGAGGAATTTAATCCGAAAGCATTTATTAATTGTCATGATTATAAAAATTTTGAGGCAGTTATAGAACGAATTAAGGAAATTGACAATGATGACTATTTATATGAGGAAATCATCAAAGAACCAATATTTACGGATATGGAGAATAAAAAAGACCCTTTAGTTGAATATGAAGAATTTTTGAAAAAAATATGTAGTCAAAATCCCAATAAAGCCATTCGAAGAAGTAATGATGCTTGGGGGGCTAAAACTCAAAACGAAATGCAGCTGTTTTATAGATTTATCAAGAAGTCAGAAGGAAGTTCTTTAAGAAGCAAAGTAGTAAGATTTCTAGTTAATCACTAATATAACTAAGATTGTGAGTGGAATTATGAGAAAATGATAATGGTTCATTATATCAGGCTTGGAGCTGTATTATCAGTAATAGCAATTTACTGTATGACTATCTATATTAAGTCCAATAAAATACATCGATAATATCTCTTATACAGAATAAAGAAGATGGAGTATGGAATGGATATATCATATGACGTACCAATAGTATTATTTGTTTTTAGAAGATTAGAAACTGTTCAAATGATCATGGAACAGATTCGAAAGGTTAGACCTAAGATACTATATGTTTTTTCTGATGGAGCTAGACCTGAAGTATCAGATGAACAAGAAAAGGTGTCATCGGTCAGGGATTATATTGAAAATGCAATTGACTGGAAATGTGATAAGAGACTTTTCTTTTCAGAGTGTAATAAGGGCTGTGATAAGAATATCAGAGATGGCCTCGATAAGGTGTTTTCAGAACAGTCTAGAGCTGTTGTGTTTGAAGATGATGCTGTACCGATAGAAGA
>JAEEGL014237282.1_pt1 | contig 12488 bp, 7 predicted proteins | sample 9134231 | NCBI WGS metagenome assembly JAEEGL01 (sample SAMN16246548, study PRJNA631951) | gut metagenome | biome: gut microbiome; feature: rumen; material: fiber-attached | host: Bos | place: Iran: Karaj | collected 2018-10
AGTTTTAGGAATAATAATGTTAATTTTTATAATTATAATTTTATGTGATAAAAGTGAAGAAAAAGAAAATTTACTTCATCCTAAATCTCAATAATAACAATTAAATGGAATAAATAAAATAATATTATATATTAATAAAATAAACCCCATAATTTATAAAAATATTTTCGAATTAAATATTTATTTTTCTTCTTGGTTTTTCTTTCTAATATATTCTTCCATCATAGAATAAAATTGAATTTTTTTCATATCATCAGTAATATCTTTTTCCATTCTATGAAATTTTAATAATTCTTTTTCTTTTCTTGATTCACCAATAAGAGCTCCAATAATAATTTCAATATCAACATGATATTTTTTTTCATAATTATTATATAAATATTCTTTAAATATTCTTTCCATTTCTTTATTTTTTAATTCTGCTATTTCTAATTCAATTTCTTCTTTTCTTTTCTTTAAATCATTTATTGTATTCATTGTAGGACCTTCTATTAATTGAGAATATATGTTTTTTTTATTTAAAAAAATTGCCATTTCTTTTATTGACATATTATCTAAAGGAATATCTTGAATATTTTTTTTTAATTCTCTTAATTTTTCTCGTGGTAAAACTTTTCTTTTTAATTTATCAGCTATTGAAGTTCTAAACAAATGATTATTTTTCTTAAAATTAGAAATTTTATTTAAATTTTGAAATTTTTCATCTAATTTTTTTTTATTTTCATCAATTAATTTAAGTAATTCATCACATTTAACACTTTTATGTGCAATATCAAATAAATAATCAATAGATATATTATCTAAAAATTTAGGAAAAAAAGACATTTGAATATTTTCTCCTAAATTCCATATTGCTTTTATTATCCAAACTAAACCATCATTTCTTATATCTAATCCTTCATATAATTTCTTATGATAAGTTTCACATAATTTTTCAATTTTATCTTTCAATTCTTTTTTCTTTTCTTTATAATTTGCTTCTATAAAAGAAATATCTTTTTCTGCTATTTTTAATTGTTCTGACACTATTTTTTTTTTTTCTTCTAATTTTTCTTTCTTTTCATTTTTTATTTTTTCTTCTTTTATTTTTAAAGTATTATTTATAAAATCATCCATTTTTTTTGCTTTTTTCTTTGAATTTCTTAATCCTTTCACTCCTGATTTTAGTGTTTTAGTATCGTCTATATAATAATCTTCTTGGTTTTTATTTGGTTTTTCAAAATCAATTGCTTTCATTTCTAAATCATAATCATATTTTTGTTTTGATAAATTTGTTATTTTTCTATACATTTCTTCTCTATCATTCTCTAATAAATTTATATATTTTTTTAATTCTTCTATTTTATCTTCTTCTTCTTTTTCTCTTCTCATCATTTCATATTTAATAAAAAATTCTCTTGTTTGAGAATTTTTCATTTCTTTATTTTCTTCTTCTAATGTTTCGTAATTTACTTTTTTTTTCACTCCTAAAATTTTATTTTGTATTTCTTCATCATTATCTATTTTTTCTCTTTCTTTTAAATCTTTTGTTATTGATTCAAAAATATTAATTTTCTCATTTAATGATAAATTTGTAACTAATTCTACTTCTGGATTTGTTAAATTTATTTTTGGTAAATCCCATTTTCTTTCTGATGAAAAATTCTTTTTTGTTTTTAACAAAAATTTTTCTCTTATTTTTAACCGGGATGTTGGCATCGAATTTAAACTTGTTTTAAATTGTGATACATTTATTTTTTTTGTAAAAGTTAAATTAGACATTTTTTCTTTTTTTTTATTATAACTTCTTTTTAACTTAAAATTTTTTAGTTATAAATAAATTCCAATTATAATATAATAATTTATAATTTATTTAATCTAAAAAAGAAAATTATATATGAATTATATAAAACTAACAGCAAGTATTTTTCTTTTTATTTTTTTTATTTTTATCATCATTATTAACATTATTATTATTTTTAACTAAATAATCTTCATCTTTCTTTTCTTCATTTTGAATTTCACTACTAATTAAAATACTTTTTTTATTTTTAATTCTAGCATTTTTACTATTATTAACTCTTTCCATGTAATTAACAGGATCAATAATTTTTAATCCAATTTTATTAAAAAGATCTTCAACTCCATTTCCACTTTTTGCCGAAGTTCCTTTATAAATAGCACCTATTTGATCAGAAAATTCTTGAACTTCATTTTTATTAACTTCTTCATATTCATAACAATCAATTTTATTTCCTGCAATCGCAATAACAATATTTTCATTTGAATTATCTCTTACTTCTTTATACCAATAATTTTTTATTTCTTGAAATGTATCTTTTCTAGTTATATCATATACTAAAATTGCTACTGAAGCATCTTTATAAAATATTTTTGTTATTGAACGATATCTTTCTTGTCCTGCTGTATCCCATATTTCGAATTTTAATTTCTTTTTATCTTCTTCGTATTCTTGTATTTTTGATGAGTAACATCCTGCCATTGTTGGAACAAAGTTTTGAGAAAATGTATCATTGACGAAACGAGCAATTAAAGATGATTTTCCTACTGCTGTTTCTCCTAATAATACCACTTTTATTGTTAATATTTCTTCTTCTTTATTAACTATTTCTTCTTTCTTTTCTTCTACTTCATTTTCTGTCATTTTTTTCTATACCAAATTTTTAGCTTTATTTATTTTTTATTTTTTTTTTTTTTTATTATTAAAATCTAATAATGATTCGTTCTGAGGAAGATCAGGAAAGAGTTTTAGATTTAGGATTAAAAAATATTAAAGCTCAAGCATTTCATATGCAAAATTCAATAGAACATAATAATTTAAGACAGTGTTTAAAAGAAACAAACCAACTTTTAATAGAATTAAGAAATAAAGTATTAACTCCTAAGAATTATTATCACTTATATACAGCAGCTTTTGATGAAATGCAATATTTCTCAAATTTTGTAAAAGAAGAAATAAAAAGAGGAAGACAAGTAAAAGATATATATGAATCAGTACAACAAGCTAAATTTATAATTCCAAGATTATATCTTTTAATAACAGTAGCTTCATTATATATGGAAGAAAGACCAAAAAGTTGTAGAGATATAATATTTGATTTATTAAATATGGTTAAAGGAGTTCAAAATCCAATAAGAGGTTTATTTGTAAGATATTATCTTTTAAAAATGATTAAAGATAAATTACCTGATGTTGATAATGAATATTTATCTGATGGAGGAACTTTTGAAGATACAATTAAATTTATTTTACAAAATTTAGAAGAAATGAATAGATTATGGATTAGATTAAGTCATGGAATATCACCAAGTGAGAAATTAGTAAGAGAACAAGAAAGAAATGAATTAAAAATTTTAGTTGGTGAAAATATAACTCGTTTATCTTCTTTAAATGGTATGACTAGTGAGTTATATGAAAATACAATTTTACCTAAAATTATTACTATACTATTAGAAACTAAAGATAAATTAAGTCAACAATATTTAATGGAATGTATTATTCATGCTTTTCCAGATGAATATAATATTAAATGTATGGAAAAAATTTTAGAAGCAATTAAACAATTAGTTCCTGAAATTGATGTTTATTCTCTTTTTATTACTTTAATGGAAAAATTAGCTAAATTTGTTTCTAATTCTAATAATGATCCTAAAGAAATTTTAAAAGATACTGAAAAAATTTTTGGTCTTTTAAAAAATTCTTTTGATGAATTACTTAACAAAAACTCAAATGATGAAAATGTAGATATCATGAAAATTTTAGATTTAGAAGTTGCTTTTATGAAATTTACTATAAGTTGTTGTCCTCCTGAAAATAAATTAGAAAGTGTAAATTATATTTTATCTTCATCTGTTAATATTTTAAAATTATCTGAAAATAAATTATTTGAAGATGGTATTAAAAAATTATTAAGTTTATTATCTTCTCCTTTAGAAAGTGAATTAAGTCTTTTTGATATGACTGATTTTCCTATTTTAATGAATCATTTAGATTTTACTTCCAGAAAAAATTTAGGTTTGAGAATTATTGAAAGTTTAGTTAATGGAACTTCAAAAGAGAAATTAGATACTGAAGAAAAAGTAACTAAATTATTAGCTTTTATTAAACCTTTACTTGAAGATTCTAATGAAAATGACAATGAAAATATTGATGAAATTGAATTTGAAAATGAACAAAATATTGTAGCTAAATTAATTTTTGTTATTTGTGCTAAAGACCCTGAAAATTTATTTAAAATTTATTCTAATTTAAAAAATGTATTTAATAATGGTGGTGATAAAAGGAAAAAATATACTTTACCAACTTTAGCTAATTCAATAATAAATTTATGTTATAGAATATCAGATGCCTATGATTATAAAAATAATTTAATACCAGAAAATAGGAAGACTCAAATTTTTAATATGAATTTGGAATTAATTGATATATCAAAAATAGATTCAGATGATTCATTCTTTAAATTACTTTTAGAAATATATAAATTATTAAATGATACAATAACACTAATAAATGAATTAAATCAAGAAATGGCTTTTAAATTATATTTACAAGCAGCATCTCAAGTAAATTTAATTAATTCAGATAGACAAAATTTTGAAGAAGCTTGTGCTTCATTTATTAATGCAGCATTGGCAATTTATCAAGAAGGAAAAGCACAATCAGAACAAATTTTTAATATGTTAATTACTCTTTCTGGAAGTCTTTTAACTTATTCTATTCTTTCAAATGATACTTTATCACAAATTATTAATTCTTTATTTAATTCTGCACAGAAATTCACTAAAAGAGTTGAACAATGTAATTCTATGTTAATCATTGGTCATTTATTTTATTCTCTTTTAGGAGATAGAAATAAAGTTTTAGAATGTTTAAAAAAAGCTTCAAGATTTGCTAAATTTGCTATGACTAATCCTTCTCATCTCTTTTTGTATATTGATATTTTAAATCAATTTTTATTTTATATTGAAATTGATGATACTGATTTTATTTCTCTTGATTTTATTGAAGAAATTATTGAAGATATTAAAAATCATATTGATACTATTAAAATGGAAAATAAAGATGCTGATTTTATCATTCCCATTGAAGAATATTATAACAGAACCATTGATGTTATTAAGAAAAGAAAAGAGGAAGGTAAGAAAAAAATTTATGGAGAAATTTCTGGAATTTAAATATAGTTTTTAGATATTTAAATTAAGATATTAAAAACAAAAGTCATTAATAATAAAAAATATTTAAATTTTTCAAACTAATTTAAGTTATTTTCAATAAAATTTGGAAACAAACTTTTTAATAAAAAATTTGGGAAAAAATTCCCAATTTATAAATAAAAAATAAAATTAAAAAGTTTATAAAAAAACACTCTTATCCAATATTTACATTATTAAACTGTTGTTATTATTAAAAATTTTTTCATTTATTTCATTTGAAAGAATGTCTTTTAAAATCATAAATTCTTTATTATCAATTCTCTCCGAATCAAGATTAATTGTTTCATCTTTATCTTGATTTAGACAATTTATATAAAATTTTACTTTAGGATTAAAACAACTATTAAATAAATATCTTTTTTTTTTATTTAAAAAAAATGACATTTCAAATTTATCAATAAAATTTAACTTATGTAAAATATTATTTATTTCTAATTGACGTGCAATTAATTCTTGTAAATATGCAAACTTTTTCATTGTCTTATTTTTACTAGAAAATAAAACATAAGGACATAAATATAAATAAGGATGTGTTGCTTGAAAAAATGTTAATTTAAATTTTTTATTTATTTCTTTCTTTTCTACTTTTTCTATTATTTTTTTATAATTAATAATATAATTTTCATTAGAAGTATTATCTTTAATAAATTTGCTCTCAGGGTTAATTGGAGTAAAAGAAAAGTATTTTTTCTTTTTGTTTCTATTAAAAATAACTGTGTTATAGTTATTTTTACTACTTTCAATAATTGTAGATTTATATCCATTTAAACTTTTTATATTTAAATTACTTGCATTCATTGAAAAATTATTAGCAATAAATATATTTTTTTCTGAATTCTCTATATAATTATTAATATTATCATTAATAATATGTTCATTCATTTTAGTAAAACAATAAACATAATTAATAACAAAAATACTTAAATAAATAATTTGAAAAAATCCATTAACATTTGAAAATAAATCTTGTAATTTATAATATTGTTTAGAAATAATTCTTTTCGAACCTTCCATATTAAGAGATAAAGCAAAAAAGCTTTTTTCAATTGTAGGATTTTCTCTTTGATCAACAGAATTATAAAAAGAAGAAAAGACTTGTAAATTTTGTTTTCTATTTCTTCTAAAGATTTCTCCATCATCTGTAATATATTCAATTTCTTGAAATAAATACCATTGTCTTTTATAAATAGAAGCTGAAGCTTGAATTAAATCAGATTTTATATATGGAATTATATTATTATATCTATTATTATGAACGAAATAATAATCTAATATTTTAACATAGATAAAAACATTATCTAAAATTTTTTTAGATACTTCTAAAGGATAACAATCATTTTTAAATGAATTATTCAAACATAAACTAATCCAAAATACAATTCCAGTATAACCTGTTTCACCATAACTTCCTGTTGAATTTATTTTATTATTTATTGCTTCTTCACTAAAACAATAAGAATAATTTATTAATTTTTCATTTTTCCATAAATCTTCCTTTTCTTTTTCATATGAAGATATATTACATTTTTCAATAGGAACTGGAAAAATTTCTGTCTTTGATTTTAAAATATCATTTTCATAATATCTTGTATCAGTCCATATATCTGCATATATTGAATATATTTGAGATGCATTTTCTATATCTTGAAAATATTTATCTAATAAAATTATTGAAAAATCAGATTTATTCCATATTTTAGATGCTTTTTCTATTGAAACTGTATTTTCATAAATTGTAAAAGAGTTTTTTGAAAGGAATATATAAGAAAAATATGCTGAAAGTAAGATAAAAAAGAATGATATTAATATACTTAATATTCCGCCTGACGCTGTTCTATATCGGAAATGTCCTTTATAATATATTCTTGGAGAGACACCTATGAAATCACATTTTTTTAAAAATGAATAGAACATTAGTATTATTTATTTTGTTTTAATAATTTTTGGATAAATATCTATAAAAAAAATTTTTTTTTGTTTGTGACAAAAATTTTAATTTTTTTTGTTTAAAAAAATATAATTATTTAAAATATATTGAAGTAGATATTAGATTAGTAAATATATATAATAAAATATCGAAAACATCTTTCTCTAATTTTATGATGTTTTATTTCAATTAAAAAAATAATAAAATATAAAAAAAGTTTTATTTATTTTTATATCTTTATAACATATATAAATATTTTTTTTTAAACTAATATCATTAAAGCAGGAATAATATTCTTAATATTATTATTATTAAATAAAAAAATATTTATCAATTTACAATAGAAAATTAATTGTTTTTATTCATTAATTGAAGAATAAGTTTTTGAAGATTCATATTATTTTCTTTTTCAATTAAATATTCTTTTTTATTATCATTCAATAAATTCTTTTTCTTATTTAATTGTTTTCTTAAATCATTATATTGTTTAACTAAATCATTTAATTCTTCACTTTTTTTATGATATTCATCAGTTAATTTTTTAATATCATATTCAGAGGCGATAGGTTGATTTTTGTTTTTATTTTCATTTGTGATTTCACTGTCATTAGTTGTGCTAATTTTAATTTCACTTGTAATTGATAATCTATGATTTCCTTTTGGTAATTCTTGATTGTTTTTTTGGTTTTTTTGTTCTAAAAATGTTTCATAATTAAACATTATAATAAAAAAAATAAATAACATATTTACTAAAGAAAAATAAAAAAATCTTAAAAAAAATCATTAATTAAATGTCAAAATCTCCTGATACAGAAAGTAAATTAGAAATATCAATAAAAGGAGAATCAGGAAGAACATATATTTTTGATAAAATATTAGGAAGAGGGACATTTGGAGTTGTATATGAAGCACATGCAAAAGATAATAAAGAACTTAAATTTGCAGTTAAAAGATATTTTAAAACTTTTCATCCTAATTGCGCTCAATTAGAAATATCAATAATTTTTTATCTAAATAAAAAAATAAAAGAACATAATAATCCAATTGTAAAATTACATGATGGTTTTCTTGATAAAAAAACAGGGAATTTATATATGATAACTTCATTTTTGCCTCATAAAAAATTTACAGAGTATTATAAAGATTTATCAATTGAAATTGTAAAAATATATATGAAAAATTTATTAACTTCTTTAAAATTAATTCATAATGAAGGAATTATTCATAGAGATATAAAACCAGATAATTTTTTATTTGATTTAGAAACTAAAAAATCTTGTTTAATTGATTTTGGTTTAGCAGAAGCTGATATGGATAGTTCTAATTGGGAAAACTCAAATAAGGATTTTCAATTAGATGAAGATTATAAAATTATATCTGATTTGCAAAAACATAATTATAGACATAGAACTGGGACAAAAGGTTTTTTAGCTCCTGAAATTATTTTTCATTCTAAATTTCAAAGTACTTCAGTTGATATTTGGTCTGCTGGAGTTATTTTATTAAGTTTTTTATCAAAGAGATTCCCTATTTTTAATTTAAATGTTTTTAATAAAATATCAGAAGATATTATTAAAGAAATTGAACCTTTAATTATTGTTTTTGGAAGAAAGAAAATTTTAGACATTGCAGATAAATGTGGTTGTCATATTTATATTAGTGAATGTTTTGATAATTATCAAATTGGAATTGACACTTTAATTAAGTGGAAAGGACAAAATGATTATGAAAAAAAATATATTAAATTAGCTATTGATTTATGTAAAAAAATGCTTGAAATAGATTATTCAAAAAGAATTTCTGCTGTTGATGCATTAAAACATGAGTTTTTTAGTTGAGATAAAAAAATATAAATATTATATATATTATTTATTTATGATTGAAATTATGTTTTTTTCATTTTATAAAAAGTATTCGAATATTAATTAAAATTTTATGTTTGAAATGTCTCCTTATTCAAACAATTATTTATATTTTGGAAATAACATTGTACAGTATCCAAGTCAAAATATACATTCAAATAAAAATTTAACACATTCAAAAAGTGAGATTTATAAAAAAAAATCTCCGATTAATTATCAAAAAAATTCAAGTTTAAATATTCAAAAATATCCTAACAGTTTAATCAAACCTAAAACTAATTTATTTTTTCAACATAGTAAAGATATATACAAGTCATCGGTTAATATGAATATACAAAGTTTTTTGGAAAAATATAATATTCAAAAAGATGAAATGGAAAATATTAAAAGAAAAAATTCAGAAATATTAAAATTACAAGATAGTGTTATTGAAAGTAAAAAGGAATTTGAAAGTTTAAATAGTGATAGAGAAGATTTAAAAAAAAAGATAAAAGCTTTAGAGGATATTTTAAAAGAAAAAGATGAAATTATAGAAATTTATCAACAAAAAGATGAAAAAAATCGTTTAAATGAAATTGAAATTAAAAAGAAAGAAAAATTAGAAAAAGATAATTTTATGTTAAATGAAAATAACAAAGACATTAACCAAGAAAATGAAAATTTAAAGAAGACAATAAAAATGTTAAATTCAGAACTTGAAAATTTAAAAAAAGAAAATTCAAATATATTGTTTGATATAAAAAACACAAATATAAAATGTGAAGCTAAAGAAAAAGTACAAGAAAAAATAAATAAAAATCAAAAAGAAGAAATAAAAAGAATAAAACAAGAAAATAAAATATTGTATAAAAAAAACAAATCTTTAGAAGAAGAAATATATTTATTAAAACAAGATATTGATAAAAGTAATAATGAAATAAATAAATTAAATAATATTATTAATAAAAATCCTAATTCATCATATAAATTAAAAGAACTATTTAAAAAAGAATTAAATCAAATTAATGAAAAAAATACAATTTTATCAAGGCATTTAACATTAAAAAATAGTGAAATTATATCACTTCAAAAACAAAACTTATTATATTGTGAAAGAATAAATTATTTAGAAGATGCATTAAAATATTCAAAAGAAGAAATTATACAATTAAAAAAATTTAATGAAGAAACTTTAAGAAACTCAATAAAAGAAATAGAAAAAACAAATCAAATTTATCTCAGAGAAAATCAAAAGTTAAAGCAAACTTTAGGAAAAGAAAATTTTAATCATCAAACTTTTAAAGATAAAATATCAAAAGAATTAAATAATACAATTCAATCAGCAAAAATTGAAAATGATAAAAATTTATCTTTAATTCAAAAATTAAAAAAAGAAATTGATGAATTAACTTTATCTAACCAAGATTTAAATAATTCACTTTCTACTTTAAATGATTTTAAATATTTATATGAAAAATCTAATTCCATTTTAGGTGAAGATCTAAATAAAATTCACAAAGAAAAAATATTATCTGATAAAAATAATAAAATCTTAAAAGAGGAACTTGAAAAAAATAAAATGATTTTAGATAAAAAAAATGAAAATTATAATAAATTAGAAAATGATATTGAAAACCTTAAAAAAGAAAATGAAATTAAAAACAAAAAAATAAATGAGTTATATAAACAAATAAAGAACAATGATGAATTAATCAAATTTAAAAATCAATCTATTCAAAATTTAAAAAATGAAAAAGAAACACTTTCAAAATTATTAAAAGAAAAAAATTTAATAAATAAACAAATTATAATTGAGAAAGATAGTATAATAAAAATTAAAGAAGGTGAAATTCAAATTTTAAAAACTCAATTTAAAGGAGATGAAAAAATGAAAAAAATAAATGAACTTAAATCACAACTTAATTATCAAGAAATAATAATTACACAATTAAAAGAACAAATAAAAAATTTAAAAAACTATGAAAAAAAAATCAAAGAAACAGAAAAAGAATTAAATAATTTTAAAGAAAAATATAAAAAAGATATTTCTTCTTTACAATATGATGTTAAATTTTCTAATAGTCAATCAGTTGGGAAAACAAAAGTTATTGAAAATTTAAAAAGAAAATTGAAAAATGAAATGGGACAAAACTTAAAGATCTCTAAAGAAAAAGATAAAATTTACAATGAAAAAAATCAAGAAATTGAAAAATTAAAAAAAGAGTATGAATTAACTAAAAGTGATTATGAAATAAAAATTCAAGAAAATAAAAGATTAATAGAGCATATAAATGAATATAACACAACAAAACAAAATATAAATGGTAATATTAATGATAATGAAGATAGAAATAAATTAGAAAAAATATTAACTCAACAAAAAGAAGATTTAAATATAATGCTTGATAAATTAAATGAAAATCAAGATGAAATTAAAATATTAAAGAAAGATTTAGAAGAGTGTAATATTTTAAATCAAAATTTACAAAAAAATATTGAAGAAAAAAATGAAGAAATTAAAACAATAAATAATAATATTAAAAAAGAAAATGAAAAAGAAATTGATATAATTCAATTAGTAAATGATAAAACTAAAGAATTAAATGATATAATTAAAAATAATGAAAAAATTATAAATGAAAAAGAACTTTTAATCAATGAAATGAAAAAAGAAAAAAAAATTAAAAATGAACAAATAAATAAATTAGCAGGTGAAAATAAAGAAATTATCACAAAATTACAAGAGACAGTGAATGAGAAAAATATTAAAATTAATGAATATGAAAATGAAATTAAACAACTTAAGGATAATATTAAAGAATTTGAAAAAGAAAAAGAAAAAATTATTGCAAACAATAAAATAGAAGAAGAAAAAGAAATCAATAAATTAAATGAGATTAAAAAAAATAATAATAATATAAATTACTCTCAAGATTTAATATCATTTCGTCAATCTTTTTCTTTAATAGCTTTGAATAATGAAAGAAAATCTTTAAGTAATTTAAATGAATTAAATTTCAATGAATCCATTATAACTGATAATATAAGTAATGATAATATAAATAATACAAGTATTCAGAGAAAAAAGAAAAGAAAGAGAACAAAAAATAATATAGATGATATAGAAAATTCCTTTCAAACTCAAGTTAAATTTTTTAAAAATTTATATCTTGAATCTCAGAAAAAATTTAATGAATTAAGTGAACAAATAAAAGATTTATTAAATCATGTTAATGTGAATCAAAAAACAAAATTACAAATTTCACAAATATATCAAATATTAGGTTATTCTCCAAGAACAATACAATTAAAAATAGGAACAAAAATAAATTTATTAAAAGGATTGTTTGAAAAAAAATAAAAATAAATAAAGTAAATATAAATAATAAATTATAAATAATAAATAAAAATAATATAAAGATAATAATTAAAAAAAAATTAAATAAGAAAATAAAAATTATGGGGATTGGGGATTGGGGATTGGGGATTGGGGATTGGGGATTGGG
>JAEEGL014404929.1_pt1 | contig 12488 bp, 2 predicted proteins | sample 9134231 | NCBI WGS metagenome assembly JAEEGL01 (sample SAMN16246548, study PRJNA631951) | gut metagenome | biome: gut microbiome; feature: rumen; material: fiber-attached | host: Bos | place: Iran: Karaj | collected 2018-10
CATCTGTGCCACAAAGAACGTGTCGGTACTCAGCGTATCATAATCCAATTCCACAACCGGAATATCGGTCTGTATATCACGAGCATGGATGGCTGCCAGCACGGCAACCATCCATCCTATCAAGCAATATGCTACTATTCGCTTCACTTGGCTTTTCGCATACGCAGGCGTATGCAAACCACATAACCCAACGCCAGCAACAGCAGCACAAGCGGTTCGCCGATGGGCGTATTTTTGATAGTACCCATCGGATCATCATCATCGCTCGGCTTACCCCAACTCGTTCTGGCTCTGCGCGGCGAACTGATCGGTCCACTGCCGTCAGACATATATGAGGTTGTACCCACTATAGGCGAGTACGACGAAGTCGAACGGAAGTTGTATGACGGCTGAACGTCATCACTGAATGTAGTCGTTCTATCCCACGATGCCGGTTCTGTAGGCTGCTCGTAAGTGAACGCATACGACAAGGTGCTGCAACTCAGCAGCAAAGCCATTGTCAACCATTTATATGTAGTCAATCTTCCCTTCATGATCATCTCAGTTTTTGTCCGAACATCGTATATACATGCCCGTCACGTAGGATGAGCACATGTCCGTTGTGGATTACCTTTACTGCTGTAGCGCCGTCCATCTCAAAGTGGCTTGTTCCGTCAATATCTGTTGCTATCGCAGTACCCGGATCGTTGGGGTCAAAGCCGCGGCGACGGATATAGTACCGCGTCTCGTGACTCTGCTCCGGCGTAGGAATCTTGATGCATATACCATCGGCGATTGTCCGCTCACTGCCGGTCAGTGCATCGTAGAATACCAACTCTCCGTCGATATTGTTTACACCTGAGAACCACAATTCTGTTACCGGCTCAAACGGCACATCTTTCATCATATAGAACGATACCGGCACGTTCACTACCTCGTCCAACAAATCAATACACAGTCCGTAGGCACCCTCGGAGGCATAGATATTGAATAGTGTCGTCGGTGCGGATGAGTTGTACTCGTTGATGTTTATTGTAGTTAGCATAGCATCCTCGCCGTCACGTAACGCATTGTGGTAGCCTTGACCGATCAGCAGAGTCGATCTGCTTTCCTCCGTAAGCGGATTGATAGCAGTCACTTTCATGATACCTTGTCTCCGTCCTGTAGCACTCATACGGCTTGGCGCTGACGCACCGCGATCACTTGCAGAAACGGTTACTACACGGCTGGCATTCAGCGTCACTACCTTTGATGTAGCCGCAGATGCAGCCTTGAGCACTATCGCGTGCATAGGCGGCAGATACCGCAGAGGCTCCGTTATCGTGTCTTTTGTAGCGTCTGCCGTTGCTTTGTTTTTTGTTACATATGCACCACTTGCGTCAATGTAATCGAACTCATTCGAAAGTCCGGTGTTATCCGATATGAATCCCCAGATGTCGATATATCCCATCGTCGGGTTACCGAATACGAACTTGCTGGATTCTGCGCCATTGGTGAGGGTGTAGCTTTGCGACGTTCCAGCGGGGTCGAATGCCAACTCGCCGGCATGACCACCCTCTAATACCGCCTGCGCTTCACGCTTGGTTTGCAGGTTCTGCTCATAGAAATCGTACCATATTTGACCGTTTTGGTCGTAATAATAGTAGATGTCATCGTTCTTCGGAAGACGTATCACGGCATTGGGTTCCCTTCCGGATGCGGTTCGGGTAAAGACTGCCCAGCCACTTGCCGATGGCAGCGGCAGTGACATGACATTGGTAATCTTTGCCCATTCGGTATCGGCGGCAACGGTATCGCTCTTACTGTTATTGCCATCTGCCCGATGTATCGACTCACGACTATAGAGCGATATCCAGAACGATGCATTGCCGGTATTCTTGTTACGTCCGTTGTCATCGAAGGATCCTACTTCCCATGGCGAGGTTTGATTGCTGATGTCGGCATTCGCCCGGAAGATATCACCGCTTAGCATACCCTTGACTGGTGTCGAGCGCAATGCCCACTTTTCTTGAGGTGTACTCAAATCAATCACCGCCTTGTTGTAATTCATCCGCTGTTGTTGTCCCATCGCAGCCCCCGGCATAAAGCGTATAACATTACACTTGTTGTACTCAAAGCCGATTTGTTTGATTGAGTCGTACGTTGCCTTCGCGCTAAGGTCGGGCAATACCGGATAGGGTAGTCCATCCGACATAGCGGGTATAATAACATTCGAACTTGCCAGAGGCACGAAGTGCGCATCGTCGTGAATCTTCTCGTTCCGAGCGTTGATTCCTATCCAGTTATCAGGGTTATTCCATGCGTTGCTCTCACTACTCTTCGGATCCCATCGGATGTAATCCGGCACTACCGACAGAGTGAACGGTATCACACCTATACGGCAACTGCTCGCATCAGCAGGATCAACTGTCAAACTACCGTTAGAACGATTCATCAGATTGATGTTGAAGGTGTAGCTGTAACCTGCACGCATAGTATAATTATTGTCCTCTGCAGGGCGCATGTACAGGGTATCACCGCTTACGTAGTAGCCAGTGTTTGAACCTCCCATTACCCACTCCCGATCAGGCAGCAATCGGAGGGTATGCAGGGCTTCGAGATACTCAGGATCATCCGTCTCACGCAGTTCAATGGAATGAATAGCTACACCGGCAGAAGTTTCTATATCTCCGGTAATTTGCGGTTGGGCAAGGGAGTCAATACGTACGGCTACTTGCTGGTTGGCAGCCAATTCGTTGGCGAGTATTCCCATCGGCTGTGACTTCTGCGTAGCATCGCGATAAATACCTCCAAGTGACATCGGAATAATTCCTCCCGCCGTAGGCGCGATATTAATCAGTACAGGATTCGGACAAACATCTACATTCGCATTGTGCATAGCATCCGAACCGGTGCCGACGATAGGGAATACAACGTATCGCAGCTCCTCACCGGTCATCAGCGTAGCAGTAAGTTTGGGCTTATACAGCGTAAGGAAACCATTGGTCACCAGGTGACTGAGAATAGTATAGGCATCCAAATCGGGATCCGAGAGCTCTATTCCTTGGGTTTTCTGGTAGTTCTGGATACGTATCATCTCATTGCGGCTTACTGACGAGAAGTTTGGTGCAAACTGGTTGGCATTCGTGCCGGATGTAGGCTCACAACGCAGAATGTCTTTGATCACCTTCACTATATCGCTATAGTAATAGCCATAACGTGCTTTACTGGATTCTTTGGCTGTATCGCCGAACAGCAGCCAGTCGTTCTGACACGAACCGTTGAGGTCGATAGGTGCTGCATTGTCGGGATATAGCGAACCCTTGACGCGCATAGCGATATCGTAGGTTGTGTTGGCGCACTGACCTGCAACCTGCTTACCTGGTTGCTCCTTACCATTGAGTTCAAGCACTATATGGCTGGTTACTTTCAACTCACTGGTCATAGCGCATATACTGTTGGTTAACTGCCCGGGGTGAAGTGACATGCGCACTTTGTAATTGATGTCAGAAGCCATCTTTGCCTTATGAATGACATACATTACCGGACGTATCACGCCCTCAACATCCTCCTCGAAGATGTAACCTTGTCGGAACAAGGGGGATTCCTTCTCTCTCTCCGATGCCTCAACGCGGGCAACAAGATCGTGCAAGTTGTCGAAGATCAATTCGCTGGCAGTCGGGACAAAATCACGTGCCGGCATGGGTATATATCCGTAAATCATCTTCGGGGTGCCACCGGCATCGGTTTCATTCAGGTAATGATCAATCAACTCAACATACGTGGTATCTCTATTCTTCGCTTGCTGAATGGTGTAATATACATTTTTGCCATTGTATGCCCCGTTGGTGAAGCCCTGGTAGTCGATACGGAGCACTACTTGCGTAAGGGAGTCATTCGTTGCGTTCTCAACGCATTCTGAATTTGCCTGATATGCAATGAGCGGCGGTTTAGACGCAAACAGACACATGTCATCAATCACAAAGTCATTGCCGTCCCAACTCGATGACATATTGTATATACGCACGCGGAAATGACTGAAATCACTCCTATCATGGAGGTTGATGGGGAAGTATATCTGATACCACTGACTTGATCTCGGTAGATCACCCGTCATGTAGGTGGTAATATCTTCCCATGTCGAACCGTTCGTCGAGCCTTGTACACTAAAGGTGAAGTTCGGTTCTGACTTACCATTTACAGCGTCTTCTGACTTACTTTTCTGATTACTGCAGTTGCCTACATAGCAGGAGAAGAACATCTTTTGTCCTTCGCACAGTTGAGTAGTCAGCGAGAGTGCTGCTACCTGACCGGCAGACGACATGCCGTCGCAATAGATCATATAGCCGTTCTCTGCACCACCGTGCTGCTCCATCGTGTACCAATATTTTGAGTACGGAATCTTGTTAATCAAACCATACTCACCCATGTTCGGGAAGTCTGATTGCTCATGCAGTCGGTTGTGCGGCAGGTCAGCCGTCTCGGGATAGGTATAGCCGTACGAGGCATCTGCCCATGGCAGCGGATGAGGATACACCTTATAATTGCTACCCGGCTTGTTGTAGTCGAAGTTCAACCGCTCCAATATCTCGTAGTTCTGCTCTATCTCATCGTTGGTAATGATGGCTTTCTTGACACCACTGGTGGATGTTTCCAACTTCGGACCGTACTTGGTGGGATTATGATAGATTACCTTGTAGCGGCAGATGTTGAACATATAGTCACCGTCCACAGGATCTTTCGGATCGGGATCAAGTGTCGTGCCGGCATGAGTACTCTTTCTACTGCGCGCACGCAAACAATAGTACACGGTATCAAACTCCTGACCAGCCGTAATATTTTCTTTCTTCGGTACGATGAGGAAGTCGTTTTCATCGGTAATCTTATGCGTACACTTTGTATATTTTTGTGTTGTGGTATCATAGGTGTACCATAAGCAGTCGGCATCCCAGCCGCCGCACCAGATCATTGAGTCCTGACGACTCCAGCCATCCTCGTCCTTTTCCGAACTCATACTACTCCAGTTGTCGTCGCGCATGTAGTAACATAGCAAGGACTCAGAGTGCTTGCCTTTCACAAGATTCGCAAAATTATAGCGTTGTTCCGTAGAGAGCAGCAATTGGTAACCAATAGGTGCCATAACAACATGATCCTCCATGTAACGCTCACTCGCTAACGTATATGCACCATAGTCGTCTTCTTGAATTGCGCTCTTGTAGCTCTCCATAGTGGCCGCCATCTCTGTCCACGGGCGCAGTTCAAACACCTCGCGAAGCGAGAGGGTTGGCTCCGGAATAGCTCGCATCGTATCGAGTCGTGCAGTATCTACTTGGTTCTTCTGCGATACGGACATCGGCAAACGATCGTAGTAGTTACTTATATCTACAGCATACGTAAGGGTCGGCGTAGTCGTCATGCCGTTTTCCTCGGTAGAAGTAGGAGGTGCAACTAATGCCATCTTACAAGGCGGATCAAGTCGGACATCCTTATAAGCGCTGGACTTGTAATGGAAGACGGTATAGCGACCATTGGTCACGAGTTTCTTTTCTCCTTCAGGATCTTCAGGGTCTACAGGCACCTCGTTACCAATGATACGGAACGGATAGTTATATTTGACATTATTGTTACTGCTATTAACGCCCGTATTGAGTGGCTTTGTACGCCAATTTGCCTCCGGTATATCGGTATCACCTATTCCTACTCCTCCTTCGCGGAACCATCGCCACCATCCGAAGAAGTGACTCTCGCGAACCGGCAGCTCAACATTCTGTCCGGGATAGTAATAGAGGATTCGCTTGTTCTGATGTACCTGCTGCATACCTTGTGCATCCAAAGCATCGCCGGAAGCACCGGTACTATGCACAAGGTATTGGTTGTTGGCGTATGCATACAAACTCGGTTGCGATACGGTAACACGGAAATTGACAAATCGTATTTTTTTATCTACCGTTACGATGTACGCAATATAGATATATGCGGAACGCGGCGCACGAATACCGTCCTGAGTACACTGTACGGTAACAGTTCTATCGGTTTTTCCGCTGATTCGGCACCAATCCGGTTCATCACCATATGCATCTATCAGTCGCACTTGGGCGAGGGATTTGTTGTTCAGATGCATACTGCTTTTCAAGTCCTCAACATCTGCATCCAGCACTGCTACATGGGTATTATTTACATCCAGCACGTTCTTACCGGTGTGGCGTTCTGTGCCGAAGGTGAAGGTCTGTGATAATTTAGATGGATCAGCATCTTCGATACTATTGGGGAAAGTGTAGTTATACTCATCCCCCTCCACGGTACAAACGATCGAGTCGTATTCTTCGATATGATAGGTTGTACGGATCAACGGTATCTTGAGTTCCGCATCTTTAATGGACTTGAAACTGCTCCAGTCCTGTGCAAATTTGTACTTCGGTGCGTCTTTGTCCAGCGAGATAACTACATGCAGCGTATCAACGATATTAACGTACTCGCCTTTGAACTTGACATTCAGCGGACTGGTACGTGCGCTGGAAGTCGAAACGGTAGTTCTCAGGTCAGTGGTATTGAGTGTATTACTCAGTCCGCTCACAGCAGGGTAAGGAGTAGAGCCGGCATCGAAGGTACGTGCATCTGGAATGCGGGTAATGGTATAACCGGTTTTCCATTCCTGTGAAAGATCAATCAGGTCGGCTATATCCTCCTCGTCTTCCTTGCACAGATCCACCTGCTTGTTATTCACCAGCATGGAGTACTCCTTATACGCCTTATAGCGCGTACGGATGTATACATTCATGTTCGTGTTGTAACCGAAGGTGGCTGATGAGCGCTCAGGATACGTATGTTTTTGGTGTATATAATACTCTTGCTTCGGATAACTCCACGAGAAGACAGATGCATCATCCCTATCACTTGTCAATACGAGCGCACTGCCTGTGAACTTCAGCCATTTGTCAGAAAGATACCTGAGCTTCACTTGCTCCTCTTCGTTGGCATTCGCATTGGTATAGACATGGACGTATTCGAAAGTGAAATAGGAGTATTCTGTCTCATGAAGACCCGCCGCATCACCAACCTCATCCCCAAGCATCTTGAAATAGCGGTTTACGCCATCCTGAGTTTGCAGTTTTAATTGATTTATGTCATCTTCATTATAGCTAAAGTGCCACGGAGTAATATACTTTGCATCGCTGTTCGCCGCATCAGCTGAACCCTTCACCAGACGAACGTCAGTCGTACCTTCTTTGTATAGGGTTGTACCTTTTTGATTGTACTTACGGAAGATCAGTCCGCCGGTACCGGCCATGATATAATACTGCTTACCGTCATAATTTACCGACCAGATCAGTTCGTCTCCCTCCAACGAGGTTTGTATCAACGGTACGCTCGCTGTTACTGGATACGGTACACCGTTGATAGTGACGGTCGTTGAGATTTTTAGTGAATCAATATTGTCCGCCGACTTATTCTCTAAAAGTGTTTCAAGAGTAACCTGTTGGCTAACAGCGCCTCCTTCGGAAATAGTGAAGATACCTCCGGTTGAGAACGAGCATGCACCCGGACCGAGAGCCAAACTGGTTGTTATGTCTTCAGGCTCTAACTCTATTTCGTCCACTACCGTGTTGTTTATATCCAAGATCTTGCAAGTCTTGTAGTTCGTGACTTTGAAGTTTACCGTTTGGCTGTTACCTACCAAGGGATTGAACGTATAGCTTTCGTCCACAGGCGTGAGTACCGGATGGAAAATGGTGTCCCCGTGGTGATAGGTGTTGGTGTGAATGATAATATCGCGGTAGCGGGATGAACCTTTCAGATGCAGATTGGCTGCACGGTCATTCCAGCGACCATAGTATTTCTTGATTTTACTGATTCCACCCTGCGTGAGTGTGATACGCAAGGTATCGTAGATGTCAACATATCTGCCTCTGTATTTCACCTCCATCGGGCTCTTACTGCCACTTGTGATGTAACGGCTATACTCATCCGCCAACTCCATACTCGGTCTGTCTTGAACATCTACCGAGGTCACACGTGCATCACGAATGAAAGCGATACTCTGTGTCAAACGAAAATCCGAAGATGATGCTAAATCTCTGCTTGTCGAATATATCTTATCGTTGTTCGGATGGAAGTACACGGTATCCGCTCCGACACGCATAAATGCCATGAGCTGCTTACCGATCAGTTTCGACCATACAAGCTCGCTTGGCAGAGCCTCTGTATGATAACCGAAATCTATTCTGTCATGCCATGCTTCCGTGGTGTCCGGAAGAACGACGAAGTACTCGTCGGCAACATTGATAGTAGCTATGTCGAACACAGTAGCAGTGCTCGGATCAACACAAGCGTCGAACTGATTTTCCGAAGCGTTATATTTGACGTATTCTCCTTCGGCATTGTTTCCGCGGATCTTTAATGTCAGTTCATCCGGATTCTCAGGATCATCCGCTTCTACATAACGAGAAGATCGCAGTTTGGCGCCACTGATGTACGGCTCTTTGAAGTCAGGCCAACCGGTCGTCGTAGCGGTGCTCGTGGTCTTGAACAGACCTGCCCATGTATCGTTCGCCAAGATCGTGTTCGGAGAAGTATAATACAAACCGAGGTACTCGTCTTTACCCGGCTTGAAAAACTCGTAGTAGGTCAACGAATCTATAGCGCCCTTCACCGTATAATGCCTTGGATCCAGAACGTACTCGCCGGCTTCCATGTCAGGCATTAAGGGATCTTGCTTTGCTTTTATTTCATTTGACGGATGGCGTAACTCAAAGGAGTTGAGGAAATTTGGATTTTTGTTATTTACATCTGCCATACCTTGCCATACATTCGTCCAATCGTCATAATGACGGGCACGCGAGTAACGCGGCGACCCGGCACCCGGGTGAGTCATATAGTATCGCTTGCCATCCGTATGAATAAACGACAGCGCAACGTTATACGATCCCTTATACGTACCTTGGGCATATAGCGTAGTTCTGCCTAAAGGAAGGTCAGGAATGACGTCACCCGCATCGTATTTTGTACCGGTGCCATCGGCGTTGGTAGTCCAATAGCTGAACGTATAGTCGCTACTGACCTCAGGAGTCTGAATAGTCACGCTTGTCGAACCATCAACCGGATACTGATCCGAAAGACGCAAGCCGTGTAATCCGTTGCTTTCGTAATGGATATATCGACTGGGGTTCGCCAACACGAATTCGATATGACCGTTCGGATCGGTATTGTTAGTCGTGATTTGCGCCCAACCGGAATGATCGGTTACCTCCCAATCCGGATGATCCGCTACCGGTACAGACGTACCTGTTACAAACTCACTCCAACCTGCCACATCTGCACCCGGATCCGACTCGCTGAACTCCGCACCGGTCATCAGGGTGGCTTTGATTTTGAGTTTAGACCAATCGCTGGTAATCGTCCACATTTCATCGCAAGTCCACACGTTCGGAGCAGTCTGTTTCAGTCGAACGTTCTTGCCCGTGCTGATCTTCAGGAAATATCCCGCAGGCTGGAACTTAACGTTGAGGTTATCGACATTGGATGTGGTGTCTATTATCATTCGTCCGCATGCTCCGGCAGGGGCATATTTACCTGCGAGACTATACATCGGCAATTGGCGAATTCTTGCAAATTCTGATTTGGCTGTGCTCGACCCCAAAGGTTCAGAAGCTAAGGGGGGAGTCGGTGAACTGCCGTTACGGTAATCATCATCGTAACCTACGTAGTACATTGAGTTATCCGAAACAGGAACTTTCATTAGTCCGGTTTGGTATTCCGTTGTTTCTCCTATCCTGTCCATGCGGAACAGACGATCCATAGTGTAGATCTTCTTTTCCGCGGTACTATCTACAGCCGGCGGCGTGGGAGCGGGAGTTCCCGTACGGTACTTTAATGTGTTCTGCTCGTCGTATGCAAAGAAATACGAATCAGGACAAGTGACAATCGGATCGTCTAAAAGATAGAGACGGAAGATTGTACGAGGCGTTTTCGGATGGTTTTTATCCGCGTAAGCGTAAGCAGCAGTACCTGATGGGATTGTTCCAGCATGCCAACTTTGAGGTTTTTGAGTTGTGTTAAAGGTCACTACGGCGGCGTTGGTATAATTGACCGGACCATTGAAACGCGGAATTTCCAGCCAATATACCTCACGATAGGTCATACCTAAGAAACCAGTACCCGTTCTGCCATTGAATTTTGTTCCTCTCTTCATGGTGTTATTCGGGTCAAAAGAAACAATTCCTGAATGATCGGTAGGTATGACGAATACAACATCGCATAACTTGGAGTTATTCCACGCTGCTTCTCCCTCTTCATCGGTCAGATCACCATAGAATTTATATAGATCATTCGTGCTCTTGGTTGTTTGTATAGTTCTACCGTCATTCCACATGGTATAGGAGATACCGCCCAAAGAGTAGTTAGTTTTACCTTGCACACGCGTCAATGCCGTATCCACTGTCCAAATAGACATACTTGACGGCTTGGTAACTTTGCCTTGAGGAACAAGCTTGAGAATATACGACGCGGAATCGTACGTGAAATAGCTATCTCCCCTATAGCGCGAATAGTTCTCAACGAAATATTCTTCGCCCTCGTCTTCTACGCCGTCTTTATCCTTATCCACCCAAACCGACAGCAAGAACCGTTGATCTTTCTTCAGATCCACCACCAAACCACCATCTGTCGGAGTGAAACCATCACCGAACATACGCGTCGGCATTAGCAATGCCAACAACAATAACAACTGCACACCACGCGTGCAAAAACGATTTTTAAGTATATAATTTCTCATACTCATAACAAAAATTTCTTTTAATCCTAATACCATTATTGCTTAATACTGTTTAATACTAATAGCAATTAGTATTTATACCAACAGTAATTAGCATTTCGTGCCAATTCATGTTAAGGTGGGCTTATAATCGTTACAAAATTACTAAAAATATAGCAAATATCCAAATTTTTACCCGTTTTTATATAAAAAACCGCATGCAAATCATAAAATTGCTACATCCACGTGCCTACTTTCGCTCTACTTATCCGACAATATACCATTATTTGTGATCTCTACATTGCATTTCAAGTAGCCTTGTTTTGCAATGTTAATTTTGCATCCAGAAGGCTCGTGTTTGGCTCGGGTTTATGTTATCAACTGCAAAGTTACGAATTTTTTTTCACATACGCAATACCCGCATGCAAATTTTTACGCAGAATTCTCTTTTTATGCAATATTTTTACGCAGAATTACATAACGTTGACGAAATTGCAAATATAGGGACGAAATTTCAGAAATATTTCCTACAATTTTATGCTTTCTGAACCCACAGTGTTATCCACTCTGCCCTAATTTTGCCAAAACGTACGACTGAATCGGGGGCATGTCGGGGTCTCATCAGGGTTTCGTCGTATCCCATCACTACCTATATATACTACGTATATATCCCGTGATTTTGATTCCTACTGCATAATTTCGGCTAAAAATCCCCACAAATAGCTATTGCAAATGTCAAAAAATTGTTGTACCTTTGCTGTGCTTTTTGCGAAGAGAACTTTTTTGTTCACAAATTTATCAGATTTAACAGATTACAGTGGATACAAAACCTTTATATATTACAGTGGTTGGACTCGATGGCAGCGGCAAAAGCGCTGTTATTGAGCGACTTGCATCGCCGGACAGAGTGTTTGCCGAGTGTTCGTCGCACGAACAGATGGATCATCTGACCACACCGACAGATGTCGTGCTGCAAGTCGTGGATGCGCTGCGACTCAGGGAGTGCCTGCAGATGACTCCGTCGTTTATGGAGCACCGGCACCCGATGATTATAGCCATCAATAGGTACGACTTGCTGCTCCAAACCGGTCACAGCCTTGATCTCGCAGCATTCCGCGAACAAACCGGCGTACCTACTCTACTCGTCTCAACCGTAACCGGCGAGGGTTTGGACGAGTTGTCAGCGATGCTGACAGCAATCAGCAATCAGCAATCAGCAATCAGCAGTCAGGAGCGGTTCATTGTCCACGGCTGGGAACAAACCGACGAGGAAGCCTGGCACGCCTATATGGAAGGTTTGCTCTTGCAGGTACTCGTTCACCCCGAAACAGATACAGCCACCTGGGAGGAACGCGTCAACCGCATCCTTACCAACAAATGGACAGGATTCCCGATCTTCTTCGCCGTGATGGGATTCGTATTCTGGTGTACATTCGCCATCGGTGCCCCTATACAGGACTGGATGCAAAGTGGCGTGGACTGGCTCTACGACTGGATTGTAGTCACTATGCCCGACGGTTGGCTGCGCAGTCTGCTGGCTGACGGCGTAGTGCAGGGAGTAGGCTCGCTCGTCACAGCGCTGCCGAACATTATCATTCTTTTCTTCTGCCTGAGCCTCATTGAAGACATAGGCTATACAGCACGTATTAACTTCCTTATGGACAGGATAATGCACCTCATGGGCTTGCACGGACGGAGTTTCTTCCCGCTGCTGATGGGCTTCGACTGCAACGTGCCCGCCATCATCGCCGCACGCGATCAGATACCTAACCCCAAGAAC
>JAEEGL014945936.1_pt1 | contig 12488 bp, 6 predicted proteins | sample 9134231 | NCBI WGS metagenome assembly JAEEGL01 (sample SAMN16246548, study PRJNA631951) | gut metagenome | biome: gut microbiome; feature: rumen; material: fiber-attached | host: Bos | place: Iran: Karaj | collected 2018-10
AAATTAAATGATATCAATTTTTTTAAAGTAATTGAATATTATTTTTTAAATATTTAAATTTTAATAATTTATATATATGAAATATAAGATCTTCAAATCTTATCTATTTTTTATTTATTTTTTAACTATAATATTATTTATAAAAATAATATAAATGCAAAAGGCTGGGAAAATTCCTTTCAAAGAAATTGTCGCTAAAATTTATCAAAAATTATCATCTGGATCTCCAAAAGATTGTATAACTACATTTACTAAAACAAAAAATCAATTAATAAATCATTTTAATAACATTGAGAATGAAATGATTGAAAAATTCAGAAAATTACAATTCTTTAAATTTTTCAATAAAGAACAAAAATTTTCAAATACAATTGTGTATTATTTAAAAAATCAAAATTATGAAGATTTATTTGCATTAATGAAAATGAGTAAATTATTGAAAATAGAAGAAAATGATGATTTGATATATTTAAAAAATATAATATTAATAAATATAAATTTGGAAATAAAAATAAATGTAATAAAAGAAATTTATAATAATTTCAATGGAGATCTTGAACAATTTTTAAATATCATTAATTTAATTAAGGATAAAAATTCTAAATTGACAATTATATATGATATAATAAAAATATTAAATTTTGAATCAGAAAAAGGGAAAACATTTATATTAAAGATATCTCAAGCATTTATAAATATTTATGAATTAAATGAAAGAATAGAAATAATTGATAATTTAATAAATATAATAAAAGAAAATCAAGATAACAGTATGAATAAATTTGTTTTTGAAAATCAATTCTTTTTTATTAAAAAAATAAATTTAATATCTCAAGGAATGTTTTTTTGTGAACACCTTCAATTAGATGAAGCATTAAATACTTTTAATAAATATAATCAAATTAAACTCACTGATTCATTTAATGAATTGTTTAAAGTAGATGAAGCAATTTTTCAAATATTGAAAATAAATCAAGAAATTAAAATAAAAATAATTAAAATTTATATTGATAAAGGAAATTCATATAAAGATTCTCATAATTTTCTTAAAGCAAAAGAAATGTATGAAATTGGGTTAGATTATTGTCAAAATAATTCTTTATTTACATATGAATGTTTTAATAATGGCTCTATTTTTATTGATACGGCAAAAACAATTTATGAACAGCATTTTGTAAATTCAAATTTTAAAGAACAAATTTTTGAAATTCAAAATTTAATCTTTTTAATTGATATTGAGGAATATACTTTAGGTGAATTATTTGATTTTGATGTTTTTATTCAAAAATTTGAAGAAATATTTAATAAAATGAATAAGAATATTAGTGATGATTTATATAAAAAAATATGTATTATTTTTATTCATAAATTTATTATGTTACAATTTGAAAATAATAACAATTTAAATGAAGGAAGAGAATTTATTAATAATTTGAATAATAAATTTAAATCAAAAAAGTTTTCAAGATTTTTTACAATTTTATCTAATTATTTAGAAATATTATCATTAAATCCAGATGTTAGTTATAAAAATTTAAATGATTTTATTGAAAATTATAATGAATTAAATTTAGATATTATTGATAAATTAATACGATTACAAAATTATGATAGAGCATTAAAAATTATAAATAATTTTTTTAAAAATAATAAAGATTTAGAAAATGATATGAATTTAATTGAAAAAAAAATTCAAATAACACTAGAAAAACATAAAAAAGAAAAATATTTTTTAAACGAAGATGAATTATTATTTTTTCTTAAATATTCAGATAAGAAAATTGTTAAAGATTCATTATTAGAATTATCAAACAATGAATTATTTTCAGAAAAAATACTATTACAAATACTAAAAGTTTTAGAAAATGATATTAATTCAAATGAACAAGAAATATATTCTCAGATTATATTAAATAATTTATTGTTAAGAAAAAAAAGTATAATAAATGAAAATAATGAATTTATGGATTCTCTTTTCAAAATATTAGAAACTAATAATATAACAATAAAAAATAACATAATATATTGTTTATTATTGACAAATATAAATATTAATCAAACTGTTAAAATAAAAGAAATGATTGAAGATAATTTGTTAAATGAAATTAATATATTACAAAATCTTAATTTATTTACTATCTTTTTATCTAAATTTAATAAAATAACGAAGATTGATAAAAATATTATTGATAAATTAATTAATTTTATAATGAATTCAAATGATATAAAAATTGTTAATAAATCAATTCAAAGTTTTTTATTTATCTTATCTAACAAAAATAATTATGAAAATATTAATTTAAATGATTTTATGAATGAATTATTAAACTCTCAAAAATTAGAATTAATTTTATTTGGATTAAAAGTAATTGAATATTGTGTTTCCCAAAAACTGATTAAACTTCATATCATGAATATGCAAATTTTTGAAAAATTTCTTCAAAATGAGAATTCAAATGATATATCTATGAAAATAAATTTAATAAAACTTCAATTTAATAAAAATCAAAATCAAATTGAAAGATGGATTACAAATATTTCAATTCATAATTTTAAAAATAATGAGATTAAAAATGTTATAAATTCAATTTTTAGGCTTTCTAATAGACAACAACTATTAAGAATAAATGACAATGATAATCGCAATAATCAAAAAAATAATAAAGAAAAAGAAAAAGATTTATATGACTTAGCAATTGAAAAAAATTTCAAATTATTGGAATATATGAAACATGGTATTCAATTATTTCATGATGAAAATATAGATTATTATAAATATATTGATGAAAAAGAATTTTTTTATCAAATAATAGAAATTGAAAAATGCATTTATATATTAGAAAATAATAATGAATTAAATATTGAAAAATTAATAAGTTCAATTAAAAAACTCCAAGAAAAAGCAGTTAAAGGTATATTTTTAACTACAAGTATATTCTTTTTAATTAAAAAAAAATTACAAAATGAAAAAGATGATAAATTAATAAAAGAATATGCAATTTTAATTAGAAAAATTATTGAAAATGGACAATTATTATCAAAAGATATTATTGATTTAATTCATCAAAATTTATTAAAATTTATTCAAAAAAATAAAATACTTGATGAAAATCAAAAAATTATTATTGAAGAATTAAATTTTGCTATGTTAAAAATTATAATTAATGGTGAATATATTCCTAATGATATTTTAAATACTATTGTAAAAATTTTTTATTTTTCTTTAGATGAAAATTATAAATTTTATTCAATTACTAAAATTTGCTTATTACAAATGAATTATTTAATTAATAATGAAAATGAATTACAATCTGATTTATTAATAAAAATATTAAAGATTTTTCAAGATAAAATTAATGATAATAATGAAAACTATAGTTTTGATATTTTGTATAAAATTTTTAAAAACAGAGAATTAAATAATGACCATTTAAATAATTTATTAAAATTGTATTTCAGTGAAATAAAAAATAGAAATAATATATATTTAATAATAAAATATTCTATTGAACATTTAAAAGATGTATCACAAATAGATAATTTTTTTTTAAATATTAAAGATAATATATTAAATCAAAAATATGAAACAGATATATTAAAATTGTGTATATTAATTCCAAAAAATTTATTAAATGAAGAAAGTGAAATAAAAGACTTTATCTTATTTGAAAATTGGAAAAAATTAATAAAAGATAATGAAAATTATATTATTTCAACTTTTCTTTTAGAAATTGAAGAACATCTTCTTAAATATGATTTTACTTTAAAAAAAAGACTTATTTCCTTCTTATTATTATATATTAAAGAGAAATATATTAGAGAATTAATTATAAAATTAATTCAATTTAATCCAGAATATTTTACATATATTGATTTAGGAATATTGATTGAAAAAATAAATTTCAACGAAGATTCAAATTATACTTTTATAATAGAATTTTTAAATTCACTTTCTTTATTTGATATAAAATTTAGCCAAGAAAATTTAAAAAAATTAGAAGAAATATTTTTTAAATGTAAAAAAGAAGAAAATAAAAAAGAATTAATTAATATTTTTAAAACTATTCAATCATACCAAGAAATTCCAATTGAATTAAAAAATATTATTGAATATGAAGATATAAATAATTTTAATGAAGAAAAAGTATCATCCGAAAAATTTTTGGATTATCTTAAATCAAAATCAAATTATACAAATATTAATGATAACCTTAATCATGTTAAATATTTAGAAAAAAATATTGATATTAATAATCCAAACTTAAAAAACAATTATATTGATATTATTTGTAATTCAATATCTTCTGGAAAAGGAATAAAAGATGAATTATATGAGAAATTTTTAACAAATATTAATATAGAAGATTATATTAATGAAGAAAATATAAATAATTTATATAATGGAAAATTATCTAAAAATAGCTTTAATTTATTATTTGAAAAAATATATACTTTATTAAATTTAAATAAAGATAAAATAGATGATTTAGATTTTGATGATAAATTAAAAATTATTTTAAATTTATTTGAAGATATTTGCCTTTTAATAGAATTTCCAAATAATATAAAAGAATTTTTAATCGAAATCATAAAACCAAAAAGTAATGCTTATAAAATGGATAAAAATTCAAAAAAATCAATCATAATTTTATCAAATATATATTCAGTGAAAAATAATTTAAATCTTGATGAAATATTTAATAATCTTAAGTCAAAAGTAGAAAAAATGGATGAATATAAAAATTTAAAATATCTATTTGATATATATCTCACTGAAAAAGAAATACTTTATCTTTTTTCGTCATTAATAAATACAATTGCAATAAAAAAACAACCTACTTTTGATTTATTAAATGTACCTAGAGATAATTTAATAAAGTCATTAAAAGAAAAATTAAAATTAAAAATAAAAAGAGAAGAATTAGAAAATATTGAAAATTATATTAAAGAATTAGAAAATGAGTGTTATTTTGGAATTTTTGACCCACAAAGAGATAAAATAATAAAAAATATATGTTTAATTAATAGAAATAATTTTACTGAACTAAGAAAAAGTATTAAATATATAAGGAATTATAAAAAAATATTTAATATTAAAGGAGATATTAGAAAATATTCTTTTGATAATAATAAATGCTGTTTATATATGAAAAATGGTGATATGCAATTTTGTGAAATAAAAAATAATAAAATAAGTAAAAAAATCCTTTATTATTCTTCAAAAGATGATACATATATTGAAAAAGATATTTAAAAACTTTTTAATATTATATATAATATTAATATTCTAAATTATTACATTTAACTATTGAAGTGTAAAAAAAGAATTTTTATTTTTATAGTTAAATAATATTTACACATAAATATATATATTTTTTTAAAATAGAATATTTATTCAATAATCTATATTTTGTTATTTTCTATTATTGAAATTTTTTTATTCATTTTATTATAAAATTTTTCAAATCTTTTTATTATTTTTTTCAATTTTTTATTGTTTTGAAATATTTCTATAATTTTTTTTTTCATTTCATCTATTTGAATTTGTAAATTTTTATTATTAATACATTTAATTTGATTTTTTTTTTTAATAGTTTCATGACTAATATGTATTTTAGTTTTATTATATTCAATTTGTTTCAAATTTAATTTAGGAATAAAATTCAATGTTCTTTCTTTAACTTTATTATTATCAGTTTTAATAACATATTTTGGTATAAATATTTTTTTTTCAAAATCTAAATGAATATTTTCAGTATTTAAAGAAATTGATTGATCACTATTATTATCATCTGAATTTTCAAATTCTGAAAAATAACAATCTTCTTCAGTTAAAACTGTTTTATCTTTCATATTTTTTTTTTTAGTTAGTTTATAATAATTATTTAATAAATCTCTACTTTTTAATATATTATTATTTGGTAAAGATTTAATAGATGATGAATAATCATTAATTTCATTTTTTAAATTATTTCTAACTTTATCTAATGAAATAACTTTATTTGAATAATTATTATGATATCTTGTATGAATTAATAATTTTTGTTGATAATCTAATAAATCTTTTTTAAGAATTGATAATACAATTTCATTATCTGAATTAAAATTTGTTCTTATTTCTTCTTGGAAATATAAAAGTGAATCAGAATTATTTTTTTCTTTTAATATAATTTTTAATATTTGTTCCTTATATTTATTTTCGTTTGAAAGTATAAAATTATCTTCTTTTATTTTTTCTTTCTCTTCATTATATTTAAATATATTATTTTTAAGAATATTTTTTAATTCTTCATTTTTTATTTCATTATTTTTATTCTCTATTTTATATTTATTATTTATATCTTTCAATTCTGAATTTAATTTCATTATATCAGAAATTAATATTTCTTTCAGTAATATTTTATCATTTGTAATAAAATATTTTTCAAATTTTAATTTATTTTCTAATATTTTATTTTTATAAAATTCACAAGTTTGTTTAATAATTGAATTAATTTTTATTAAATTACTTGCTTCACAACCATAATTATAAATATCACTTTTTCTTTCAGTAATAATCTTTTCTTCATTATCCATTTAAATTAAAAAATTAAAAAATAAAATTAAAACATTAAACCAAAAAAAAAACTTATATAATAAATAAAAAAATATAATAATAAAAAAAAACAAATAACTAAAAATAAAAAAAAAAAATATTATATCCAAAAAAAAAAAAAAATGAAAAATGAAATTCCAAAAGTCTATTTCACAAAAATAATATCTCCAGAACGTATAGTAGAGATATACAAGAAACTAGGCATAACTCTTGGAGGAAAAGTAGCAATAAAAATTCATTCAGGTGAAGATGGTAACAAAAATTTTTTAGGTCCAGATATGATGAAAAACATAGTAAATGAATTATCAGGTCAAATAGTAGAAACAAACACAGCATATAATGGTGCAAGAAACACAACAGAAAAGCACAAAGCTTTATTAATAAAGCACAAATGGGATCCAGATTATAAAGTAGATATTCTTGATTCAGAAGGAATAGATACAATAGAAATTCCATATGGTAAACAAATAAAAAAAAATTTAGTAGGTTCTCATTTAAAAAATTATAATTCAATATTAGTAATATCTCATTTTAAAGGTCATGGAATGGGAGGATTTGGAGGAGCATTAAAACAACTTTCAATTGGTATGGCTTCAAATAGTGGAAAAGCAAATATTCATTCTGCTGGAAAAACTACTGATGTTAATGAATGGTTTAAATATTTACCTACTCAAGATGCTTTTTTAGAATCAATGGCTGATGCTGCTTCTTCTATTGTTAAGAAATATGAAGGAAGAATTGCTTTTATTAATGTTATGAAAAATTTAAGTGTTGATTGTGATTGTAATGGGAGAGCTAAACTTCCTGTTATGAAAGATATTGGAATTTTAGCTTCACTTGATCCTGTTGCTATTGATACTGCTTGTATTGATCTTGTTATTAATTCTGATGATCCTGGGAAAGTTAGTTTTTTAGAAAGAGTTAATTCACTTCATGGAACTCATACTATTGATGTTGCTGAAGAACATCAAATTGGAAGTAAGTTGTATCAGTTAATTAATATTGATAAATAAATGTGTTTTTTTTGGTTTTTTTGATTTTTTTATCTTTTTTTTTTATTTTTTATTCTTTTTAAATTTTTTTTTTATTTTTTTTATTTTTGAGTTTTTTAATTTATTAAAATTTAATTATTTTTATGGAAAGTAATAAATCTAGAAATAGACATGAAAGGAATTTTTCAAATGATTTTGATTATGATGTTAGTTTATCAGATTATAATACAATTCAATCATTAAATAAATCTTCAAAATATAAAAATTATGTTAATACTATTCATTCAACAAATCCTTATTTAACAAAAACTATAACAAATAGTTTTTTAAAAAAAAAGACAAAAATGAATATAAATTTACCAAATTATCATTCTAATTATTTACATCAAAAAATAAAATCAAATGAACAATTTCAAAAAATTATTTTAACTGAAAAAAATATTGATTCAAATAATAAAATAATGTCTCCAATGACAACATTTTATTCAAAAAGTACTCAAGTAAATACAACATTAACTCCTTTTCAAAATATTAAAAATTTAATTTATTCTCCAAAAATAATTTCAAGAAATAGAAAAATTAATATTTTTAAAAATAATACTGATAAAATATTTAGTAGAACACAAAGTGTTTTCCCTACTCTTCGTGCTGAAAAATTATGTGAATTTAAGGAAAAAATAAATAAAGAAATAAAAGGAAAATATATTTTATATCATAAAAAAGACTATTGTGATCAATTAAATCAAAAATTACAAAATAAAATTGATCAATATAAACAAAATATAAGAATGATAAATACAACTGATAAATTATATTATTCTTATACTAAAACTTATGATAATTATGAAAAAAAATTATATAATATTTTAAATTTTGAAAGGGAAATGAATGAAAATTATAAAATAATAATTACTCAATTAAAAAGTGATATTTTAAGATTGAAATATAGAATGAAAAGATTATTAATTTATCTTCAAGAAAATTTTCAAAATAAATGTTTTTTATTATCAGTTAAAAATTCAACTCGCTTAGTTGAAAAATTTTCATCAAAAGATTTAGAAGAATTAAAATATGATAATTTAGTAATGTCATATCATTTAAAAGAAAATAATATTAATAATAATGAAAATAATAATAATAAATCAAATAATGAAAATAAAAATTCAAAAAAAAATATTTCTTCTATAAATAAACAATCAAATTCATTAAAAAAAAAAAACAAAATTATAAGAACAGCAACAATTTTATCTTATTTAACATCACCAAAAAAAAATGTTTATGGGAGAAAAATGAGTATATATTCAATGGGAAAATTAATAGAATCAGAAAGACCATTTCATAAAAATCAGAAAAATATATTTAATGATCCACAAGATTTTATTAATCATTTAGATTCAATTACTTCAAATATTTCACAATCACTTTATGTTTATAATAATATTAGAAGTGAAATTAATATTTTGAAACATGAATTATATAATGTTAAAAACAATAAATCATTAGAAAATTATTTGAAAATTTTAAAAAATGATATTTTAAATGCTGAAAAGAAATTATTAGATTATAAAAGTAAAAATGAAGATTTAATATCAACTGTTAATAATTTACAAATATTAAATGATAAAGCTGATAGTAGTTTAATTAAAGTACAAGAAAAAATACATAACATGTTTATGAATTTTAATATTTTTTTTAAAGTTTATTATAATATTAATGAAATGACAGATTTACAAATTTTAAAAATGTTTGAGAAATATTTAAATAATCTTATTAAACAAGTTAAAGAAGATCAAATTAAATTTCCAAATGAATATAATAAAATGATTAAAGAAATTGAAAAAAGAAAAAAAGATGATCAAACTAGATTACTTATAATAAAACAAAAAGATGATTTAAATAAAAAAATAAATAAAGTAATTGAAAAAAATAAAAAATTAATAGTAAAACCAAGAAGAAAAGTAGAAAAAAATATACATTTAATAAATAAACTTACTTATAATAATAATCAAAAAGTTATAAATAAGGAAAATACAATTAATTATTTTGAATATTAAAATATTTTTTCATTCTTGGAATTTTTATAATATAATAAATTATATAGAAAGGTAAATTTGAATAATTAATAAAAAGTATATAAAAAATTATATTTTAAATATTAATTCTAATTACTTTTCTATTACATATCATTTTATATTAATATAATTTATTTATAATAATAAACTGCAATATTAACTTTTTGACTATATACAAATTCTCTATCTTTTTTTGAAGCAAATGAAATATTACAAACATCTATTTTTTTATTAAAAAAATCTTCTAATTCAAATTTATTATCTAAGCCTTGAAAATCTTCTTTTTTTTTTTCTTTTCTTTTTTTCAACTCATTTAATTTTTCTTCTTCTTTTTCAAATATTAATTTAATTCTTCTTTTATTTAAAGAAATTTCAATATCTTTTGAAAAAAAATTAAAATTACATAAATTCTCTCTTCTTAATTCTTTTGTATCTAATCTCTTATGAAGAAACATTAAATTGTTTTTTAAATGAGGAAATAAACAAACATCAAAAAAAAAATTCATTCTATTTTCAAGTTCTAAATAAAATTTTTGATAAAAAAATCCTTTTGGAAAAGTATTATTTATATCATTTAATAATGCAGTTCTTACATTTTTATGCCATTTTTCTTTATGAATATTTAAATCTTTCATTATATCCTTATTTTCATCCAATAAATTTGTTATATTAATTGGTAATAATTTTCTAAATAAAAAAGGAGATTTAATTTTCTGAAATATTTTTTTATTTTTATTTATATTTTTTTCTTTTTCAAATTTTTTTTTCTCTTCTTCAATTGATAAAATTAAATTTTGTGTAGATTTTATTAATAATTTTGGTTTTTTTAATATATTTACTTTATATTTAAATTTTTCTTTTGATAAAGAAATAGAAGAACTTGAATTTTTAAAACAAGTAAAAGTATTATTATAATTTGTATTATCAAAAGAATAAAATTTTGGAAGTCTTGATTTATTATATAATTTATTCTTTAAAGAATAATCTGTAGATTTTAAAGATGGAAGAATAAAATTAGTTTTTTTTAATTTATTTATTGGAGTTGAAGAATAAAATGAAATTAAACTTTCTTCTTTATTTTTATTTTGAGTATTTAATATATTCTTACCTGATATTATATATATTTTTTTTGAATTATAATTTTCTGAATTTAATTTAATAGATGGTTTTTCCTTTTTAATTTTCATTTTTATTATTTTATAATTATAAAAATTCTTTTTTTATTTTTAAAAAAATTTATAATGAATTTAATGTAAGTGTTTTATCTAAATTATTTTTATTTATTTGTTGATTTCTATCACTAGTTTCTCTATTATATACTTTATTTTCAATTTGTTCTAATTTTTGTTTATATTCTTTCAATAAATTTTTTATATTTTCAATTTCTTCATCATATTTTTTTTTAACAAAATCATTTTTTAAATTCATTTCATTCATTTTTTTCTTTAAATCTTCATTAACTTCTATTAATATAGAATTATTTTTTTCTAATTTAATTTTATCTTCTCCTCTTTGAACATTTAATTCATTTCTATCTTTTAATCTATTATATTTTTCAAGTAATATATTATATTGTTCATTTAATTTATTTTTTTCTTTTTCAGAAGTTAAATATTTAAGTTCAAAATTTTTAAACATTTTTTGAGCTGTTTCATATTTAGTTTGCATAATTAAATCTTTATCAATATTTTTTGAAGTATTAATTCTTTGATTTGAAATTGAATTAATATAAGCATCATAAATATTATTTAAATATTCTTCAATTGTTTCTGCATTTAATGAATTTTTATTTGATTGAATATATTTTATTGTTTTATTTATTAATAATATTATTTGATCATTTGATTCTTGTTTATCTATTTTTGATGATGAAGATGATGTTCTTAATTTATTTAATGAATTTATTTGATTATTATTTCCATTAAATGATTGAGAAAATTTTTTAGATTTATTTGATGAACTTTTTTTTAATTTCATAACACTTGATTCAAATTTAAAATTTTTTTGGGATTCGTTAAAATCATTTTCATTATCATTTTGATTTTCTTCTGAATCTTCGTCTTCATTTTCTTCATTTCTCATTTTATTTTCTTCATTAACTAAATTTTTGAATTTTTTAATTAAACTCTCCATAAATCAATAATTACAAAAAAATAAATTTAAATTAAAAATATTTAATATAAAAAAATTCATATATTAAAAAATTTTATGATATTATAAAATAAATAAAATTAATATTTTATATTAATGATTTTAAATTAATAAAATAAAATTTTAAATAAATAAAAAATAAAAATGTTTAATTTCTTTTTAATATTACTTACATTATATAAAATTTCTAAAGAATATCCCTCTTTGTTAAGAAATGAAAATGCAATAACAACAATTCCTCAAACAGGAACTAGTGATCAAAATTATATAGATAAATTGAATAATATAGAAGAATGTTCATGTAGATTAGATGACAATATGTGTAATTATCATTGTTGCTGTGATAATAATTGTGATGATGAAAATAAAAAAGAATGGAGAAAAAAAAATTTATGTATTGATGAAAAAAATTCATTAAATAAAGCTCCATATATTTGTATTTCTAAAGATTATTTTTTATTCAAAATGAACAATAAAAAAATAAGAAAAAGAAGAGGATTTGAGATTAGAAGTCTTGAAAAAGACTATTGCTTTCAAATTGATAATTCTGATTATCAAACTGAAAAATATTCTACAAAATTAATCAATTTAGTTAATAATAATGACACATATAGAAATTTGATTTTTGACGAATATATTGAAAGTGAAATCTTAAAATTAGATTCAAACCCAATACAA
>JAEEGL015141036.1_pt1 | contig 12488 bp, 11 predicted proteins | sample 9134231 | NCBI WGS metagenome assembly JAEEGL01 (sample SAMN16246548, study PRJNA631951) | gut metagenome | biome: gut microbiome; feature: rumen; material: fiber-attached | host: Bos | place: Iran: Karaj | collected 2018-10
AGGAATTTGTGGACTTCGCCAAGGAGAAGGGCACCTCGTGCATCATGTGCCACGAGCAGCCGGAACTGGCCAAGCTGCAACGTACAGGCGTCGTGGAGCTGGATGCTGACCACCGGGTGCTGGGCATGGAGGAGAAACCGCTGGTGCCTAAGAGCCATTGGGCTGTGCCACCGTTCTATATCTACCTGCGGAAAGACCTCGACCTGGTGCGCCACTCTGTGGAGAACGGATGCGGCAAGGATGCGCCTGGCAATCTGGCCCACTACATGGTGGAGCATACCACGATGCATGCCTGGCCTATGACGGCAGGGCGCTTCGACATCGGCAGCCTGGACACTTACTATGAGGCCGTTGAGAAATTCGGCAAAGAATAATCATCAAATACATACAATCATGAACATCACAGAAAGATTCCTGAACTATACAAAGTTCGATACGCAGTCGGCAGAGGAGAGCCAGACTGTTCCCAGCACTCCGAAGCAGCTGCTTTTCGCCAACTACCTGAAAGAAGAGCTGGAGCGCGAGGGACTGCAGGAGGTGGAGATGGACGAGAAGGGCTACATCTACGCCACTCTTCCCGCCAATGTCGAGGAGAGCGTGCCCACCATCGGTTTCATCTCCCACTACGACACCTCGCCTGACTGCTCGGGAGCCAATATCAAGCCGCGCATCGTCAGCAACTATGACGGCGGCGACATACTGCTGTCCGAGGGCATAGTGCTCTCGCCAGCCATTTTCCCTGAGTTGCTGGCTCATCAGGGTGAAGACCTCATCGTCACCGACGGGCACACACTGCTCGGAGCCGACGACAAGGCCGGCATCGCCGAGATAGTGCAGGCCATGGTGTGGCTGCAGCAGCATCCCGAAGTGAAACATGGAAAGATTCGCGTGGCATTCAACCCCGACGAGGAGATAGGCATGGGTGCCCATCACTTCGACGTGGAGAAGTTCGGTTGCCAATGGGGCTACACCATGGACGGCGGCGACCTGGGCGAGCTGGAGTATGAGAACTTCAACGCTGCCTCGGCAAAGATTACCATCAAGGGTGTGAGCGTGCATCCGGGCTATGCCAAGGGAAAGATGGTGAATGCCAGTGTCCTGGCTGCTGAGTTCGCACAGATGTTGCCTGCCGGCGAGCGTCCGGAAACCACCGAGGGCTACGAGGGCTTCTACCACCTGACAGGCATGCAGACTAATACGGAGCTTGGCAAGCTGAGCTACATCATACGCGACCACGACCGCCAGAAGTTTGAGGCCCGCAAGTGCTTTGTCAAGGCATGTGCCGACCGTATGAACGAGAAATATGGCGAGGGCACCGTGGTGGCCGACATCAACGACCAGTACTATAACATGAGGGAGAAGATTGAGCCCGACAACATGCATGTCATCGACCTGGTGCTGCGGGCCATGAAAGAAGCCGGCGTGACACCGAAGGTGAGGCCCATCAGGGGAGGTACTGACGGCGCACAGCTGTCGTTCAAGGGGCTGCCCTGTCCCAATATTTTCGCCGGAGGACTCAATTTCCACGGCCCCTTCGAGTTCGTCCCCATTCAGTCGATGGAGAAGGCCATGCAGGTTGTCGTCAAGATATGCGAACTGACGGCAAGCTGCAAATAGCAGGAAGAAAAAAGTAGGAAATAATAAGTAGTAAGTAAGAAGTGGCTCAGCTCCCCGCACTCATACAAGACCTGGCACTGATTCTCGTTGTGGCAGGAGTCGTAACGCTGTTGTTCAAGCGGCTGAAACAGCCGCTGGTACTTGGCTATATCGTTGCCGGATTCCTGGTCAGTCCGCACATGCCCTATACGGCCTCTGTCGTTGACATGTCGAATATCCACCTATGGGCCGACATCGGCGTGATGTTCCTGCTGTTCTCCCTGGGTCTGGATTTCTCCTTCAAGAAGATATTGAAGATGGGTGCATCGCCCATCATTTCCACCGTCAGCATCATCTTCTCCATGACGATGCTGGGCATGCTGGTGGGTCAGCTCTTCGGATGGTCGAAGATGGACTGCATCTTCCTAGGCGGCATGCTGGCCATGAGTTCCACAACTATTATATATAAGGCGTTCGATGACCTGGGCTTGCGGCAGCAGCAGTTTGCAGGACTGGTGATGAGCGTGCTCATACTGGAGGATATCCTGGCCATTGTGATGATGGTGATGCTGAGTGCCATAGCCAGCGGAAGCGTGGGCGGGGGGCAGATGCTTGGCTCGGTGCTGAAGATTATATTCTTCCTTGTACTGTGGCTGGTGGTGGGCATATTTGCCGTTCCGCTGCTGCTCCGCAAGGTGAGGAAACTCATCAATGCCGAGGTGCTGCTCATCGTGTCGCTGGGCATGTGCTGTGCCATGGCCGTGTTCTCTTCAAAGGTGGGCTTCTCGTCGGCCTTCGGCGCATTCATCATGGGCAGCATCCTGGCCGAGACCATCGAGGCCGAGCGGATAGAGAAGCTGGTGGAGCCGGTGAAGAACCTCTTCGGCGCCATCTTCTTCGTGTCCGTGGGCATGCTGGTCGACCCTAAAATCATCTTCGATTATGCCCTGCCCATCTTCCTGCTGGTGATGACCATCCTAGTCGGGCAGTCCATCTTCGGCTCTTTCTCCTTCATGCTGGGCGGCGAGAGCCTGAAGAGTGCCATGCGCTGCGGCTTTTCCATGGCGCAGATTGGTGAGTTCTCGTTCATCATTGCCTCGCTGGGCCTGTCCTTGGGCGTCATCAGCGACTTCCTATATCCGGTGGTGGTGGCCGTATCGGTTATTACAACTTTTCTCACACCTTACATGATACGGCTTGCCACGCCGGTTTATAATGCCCTGGAGCCGCGTTTGCCCTCAAAGATTATCAGGTCACTGAACCACCTGTCGATGAGCCATCCGAACACCACGGAACGCAGCCAGTGGCACCAGCTGCTGCTTCAGATGGCTGTCAACACCATTGTCTACGGCATCCTCTCCTTGGCTGTCATCGCCTTGATGTTTATGATTTTCCGGCCGTTTATCGACAGGCTGCTGCCTAGTTATCTCACCATTTTCTCACTGCATCTCCCCCTGACCAGAATCATCACGGGACTGCTCACCGTGGTGCTCTGTTCACCATTCCTGCGTGCTATGGTGATGAAGAAAAACCGCAGCGAGGAGTGGAAAACCCTGTGGGCAGAGAGCAACCGCAATCATCTTCCCCTGCTGTTCACTGTGCTGGTGCGTGGTGTCATTGCCGCATCGTTTGTGTTCTATGTCTGCCAGCACTTGTTCCACTTTGCCCCTGCTGTTGTCATCACGCTGGGAGTCGTCGCCGTGGTGCTGATGGTGATGTCGCGCGGTGTCAAGCACCGCAGCATCCTGCTGGAGCGTCTCTTCATCAACAACTTACGCTCGCGCGACATTGAGGCACAGGTGCACGGCAAGAAGCGTCCGCTCTACGAGGGACGCCTGTTGGACCGCGACATACACATTGCCGACTTCGACATTCCCCAAAACTCGCTCTGGGCGGGTATGACCCTCATGCAGCTGAACCTCGGCCGCAAATATGGCGTCCATGTGAGCAGCATTCTCCGTGGAGGAAACCGTCTGAACATTCCCGACGGCAAGGATATCCTCTTCCCCCTTGACCGCATTCAGGTCATCGGCAGCGACGTCCAGCTGGCCATGCTGCAGTCGGCCATTGAGCGCGAGGTATATGGAGAGGACACTGAACTGGAGAAGCGTGAGATGAAGCTGCGCCAACTCATCATCGGAAAGGGCAGCCCCTTCATCGACAAGACCTTGGAGGAGAGTGGACTGCGACGCTTCTACAACTGCATGGTGGTAGGGCTGGAGGAAGGCAAGGAGAACCTCTCCCCCTTCAAGCCCACCCGCCGTTTCCAGGAGGGCGACATCATCTGGGTGGTCGGCGAAGAGGAAAACCTGAATCTATTAACAACAAAAACTATAAAAACAACATGATTTCACTCCAGACATTGCTTCTTTTCGGCCTTGGCGGCCAGGAAATATTGCTCATTGCACTTGTCGTGCTGCTGCTCTTCGGAGGCGCTAAAATACCCGAGCTGATGAAAGGCCTGGGTAAGGGCGTGAAGAGTTTCAAGGATGGCATGAAAGAGATTGAGGAAGAAGAGAATGGGAAATGAGTAATGAGCAAGCAGGCGGCCACTTTCTGGGAGCATCTTGACGTGTTGCGGTGGACGATTATCCGCTCGCTGGTTGTTGTCGTGGCTTTTGCCGTGGTGGCTTTCTGCCTGAAGGACTGGCTCTTCCGTGTGGTGCTGGCACCTACGACAAGCGATTTTGTCACCTTCCGCCTGATGGGGGCTGCGCCGTTCAGCATCCACCTTGTCAACACCGGGCTGACCGAGCAGTTCATGACCCACATACGGACGGCTGTCTACGCCGGACTGCTCTGTGCCTCTCCCTACGTGCTCTATCAGCTGTTCCGCTTCGTGTCGCCCGGACTCTACGACAACGAGCGCCACGCCGCCCACTGGATTGTGGGCTCGGCATACATCATGTTCATGCTGGGTACGCTGGTGTGCTACTTCATCATTTTCCCCCTTACCGTCCGGTTCCTGGGCACCTATCAGGTGAGCGCCGACGTGACGAACATGCTCACCCTGCAGTCCTACATCGATACGCTCATACCCATGTGTATGGTCATTGGCGTCATCTTTGAGCTGCCTGTTGTCTGTGCCATTCTGGGCCGTATGGGGCTAATCAGCGGAGGACTGATGCGCCGCTACCGCCGCCATGCCGTCGTGGTCATACTCATTGTTGCAGCCATCATCACCCCCACTACCGACATTTTCACCCTCCTCGTAGTCTCGCTCCCCATCTGGCTGCTCTACGAGGTGAGTATCCTCCTGGTACCGTCTAGTAGTAAACGTTAGTATTGCCGCAGTGCTGCCAGCAGCTCGCCGTTCTCAGTGCGGGTGCCGATGGTGATGCGCAGGCAGTTATTACATAATTGTACGCGCGTGCGGTTGCGCACGATGATGCCCTGACGCACCAGATAGTCGTAGATGGCCTGTGCGTCGGTGACCCGTGCCAGGAAGAAATTGGCGTCGGTGGGGTAGACCTTCTCACAGACTGGCAGCTGGCGGAAAGCCTCTATCATGCGGCTGCGCTCCTCGAGTATGAGGCGCACCCACCGCTCCACGTCGCTCTGGTTGCTGAGTATGCGGAGGGCCTGCTGCTGAGTGAGATAGTTCACGTTGTAGGGATATTTCACCTTGTTGAAGAGGGCAATGATGTCCGGATGGGCGAAGGCCATGCCCAGACGGATGGCGGCCGAGGCCCACGCCTTGCTGAGCGTGTTGAGCACCACGAGGTTGGGGTGCAGGCTCAGTTCCAGGCGCAGCGGACGCTGGCGGGAGAAGTCGCTGTATGCCTCGTCTACTATGACGATGCCCTGGAACTGGTCGATGACCTTGAGCATCTCCTCACGGTCGATGTTGTTGCCCGTGGGGTTGTTGGGACTGCATATCCAGATGAGCTTTGTGTGCTGGTCGCAGGCACTGAGCAGGCTGGCGGCCTGAATCTGGTAGCGCTCGTCGAGCAGCACGGGGCGGTATTCCACATCGTTGATGTCGGCACTGACACGGTACATGCCGTAGGTGGGCTCGATGGCCACCACATTGTCGATGCCGGGCTGGCAGAAACAGCGGTAGAGCAGGTCGATGGCCTCGTCGCTGCCGTTGCCCAGGAAGATGCTGTCGGCGGGCACGCCTTTCACCTGGCTGAGTCGCTCCTTCAGCTCATGCTGCAGCGGGTCGGGATAGCGGTTCAGGGGGTTGCCGAAAGGGTTCTCGTTGGCGTCGAGGAAGACATGTGCCTCATGGCCCGAATACTCGTTGCGGGCGGAGCTATAGGGTGCAAGACTCCAGATGTTGGGGCGGGTGAGTTCTTGTAGGGGTTTCATTCTTTTTTCTTTTTTTCCCGGGTTTTCCGGAATATCCGGAATATCCGGAATATCCGGACTTTCCGGATTTTCCAGCTTATTCTAGCTCAAGCTCTTGAGGCGCAGGGTCATGGCATTCTTGTGTGCGTCGAGCTGCTCTGCCTCTGCCATCAGCTCCACGGCAGGGCCGATGCGGCGCACACCCTCGGCGGTGAGGTGCTGGAAGGTGACCTTGCGGCAGTAGCTGTCGAGGTTGACACCGCTGTAGGCAGTGGCATAGCCGTGGGTGGGCAGTGTGTGGTTGGTGCCGCTGGCATAGTCGCCGGCACTCTCGCAGGCGTAGGGGCCTAGGAAGACGCTGCCGGCGTTGACCACTTGTTGGGCCAGCTGCTTGTAGTCGCGGGTCTGGATGATGAGGTGCTCGGGGGCGTAGGCATTGCTGAGGGCCATCATCTCGTCGGGTGAACCGACGAGCACATAGCGGCTGTTCTCCAGCGCCTTTGCGGCGATGTCGCGGCGGGGGAGGAGGGCCAGCTGGCGGTCGGTCTCGGCCTGCACGTCGTTGAGCAGCTGCTCGCTGGTGGTGATGAGCAGCACCTGCGAGTCGATGCCATGCTCGGCCTGCGAGAGCAGGTCGGCAGCCACGAAGGCGGCATTGGCCGAATCGTCGGCCAGCACACATACCTCGCTGGGGCCGGCAGGCATGTCGATGGCTACGTCGCCCAGGCTCACCTGCTGCTTGGCGGCCATGACATACTGGTTGCCAGGGCCGAAGATCTTGTAGACCTTGGGAACGCTCTCGGTGCCGTAGGCCATCGCTCCGATGGCCTGTACGCCGCCGGCCTTGTAGATAGCGCTCACGCCGGCCACGCTGGCTGCCATGAGAATGGCGGGGTTAACCTTTCCCTCGCGGTTCGGTGGAGTGCAGAGCACGATGTCGCGGCATCCGGCTATCTTGGCGGGGGTGGCCAGCATCAGCACGGTTGAGAAGAGGGGAGCCGTTCCGCCGGGGATGTAGAGGCCGACCCGCTCTATGGGTACGCTCTTCTGCCAGCAGAACACGCCGGGCTGTGTCTCCACACATACTTCGCTGAAGCGCTGTGCCTCGTGGAAGGTGTAAATGTTCTGGTGGGCCAGGCGGATAGCTGCCTTCAGCTCCGGGCTGACCAGCCGTTCGGCCTCGTCCATCTCCTCCTGACTGACAGCCAGCGAGCTGAGGCGCACGTGGTCGAAGCGCTCCTCATAGTCGAGCACGGCAGCGTCGCCGCGTTGGCGTACATCGCCGAGCACGCTGCTCACCGTCTGTTGCAGCTGTGAGTGGTCTATGTGTGGGCGTTGGCAAATCTCTGCCCACTGCTCCCGTTTGGGAAAACGTATTGTTCTCATTCCAACTCCTATAGAATCATTTTCTCGATGGGCGTGACCAGGATGCCCTGAGCGCCCAGCTCCTTCAGCTGTCCGATAATCTCCCAGAAGCGGTGCTCGTCGAGCACGGTGTGTACGGAGCACCACTCATCGTCGGCCAGGGGAATGACCGTGGGGCTCTTCAGTCCCGGCAGCACATTGATGATCTCCTGCAGACGGGCCTTCGGGGCGTTCATGCGTACATATTTCTTGTCTTCCGCCTGGCGCACGGCCTCAAAGCGGAACAGCATCTGCTGGAGGATGTCGCGTTTCTCCTGCGGCATGCCGGGATGGCCTATGAGCAGGGCCTCGCTCTGCATCACCACCTCTACCTCGCGCAGGTTGTTGCTGACCAGCGTGGAGCCAGACGACACGATGTCGAAGATGGCGTCGGCCAGACCGATGCCCGGACTGATTTCCACACTGCCTGTGATGACGTGTATTTCAGCGTGGATGCCGTGACAGTCGAGAAATTTCTTCAGGATGACGGGGTAGGAGGTGGCAATCTTCCGGCCTTCAAACCACGACAGCCCCTGGTAGTCGGTCTCCTTGGGAATGGCCAGCGACAGCCGGCACTGGCTGAAGCCCAGCCGGGAGATGATGTCGGCCTGGGCACCGCGCTCTACGAACTCGTTCTCTCCCACCACGCCGATGTCGGCCACGCCGGAGGCCACGCTCTGCGGAATGTCGTCGTCGCGCAGATAGAGCACTTCCAGGGGGAAGTCCTTGGCGGCTACCAGCAGCGTGCGCTTGCTGCCTCCTACCTTGATGTCGGCTTCAGTCAGCAGGTGCATCGTGTCGTCGAAGAGTCGTCCTTTTGATTGGACAGCGATTCTTAATGTCATGTCTGTTCTTGCGGTTTATAATAAAAATGTGCTATTTCCTTTGAAAAACGCGGCAAAGGTACTGCTTTTTTCTCAAAAATAGAAACGAATTACCCTAAATTATGACAAATTAGTCAGAATTATTCATGGAAATTAAGCTTAATCACGCTTACGATTCCTTTTCTTACACAAATTGCCATGAATTAAACACGAATTATTCAAAATCAAACTGATGAGCAATTCGTGTTTAATTCACGGTAATGAGTGTTTCTTAAAAAGGACTCGATATCCGATGAATAATTCAGATTAGGATAATCCGTTCCCAGAAGACCGGGTCTGCGCACCGGCGAAACTACTTGTTGTCTACAGCGGCCTGCTCAATAGGCAGACATTTCTTGTAGTTTTCAATGTAGCGCTCGAAGCCTGCGACATCCTCGGTGGTGGGGGCGATGCTGGTACCTGTGTTGCCGGCGAAGACCACTTCCTCCAGATAGTCGGCGAGGTTCTTGCCGTTCTTGTTGATGAGGTAGCCAGCCAGCAGGGCGATACCCCAGGCACCACCTTCGCCGGCGGTCTCCATCACGCTGATGGGGCTGTTCAGGGCGGCGGCGAGCATGCGCTGACCCACGCCGGGCGTCTTGAAGTAGCCGCCGTGGCCGGTGATGCGGTCCACGCGGATCATCTCGTCCTTGAACAGGATGTCGTTGCCAATCTTCAGCACGCCGATGGCTCCGTAGAGGTTAGCACGCATGAAGTTGGGAAGGTTGAACTTGTCGTTAGCCGAGCGCACGAAGAGCGGACGACCGTCGGCCAGTCCTGTGACAGGCTCGCCGCTGACATAGTTGAAAGCCATCAGACCGCCGCAGTCGGTGTCACCCTCCAGGGCCTTGTTGAACAGCTTGCCGTAGAGCTCGTTCATGTCGACAGGCACGCCGAGCAGCTGCTGATACTCCTTGAACAGTCCCACCCAGGCATTGATGTCGCTGGTGCAGTTGTTGCAGTGTACCATAGCCACCAGTGAGCCGTCGGGCGTGGTCACCATGTCAATCATCTCGTAGGGCTTCGACAGCGGCTTCTCCAGCACGATCATCGAGAATGACGACGTGCCAGCGCTGACATTACCCGTGCGCTGCTTCACGGCGTTGGTGGCAACCATGCCGGTACCGGCGTCGCCCTCAGGAGGACAGACGGGGCAGCCGGGCTTCAGGTGACCGCTCACGTCGAGCTTCTGGGCACCCTCGGCGGTAAGCGTACCGGCATTCTCGCCGGCGTTCAGGCTCTTGGGCAGGATGTCGAGCAGCTTCCAGGGGTAGCCCTTCGGCGCAATGAGCTTGTCGAACTTCTCCACCATCGTGGCGTCGTAGGTCTTCGTGGCGGGGTCGACGGGAATCATGCCCGAGGCATCGCCCACGCCCAGCACGAACTCGCCCGTCACCTGCCAGTGCACATAGCCAGCAAGGGTGGTGAGGAATTTGATGTCCTTCACGTGGTCGTTGTCCTCGAGGATGCACTCATAAAGATGGCTGATGCTCCAACGGAGGGGAATGTTGTAGTTGAAGAGTGCCGAGAGCTCAGCGGCAGCCTTGCCCGTGTTGGTGTTGCGCCAGGTGCGGAAGGGGACGAGAATCTCCTGCTTCTCGTTGAAGGCCATGTAGCCGTGCATCATGGCTGAGAAGCCGATGGCGGCCAGCGATTCAATCTCACAGTCATACTGTTTCAGCACGTCCTTGCGCAGGTCGGCATAGCAGTCCTGCAGACCGGACCAGATGGCTTCGATGCTGTAGGTCCACAGACCGTCGACGAGCTGGTTCTCCCACTCGTGCGAGCCTTGTGCAATGGGTTTGTTGTCCTGGTCGATGAGTACGGCCTTGATACGTGTGGAACCGAATTCGATTCCGAGGATGGCTTTTCCAGCCTCAATGGTTTGCTTTGCGGTCATCATTTTCTTTAGTTTTGGGGTTTTGACTGCAAAGTTAGCTTTTTTTCTCTAAATAGCCAAACATTTCATTATAATTTACGCAAGTTGATTCTTTTTAACCTGATTTATTCGTTGTCAATAATTCAGGATGAGGAATATGCTTTCTTGCAGGGTGCCCTTTCCTCGTTTCCTCCGTTTTTTTATTTGTTTGGATACTACCCCGTAGCGGTGGTGATGGACGGCAGGTCATCCCTCATTGTAGGGGAAGGGAGTGGCTGCGCGTTGTTTTTCTGTGTTTTTCTTTATTGGCGGACTTATTAAAGTGGACTTATATGCGCGCGCATAAATATACGCGAGGAAACGCGCTACATGAGCTACTTTGATAACTAATATTCAGGTTTTCAAAATATTGCTTGTAGCAACACCGTTCTTTTTGGCGCTACATTTGTAGCTACAGTTTCAAACGGCGTTCGTATTTTCCCAAACGGCGTTCGTATTTTCCCAAACGGCGTTCGTATTTTCCCAAACGGCGTTCGTATTTTCCCAAACGGCGTTCGTATTTTCCCAAACGGCGTTCGTATTTTTTCAAATGGCGTTCGTATTTTTCCAAACGGCGTTCGTATTTTCCAAAACGGCGGCAGTATTTTTTCAAACGGCGTTCGTATTTTCCACTCATCGTTTCTCTCGGCCTGTAGCTACTTTGGTAGCTCCAAAAAGAGTGGTGTAGCTACAGGCAATTACTTGCCGTTCAGCGTGTTTGATGTCAAAGTAGCTCCTGTAGCTCGTTTTTTTCGCGCGCGTTATGCGCGCACGCGAGAAAAGGGAAGTAGGGTGTCCCAATTTGTGTACCCCAGAACGTATGCCCGCTCAAACGATTCTTCACGAGGAGTGGGTACAGCAAATAGAATACTTAGCGAATCGGGCAGGAAACAAGGATTATTGGCCTCAATACTCAACTATGCTACGTTTAGCTCTTCGTATAGCATATCCATGACATAGACAGGGCTTTGATAGTAATGTCCTGTGCTGGGGTTGTAGATTATTTGCTCATCTGAACACACATTCCCGTTGACGTGCCGCAGGAGGTCTCGGACCGACGCGTGGAGAAATCGGGCTGATTCTTGTTGGTTAGTGGTATAGCAAGGCAGATAAAGAAAGACTCAAAGAAAAATAGCCGAAAAGTTTGCTTATATCGTTTATTATTCGTACTTTTGCAACACGATTAATAAACATAGAAGTAATGAGTACTATTGTAAACATAGCGGACACTCCCATAGCACCCTATCTCGGCTTGCTCAATGAAATGGGACGGGAGGAGAAGATGGCTCTTGTGCTCTATCTTGTTGATTCCCTGCCTGGTGTGGATGTTGTGAAGACAGAAGAGGACGAGGCTTCATTGGAGGAAGAAGATGCTTTCCTTTCGGAAAAGCTTAGCGGCATGACTTTCTCCCCACGGATAGAACAGCTTTTTGAGAAACGTAGGAAGGCTGCCAGCATGGTTGACTTGAATGATGAACGCACGCGGCATATTTTAGGATTATGATGAAAGCATTTCTCGACACCAACATCTTGCTTGACTATGGCGAGGTGCGTGATGAATTTGTTTATGCTAAGGCCATTATGGAACTTGGCGAACGCGGCGAAGTGGAGTTGTGTGCGTCATATCTGTCATACGCGAATATGGGGTATATTCTTCGACATTATCCAAAGGAAGAGTTATGGTCGTTGATAAAGGATATGCGCGAGGGAGTCAACGTTCTTCCTACAGACAGCACTCAGCTTGATGAAGCCCTTGCCTACCACCCAGTAAAAGACTATGAGGACTTGTTGCAATACAGATGTGCCGTAGAAGGCGGATGTGAAATGATTATTACTAACAACAAACGTGATTTCCTGGAATTCTGCCAATTGCCGATATATACTTCAAAAGAATTTCTTTTACACTATTTCCGTCAGAAGAGTCTTGTCTCAGGCTCCCGACAATAAGACAAAAAAAGAAGCGAAACCTTGTGCGGGTTCGCTCCTTTTTTAAATGAATCGTTCAATCCGTCCTTTTAGTCGGCTATCGCCTTTGTTGGGCCGAGCGGTGGAAAACAGATTCGTTCAATTCGTTTAATCCGTAGATTTACTTCAGCGCCTTGTTCAGCATGAAGTAGACCTCGTTGTTGCGGAGGGTCTGCTTGAAGTCGGCGATGTTGGTCTGCTTGTTAATCTTCACGTACTCGATGCCGAGCATCTCTGCGAAGTCCTCCCAGTACTCCTCGTTGATGTCGTAGGAGAAGGCTGAGTGGTGGGTGCCGCCGGCGAGGATCCAGGCTGCAGCGCCAATCTCGAAGGTGGGCTGCGGAATCCAGAGGGCGCTGGCCCCGTGGAGGTTGGGTATGGTCTGCTGCTCGATGCACCCTACCTCCTGCGAGATGAGGCGGAAGCGGTTGCCCAGGTCTACGACAGTA